>Ga0114920_10000281_pt1 | contig 22177 bp, 19 predicted proteins | sample ChitaG_FD_88683 | JGI IMG/M metagenome (GOLD analysis project Ga0114920, IMG submission 88683) | Deep subsurface microbial communities from South Pacific Ocean to uncover new lineages of life (NeLLi) - Chile_00310 metaG | ecosystem: Environmental > Aquatic > Marine > Oceanic > Sediment ...
CAAGTACAAGAGGCCGCTGAGATACGACGAAACATTCCTCATACGCGTGTTTTTAAAGGAGATTTCTCCGAAAAAAGCGGTTTTTTCCTATGAATTGGTGACCAAAAAGGAGAAAAAACTGATCGCCAAGGGCTATACTGTGCATGTCGCGACGAATTCTAAGGCTGAAGTCCGTTCCATCCCAACAAGCATACTGGATAAATTGAAAGATCCGGTGACATAGGACGCCTGCCATTTTGGACCTGATTCCTGACTGATTTATGTATTGACAGATAATCTTGTCAGCATCTGGGAGGTCCCCCTCTCCTAAAATCTATTCCCAAAAAGTTAAACACAAGACGGATTTAAAATCAAATGTTTTTTTATCTCTGTATGCGAATAATTCGAGCTGAGTTGTTTCAGTTTTGAATATATCCCTTCTTTTTCAAATACTGTTTTAAAGCGTCTTTCCAGTGGGAAAACTCACTCAACCCAACTTTTTTCGCATTGCGGTTTTCTAAGACTGAATAAGACGGTCGAAGAGCCCGAGCTCCATAAGAATCGGAATCGACAGGAATAAGCTTTGGGCTTTTTCCGATAAGAGAAAAGATGGTTTCCGCAAATTCAAACCATGTGCACTGCCCTTCATTCGTGAGATGGTAGAGGCCATAATGTTGTGTTTGAATGAGTTCTTTTATTCTCAATGCGAGCTCTGCTGTTGAGGTCGGTGTCACCGTCTGATCGTTCACAATCCTTAAAGGATTATTTTTCTTTCCTAACGATATAACCATATCAACGAAATTGGATCCTTTGCCCCAACAGCCGGCCTCCCCGTAAAGTCCACACGTGCGGATCAGAAAATATCTCTTCAGGATAGTGCGGATAAAATACTCTCCAGCAAGCTTCGAGACTCCATAAACATTCAGAGGATGAGGAGGATCTTCTTCCTCATACGGTGTCTCCTTCTTCCCGTCGAAGACATAATCCGTGCTGAAATGGACTAAGACTAAATCCAGCTCCTGACAAATCAAGGAAAGATTCCTGACCGCTAACGCATTCACTTCAAAAGCGCTGACGGGATCATCTTCACATTCATCGACTCTATGAAAGGCAGCCGTGTTGATGACGAATTCGAGGCTAAGCTGGGAAAGGATATTTTTCGTTCTTTCAGGCTTTATGATATCGAAATCAGGATAGAAGAGAGGAAAAACATTGTTTCCGTCAAGGATTTTAACCAAATCAGACCCGAGTTGCCCGTCAGCTCCGATGATTGCAATTTTCATTTTTACAATATGGCCTCAATTATTCAGGCTGGCATTCCTGAACCGAAAAAACCCTTGACTATCTGTCGGATGAGGCCCGAGTCGTTCGGGATTGACCTGAGGGCCTTTTCATAAACAGGAGAAGTTTTTAAATTGAGCGAAATCAGATTCTTCAGAAGAGTCCGGGCATGGGGAACGTTGATCTCAGGATGAATCTGAATCCCCCAGACTGGTTTGTTCTTCCACTGAAAAGCCTGGATATGGCAGTACTGGGAAGACGCCAGAACATGCAAATTCCCATCGACCTCTACAACCTCATCAAAATGAACAGAGAATGAATGCACCTGCCTTTTCTTTCCAAGTATTTCACTGTCCTTTTTTATCTGGACTGGGATCCATCCCACTTCGGGATGTTTGGACCTCCGAACAGAGGGAGGCCCGAAGAGTGCAAATGCAAGAAGTTGATGGCCGTAGCAGCTCCCGATGACAGGGATTCCCTTATCTATCGCCTCATGGATGACTTCGACTTCCTCCAACACCCATTTTTCTCTCTCAATGATTGAAGCTTCAGAACCAGTCAACAACAAATGCGTGTAACGGCCTTTGCTGAAATCAGGAAAATGGCTTTTTGTCGCCTTGAAGGAATCCCATTCCACATCAAGATAAAGTTTCCAGTGTTCTTCTGGATTGTACACAAATGGATCGATCGAATTATCTATGAAAGCGAGATTCACTTCCCTGTTTTTCACCAAACCTGCTTTTATCTGGGTTTATGTGCGCATAAATTATATCCATTCAATAACAAAAAACAACTTCTTTCTTTTTTGCTCATATTTTCTTTGAGTTTAAAGCATTGATTCTGGTATAATTCATTTTCACCAAAGGAGGAGATAAAGTGCACAACGTCAAAGAAGAAACAGAACTTCAGGTGATAACACCCAACGAGCCCGGCATACTGGGCCGTGTACTGGGAACTCTTGCGAATGCTGGTGTCAACCTTAGAGCGCTACGTGCTCAAGCTGAAGGGGAAAAAGGGATTTTCCTTCTTATTACTTCTAATAATGAAAAAGCCGAGAAAGCCCTGAAAGTGCTCAGATATAAAGTCAAAACAAACAAAGTCGTCACAGTAGAGATCGAGGACCGCATAGGGTCCGGAGCCGAAATAGGGGCTCTTCTCGGAAATGCCGCCGTTGACATTGATTATTGCTACGGCACTTCGATAGGAGCGGGAAGAGCTCTCTTGGTGTTTCAAACGAACAACAATAAGAAAGCTGTTGAAACTCTGGGCTAATCCCCCTAAACACGTATTTTCCCTGAAGTGAAGAATCCTCACCTTGGATAAAAATTCCGCAAGATCTGTCGCTGCAGCCGTATAATATAATGCCTCACATGGGGCATATCCCCTTGGAACCCCCAGATTGATTCGCTGCACAAATCAATCAAAATCCACTTATTCCTCGGCTCGCTCTCCTCTTCGAGGAACCATGCCCGCTCGCCTCCGGATGGCTTCCAAACCAGATTACCTGACTGTTTTTGAAATTGTCACGGAAATTGGGATGCTTACTGGTCCTGAATTTTGGTTAGAAAAAAATATTTTTATATGTTAGACTGCTTCTCAGTTTAAATTCCCGGAAAGGATCTTCAGATGGAAGAACACAAATCTTATGTGCCTGATCAAACTCCCTATAAAGATTTTACGATTAAGGCCGTCATCATCGGAGCCATCTTCGGCGTCGTCTTCGGTGGAGCCAATGCCTATATTGGCTTGAGAGTGGGACTGACGATCTCAACAGCCATTCCGCTGGCTGTGATTTCTGTCGCCGCATTCAGGGTTCTCACTCCTATTCTGGGAAAAAGCACGATCCTGGACTGCAACATCGCTCAGACTACAGGCTCGGCAAGCTCTTCTTTGGCGTCAGGACTCATCTTCACGATCCCGGCACTTTTTCTCTGGGGATTCAATCCAAGCATATTCAAAATAGGCACGTTGGCGATCTTGGGAGGCATCCTTGGAGTTCTGTTCATGATTCCCCTCAGGAAAGCTCTGATTGTCAAGGAACACGGAGTTCTTCCCTACCCTGAAGGGGTTGCTGCTTCGCAGGTCCTGATCTCAGCTGAGGAAGGCGGAGCCAAGGCCAGGAACGTATTCCTGGGTTTGGGGATCGGAGCAGCATACAAAGCCATTATTGCAATCTTTAAACTCTGGCCGGAAAAGATCTATCTCAAGCTGCCTGTCCTAAAAAAAGCGGAGCTGGGTCTGGACGCCACTCCCGCCCTCCTGGGAGTCGGCTTTATCCTCGGACCCAGAATCGCAGGAATCATGGTCGCCGGCGGAATCCTTTCCTGGATAGGTCTGATTCCGTTGATCGCCTATTTCGGAGAAAACTTGAATATCCCGTTATTCCCTGAAACAGATCTCCCGATTGCTCAGATGACTGCTGAAGACATATGGTACAAGTACATAAGGGTCATAGGCGCTGGAGCCGTGGCCGTCGGAGGGATTATCACGGTCATCAAGTCATTACCGACAATGGTCAGCGCTCTGAAGACAAGCGTTAAAGATTTTAAGTTGAACAAGCAGAATGACCTAGCCAAAAAGAAAAGAACAGACACTGATTTGCCTTTTCCGGTTTTGGCCCTCGGAATTCTGATAGTCGCAATCTTAATCGTCCTGGCCCCACAGGTCCTCGGTATTCAGGCCTCCATACTTGTTCGACTTTTGGGAGCCGTGTGTATCATCATCTTCGCGTTCTGTTTTGTGACCGTTTCATCCCGGATCGTCGGGATGGTGGGTGTGACTTCGAATCCCACCTCAGGAATGACCATCGTCACACTCCTCGGAACAAGTCTGTTGTTCCTTGCCTTGGGGTGGACAGACCGTCTGGGCATGGCCACAGCCCTGACTGTCGGGACGGTGGTCGCTATCAGCGCCTCTATTGCTGGTGATATCTCGCAAGACCTCAAGGCCGGCTACATCATCGGAGCCACCCCCAAGAAACAGCAGATGTCCGAATTGATAGGAGTTTTGGCTTCAGCCTACGCGATTGCCTGGATAGTGTGGCTCTTAGGGAAAACTTTTGAATTTGGTTCACCAGAACTGGCTGCGCCCCAAGCCACATTGATGAAAACGGTTATCGAAGGCGTTCTCGGCGGAAATCTTCCCTGGGGACTCGTTATGGTCGGAGGTGCCTTTGCCATAGTGGCAGAACTTGTCGGGATTCCTTCCCTCCCGTTCGCCGTGGGGATCTATCTCCCTCTCTCCACGATGACTCCTATATATGTTGGAGGATTTATCAGACATCTCATAGATAAAAGATCCAATAAAGATGAAAAACTGAAAACTCAAAGAAAAGAGAAAGGAATTCTTTTGGGTTCAGGGTTTATTGCCGGAGAGGGAATCACCATGGTTGGGGTGGCATTGATGGCCTACATCACGACCAAAAAGCCACAAGGAATAGGTATCGACCTTGGTAGTTTTACTGCTCTGGCTGCATTTTTAGCCTTAGCTGCTTTTCTCTACTGGAAAAGTTATAAAAAATAGGAAAATTCATTCTTCTTATCGAGAGTAAATTGCTGACTGACATTTAGACTCCAATCGGCTTGCAAATTTAAAAATTATCCAATATATTTTCTGAGACTGTGATTTTCCAGAGAAAAGATGAATACCTTAATCATCGCTTTCATCCTCATTGCTTGGCTCATCCTGGGCTACAAAATCTATGGGAGTTTCATCGAGAAAAAAGTCGTCCAACCTGACAAATCCCGTGTGACTCCAGCCCATGAATTGAAGGACGGGATCGATTATTCCCCAGCCAAAAAACCCCTACTTTTCGGCCATCATTTCTCATCGATCGCAGGAGCGGGCCCGATCCTCGGCCCTTTGCTGGGAGTTCTCTACTTCGGCTGGCTGAGTGCGCTTCTCTGGGTGGCCATCGGGAGTATATTCCTCGGAGCCGTCCATGATTATACATCGCTCATGATATCCGTCCAGAATAAGGGAAAATCTTTGGCGGACATATCAGAAAATACATTAGGTTTTCGTACGAAAATCATATTTTCTGTATTCATCTGGATGACGCTGGCTCCGGTCATCGCTGTATTTGCTGTAGTCGCCGCGCAAACTCTTGTCTCGCAACCAGAAATCGTCATCCCCACATTCGGTTTAATCTTCATTGCCATGATATTCGGCTGGCTAATCTATAAAAAAAATATCAATATTCTCGCCGGAACTCTTATTTCACTCGCAGCACTTTTTTTCCTGATCTATCTTGGAAACCTATTGCCGATCGTCCTCCCCGCTCAAATACTCGGAATGTCAAGCCAGAAATTCTGGTTTTTCATCCTGATCATTTACAGCCTTTTTGCTTCTTCTTTGCCAGTATGGTTTCTCCTTCAGCCGCGAGATTACATAAGCACCTGGATTCTCTTTTTGGGCCTTGGGCTGGGATATCTCGGCCTCATCGTTGCACATCCTTCATTGAATGCCCCCGCCTTTGTCTCTTTCAACAGCAAGGGAGGCCCTTTCTGGCCCATGCTTTTTGTCATTATCGCCTGCGGAGCGATCTCGGGTTTCCACTCTCTTGTTGCTGGGGGGACTACTGCCAAGCAGTTGCCGGATGAACCCTGCGGCAAGCTGATCGGATACGGAGGCATGGTTACGGAAGCGGCCCTTGCCGGACTCGTGATATTCATCGCAGCCAGCGTATTGATCTGGGATCCTTCAGGAACCGAAAGCCAGTTCGGTTTTCAGTATTTCATGACCACCCTTGGGAATCCAATCCTGGCATTCGCGACTGGATACGGAAAGCTCATCTCTTCTCTCCCTGCTGTGACTCTGGTTATCGGCACATTCTTCGGCATGGTCATGCTCAACGCGTTTGTTCTGACAACCCTTGATACCGGCACTCGGATCGGCCGGTTCATCACGACCGAGCTCCTGGGAAAATCAGTCCCTCCTCTTCGAAACAGATGGGTTTCCTCTCTATTTATCCTGGTGTTTGCGGCTGTTTTGGGGGGCACAGAAGGTTATAAGACGATATGGCCCGTTTTTGGCGCCTCGAATCAGCTCGTGGCAGCCCTGGCTTTGATCGTCGTTTCTTCCTATCTTGTCGGCATCAAAAGACCAAAAAAATACACGGTCTATCCCGCAATCTTTATGCTATTGACAACGCTGGGAGCGCTTGTCTACCAGGGTTATGTTTTTTTTAAAACAAAAAGTTATCTCATGGGAACCGTCAGCGTTGTCTTGATCATCCTGGCGGCAATCATCGTGTTTGATGCACGAGCCATACTTTTTTCCCGACAAAAATGAACTTCTGGATTGTAAAAAGGTTGAGGAGGAAATGGCGCTCAAAATTTGACCGGAGCGCCGCCATCCCCTCAGATTGGGTTTTGATATGAGCTTTATTCAGGAAATGTCGAATGTTGAGACGCGACCCCACTATGAAAGAGGGGTCACTTTAAAAGCAACTCCTTTTGGATCAGGACAGCACAGGATTTCTGTTTCAGCCACCCAGTCATCATGAGTAAGCTCATCCTCTCTTTGCTTGGCGGTCAAGAAAGGAAAAAGGCTGTTTAGGGCATAGACACAGACTTTTTTCTTCTCAGGAATCTCGATCGTTCCTTCACCTCTTATGAAGAAGATGTCCCCCACTTTATGCCTGGCCCCACACCTTTCTTTCACTTCCACGACCTCCACTTTTAGATCTTTCATTTTACCTCCTTTCTCTAATCAAATATATATACTGAGTTGAAAAAAATCAATAACACGTTGACAAACCCGAAGAACCTATCGTAAAATTATTTCTACGGTAACTCATAACACGAGGAGGAGCGTATGGCGATGAAAGCTGAACCCAATGTCGTTCCACTGTGTGATGTCCTCTTGGTCCTGATCATCATTTTCATGGTGATCACACCGACCGTCCAGAGGGGAATGGATGCAAAACTGCCTGAAACCTTGGGAAGCACAGAACAAAGCATAGACGCGATTGTTATGACTTTGCACTTCGACGGGAAGATCGATGTCAACAAAAACTACTATGAGCGTGACCTTCTTCACAGTCGATTGGTGAGCATTTACGGCCCCCGCCAGCACAAGTCCATCCTGATCAGAGCCGACGCACGTGTTCCGTTCATAGATGTCGTTGAGCTCATGGACATAGCCAGAGGAGCCGGTGTAGAAGAAGTCGGAATCGTTCTTGAATATTTTGAAGAGGAGGAAGAAGGAGGCGTTTAAGCCACTCACCGCTCGCCTCTCGTTCTGCCTTTTTTATCCAATTTTCCACTAATATTTTTCTTCTCCCTTAGATTCTTTGATAGACTGATCCTCGATCCTGCATTGCATTAAAATGTTTTGAGGAATCGCTGATTCTTACACGATCGGACCGATAACTTCCCGGGAAATCACCAACCTCTGGATCTCATTCGTTCCTTCATAGATCTGGAGGAGCTTTGCGTCTCTCATCAACTTCTCCATCGGATAGTCCTTCATGTACCCGTAACCACCAAGAATCTGCACGCACTCTATCGTAACTTTCATGGCCACATCAGAGCCGAAAGCTTTGGCCATCGCCGATTCCTTCCCGCAAGGCTTTCCTTCGTCCATAAGCCATGCCGCATGCCATACCAAATGGCGGGCTGCGTTTATCTCCATGGCCATCTGAGCTATCTTAAATAATGTGTTTTGAAAGAGAGCGATAGGCTTCCCGAACTGCTTCCTGTTCTTGGCATATTCAATCGCATACTCCAAGGCTGCTCTCGCCACGCCGACTCCCGCAGCTCCCACCGGTGCTCGAGTCTTATCCAGTGTTTTCATGGCTATGATAAAACCTATCCCTTCCTTTCCTAAAAGATTCGTCTCAGGAATTTTCACATCCTCAAATGTCATCTCTACAGTGTTGGAAGCCCTGTGCCCCATTTTGTCTTCCTCTTTTCCGATGATGACTCCCGGAGCTTCCCGGGGCACGATAAAGGCGCTGAGTCCTCTCATTCCTTTCTCAGGATTCGAATTGGCAAACACCACATAAAAACTGGCAAGCCCTCCGTTCGAGATAAAACACTTCGAACCATTTATGATGTATTCCTTCCCGATTTTTTTCGCTCGAGTTTTCAAGGCTCCCGCATCAGAACCTGCCTCTCTTTCAGTCAGACAGAAAGACGCAAAAGACATTTTTTCTGTCTGGGGGGTCAGAAACTTTTTTTTCTGCTCATCTGTTCCGAAAAGAATAACGGGTGTATAAGCCAATGCATTGACCATCATCGTGGTGTACATCCCCGCACAACCTGCAGCAAGCTCTTCACTGATGACAACCGTATCCAGATCGTTCATTTCTCCGCCTCCGTATTTCTCAGGAATGGTGCAGGTCAAAAAGCCAACCTCAAAAGCCTTCTTCATCACATCTTCAGAAAACTGATCTCCCTTGTCATATTTTGCAGCATTGGGGATCATCTCTTTTTCGGCGAACTCTCGAGCCATCTCCTGCAGTGCCAGCTGCTCTTCTGTCAAACTGAAACTTATCACTCTTTCCTCCTTTTTATATCTTCACATTCCATTCTGTGATTTGACTAACCTGAAATATTCATAAAATCTGCCGACCTTTTCTTTAGATCAATTGTCATCGCGAGCGAAGCGTGGCGATCTCATATCCATGCGCAAAGGCCTGAGATTGCCGCTGTCGCTTCTCTCCTCGCAACAACGTCTACTACAACCTCGACTCGTGAATAATCTAGGTTTACCATCGAGATTTATACTGAAAAGCTCATCTCATGTCAATTTTTCTGATTTTCCTTGAACACAATCTTTTCTCGGGCCATGATAAATGTGGGATTTTTAAGCCCAAAAATATTCTCCACGATCTCCTGAGGGCGGATGCTCTTCTGTAAAGAATGTTTCAAGTGAAGGAAAAGTTTCCCTTCCTTCCTGTCTATGGCCTTCTCCTGGATGGACTCAACGTGTATTTTGGTTAAAGACTCCTTGACCCGCTTTTCTATCCTTGAATAATAGTCCGAATCAGATAATATCCTCTCGGTTTGATCCCTCATGGCAGACATCATTTCTCGGCTTTTCAAATCGACTGAATAGACAAGTGTTTCAATTTCCTTGTTCAGAGTGGATTTGATCCCTTCCCTCCTCTCTAAACCAAGGATACGAATTCCTGAAGGCAGACATGAGTTCATTAGGGAGATGAATTCATCCTCCTTGAAAAGAAAACGAGATTTAAATTCGAAGCACTCCGCTCTTCCCTCCATTCCCAGAGGGAGAGCCGGAAGATAGGAAATCGACATTTTGGGATGAAAGCCTTTTGTGTGAACAACACGGATCCCAGCCCGCCTGAATGCCCTCTGGATGGTATTGCTCACATCGATATGTGATATGAAACGTGCGGATTGACGTTTGGAATAAAAAACTCGATAGCGAACCACCTCTTCGAGCTCTTTCCCGAAAGGAATTTCTTGAGAAGGTTCAATTTTCACTTCTTCTGTGAATGTTCTCTCCAACAGATGCGGAAAGACGCATCCTTGACACGTCCCGCAGCTGTCGTCCAAACAGGAAGGTGTGTATTCTTCCTTCCGAGCCTTATTCAATTCTTCAAGCAGGAATGATTTTTTAACACCCGTATCCACGTGGTCCCATGGCAGACGCGTGTCTGTATTGATCGAAGAGAGATAAAGGTGGTAGTCCAGGTGTTCCTGCTCAAATCCTTTTTCCCAGGTCTGAAATCGGAAAAGGTCATTCCAGCTGTCAAAACGCGCTCCTCCTCTCCAGGATTGGTGCAAAACCCTATTGAGCTTTCTGTCCCCACGGGAAAACACAGCCTCCAGAATGGCATTTTTTAATGGATGTCCCTTAAGTTTGACTGAGGGGTATCTTCTAAGCTTAGATTCTAGAAATCTGTACTTCTCTCTCAGGTTGGACTCATCTTCCATCCTGAGCCATTGAAAGGGAGTATGCGGTTTAGGAATAAAGGAAGATACGCTGAGGTTGATCTGAGGGGCTGATTTCAGGATCTTCTGTCCAATCCTGACCACTTCCTGGATGAGGTTCACGATCCCCTCGAGATCTTCATCCTTTTCTGTCGGAAGCCCGACCATAAAATACATCTTGAGCAACCTCCATCCTTGAGAAAAAGCATTCTGTGATGCCTTCCGGATGTCATCATCTTCCATTTTTTTATTGATGACCCGGCGCAAACGGTCGGTCCCTGCTTCCGGGACCAAGGTGAATCCTGTTTTTCTTACCTTGATGATGCTCTCCACGATATTGGAAGACAGGCCTTTGGGACGCAAAGAAGGCAGCGAAAGAGAAATTTTTTTCTCGGCCAGTTTCTCCATCAAAGCATCCACTATAGGGCCCAGATAGGGGTAGTCGCTGATGGAAAGGGAAGCCAGGGAAGTGTCGTCATATCCGGTCAGTTTCAAGCTGTTTAATATAGTATTCAGGACATAAGAAGGACTTTTCACCCTGGGCGGGAAATAAACACTCGAGGCCTGACAAAATCTACACCTTTGTGAGCAGCCTCTCGCGACCTCCACAGATACTCTGTCAAAAATGACCTTGACATCGGGAACCACTATCTTCTCTGGGAAATGCGCCTCATGAAAAGGATAAAGGACTCGTTTCAGTATGTTGAGTGGTGCATCCTGTTCGGGCTTCACTGCAAGAAGGTGAGCACTGTCGGGGAGATAAGTGTTGTACAAGGAAGGGACGTAAACTCCGCTGGTCTTCGCCATTTCCTTCAAAAGATCAGACTTATCCTTCGAGTCTTTTCGCAGCGACCCGAATTTTTCGAGGATTTCCAAGAATGCTTCTTCTCCATCTCCGATCAAGAACAGGTCAAAAACATCCGCAACCGGTTCGGGGTTGAATACTGCCGGGCCTCCTGCCATCACCAGGGGATGGTCCAGACTTCTGTCGGATGAAAAGACAGGAATACGAGCCAGGTCCAGTATTGTCAGGATGTTGGAGTAGTTGAGCTCATACAGAAGAGAAAAACCCAAAATATCGAATTCATCCAAAGGAATTTTATTCTCGAGTGAATACAGAGGGATCTTTTCGGACCGGAGCTTCTGCTCAAAATCAATCCAGGGCGCAAAAACTCTCTCGGCCAATATTTTTGGGTTATCGTTCAGGAGAGAATAAAGAATCTTCTGGCCCAAATAAGACATCCCCACCTCGTAGAGGTCAGGAAAAACAAGAGCCACTTTTGTTTGGACGCTGGAGGGGTCTTTTTTTATTTGATTCCATTCACCACCCAGATAGCGACCAGGCTTCTCCACATCTTTGAGAATCTCTTCCAGGTTCTTCATCGCAATCAATACTTTTCTGTTTTAATCACAAAAGATTTTCCAACTCAAACATTTTATTTCTATTTCCCGGATTCTTCAATCAACAAACCAATATTGCATTTAGGGGCGGAACCTTGAGGTTCTCATGATCGGGGAGGAAATGAGCCAAGCCGTTATTACACAAACACAAATCTTCTCATTTTGACATTCAAAACCAGTGAGACGCCCAAATAATTGGTGAGAAGAGAAGAGCCTCCATAGCTCAACAGAGGCAAGGGAGTTCCAGTTATGGGAAAGAGACCGATAACCATCATCACATTGATGAAAAACTGGAAGGTGATCATCACCGCCACCAAAAAAACAATGTAGACTCCTGCCCTATCTCCAGAAAATCCGATGGATTGATACAATCTATACAGAAATAAAAAAAAGCACATCATAGCCAGAACCACACCCAAGAAGCCGAATTCCTCACCGATGACAGAAAAGACAAAATCCGTATGTCGTGCCGGTAAAAACCTCAATTGGCTTTGCGTTCCTTTTCTGTATCCTTTTCCAAAAAAACCGCCTGAACCAATGGCAATCTTCGACTGAGTGATATGGTAGCCTGATCCAAGGGGATCCTTACTTGGAGAGATAAGAGTCCTCAACCTTTGTTTCTGGTAGTCCTTGAAGCCGAAATTCCAGGCCACAACACCTGTGAGCAGAGTCACGATCAGGATATAGACAAAGGTCTTCCTGTTTATTCCGGCCAGAATCAGTGCCCCTAAACAGACAGGGACAAGGCTCAAAGCAGTGCCCAAATCGGGCTGCAGTGCGACTAAAAAAACAGGAATTGCAGTGACTGCACCGCTCAACAATCCTTTCTTCCAAGACATGTAGTCCAGCCTGAATTTGGAGAATATCAGAGCCAGCAAAAGAATAAGAACGATCTTCGTGAGTTCAGAGGGTTGAATTTGAAAGAAGGGAAACCGGATCCAACTTTTCGCTCCGGCCACAAATCGGGCGAACAGCAATACTCCCACAAGAATGGCAACAGCAAGAATATAAAAATAAACAGAATAAGAAACCAGTGCCTTATAGTCGATCAGGAGAAACAGAAAAAGAGCCAGCAGGCTAAACACTATCCAGATCATCTGCCTCAGGAAATATTTTCCAGGAAGATAGTGCGAGCTGCTATAAATGAATGCGACTCCGATGATTGAGTTCAAGAGCAACAGCCCTATAAGAACCCAATCAATGTGTCTGAGTAGGCTCCTGTCTATCATATTTTTTCCTGTAAGAGTTAAATAATCTTCTCGCAAGAGGAGCAGCTGTTTCACCCCCCATTCCGCCGTACTCAACGATAACGGTGACAACAATCTCTGGGTTCTCCCTTGGAGCAAACCCTGTGAACCAGGAGTGCGTCTTCACTTCTTCCTCTTCCTCTTCTCCCTCCTCTTTTTCTTCTTCTGGCTCTTCCGATTTATCTCTACTGATCAACTGAGTGGACCCCGTTTTTCCGCACACATCGTATTCAGAGACAAGAGCGGCCCATCCAGTCCCCTGTTTATTGACGGCTTCCCACATACCCTGAATGACCTGTTCGAAAACCGATGTGTCAATATTCACCACCTGGTTCCCGGGAGGATTGAACCTGTTCTCTCTTTTCTTCCCGTTTAAGGACAAGGATTTGAACAGATGGGGCGTGACGCGAATTCCTCTGTTTGCGATCAGAGCTGTATGTGCAGCAATCTGGATTGGAGTCACAAGCAGGAAGCTCTGGCCGATAGACACGGAAATCGTCTCACCCAGTTGCCAAGGTTCGTCCCTGGCTTCTATTTTCCACTGAGGATCTGGAACCAATCCAGATTTTTCTCCGGGCAAATCAATTCCTGTTCTTGACCCAAATCCCATCATTCTTGCGTAACGCGCGATCTCCTCGATACGCATTTCCTTTCCAAGATTATAAAAATATATGTTGCAAGAATCCCGTATGGCGTCAAAAAAACCAATTTCTCCGTGGCCTCCTTCACGCCAGCAAGAAAAGGGATGGTTGTAAATCCGAGTCTCCCCTTTACAAACGAAAGTGGTCTCTTCAGTGGCAATCCCCAAATCAAGAGCACCCAGGGCAATGGTCAGTTTGAAGACCGAACCTGGAGAATACAGTCCCCGGATGGCTCGATTCTCCAGCGGAAACTCCGGGCTGTTCACAATATCGAGCCATTCTTCAGATGTAAAACGGTTGATGAATCTATTCGGATCAAAATCGGGATAACTGGCTAAAGCCAGTATCTCCCCGTCTCTGGCATCCATCACAATAATCGCTCCCTCTCTTCCCTCCAACAGCTTTTCTACTTCCTTCTGAAGATCGAAATCTAAAGTGATTGTCAAATCCTGACCTCTTTCGGGTTCACTCCGAGCGACTTCCTCTCTCCCCCTTCCTAAGCTGTCCACAACTTCAATAAGCCGACCGTGACCCCCGACTAAAGCGGTTTCATACTGCTTCTCCATTCCGGTTTTCCCTATAAGCTCACCAAGACGCCGCTCTCCATAAACATCCCTCCTCATCTCCTCCGGGGAAAGCTCCTGAAGGTAACCGATGACATGCGCGGCAAAACTTTCGAACGGGTAGAACCTTTTGGGCTCTGATTGGAGAATCAATTCAGGCAGCTCTAACTTCCTGGCTTCAATCATCGCCACTTCTTCAAATGTCAGGTTTTCCTTGACCACGATGGGCTTAAAGTGAGGTTGTGACTCATATTTTTTTATCCTTTCCTTCAAGACATGTTCTTCGATATTCAGGAGTCGAGCTATTTTTCGGCAGGATTTGTCATAGTCTTCGCAATTCTCTCTGATGAGAGATACCCGGAAAGACGCTCTGTTGTTGGCCAGAATGATCCCTTGCCTGTCCGAAATCAATCCCCTCTGGTAAGGGAGGGTAATTTCTCTCATCCAGTTCGCTTCTGACTTTTCCCAGTATCCGTCATGGTCAAGAATCTGGACTTTCCAGAAATTGAGTATTAAAAAAATGAAAAATATTGCCACAATGAAAAAAATAAATTTGGCTCTTCTCAAAACAGGAAAAAGATCCTCGTAAATTTTTTCTTGTTTCATCGTTCCGATCAATACTTGTCCTTTTTAAATTTTTTCAACAGAAAATGCGCAAAAGTCCCCAGAACAGCAGTGGCAACAGGCTGGAAAAATATCAACCCGCCTCCTGTACTGATGCTTTCGGGGACGATAAAAGAAAAGAGTAACGCCCACAGGATGAGTTCAAAGCTGAGCAGAATGATCAGGAAAAAAAAGTTGCGCAGAGGAGTCTGGACGTCTATCTTTTTTGATAAGTACCCAGCAAGAAATCCGGAGATCGTCTTCGAAAGACCTGCCACTCCATAAACTCCGGAAAAAAAATAATCCTGGAAAAGACCGCAGACCGTACCCAAACAGGAACCGAAAATCTCCCCCTTTTTTACTGCAAAATAGAACACGACCAAGCTGAATACATTAAAAAGCAAAAGAAATGACGGAGATACCCTGCTGAAGATTGTATAGAAGAGAAAGGAAATCAGTATTCCGATGGCCACACGAATAAAATCATTCAGTCTCATCAGTCTTTAAAAAACTCCTGCGGATCTTTCATGATGACCGCAATCTGGTCCAAATATCGAAAATCGAAATAAGGGATAACGACGATATGTTTATGAAGTGAAGTGTCTGTCGTGATGGAGACGATCCTCCCCACCCTGATTCCAGAAGGGTAGATCCGGTCATACCCGGATGTGATGACATCCTCCCCTTCAGAGATTTCTTCTGGGGTGGTGGTGGCAAGAACATAACGCATCAGGCACTGTCCTTCTCCATCGCCCACAAGGATTCCACGGATCCTGTTTCCTTCAGCGAACACGCTGATTCCGCTCTCATTGTCAGTGATCATCTGGACACGGGCTTCTTTTAACGAGATCGCATCAACGATTCGCCCCACTAGGTCCCCGTTTTTATCCAGAACAACCATATTCTTCTTGATCCCATCCAACGTGCCTCTATTGATGATAACAGATTTATAGAAGTTGCTGGGATCAAGCCCGATAACTCGAGATGGCAAAATACTTTCATGCATCTCTAAAAGATTCTCCTCGATCTCCCTCTCGCTTCTGAATTTCTGAAGGGCATTCCGCAGAAGGTTATTTTCCTGCTGGAGATAAAAAATCTGTTCTTTCATCTGTTCGTTCTGGCCTTGAACATTCCGGAGATAAAAATAATTATTCCAGACATTTCCGATCGACCTAAAAAAAGAAAGGATTCCGTGCCGTACGGGAGAAAAGACAGAAAAAACCGTCTTTTCAAAAATGCTCGCCTTTTCTCCCAGAGGGACTTGCATGGAAATCAAAAGGAAGTGGAAAAAGATTAGAGCGATAAGGATGGTGAGACTCTTTCTTTCTTTCAGGAAAAGAGGCATAAAAGCTCAAACAGGTTTAAATTAGAGAAATCTTTTTCAACAGGTCTAAATCCTCAAGAAGCTTGCCGGCCCCAAGGACAACCGTTGTGAGAGGATCATCAGTGATGAAAACCGGCAGCTTGGTTTCCTCTCTGATGCGTTTGTCTAAATTCCTGAGGAGAGCAGCTCCACCTGTTAAGATTATTCCTCGGTCAATGATATCCGCTGAAAGCTCGGGAGGTGTCCTTTCAAGGGAAACGCGGATGGCATCAATAATTGCTACGACTACATCTTCAAGCGCTTCTCTGATCTCCTGGTCATCCATGATAAGAGTCTTGGGAATTCCCTCTCCCAAATCTCGTCCTTTTATCTCGATGGATATCGGCTCATCCAGAGGATAAGCTGATCCTATTTGGATTTTCAATAATTCGGCACTTCGTTCTCCTATGAGCAGGTTGTATTTTCTCTTCAGGTACTGGATGATGGCCTCATCCATCTCATTTCCTGCAATCCGGATGGAATGGTTGAAGACGATTCCGTTCATGGATATGACGGCGATATCGGTCGTGCCTCCTCCTATATCCACAATCATGTTTCCGGTGGGCTCTGAAATCGGGAGGTCTGCTCCGACAGAAGCAACGATGGGTTGCTGTACCAAGTATACCTCAGAAGCTTTGGCTCTCATGGCCACATCCTTCACTGCACGCCTCTCCACCTGTGTGATCCCTGTTGGTATTCCTATGACTATTCGTGGCCTCACCAAAAACATACGGCTGTTTGTGGATTGCTTGATAAAGTAATCAAGCATTTTTTCCGCCATCTCAAAATCGGCAATAACACCGTCTCTCATGGGTTTGATCGTCAAAACATCAGCAGGTGTCTTTCCCAACATTTCCTTGGCCCGCGTACCGACAGCTTCCACTTTCCCGGATTGTTTATTAACGACTACGATCGATGGCTCTTGAACGACAATTCCTTTTCCTTTGAGGTAGACTAAAGTGTTCGCCGTTCCCAGGTCAATCGCTAAATCACAAAGCAACCTGTCTTTGAGGGAACTCATCAAGCTCATATCAGTGCCTCTCTTATTTACAGATATTATTTAGCACAATTTCCCTCTATACGCAAATAAAAAAAGAATTTAAAGGCTTGATTCTAGGGCGCTGATTTTATTTTTTCTTGACTTTATCTTTTATAAAAATATATATATTCAAAAAACATCAAGTGGCAATATGAGGAGGTCATCATGAGCAATGGCGATTATAAGCCTTATGTGTCCCCGGAACAATCCATGAAAGAAATATCCTTCAAGGCAATCTTCTTGGGAATCATCATGGCGATTGTCCTGGGCGCTGCGAACGCCTATTTAGGTCTTCTTGTCGGGATGACAGTCGCTGCGACCTTTCCCGCAGCAGTCATCGCGATGGCTGTACTTCGCCCGTTAAAAGGAACGATTCTTGAGGAAAACATGGCAAGAACAACCGGAGCGGTTGGAGAAGCCCTGGCAGCCGGAGCTATTTTCACTATCCCTGCTTTTCTCCTCGTCAGAATAGATGGCCAGCCTCTTTGGGAAAAATTCGATCTTTTCAAATCAACCCTCCTGATGCTGGTGGGAGGGATCCTCGGAGTCCTGCTCATCATCCTTGTCCGCCGCACCTTAGTTGAAGATGCCGATCTTCCCTTTCCAGAAAGCACCGCTTGCGCAGCAATGGTCAAGACCGGACAGAAGGGTGGTTCACAAGCCGCTTACTTGTTCTGGGCAATGGGACTGGGAAGTCTTGTAGAATTCTTCACCAATTCAAGCGGTCTTCAATTCATCAAGCCTTACGCACAAAAAGTCTTTGATATCCCGGGGCTCTCCCGTATCACCTTTCTCAACAGGGATAATGTCGAAATGGCAAAAACTAGTACGATAAAAGGGAGAATGTTCATAGAAACGCCCGCAGCTAACGCGGCCATGACCGGAGTCGGGTACATCATCGGACCCAAGCTGGCAGCCCTCACTTTTTCCGGCGGCGTGCTGGGATGGCTATTCCTGATGCCTATAATTCTTTTCATCAGCGGAGACCTGGGGGAGATCGTCACCCACTTCGATGGAAACTGGACAGATATGGCAGTCTCCGCGTATAACTCCCAGGTCAAACCCATCGCAGTCGGAGCCATGCTGGTCGGTTCATTTTACACGCTCTTCAAAATGCGAAAAAGCCTCGTCACAGGAATCGGCCGTTCATTAGCCGACGTAAAAAAAGTTAGCGCTGGAGGCGCATCTGAAACGATCCGAACCGATAAAGACCTGCCTTTCCCTTCTATTATAATCTCCATCATTGCTTTGATTATCCCGATGGTCTTCCTGTATAACGTGTTCACGCACAACATCGGTTCTTCTCTCGTAACGGCTATAGTCATGATCATCATGGCCCTTCTCTTCGCGGCTGTTGCTGGATACCTCGTGGGTATCATCGGTTCCTCTTCCAACCCGATTTCTGGTCTGACTTTAACCTCTCTTCTTATCGCTGCCTTGATGATGGTCCTGATGGGGCAAACGGGAGCACCAGGAATCGCGGCTGTCTTAGGAGTGGCGGCGGTTGTCTGCTGTGTGGCCGGTGTCGCCGGAGATATGATCCAGGACTGGAAGGTCGGACATATTCTCGGGGGAACTCCCTGGCGCATGCAGATAGGCGGAATGATCGGTGTCGTCGCCGCAGCCTTAACTCTGACTTTCGCCCTCCAGCTTTTTCACAGCACCAAAGGTATAGGGAGTGATGCCCTGCCTGCCCCCCAGGCCAATTTGATGGCCATGATGGCCCAGGGAATAGTCGGAGGAGAAATGGCCTGGCCTTTGGTTATCGCAGGAATGCTGCTGGGCATTGGCTTTATCCTTATCGGATCCCCATCCCCGATGATCATCGCTGTGGGAATGTATCTCCCCTTCCGAGCGACAGCGTGCATCTTCTTTGGAGGAGTCATAAAATACTTCCGTGACAGAGCCGTTGCCAAGAAAAATCCAACAGCCAAAGGAAGAGAAACCGTCGAAAACATCGGCCTTTTGATCGCTTCGGGACTGATCGCGGGCCAAGCTCTGACGGGAATCTTGACTTCAGGCATCGAAGCCCTCAAAGAAAAAATAAGGCTTCCTGAAGTCCATGGCACTGCATGGCTGGGCCTTTTGATCTTCTTCATCCTCGGATTCATCCTGATTTACTTCCCATACAAGAAAATGGTAGCTTCCGGCGAGTATGAAACTTCATCAGGAGAATAATAAAGCCGACACCGACAAAGAAATAAGCTGTGACCGGTCGATTGTGAAGAAGGACAGAATTGACAAGCCCCAGATCAATCTTCTGGAACTCATCCCCGTAAAAAACATAAAGTGGGAGAAAAAAGAAGACGGTTTAATAGTCCTCCTCAAGCCTAAATTCAAACATCCCTTTTTCAAGAAACACGTTCTTCCCCGAATGAAAAAGCCAAATTTCAAGGTCACGCTCGATGCCGTCGGCAGTTTTGTTTGGGAGCATTGTGACGGCAAAAATACCGTAGAAGAGGTCGCTCAAAGCTTAAAAGAAGAATTCGGAGAATCAGCAGAGCCTCTTTACGATAGATTGGCTCTCTTTCTCCAGAGTCTCGATGAAAACCGCTTTATTTCTTTCAAAGGTCTCTAAAATGGGGACGTTTGTTTATGCTCAGTAATTAGGCAACTCTTTGGTAATGATATTGAAGGCAAAAGTGTCATTGCAAGCGAAGCGTAGCGATTTCACAGATTGAAGAATAAATCAAATTCTTTTAGAATAGAATCCTAACATTGGAATAAAATGCCTATACTCGAAATTATTAAATACGGAAACTCTACACTCGCTAAAAGAGCCGAGGAAATAAAAACTATCGATAAAGAAATCGAGGAACTGGCACAAAGCATGGTTCAAACCATGCATGCGGTCCCCGGGATAGGACTCGCAGCTCCTCAAGTCAACGTGAGCAAAAGGCTCATCACTGCAGACATATCGGTCGGAGAGAGAAGTGAGGATTTGATTATTCTCATCAACCCCGAACTCGTCAGCCAGGAAGGAGAGATCATTTTGGAAGAAGGCTGTTTGTCGGTTCCGGATATCACAGAAAAAGTGGCAAGGCCTTCCCATGTTGTCATCAAGGGGCTTGACTTAGAGGGAAACGAAAGAGTCATCGAAGCTGAAGGGACTCTGGCAAAAGTTTTCTGCCATGAAATCGACCATCTGAACGGGAAATTGTTTTTCGAAAATCTATCTCTGCTCAAAAGAAACCTGATTAAAAAAAAACTGAAAAAAAGGATTCAGACAGGCAAGATTCGATGAGAATTATCTTCTTTGGAAGCCCTGCTGCGGCTCTCCCTTCGTCAGAAAAAATCCTGGATGCATCCCACAGCATCGAACTTATCATCACTCAACCGGATAAGCCTACAGGGCGAGGAAAAAAACTCATGCCGTGTCCAGTTAAAAAGATGGCTGTTGACCAGGACATCCCTGTTTATCAGCCCGAACGAATCAGAAAAGATCCCGCAGTACTGGAAAAGCTGAAGGAAATACAGCCGGATTTGAACGTTGTGGTCGCTTACGGCCAGATCATTCCCTCCTCGATTATCTATCTGCCCAAGTATAATTCTGTGAATGTCCATTTTTCCCTCTTGCCTCATTACAGGGGAGCTTCCCCTGTCCAGTGGGCTCTCCTTAACGGGGAAAAAAAGACAGGCATCACTGTTTTCGAGCTCAACGAGAAGATGGACGAGGGAGATATCCTTTTGCAGGAAGAAGTCAGTATTGAGCCGGAGGAGAATGCAGCAGGGCTGGAAGCACGATTGGCACAAACGGGAGCAGAACTGCTGATCAAGACAATATCCGAAATTGACAGGATCAAACGCCAAAAACAAGACCATTCGCAAGCCACCTACGCTCCGAAGCTCAGCAAGGAAGATGGCATGATCGACTGGGGAAAGGATGCGATCCACATCGAGAGGCAGATAAGAGCGTTCGCTCCCTGGCCTTCAACGTTTGCATTCTTCAGAGAAAAAAGGATAAAGATCCATAAAGGCAAAGGGATGGAAAACCAGGATCCTCCTTCCTCTTCTCCTGGAGAAATACTGGAAGTCCGGAAAGAAGGAATCGAGGTTCGCTGCGGTGAGCACAGTGTCTTCCTGATCGAAAGACTCCAGCCTGAAAACAGGAATGCTATGGAGGCTTATGCTTTTTCTTTGGGGGGAAGAATCAAGCCCGGGGAAAAATTCGCCTAATTGACTTCTGAGATCTATTCTTCTTCCAGGATATAATTGTAAGGATTCACAGCTCTTCCGTTCTTCCGGACTTCATAATGAACATGGGGTCCGATGGCTTTCCCTGTCTGTCCGACATACCCGAGGACATCTTTTCTCTTGACCTTCTGGCCCTCTTTCACGTTGAACTTGCTCAGATGGCAGTAAACAGATGTCACTCCTCCTCCATGGTTGATGATCACGACGTTTCCACCGATTTTTTCAGTCTTGATCTTGAGAACAGTCCCGTCAGCAGTGGCAAATACGGGACTTCCATGACTGGCTGCGACATCTATACCGTAATGGAACTCATCCTCTCCTGTGAAAGGATCTTTTCTCCTGCCGAAACTCGATGTCTGCCAGCCTATGGTCGGCCAGATAGAGGGAGTCGTTGCCATTCTGTAAGACTTGTCCTCGAAAAACCTGGCCAGAGTATCGAGATTCTTATCAATACCTTGAGCTTTCTGGGATATGCTCTCGGCCTTTTTCAAGCCTGGATCGATTGTGGGATTCGAGATGTTCGCCTGCTGGCCCTCTCCACGTCCTCCGCCACCGACTCCGAGTTCTCTCAGGACCTCAGGTGATTTGAGGCCGGCCCACACATTGATCTTTTTAGCATATTCCTCGAAGTTGTCGATATCCTTCCTCAAACTGTTCACAGCGAGCTTATACTGCGCGATGGTCTCTTTTTGACGAAGATTCTCATCCGAAAGGGCTTTATACTTCTGTCGCGTCACGTTCATCGTGAAATAATCCACGAGGAACACGGTGAGGAGGATAAAAAGACAAGAAAGCACTCCCACCAAAATCTTAACTCTTTTTTCTGTGAGAGAGATTTTCTTGGGTTGTCCTTTATGATGAGGGACGATTATGAGGGAGTAGTGTTTTTTAGCCATCAGACTTTTCCTTTAATATCATATTCAAAAAAATAAAGTCAAGGGATTTATACCATTCATGTTA
>Ga0114920_10000283_pt1 | contig 22152 bp, 15 predicted proteins | sample ChitaG_FD_88683 | JGI IMG/M metagenome (GOLD analysis project Ga0114920, IMG submission 88683) | Deep subsurface microbial communities from South Pacific Ocean to uncover new lineages of life (NeLLi) - Chile_00310 metaG | ecosystem: Environmental > Aquatic > Marine > Oceanic > Sediment ...
CATTCCTGCGCAGTAAAGTCGCCCAACGCATTTTCTTCCTTTTTATCTCCTGCGCCCTGCTTCCAATCGCTATCCTTGCTGTTATCTCCCTGACTTGGGTGCCAAAAGAACTCCAAAAACAAAGCCGGGAGCGTATTCATCAAACAAGTAAGAGCATGTCCCAAGATATCCCTCAACGTTTTTGGCTCCTTAATGATGACATGAGAGTGGTCGCTTCTAACCTGAAGGCGGGCTCGAGCCAGACCTATTATTTCATACATCAGGAACCCGATTCAGGGCGTGAGCCACGGTTTCGAGGGCTTCTTCTTATCTCAGAAGATGGGACATCCAGACATCTTTTCGGACATATTTCCAACCCCCCTGCACTTCCCCTGGAAACGAAAAAAATAATCCTGGAGGGGAAAACTGCCATTATTACAGAGTATCGCAAAAACTATCAAACACGAATATTCATGGCCGTCGCGCTCGATCCAGAACTCCAAAGTCAAGATGTGCTCCTGGCCGAGATCAATCCAGAATTTATTTGGTTCTCGGTAAAAGAGGCTTACCTTCCTGCAAGGACGCAAGTATGTATCCTTGACAAATCAAACAATATCCTTCGTTCAACGTTATTGCCCCCGCTGCCATTTTCTGATAAGGCACAGCGCCAAATGGAAGAAAGACAAGCTTCCCAATTTGAATGGACACACAGGGGGAAAGATTATCTGGCGGGTTTCCGGCCCATCATCATGCCCGCGTATATATTTTTTTCTGAGGATTGGAAACTCGTGTTGAGCGAACCAAAAACCGCAGTTCTCAGACCTATCAAAGGTTTCAGGTTAATTTTCTCTCTTGTCGCTCTTTCAGCCCTCTGGTTCGTTCTTTTCCTGAGTGTTATCCAGATTCGGAGAAGCATGGTGCCGCTCGAAAGGCTTAAGGAGGGGACGAAACATCTCGCTAACAGAGAATTCGACAGCCGAGTCGTGGTCACGAGCAACGACGAATTCGAAGAAGTTGCCGAATCGTTCAACTCGATGGCCAGCCAGTTGGGGAAGCAGTTTAAGGCCTTGGTCACGATAGGCGAAATCGACAGGGCCATTCTTTCGGTGCTGGATACGGAAAAAATCGTGAACACCTTAGTCGCTCGCGTGCGTGAAGTTTTCCCCTGCAAGAGCACGAGCATCACCGTCGTCGATCCCGGCTCGAGTGATACAGCACAGACTTATATTGGAGAGGATCAGAACGGTAAAGAAAAGCTCGTGGAAACAGTCCAGATCACGACAGAGGAGATGCAGACGCTCAGGGAAAATCCAGAAACTCAATGGATCACACTGGACGAGAATCTCCCCCAATACCTTGCTCCTCTGGCCAAACGGGGGATCAAATCATTCCTGGTGCTGCCTCTTTTCCTGAAAAAGGGGCTGGCTGGGATCATCGCTCTCGGTTATGTCAAACAGCCCAAGTTTCCACAGGAGGACCTCGACAATGCCCGCCGGCTGGCGAATCAGGTGGCTGTCGCTTTCTCGAATGCCCGGTTAATCGAGGAATTGAACGAGCTGAATTGGGGAACACTCAGAGCGCTGGCCCGTGCGATCGACGCCAAATCTTCCTGGACGGCGGGCCACTCTGAGCGGAGCACGAAGCTAGCCATAAAAATCGGCAGAGGCATGAGACTCGATCAGGATGAGCTTGATGACCTTCGTCGAGCGGGCTTGCTCCATGACATCGGAAAGCTCGGCATACCGCCAGAAATTCTTGACAAGGCTGGGAATCTCACGGTTGAAGAAAAAGAGCTCATGCATAAGCATACGAGTTTAGGAGCACGAATCCTGGAACCCATTGCGGCGTATTCTGAAGTCATACCGATTGTCCTTCAGCACCATGAATTTTACGACGGAACGGGCTATCCAAACGGGCTTATGGGAGAATCCATAAACCCGGGAGCCCGCATCTTCATCGTGGCCGACACTTATGATGCCCTCATCTCAGACCGGCCGTACAGAAAAGCACTTGACCACAAGAGTGCAATCAAGTATATCAAGGAAGGGGCGGGAAGCAGGTTCGACCCCAAAGTGGTGGATGCCTTTCTGAAAGTCATGGCTAAAGAGAAAAAAAAGTAAAATGAATGGCTTCACTTTAGAGATAAAAAAAGATTTCGTCTCGCGAAATTTTTGTCCGGCTTGTATGCTACCGGACGCTATCCCATACGAAATAGGGCGAAAACTCAAATGAAAACAAAAAAGATATTCGTCATACTCGCCATCTTCTCTGTATTGTTGGTCTATGGATGTTCAAGAAAAACCGTTGTTCCGGATGAACTCGTAGGAATATGGGAGACTCCAACTCCAATCTATGAGGGATGTTTTTTTGAGATCACAAAGGAAGAAGTTAAATTCGGGTCAAAAGACGGGCAGGTCAGTAACTTCCTCATCAAAGACATGAAAATTCAGAAAATTCCCAATGAAGAGTGGACACTTTACACGATTTCTTACGTGGCGCGAGGCTTTCAAAAATACGAGTTTCCTTTCTATTATCATCCTGCCAGTAACGGCGTGATAAGGTTCAAGAATAAGATGGAAAGCGTCTGGACCAGAGAGCCGGAAGAATAAAAAGAAAGACTGAATGCAGATTAAACTTTCTGCACACCCGAAGTAAAACCGAATTCACCCCCAAATTCCCATTATTTCGTTTCCCGACTCTCATTATCTTAATTCAATCATCGCTTGAATCCTTCTCCAAAACTTCGCCAAGAGGGAATCATTTTCAGTGCTTTTATTCGTTCATCATATTAAAAAGGAAGCATCTCTAAAAGCGTGATGCAGTAACAATCAGGTAAGCTGATTCATCAGCCCGCGGATTTTCCCCAGCGAGGAAAATTCGCTTATTCCTCGGCTCACTCTCCTCTTCGAGGAACCATGCCCGCTCGCCTCCGGATGACTTCCTCCTCAGCTTACCTGACTGTTTTTGAAACTGTTACGGAAATGGAGATGCTTACTATTAAAAAGAATACTTGACATCTTTTTCTCCATTAATATAGAATATTGCTCGCATGTAGACAGCTAATACGCTGAAAACATGATCCCGGGGAGAAGGAAGCGCTCTCTCCGCAAATCGGAGAAAAGGAAGCAAAAAAATCGTTTCTCAAATCATCTCATAAGTATCATTGAAAATGGACAAGGATAAAGCCCTTGAAGGCTTTTTCAAGAGTTTAAAGCTCTCTCTTAAAAACGCCTCGATTTACACAAGCGAGCATCCCGCATTCAAGGAATCAGTAAAAGACGGCAAAGAAAAGATCGATACTCTTTTAAATTATTTATCCCCCATTCGGATCGGCGTTAAAGCTGACGCGCTGCTGGTAGACGGCAAACATTTTGAAAAAGCGAGAACCTATGAAGAACTCGCTCAAATTTTCCATCTCCATATGATCAAAAGCCTTGAGATTCAAGAAGGAATCACTCCGGAAGAACTGATGGCCTTCATCAGCAAAGTCTATCTTCACCCCAAAGATATTCTGAAAAAGGGAGGCTTCAGCAAGATCCTTGAGCAAGAAAACATCACTCATCTCTCTGTAGAGGAGCTGGATTACTCTCAACTCCTGACTGGTGAAGGAGAAGAAATCAAGGATATCTGGTCCCATTTACTCCAGGAAGCGATCAAAAAAGAAGATGCCCAAAAAATCAGTGAACTCGCAGATAGTTTTGAAAAAGTTGTAGGTCACTTTAAAATTGAAGAGCTGCTCGAGAATGAACAGTTCATGACAAACATCGATAAATTCCTCCACCAGCTCAAGAATATGGAACAGGACAAATTCCGCAAGTGCTCCAAAGAACTGCTGAAATCCATCGTGCGAAACAAAAACATATCCCGGGAAACAAAGATCTCGCAGGCCAGGAAATTCTTCAAAGAACTCAGTGAAGAGGATGTGGCCTCCACCTTGTTGGAAGAGATACTCAATGATGACGAATTCAATGCCTTGAGTTTTCAAGTATTCTCCGAGCTTTCAGAAAAGAGAAGACACAAAAAAATTGCCGACTCTTTCGCAGAGCAATTCCAAAAAGCCAGAATTGTCCATCGCTCCCCTGAAATAAGACAAAAAATCAAAGAATTAATGACCGGATCGACAAGCGAAATCATTCCAGAAATTTACATACAGACTCTCTCTTTCCTTCTCAAGGATTTGCATTCTGAGGAAAAAAAAGGCCTTGACATCAATCTTCTTCAGAAAAATTACCGCTACTTTCTCCTGAGTATGCTTGATGAAGAAGAGAAAAAAAAGAAAGTCGTGTCAACCCTGGAGAAAATCTTGGTGGAATGGAACAGCATAATCCAGGACAGAGATCTGGAATACCTCAAGCACCTCATTAAGATATTGGAAAAAAGAAGAAAGGAACTGGCTTTTGAGCCTGTTTTTTCTCAAACCAATGCGAAAATCATAAGTTTCATCGTGGACGAAGCGGCTAAAGAAAAAAGGGCAACTTCAGATGTTGAACCTTTGATCGCATACTTAAAGGGAGGTTTTTTGAGCAGCAGGGCCTTTCTGATCAAGATATTCGAGGAGAGTAAGGTCAATTCTCAAATCCTGAAATACTTCTTCGAGCTACACCCTGACAGCCTTAATCTTTTTAAAAAGAATCTGAGGATAAGGTCTTCCGACATCGAATTCCTCAAAACAACCTTACAAAGTCTGGGAAAGATTGACGCTCCCGCATCTCAGGAAATCTTGAACGACATTTTGTCGTATGGAACTGAATCAATTAAAATCGAAGTACTCAAGGTCCAGCAGCTGTCCTCGACATATGATGAAAACCGACTCTTCAGAATACTGGAGGGAGGAAGCGCGCCTCTAAAAAAAGAAGCTCTCGAGATCCTGACAAGAAAGCCGGCCACGAGAGAAAGGGCTCTGGCAAAGTTTTTCTCCATTCCGTCTGCATTCGGGACAAAAAACAAGATTCTGATCGATCATATAAAAGTTATCCAGGATATCGGTCTAAAGAAAGCTAAAGATCATTTAATTGTCTTCAGCAAAAAGAAATTCTTCTGGAACAAAAAACTGAGGGAAAAGGCCCTTGAGGTCTTAAAAAAGTGGGATGCAGGAGAAAATTAAGAAAGCTTTAACCGATTTTATCGCTGCCATCCGGGCGGCGAAGATCTATACGACTGATCACCCGAGGTTCACCGACACCATCAATAAACTCTACATCGACCTTCAGGATATCTTTAGGGAAAGAAAAGAATTAATCATCGGAATCGTCGATGGTGAACTGGCGTTTGAACATTTCATATTTTTTGACCTGAGTAAAAAATTAAAACCTTTAATCCTCTATTTGCAGGAAAGGGATATTGAGCGAATCGTCTTTTACCAATCCCTCCAGAAAGAAGAGCTGGCCAGGTTTCTTAAAGTCTTAACAACCTCCCAAGACAACGGACAGAAAGATTTTGGAAGTTATTTCTCTCTCCTGGGAATCAAAAATATTCAGGCAGGAAAAATTAAAACCTCTTCTCCGGAACTGAAAGAAAAAGTTAAAAAGCTCAGAAACTACTTGATGGAATATGAAGGTTCTCTGGAAAAAGTCAACGAATACCTGCAAAAGGTGATCGACCAGGAAGAGCTTGATTATTTGGAGCTCAGGTATGACGTCTTGAATTTTTTGGAAAATATGATCGATATGTACCAGGAGTTTCTGGATTTAACCACTTTCCGAAGAAAAGACCTCATCACCTTTGTCCATGTCCTCAACGTCACCATCCTTTCCCTGCACATCTCTTCAAAAATGGGATACATGAAGGATGATATTCTGGATATAGGCATTGCCGCCCTATTTCACGATATCGGAAAACTCTACATTTCAAACAAAATTATTCAGAAAACGGATATGCTGAATAGAGAAGAGCTCTCATTGATGAAACACCACTCTGTCATAGGGGCAGAAATTCTCTTTAAATATTTGGATGCCCTAGGAACACTGCCGGTCGTCGTTGCTTTCGAGCACCACCTGAGATACGACCTGAAGGGTTATCCCAGGCTCGCATTCCCGCAAAAACCACACCCCGCCTCACTTCTTGTGTCCATGTGTGACGTCTATGATGCCCTTTCACAGATAAGGTCCTACAAGAAAAGCTACCCTCCTATTCAGATCCATGATGTTATGCAAAAGGAAAGAGGAAAGGCTTTTGACCCGGAACTCCTGGATAGGTTTTTCCAAATCATAGGAGTCTGGCCCGTGAAAAGCATTGTCTCTTTGAGCGAGGGGAGCGTTGCGGTGGTCAGAGAGCAGAATGGAGACGATATATTCAACCCAAAAGTCGAGATCCTCTCTCCTGAGAAAAAAAGAGGATTCATTGACTTATCCAAGGAGAGAATAGAAATCGCCGAATATCTTGATCCCTTTGGAAAAGGAAAAGAATTCCTGCAGATGATCGGTTCAGAGGAGCAGGCTTCCGTCGCTTGATGGAAATCCCTCCCAAGCCTTAATCCAGCCTCTCATCCCGCAACGTTTAAGAAGCGATTGGATTTCATCCTTGACTTCACCTTGAAAATACTATAAACACTAACGAGTCTTTATTCGGTATGGTGGTACACATTATTCCATTAGATGTTTTGAAGCGCAGAGCGAGTCTTTTTGATTCTTGAAATGAGGGGACTGAATCTCAGTAAAAACCATTTTTTCATGTGAGTCTGCACTCCTCGAATCTAAAATTGGAGAAAAGATAACTGGAGGATGGCCATATGAGCAAGGAAGAGAAAAAAGATCCTTTAAAATACTCCGGCCCTGAGCGACGGACTGACTCAGACCGGCGAAGATTACATGACCGTCGCAAAGGAGATAGAAGAAAAAAGGAAAGACGGGAGGAATAATAGCCGCGTTTGAGAGGTTTTTTATCTTAAATCCTTCAGTTTTTTAGCTTTGACATAAGAAAATACATGTGCTATAAACTTTGAACACAAAATGAGTTTAATCCCAACTGAGTGAATCTCAGCCAGGGATTCAACAAAGGTCGAGGAAAATTGCATGTTCCAGAAAAGCAAATTCCTCTTCTTTCATTTCAGGTGGTAAAATTTTTATTAGGAGGATCGAAACATGAAAGTGAATTTCCGCTCATTGGAGAGAAATCAGAAAGCAGATACAACCGCGATATTCGAGGGATTAAGCGTCAAGGGGAATATCAAGGGATCCCACAATCTTTTCCTGAACGGCGAATTCGAAGGGACGATCGACCTCACAGCACTTCTCTTTGTGGGAAAGACAGGAAAACTCAAGGGAGAAGTCAAGGCCCAGTACATCATTATTGAGGGCGAAGTCGAGGGGAAAGTGATGGCCCACGAAAAAGTGGAGCTTCGAGACACAGGAAAGTACAGAGGCGAAATCCTCACTCCTGCAGTCATGATCTCTGACAACGCTTTTTTCGATGGCAGTGTCAAGATGATGAAAGAAGGACAGGAAGTCCAAGAAGTAGAAACAATTCACAATCCCCATCCTGTGGAAGAAATTCATGAAGAAGCAGGATAAAAACTGCTCTCTTCAGAATGCGTCGGAGTGACATCGTATTTTTTAGCCCAATTTTTCTATCCGTATGACTGTCTCCTGCGCTTTTTTCTCGTTTCTATGGCAGTGGACGGCAACATTCGCTCCCTTTTTGGCCAGAGCGAGTGATATGGCTTGACCGATCCCGCGGTCACCACCGGTTACGATCGCATTCTTTCCCTTTAAATTCATATCGAACCACCTTTAAAATCTAACTTAACATCCATTTGATCTTTTCCTGAGCCTCATTTTATCAATCTTGCTCAAATTTAGCAGCCTGTTCTTAGGCAGGAATAAAAATGGAGTCTTTCAAATCAAAAAGGAGACTCCCCATCCGTGGGGATATATTTTAAACGGAATCCGAAGAAAGGGAAACCGCATAAAACTTTTTGCTTCTTCCACTCTGGATGGTAAAATACCCTGACTCGTGATATTTTCGGGTGCATAGGCAATGGATGAATTATTGAAACTTCTTCTCCTGTTCGGCGCCGGCTCGATAGCAGGCTTCATCAATGTCATGGCCGGAGGAGGATCCACGATCACTCTTCCGATTCTCATTCTTCTCGGGCTGGATCCTTCTTTCGCTAACGGCACCAACCGAATGGGAATACTCGCTCAAACTTTCTCAGCTGTCGTCTCTTTCCGCCAGGAAAAATACCATGATTTTAAATTGAGCATAAAATTGACAGCCTTCACTCTGCCAGGCGCCATAGCCGGGGCTGTTCTTGCAACCAGAATAAGCGATGAGCTTTTCCAGAAGATCCTGGCCTATGTGTTAATCGGTGTCACCATCTCCATGTTCCTAAGGAAAACGAACCAGACAAAACCTGAAGAACATTCCAGCCAGAAGACCTCCTGGTTGATCTATCCTATCATGGTTGCCATCGGGTTTTACGGAGGCTTTATGCAGGTCGGCGTCGGTTTTGCGTTTATGGTTTCACTTTTCCATCTGATGAGGCTGGACCTTGTTCGAGTCAACATGCATAAAGTCTTTATCATATTCATCTACACCATTCCCGCATTTCTTGTCTTTCTGATCACCGGGAATGTGGAATGGAAGTTCGGGTTGACTCTGGCGCTGGGGATGGCTTTCGGAGCTTGGTGGGCAGCCAAGATCGCTGTGAAAAAAGGAGAGGAAATTATCCGGATTGTCCTGGTGGCTGCCATACTCTGGATGGCTTTGAAGCTTCTGAATTTTATCTGAATATTCGAAGTCAGGCTTTGATTTTCAAAGCCTGACCCCATTGACTTCAAAAAAGCGAGCATATATCATGAACCTTAATATTTTGGCGGTGAGACCGCTTGTGCAAGAATGAAGGGACAAAGGCTGTGTTCAGACTGAAAAAAATAAAGCTGCATACGAAGATTTTCATCGGATTGATCCTTGGAGTGGTGGTGGGGCTTGTCTTCGGAGAAAAGGCCACGATTATCGAGCCTGTCGGGACAATCTTCCTCCGTCTGATCACCATGATCGTCGTCCCCCTGGTTCTCGTCTCTCTGATGCTGGGCACAGCCAGCCTTGGCGACATTCGCAAGCTCGGTCGAATCGGCATTAAAACAATCGCCTATTTCACGATCACAACCATGGTGGCCATCACCATCGGCCTTGTCTTGGCCAATGCTGTCAAACCCGGCACCGGACTGAACGAAGACGTGAGGGCGGAACTCTATAAAAGCTACGAATCCAAAGCTCAAGTCAGCATTCAACGGATGACAGAAAGAACCGGCCCCATTCTATTCAACACGGATGAGCTGAAAGACACTGAGAGGCTTGTCCTGAGACTGCGCAGCAGCGACGACCCGCTATCCGGTTATATCCGAGCGCAGCTTTCCCCTAACACGATGCGAATGCTGGAGGAGTATAATCCTTCTCACTCTCCGTCTAATTCCTTGAAGCAGGCTCTGGTTGACGAACTGAACACACTCCTTGAGCTGCAAAATTTCTATAGAGAAGAGCTTTTTGCCGATGTGGAGCTGTCAAAGGAAACACAAAAGCTCCTGCGAGCAGACTTCCAGGGCAAGGAGGTTTTCCATCTCAACAGGCTGCTCATAGAAGACGCTTTCCCCGACGAAATAGCCAAAAGCCAAAAAAGCTCCCCTCTTTCAGGCCTTCTGGACGTTCTGGTCAACATCTTCCCCACAAATCCCCTGAGATCACTCGTCGAAGGGAATATGCTTCAGGTTATCTTCCTTGCGCTTCTTTTCGGCACTGTTCTCACTCTGATAAAAAGAGAAAGATCAGAAACACTCATAAAATTTCTTGAAGGCTTGAATGACGCCATCATTCAGGTCGTCCACATCGCCATGAAGCTTGCCCCCTACGGCGTTCTGGCTCTGATCGCAGCCGTGATCGGCCAGTATGGTGTCAACATCCTCTACACTCTTTTGAAATACTCTCTTGTGGTCGTGGGTGGCCTTGTGATCTACACCTTTTCTGTAAACAGCCTTTCGTTGAGCCTGCTCGCCCGAACCAATCCCTTCCGCTTTTACGCGGGAACCAAAGAAGCGATGGTCATCGCTTTCAGCACCTCGAGCTCGAATGCAGCCCTGCCGGTGAGCCTGGAATGCGTAGAGCACCTGGGCGTGTCCCGGGAGTACTCGAGCTTCGTCATCCCGCTGGGAGCCACCATCAACATGGATGGAACAGCCCTCTATCAAGGCGTGGCCGCAGTGTTCATAGCCCAGATCTACGGCATTCCGTTAGGGATCATGGATCAGATCACAATCGTTCTTATGGCGACTCTGGCTTCTGTCGGAGCCGCAGGCGTTCCTGCGGCAGGCATCATCACCCTGGCTATGGTCCTCACACAACTCGGAGTTCCCCTCGAAGGAATCGCCCTGATCCTGGGAGTCGACCGATTCCTGGATATGTGCCGAACAACCACAAATATCATCGGAGATATGACCTGTTCTGCTGTCATCAAGCACACAGAAGAGAGGGGAAAGACGAAATTGACGTGACTAAAAAAACAAAGAGAAAGGCCCTCGGACAGCACTTCCTGAAAAACAAGACGGTCTTAAATAAAATCCTTCGCCGCATCTCCCCACAAAAAAAAGACCTGATCATCGAAATAGGAGCAGGAAGGGGAGTCATGACTTTTCCTCTGGCAGAAAAAGCCGGAAAAGTCATTGCCATCGAGAAGGACCCGGCTCTCATTCCTTACCTCCAGAGAAGAGACTTTCCCAATTTGACTATCCTGGAAAAAGACATCATGAAGGTGGAATTCCGTGAGCTTCTGAAACACACAAAAAACTTCAAGGAAAACGTGAAACTGGTCGGAAACCTTCCCTACTCCCTGTCCTCACCTCTCCTGTTCAAGCTGCTTGAGGAGAGAGAGCTCTTTTCTGAGTGCATCTTCCTACTTCAGAAGGAGGTCGCACAAAGGCTTTGCGGGCAGCCCGGCTCGAAAATCTACGCTCCACTCTCCATCCTCTTCCAGATCCATTTTCTTATCGAGCTCCATTTTATCATTCCCCCGGAATGTTTTTCACCTCCTCCAAAAGTGGACTCTGGCCTGGTTTCTCTCAAAAGAAGAGGACGACCTCTCTATTCTTTAGAAAACGAAGAGCTCTTCCGGAATTTTTTAAAGGGTGCTTTCAAGCACAGAAGGAAAATCCTCCGAAAGAACCTGGAGAAGCTCGACATTCCTCTCCCCGTCGTGGACAGAGCTTGCCTAAAATTTGGGATTGCGAGGAACTCGCGTCCCGAGCAGCTTCCCATCTCTCGGTTCGTGGATCTGTTTCACTATTTTTCCAGTTCAGAATAATCCTCAATCCATTGATTTCAAGGCCTGATCCCATATTGCTGACCCCATAATGCAAATATGCTATAATTCAGACAATGAAAAAGAGAAAAAAAATCTCATCTCCCCTCTCTTTTCGCAGGCCCCGCAGAAAAAAGAAAGTCGGATCTTCTGACGTAATCGGGATCATCCTGATATTCGTGGCTGTCTTTATCTTTGTCAGCCTGATCAGTTATGACTCGCAGGATCCTTCCTGGACCAACACCGGATGGGCTGATGCGCAACCTTCGGAACAAAAAATCCACAACTATATCGGAAAAGCGGGCGCATATCTCTCCGATGCCGCAATTCAGCTCTTTGGATTCACATCATTCCTCCTCGCAATTGCTCTCTTTTACATGGGAATTCAGTGTTTTTCTCCCCAGGAGGAAAGACGGCTCCTCTTGAAATCCATGGCAAGTCTGTTCCTTATTCTTGTGTTCAGTTCTCTCCTGTTCATGCTTTTCGGGACTGTTTCCTGGACAGGAGCTGAGATTCAGGCCGGAGGCCTCATCGGCCGGTTGATCTCATCCGCTCTGATTCAAATTTTCAGTCGTGTCGGAACGCTGCTCGTTCTCGTAGTTCTCCTCATCCTCTTTTTTATCCTCGCCACCAAAATTCCTATCTCGGTGATCCTCAGGTTTTTTTCAGACCTGTTCAAGTTTGTATTCAAGGAAGTGAGGATCAAAGTCACTCATTACCGAAAAGCCAGGCTCAGGGAAAGAATGAGGAGAAAGGTTATCGAAAAATACTCCCCGCCAGAGGAAAAAGAGACAAAAAAACCCTGGCTGAAAAAGAGGAAAAGAGAAGTCAAAAAAGAACCAAAGCCTGAATCCCAGTTGACGAAGCCTGCCCCTCCCACAGTCCAGGAAAAATATCTTTTTCCTGAAATGGAAAAGAAAACCGATTACAATTACCCTCCTTTCACTCTGCTTGATCCGGGAAAGACTTATGAAAAAATCGACAAAAACGAACTCTATGAAAAAAAACAGCGAATCGAGAAGAAGCTTGCGGAATTCCGGGTTGAGGGAGAAGTCCGGGAGTATCATCCTGGCCCAGTGGTAACCACCTATGAATTCTATCCTTATCCGGGCATTAAGATCAGCCAGGTCGCCAATCTCGCAGATGACCTGTCCATGGCTTTGGGAGCGGAGTCAGCCAGAGTCCAGAGAATGCCGGGCAAATCTTCTCTCGGTGTGGAGATCCCCAACAACAAAAGAGAGATCATCAAGTTCAGGGATATCATCCAGTCAGAACAATTCACGAGTTCTCCGTCCAAGCTGACCTTTGCCCTCGGAAAGACCATACATGGTGAAGTCTACATCACAGATTTATCCATCATGCCTCATCTTCTGATTGCCGGCGCCACCGGTACCGGAACAAGCGTGGGCCTCAACACACTCATCGCCAGCATCCTCTACAGGGCCAAACCTGAGGATGTCAAACTTATCCTCATCGACCCCAAGAGATTGGAATTCGCTCTCTGGGATGGAATCCCCCATCTCCTCTGTCCTGTCGTCAAAGACCCGAAGAAAGCCAGCGCTATCCTGCTGGACACGATAAAAATGATGGAAGAACGCTATCAAAGGCTGGGTTTTCTGAGAGTCCGAAACATCGAACAGTACAACAACCAGGTCAAACGCACATTGAAAGAGAAGAAAGGAAATCTTGCGGAAAAAGAAAAGGAAGACCTCAAGCCTCTCCCTTATATTGTTATCATTATCGATGAATTGGCAGAATTGATGATGATCGGAGCCCAGGATGTGGAGTACTGCATTGCGCGCCTGGCGCAGCTGGCCCGCGCTGTCGGTATCCACCTCGTAATGGCGACCCAAAGGCCGTCCATTGATGTCATCACAGGAACAATTAAAAATAACTTTTCCAGCCGCATCGCATTCCGTGTTCCCAGCAAGGTTGACTCCCGAATCATCCTCGATACTGCAGGCGCGGAGAAACTCCTTGGTCTGGGAGACATGCTCTTTATGCCTCCTAACTATCCACGACTGATAAGGCTCCACGGCTCTCACATCTCTTTGCCTGAAATCACCAGGCTTGTGAAATTTGTTAAGGAGCAGGGAAGCCCAGAATTCGATGAAAAAATCGTGAAAACTCTCAAGAGCAAAACAGCGCATGGATTCGAGGACCTCGGCGAAAAAGACAAGCTCTACGAAAAGGCCCTGGAACTCGTGCTTCTCACCGGGCAGGCGTCCGCTTCATATCTCCAGAGAAAATTCAAATTGGGCTACGCCAGGGCTGCCCGGATCATCGACCAGATGGAACAGGAGGGCATCGTGGGCCCCTCCGAAGGAAGTAAACCCAGGGAATTTCTTGTCGACCCCCAAATCTACCTGGAAAAAATGAAGAGAGAAGAGTGAGTGTTTTCCCGTAGAAAATAAAAGAAAAAGATCAAGAAAGCCCTCGATGATTCAAGCCTTCTTCAGCTCAGAGCCAACCTGAAAAACGAGAAGCGTCCTTTTAAGATCTTTCATACTGCCGAGCTTTATGAGAGAGTCACAATAAAGGCATCCAAGACACAAAAGCGCCATTAAAATTCGGCGGAAGAAAGAATGCTCTTCGAAGGGGAATTCAAGATTTTTTTTAGAGAAAATAAATCAGTGGACAGCGGAAAGCGGGAGAGAAGCCCTGGAGTTCTCTTTGATAAGCTCCCATTTTTCCTTGGGGATGGAAAGGAAGACCTCGGTGAGAAGCGGGTCGAATTGAGTGTCCTGTCCCTTTTCTATTTCCATTAAAGCGTCTTCAAAGTTTTGACTTTTCCTGTAGGGCCTATCAGAAGTTATGGCATCCAATGTATCTGTCAGAGCAAAGATCCTCGCTCCCAAGGGGATCTCCTCTCTTTTCAGCCCAAAAGGATATCCTGTCCCATCATACCGCTCGTGATGATACAGTACCACATGAGCGGCATCCGCAAGAAAACCGAATCCCTTGATCATCTCGAAGCCCAAAAGAGGGTGTTCTCTCACCACATCTCTTTCCCTTCGAGTCAAGGCCCCTTCCTTTCTCAAAACGAACTCAGGGACACCAATTTTTCCGATATCATGAAGTAAAGCGCCTCTTTCCAGGTCAATTAAAAAACTTCTGTCTTCAATACCCAGTTCCCGGGCAAAAAGAACCGAATACTTCGACACAAGCTGGGAATGGCCCAATGTGTCTTCATTCCCATCGGTAATCGCGATCAAATAGAGCAAATTCAAGCTGAAAAACGCCTCTTTTTCAGCACTCTTCATCTCACAACCCGCTTCTTGCTCTGTGAAGACCTGCCTGTATCTCTGGTCCAGGCGCACGAGCACCTCCCTGGCCAGCGATATTTTCCTGTTCTCCCAGAATCCCCTCTCCCAGAATGAAACGACATCGTCCGCGTCTTTCCATTCTGTGAAAGGAAAAGAATGAGTACCGGTTCCATGCTCGAAAACCTCTTCTTTATTCATGCCCTTGAGGTCATCAGGATTTCCGGGAAGACCCAGGATAAGCTTGAATGCTTCTGTGGAGGGAGAAAGATCAGGTTCACCCGTGTCTCCAGGGATAAAGGGCTGGAATGGACTCTGAACTTCCTTCTTGGATTTTTGAATCGTGTTTATTTCTTCCAAAGCTAAACCTCAATTCAAACGGGCATTGAAATTAGTCGCAGGGAATTCTTAAAAATTGAAAAATCCGAACTTGCCAACTCCCGCGTCTGTCTATATAATGAATGCAGCCATGGGAAATGAGAAAAAGCTGGATCTGGAACAAATCTACGTCAAATACAGGTCCATCGTGTGCTTCAGGGTCAAAAAATCCCTGGGAGTGTATAACCCGGACTGTGATGATATCGCGAACGAGATCATCACGAATGTCATCGAGAAACTGAAAAGAGGAGAATTCAGAGGGGAGTCTTCGATAGGAACGTTCATTTACACCATCACAAGCCGCAGGATCATCGATTACATCAGGAAGAAAAGCAAGGTGCTGAAACACGTCCCTGAACCCGCTTCCTATCCCGATCCCCACGAGCAGGTCGAAAACAAAGAAAGAGCCGAGACGATCGCCGGCGCGATCAAGAGATTAAATCCAAAATACCGAGAAGTCCTCTACCTGTATTATTATAAGGAGCTTTCCAGAGAGGAAGTTGCTCAAAAATTGGGCATTTCTCCCCGAAGAGTGAGTGAACGTGTGAATTATTCTCAAAAACTTTTAAAAAAAATGATAAGAAAATGAATTTTTTTCCGTTTTCTGACCTCTTTTACGACTAAACTTATGAAGTCAATTTGAGAGGATAAAGCTATGAGGAACTGCAAATTTGAAGGAAATATCGATGAGTATTTAATGAACCGACTCACCGATGATAAAAAGAATGAATTCGAGGAGCATTATTTTAACTGCTCTTCTTGTTTTGAAAAAATGGTGGAAAGAGACGAACTGATTACCGCCATTAAGTATAAAGGTCAAGAAATCTTTAAAGATGAACCCGCAACAGAAGCAGTCAAGGGGGAAACCTCGTGGGGGAAAATCATGGCTTTTCTCACTCCAAAACAGTGGGCAACGGTTGCCGTTTCCGCTACCTTGATCGCGGTCCTGGTATTCAGTGGTCTTCTTATGCTCAAGCCCCCCTCGCCTCAATTCTTTATTAACGAAGACGCGGTCAGGGGAGGCAAAATAACACTTATCTCGCCTATCTTCGAAGTCCAAACGGTCCCTTCTCAGTTCGAGTGGCAAAGATTGGGTGAAAACGCGGAATACAGGATCTACATCTATGACAACGGAGATACGCTCTGGCAGAAAACCACAAAAGATAATTTCATCGTTCTTCCTGAAAACATCAAAAAGACATTAGCATCAGGCGAAAAGTATTCCTGGCAGGTCAAGGCTTTCTCCCCCGAAGGAGCCCTGATTTCTGTCTCCAGCCGGGTTCAATTCAAGATCAACCATCCCGAATAAAATCCTAACCCCTTTTTTCTAATCCTCTTCGACTTTTTCTTCCTCAGCATACATCCGACCATGACTCTCGTCCTCAAAAGCAAGGCAGCACATCAGCCGTCCGCATAAACCAGAGATTTTTTTCGGATTGATGACGATCTGCTGCTTCTTTGCCCTCTGAATAGTCACGGGTTCAAAGCTCTTCATGAAGCTAAAGCAGCAAAGAGATCGCCCACAGACGCCCAGGCCTCCGACCATTTTGGCTTCATCCCGGACTCCCACCTGACGCATCTCGATCCGCATCTTGAATTCCTTGGCCAAATCCTTAACAAGCTCTCTAAAATCAATCCGGCCATCGGCTGTGTAATAAAAAATTCCTTTTTTCTCATTGAAGAAGTAACGGACCATCACCAGCTTCATGAGCAGGTTTCGACTCTTGATTCTCCCCAGACAAAAATCAAATGCTTTTTTCTCTTTCTTCCTCAACCACTTGAATTTCTTCTGATCCTCCTCGGTGGCTTTGCGGATAACCTTCACGGCGTCCTTGGCCGCTTTTTTATGAGCGCATACCTCGCTCGAATCGTCTATGACCACAGCCAAATCTCCACCCAGGTCAGATTCAATGATACAGATATCTCCTCGCTTCAATTCCTCTTTGCCCTTCTGGGCTCTGAAAACCTTTCCTGAGAGTTCAGAAAGAACACATACGATTTCAGGCATAGTCCCATTCCTTAAAATTTGCAAAGAACGAGCTGACAAGCAGGTTGACATTGAGGTTTTTTCCCAACCCATAGATTGCATAATCAATCTGCTGCAGGCATTTCATCAGCCAATCCAGACTCACCAGCTCCTCCGTTTTCCGGATTTTTTCCTGATAATCAGGATTCAACAGCAGACGAACATCGCCCTTCTCTTTGAATAGAATCGAATCTCTACAGAAAGATGAGAGAATCTCTAAAATTTGCTCCCACTCTTCTTTGATCAAAGCTTTATGCGAAAAGGCATAATTCCGTAGGAAGAGAGCAAAATTTTCCCTCTTGATCAAAGAAACGAACATTCTCCAGGCCTGTTCTCTTTTCGCCTGAACGTCCTCCCAGTCCAAACTCATGGCCTGTTTGAGATTGCCGTGAACAATGCGAGAGATCACTCGGGCCTTTTCCTCCTCGTATCCTTTCTCCATAAGTTCCTTTTCGATATCACCCCTTGACACCGGCGGAAAATTCAGTATCTGACACCTCGACTTTATTGTCGGCATGATTAAAAAAGGATTATGCGCCACAAGTATAACATACGAGAACAGAGGGGGCTCTTCCAATATCTTTAAAAGAGAATTCGCGGCCGGTTCTGTCATCTTTTCAGCCTTAACCAGGATAAAGACTCTCCTTTTCCCCACCATGGGCTTCAGGTAAGCGATCTTCCTCAAAGTGCGCATCTGTTCGATCTTTATCACGTTTCCCTCGGGCCGAATCATCATCACATCAGGAAAATTCCCCGCATTGATCCCTCTGCAGGACGCGCAGGTCTCACAAGCATCATCTTTTTTCCGCTCGCAGTTCATGGCCTTAGCAAGGACAAGAGCTGTCTCCTCTTTGCCAACTCCCTCAGGCCCAGAAAACAGCATAGAGTTGGGGATTTTCTTCTTCTGCAGAGCTTTCCGCAGAATTTTTTTTACACGCTCATGTCCCACGATGTCTTTGAACGCCATCTTTTATCTCTGTTTGATTGACTCCATCTAAAATTATCCGCCCGATGTTCGCGGCGGAACGCTCACCCGGCTCGAATCACAGACCCGCCCTGGCTTCTCCTCCCCGAGATACCTGGCCATTCCTTACATTCTGGACCGGAACTCCGAATTCAAATTTATTGTAAGCTTGCTAACAAAGGATCCTGCACGACTCTAAGTTTTTTTGTCACCACCTCTTTCCCGTCCACAACGAGAGTCACGTTGAACTCTCCTGGCTCCACAGTGGAGGCGAATCGTCTTCGGAACTGCTGTCCCTCTGTCTGCTCTGCCCTCTTCCTCAAGTTCCAGAAATTCTTCTGGAGGCCTTTTCCCGCCATTCCATTCAATTTCTGAATCTCGTTCCCTTCAAGGTCTTTGACCACAAGGCGAACGGACTTGGCAGGCTCCTTGAGGTAGTAATAGAACATCGCACCGGTTGGGGGATTATCAACCCTCGCAAATTCTCCATACGTAGGACCTCTTCTTTCTAACATTTTCCATTTGATCGTTCTCTGGATATCAAAGAGATACGCATCCTTCTCGAAAACCTCTTTTGTGAACTCCTTGAACGGGAATATATCGGCAATGTATATGCCTCTTCCGTAGGTCCCGATGGCTAAATCCCGCTCTCTCTTCTGGATGTCCAGGTCTATGATCAGGACATCGGGCGCTGATGAGGACATCTCGACCCAGTTCTTCCCGGCATCCAGGGTGATGAAAAGGCCATAATCAGTGGCCAAATACAGAACATCCGGATTATCCGGGTCTTCCTCGATATCTCTCACAGGATTTATCATACCTTGACTCAGGTCCTCCCAGGTCTTTCCGAAGTCATGGGTAACATAGATGTAGGAATTGTCCTCGTTATGGGTCCTGTACCCGGAATAGGTCACGTAGCAAGTTTTCAGATCGTGGGCGGAGGGCTCGACTTTCGTGACCCAGCGGTCATACGGTATTCGGGCGCCTTTTATTCCTTTCTTCGGCTTTCCGTTCTGGTCATAGAAATTCATCGTGATATTCTGCCAGGTCTTCCCGTTGTCAGTGCTCAGCTGCAGGTTTCCGTCATCGGTGCCCGCCCAGTACACACCGGGCTTCACCGGAGATTCCTGGAATGTGTATATGGTTGCGTACTGGAGGTTGGTTCTCTTCGAGAGCTCTATTCTTTCTTTATTGTTCCTGGAAAGGTCCGGGCTGATGGTCACCCACGTGTCTCTTTCCCCTCGACTTCTGGACATGTGCACGTGCTGGGAACAGACATAGACAATGCCGGGATTGTGCGGAGACAGATGAATCGGGGAATCCCACTGGTATCTCTGCGCGGGTTTTCCGGTCGCGTTTTCTTCGGATGTATTCCGCTTGGAAAGAGAAATTGTCTCTCCTGTCTTCAGGTTCATCCGGTTGGACCGTCCGAACTGACTCTCAAAATAGATGTATTCCGGGTTCCACCAGTCTCTGAGGACATAATACCCGTCACCGGAAGGAAGGTACGTCCAATCGGCAGGAAATACGCCGTAAGAATTCCTGTTCCGGGAAGGTCCGATCCAGCAGCCGTTATCCTGAGTGCCGCCCATGACGTTGTACGGCATCTGGTTATCAACCGAGATGTCGTAAAACTGCTGGGCGCTGATCGTCTCCTTCTGCGACCAGTGCTTTCCTCCATCCCAGGTCTCGCTGACGCCTCCGTCATTCCCGTTCAGGATATGGTTGGAATTGATCGGGTCGATCCACATTCCGCGCGTGTCCACATGGCACCTGTGGCGTCCTATCCATGCGGGGGCCCTGAATGTCTTTCCCCCATCCTTAGAAACCGTTGTACGGACTTCCACGGCATAGAGTTTTTTGTCATCATTCGGATCCACGTATATCCTCCCGGCATAGCCGGCCTCAATCTGGTTGATAACAGCGCTCCCTCCGACCTGCTTGTACTCGGTCATCCGTGTCCAGGATTCCCCCTGGTCCTCCGAGCGGTAGATGACTCCTGCTTTTTTCACCGGTTCCAGCAATTGCAGGGCGTCCGCGTAGACCAGTTGAAGAATGTGCCTGTTCAAGACTTGATATCTTCCCTTCTTGTTCTCAAATTCAGCGATCTTCTTATTGATGTCCTTGAACTTCGGTTGGAGGTCTTCTCTGTCTTTATAGGCTTTTTTCGCGCTTGTGTTGAACTTTTTCAGGTCGATCTCGAGTTTAGCGAGCAATCCGGCATCCTTGACTAATCCATTGGCACTCTGGGCCAGAACTTTCTCATCCTTGATTTTTTTCGGGTCGAACTTCACCAGTGATTTGAGCTCAGGATTGATTTGGACCTTGCCGATGTCGGTTACAGTGAATACATCATCCTTGATCTCAATCCCTTCAGAGTCAGTAAAGAGTATCACCAGCACAAACCTGTTGACGCTTTCACAGAGTTCCTGGTATTCCTTCTCCGTTTTCAGGAATTTCTCGATCTCATCGATGCTCTCGATGATCTTCTCGTTCTTCGAGAAAAGTGACCTGGCTTTTTTGTTCAAAGCGGCCACATCAGCTCCGATATTCTTCTGGAAATCTCGATCCTCGATCAGCTTATTCAACTTTTCTACGAGGTCACTCTCATCCTTGAACTTGACGGGTTCGAACTTGATCATTCTCTTGATCTGGGGATGAATCTTGAAATCTTTGAATTTGTTTAAATAATAACCATCCCTGAACACCCCTCTTCTGAAAAGAGCTCTTCCTTCCCTTTCGTCGAAGCCCAGGTTGACCTCTTCATCCATCCTGACGTAAACGATATTCGGATCCTTGGGATAAATGTCGAGGCCACTCCATCCGCTTTTGATGTTCATCGGAAGGCCGTTGGTCAGCTTCTTCCAGGTCTTTCCACCGTCAGTGGTTTTGTACAGATGGTTCCCTTCCTGACGATCGATGTAGGTCCATGTTCTCCGGTAAGTCTTATAGGCTGAAGCGATGACGACATCGGAATTGTTCGGGTCGATCACAAAATCTCCCACACCCCTGTCCTTCAGGTTCAGAACCTGGCTCCAGGTCTTTCCGCCATCAACTGTCTTGTAAAGTCCACGCTGACAGTCCATCTTGTTATCATAGAGTTTTCCTTCAGCCGCCACATAGACGATATCCGGATTCTTATGGTCGACTTCGACTCGAGGGATGAAATAACTCTGTTCCAGACCGATGGGCTTCCATGTTTTCCCGGCATCTATGGATTTCCACATGCCGTTCCCGTGAGCGCTGGAGCGGGCATGCAGAGGCTCTCCTGTTCCGGCATAGATGATCTTGGGATCGGAGGGTGCCACGGCGAGATCCCCCATGCTCATATTTCCGTATTTGTCAAAGATGGGCACAAAATGGATCCCTCCGTCCTCTGTTTTCCAGACGCCGCCGGATGCAGTCGCCACATAATAGGTCTGACTCTGACCCGGAGGGACCGCAAACGATGTGATCCTCCCGGAGAATGTCCAGGGCCCGATATGGCGCCAGCTAAATTTATTCAGGTCTTTTGTGGATACAGGAGTATCCGCGAAGACAAGCGAGTGAGCCATAAAACAAAAAATGAAAAATAACGCTAAGACCAAATTCCTTCGAACCTTGAGTTTCCTCATAATTCCTCCTTCCTAAATATCATTGGTTCCTCTCCCAAGAAATTTTTTGCCTTCCTGAAAGATCATTTTCAAGAACTTTCCTGTATACGATTTTTCAGCTTTTGCCACTTCTTCCGGAACACCCTGAGCAACAACCCAGCCTCCTTTTTCTCCGCCTTCAGGACCTAAGTCTATAATATAATCACAATACTTAATAACATCAAGGTTATGCTCGATAATCACCACTGTGTTCCCCAGCCTCACCAATTCCGAAAGAACCTCAAGAAGCTTGTGGACATCATTAAAATGGAGTCCTGTGGTCGGCTCATCCAGAAGATACAGGGCCTGGCCCGTATCCTTCCGGCTCAGCTCTTTAGTCAGCTTGATCCTCTGCGCTTCTCCTCCAGAAAGAGTCGGTGCCGGCTGGCCCAGCCTGATGTATCCCAGTCCGACTTTCTTCAGTGTCCCCAATTTTCTTTTCAAAACCGGATGGGCCTTTAAATACTCGAACGCCTCATCCACTGTCATTTCCAGATAATCCGAGATATTCTTGTCTTTATACTGGACTGCCAGAGTTTCGGTGTTATACCGCTTGCCACGGCACCGATCGCAGGTGACGAAGACATCCGGCAGAAAATGAATCTCGATCTTCTTCACTCCGG
>Ga0114920_10000284_pt1 | contig 22116 bp, 19 predicted proteins | sample ChitaG_FD_88683 | JGI IMG/M metagenome (GOLD analysis project Ga0114920, IMG submission 88683) | Deep subsurface microbial communities from South Pacific Ocean to uncover new lineages of life (NeLLi) - Chile_00310 metaG | ecosystem: Environmental > Aquatic > Marine > Oceanic > Sediment ...
AAGCCCGGTCATAGCGGCGACGATTCCCATTTACCAACATCTGGACACCTCCTGACAGAATCATAATACTATCCTTTCTCTGTGTCCACTAAACCGGGGGAACTTCAGTCCTGTCGTTCTTCTGGATGGGATTGGGGCAGGTATACAACGGCCAGATCGCCAAGGGGATCGCATTTATAGTCGCCTATGCCATTTCGTGGCTGCTGATGTTTATAGTGATCGGGATAATTACCACTCCGATCCTGTGGATCTACGGCATGTACGACGCCTACAAATCGGCTGAGAAGATCAACTACGATATAGCCCGCCGCGCCGGGACAGGCGCCGGGCCTGCCGTAAGCTGAGAAAATGATTCAGATATTTGGGGTGATGCTCTCAAACCAGACAAGGTCAGGCGCCCTGCCTGCCCTGAGCATTGGGGTGTGTTGAAAAACCTTATCCGCTGTTGTTTCAGGTCTTGATCCCGTCTAAACGGGATTGTGACCTGACATATAAGTACATGTTAGGCAAGGGCGGCAGGTCACAAAAATCCGCTGGTGCGGATTCGCAAGACCTACCGCAACCATGTGTTGGGATATTTTTCAACAGGTCCATTGCCGAAGGGCGCTCCTGACGATTCACTGGTAGGCTGAATAAGAGAATCTTGATATGTCTAAAAGACCACAGATAAAACAAACCGATGTAGCTTCTTTAGCGTTCGAGACTAACGGCAGGGGATATTTGGGATTTATCGTGGAGCTGCCGGGTGCCTTTGTGCGAGGCAGGACTGAAGAAGAAGCCGTTGCCAAAGTGCATCGGGAAGCAGATTTATACCTGAAATGGCTGGGTGTCGAACAGAAACACGACTATAAGGTCCAAGTCATACAAAGACACCGGAGCACATTGACTGTGGAGGACGCCGACAGTGAGATCCTGCTGCAGGCAGATCAAGAAAGGCTGTCGGATAGAGAATTCCAAAACCTGCTTGATCTGGTCCGGTTCTCCGGAGAGACTTTTTCACAGCTTTATGCGAATACCAGGTTCAAAGACCGGATTGATGAATCAAGAATCAGAAAGACATTCTATGGAGATAATCCTGCTACATTGCAGGCAATATTCGAACACGTCAAGCGCTGTCAGTACTATTACTTATCCAGAATGAAAATCGCAGAACAGACGGAAGATGATTTCATGACCATCAGGGATTTTTGCCTGGCAAAGCTTGAAAGCATATACCGCGAGAACAATAACGCCCCGGAACATGAAATCGATAACGAACGGTGGACGCTCAAAAAGGTATTGCGGAGGTATGTCTGGCATGACCGGATACACGGCAAGGCGATGACGAGAATCCTGGACAAACAAAGGCAATTGGGTCTTATTGGTGAATACGAAGATCCTTTCCATTTTAGGGAGACATTTTCGCGTGACAGTTAGCCTAGCTCAGGTCCGTTTTGTATTTAAGCTGTTGCGCTTTGGACTGGCGGTGTGATCTGTCGTCCAGTTATGGTGGAATCCATGTAATCCCACCATTCTTTGCATCCCTTCATTCGTTTGACAATCGGCCACACAGCTATATATTTCCCACATGCTGCTGACCATTGACATCGGCAACACCAACACGGTTGTGGGCGTCTACGAAGGTGAAACGCTCAGGGACAGCTTCCGGGTGACGTCTGCTCGCCTGATGACAGCCGATGAGGCAGGCTTTCTCATCTCAGGGCTGCTGGAGCGGATGCAGGTCTCCAGCGAGGAGATCGGCAGCGTGGTGATTGGTTCGGTAGTGCCACCCCTGACCTCAATTTTCGAGGCGGCTGCAAAGAAGTACATCGGGTGCCATCCGCTCGTCGTTTCGGCACGGATCAAGCTGCCCATCAGGATTGCCATCGATCAACCTGACCAGGTTGGGGCGGATCGGATTGCCAACTCTGTCGCCGGGTTTCAGAAGTTCGGTGGACCTGTTATTATTGTCGATTTCGGTACAGCTACGACGTTTGATATCGTCAGCCCGGACGGCGCCTATATTGGTGGTGTGATCATTCCCGGGCCGGAAACCTCGATGGCGGAACTGGCCCGAAGAGCAGCGCGTTTGTTCGAGGTCCGGATCGAACCACCTGACAGCGTGGTCGGTAAGTCAACTGCCGGGGCGATGAAATCCGGACTGTTTTACGGCACTATCGGACAGCTCGATTTTATTATTGACAAGATCATCGAAGAGACCGGCTTCGACAAGCCGACTGTGGTCGCTACAGGCGGTCTTACAAACGGCATTGAGAAGCACTCCCGCTACATCAGACTAATCGAGCCAAATCTGACTCTTGAAGGATTACGTCTGCTCAGCGAAATGAGTCGAGTGACTTGATTGCAGGGAGAAGTCTCCCAGCCTGCTGATATCAAGTATGCCATCGGTCTCAAAGATAAGTGACCAGAAGCTGTCGGTATTCAGACCTTTGGACAACATGTGTGTATAACACTCGTACAGGTCATGCGTCGTGAGGGCGACGAAGTGACGAAGTGAGGCGTCTTCTCTGAAATCGCGGGAGAAGGGATACTCTCGCTCGAGTGGCTTCAAGCGGATGCGGCTGTTGCCGATAAAGATTCCTCTGTACTTTTTCTTTTCTTTCCTGATTCCAAGAGATATAAGATTGTGTAACATGGTGAGTTCTTGTTCGTCGAACTGTGTTCTGTCGGTTCCATGTATTCTCAATATCCCCTCGCAGATACGGCCTCGAACCTCGTAGCGCACTAACCCGTTCCCCTGCCAGGGCTTCTCAGGGGGGCGCACCGCCGCCCCCAGGTTCTTGAGAGTTTCTCTGACAATCTCCTCAAGGGAAGTGCCTGTGTCATACAATAGCCTCAGGCACTGCCTTTTCCCCTCTCGACTGGCCTGTAAATCCTTCAATTTCTCATTCACGGTTTCCATCTCTGATGATACGTTGCTGATTTCATCATCAATTATATTCTGGCCGGGAACGATCATCTGCTCAGCCCATGCAGGTTGCTGTAACGCTGTCGTGGCACCGCAGATATCCCGGAGAACCATTTCCATAACCAGCTCTTCGTTCAGGTTGATTGTCGGAATGAAAAAGATCGGTCCAAGGCGGGTGATCACTTTTTTCGATGTCTCTGTATCAATCGGGGAGGTCGCCCGCAGGACGACAAAATGGGCAGCGAAAGCCAGTGAAGCTCCGAATCGATTGCAATAAAAATGGTCGCAGTGCAGCTGAATCTGCAAGGTTTCATTTGTACCACCCAGACTTCGCAACAGCAACTTGGAGAAGTCGGGACATATATCGCAGGAACGAAGGGAATGGTCCCACTTCTCAAGATAGCTCATGTACTTGGCGATGCCTTCGGGTATCTTCTCGGATACTGCGACAACAGTGTCGCCGCGTTGTTCTGCCCAATTGAAACGGAGACCCGTCCAGGACAGAAATGGTATTTTCTTCTTTGCCGATACGCTCTGGTGCTCGAAACACGGATTGCCGACGATCACTATACGACCTTTACCGATCAATATATCCCTGGTGGTTGTGCGGTTGAGAAGTTTCTCGAACATGTGCCAGCGGATGTTTCCCCTGCCGTGCAGGGAATTAAGATCAAGGATGATGATGTCGTAGTCGTTGAAACCCATGGACTCATCAAGTTTTGACCACAGCATGCAATCGATGCTGTAGCCCTCTGCACGGAGGTGCAGTTCACTGGATGAAAGAATGGCGATTTTGGTAGGCCGCTGCATCAATCCCCCTTTTGTCCAGACTGGACTGTCTCGGCTGTCCCATATAACATATTGTGCTGATATCGGCATCTCCGAGCTTAATCTACATGGTCTGGTGTTCAGTTTTGTAGGTATTGATCGTTAGCAGCAGTCGCCAGCCGATACCTGCGGTTTTCCAGGGGCTGGAGCCCTGCTGAAGTAACCTGGAGCATATAAGTCGTCTTTTACCGGTGCGAAAAAAGAGAACATAATACCTCAGGATCCCAATCCAGAGTGCTTCGCCTTGCTGGGTTATTCTGCTTTATCCATGTTTTGCCTGGATTCTTGAACCCATCACCTGAGGACGGGAAAAGATCTACCCGGACACTACGACCAATCAGCTTTGAAGCGGTAGATCAACCCACTTGAGAACCAAACAGGATACTTGAGTTTAACCCATGATCCAGTTTTACAGAATTTCTCTTGCGCTACCAGCGCAGGTTCGGCCTTGACAATATATGGCTTTGCGGTAGATTGAAGAAAGGTCTGTCACTACAGAGTACCGAGCCCGTGACCTGGTCGGGCCTGTTTTTATCTCATTAGTGGCAGCCGGGCGGCTGGAAAATCGGTCGAGCAGTTGGAGTCACAAGTGAATAGAATCCAAGCACCTGGTCACCTGAACCTGATAGCCACGGTGCTCGTGGCTACTCTCTTCTTCAGTGGCCCTGTCCGGGCGGACTGGATTACGGAAGGCTACTTCTCAGAGGCCACAGGGATAGACTCGCTGGAGCGGTTTCTGGTCATTCGCGATATCGAAGACAGCACTCTCTTCGGCTGGAATATCCTCTCGGTGGGCGATATCACCAGCGACGGCATCAGCGACATCTTGGTCTGCCGGGCGGGCCTTGTTTGGTCGGACAACAACGCCTATCTCTTCTTCGGTGGCAATCCTGCTGACGGTATCTATGATCGGGAGTTCACCAAGTTCCGGTCGAACATGGAAAGCATTGGCGACGTCAGCGGTGACGGCTATGCTGACTTCGGTATGAGGCCTGTGCCGTACGCGAATTTTGAGCTGCATTACGGAGGCCCCGGCTTAGACGACTCAACCGACTTCGTGATTCCAAACATTCAGTCAAGGATAGTCAAGGCTGCTGACTTTGACGCAGACGGTTACCCGGAACTGCCTCTAAGCACCAGCCTAAACGGGGGCTTTGTGCGTCTGTATCGGATTGACTCAGAGAGAGATACAATTGCAGAGTATGTGCTGCCGGACACTTCAGAATCATTTGGCAACAGGCTGGCAGTGGGTGACTTCAACGGCGACGGGCATTCTGATCTGGCGGTGGGGGCACATATGAACCGGGACTCGTGTTTTGTCAAATTCTACTGGGGAGGAGCTGATTTCGACACTGTTCCAGACTACGAGATCTGGAGCTTTTCGCACGATTTCGGGGAGATTATGTTGCCTTTAGGCGACTTCAACGGCGATGGATACGAGGACATTCTCATCTGTGGCGGGACAAATGACCCCTATGGTATCTACTTCGGTGGCCCCGATTTCGATGGTGAAGTCGATCTGGTAATCAACTACATGCGAGGCTGGCCGGGCTGGTACTTTCCTCCCACTTCGGCAGACATCGCTGGAGATATCAACAATGATGGGCACCGTGACCTGATCATCGGGTACAGTGCATCCAGCGTATTCATCGATGAGATATACGTTTACTTGGGCGGACCGGAGACCGATTCGGCAGTTGATATCTACATCGAGAACTACCAGATGCCCGGTCCTCAGAACGGCTTTGGGGGCGAGGTGGCAGGGATTGGTGACTTTAACGGGGATGGCATTGATGATTTCGCGGTCCGCTCGCAGACTCAGACTGGTTGCTGCTGGTGGAGCGAGGTGAACTTTTTTGCCGGCTGGGACGGCTCGTCTACCGATGTGCCGATTCAGCACGAGCGGACGTTGCCCGAGGAGTTTCGCTTGGAGCAGAACTATCCTAATCCGTTCAATCCGACAACGACAATAAGCTTTGATGTTTCGACTAGATCCGCTGTCAAGTTGACGATTTTCAATATTCTCGGTCGGGAGGTCATCACCTTGCTCGATAGGACATTTTGCGTGGGCAGCTACAAGGTTGAGTGGGATGGCCGGGACGAACGGGGGCAAGTCATGCCGACGGGAGTATATCTATACAGGCTTCAGATGGAGGGGACCTCCCGGACACGCAAGATGCTGCTACTGAAATGATATGGATACGGCTGGTGTCTCCAGCATAGTACCGGGAACGGTGTGTACCCTCCGAGAGAAACCGACCTTCAGAAAACCAATAGTCATCCATAACTGCCAATTCTGCCAATATGGCAGATTATATTGAGAAAAATCAGAAAAAATATAGAAAACTTCCTGGAACCTCTTGACAACAACCGGTTGAAGTTTTATTGTTTGTTAGCACTCATCTGGGATGAGTGCTAACAGTATGAAAGAGGCAAGAAATAGAGCCATTGAACAACTCATAAGTCGTCAAACAGGAGGTTCGCAATGCAAATGAAACCACTTGCTGATCGTGTGGTGGTAAAGCCTTTCGAGGAAGTTGAGACCAAGAAAGGTGGGATCATAATTCCCGACACCGCCAAGGAGAAACCAATGCAGGGCGAGATCATTGAAGTCGGTCCCGGCCGTGTGACCGACGAAGGCAGGAACATCGCCATGCAAGTCACAAAGGGTGATCGAATCCTCTACGGTAAATACACGGGTACAGAGGTTTCGATTGAGGGAGAAGAGTATCTCATCATGCGAGAGTCCGACATTTTCGCGATCGTAATGAACCGCTAACCGGAAGTTGGGAGAATACAGCTATGCCGAAGATGATAGAATTTGATGCAAATGCCCGCACCAAACTGAAACTTGGTGTGGACAAACTTGCCGATGCGGTCAAGGTGACACTTGGCCCGCGTGGCCGGAATGTGGCGATCGACAGGAGGTTCGGATCTCCGACCGTAACTAAAGATGGTGTGACAGTGGCCAAGGAGATCGAGCTTGAAGATCACTTTGAGAATCTCGGAGCCCAGATGCTCAAGGAAGTCGCGTCCAAGACATCCGATGACGCTGGTGACGGTACAACTACCGCTACCATTATCGCCCAGGCCATATACCGGGAAGGTCTCAAGAGTGTTACCGCCGGTTTCAATCCGATGTCAATCAAGCGGGGTATTGACAAGGCTGTTAACGCTGTGACAAAAGAGATAGTCCAGATGTCCAAGCCGGTGTCCAACAAGGATGAAATCTCCCAGGTTGGGACCAACTCCGCCAACAATGACAAGCAGATCGGTGATCTGATTGCCGAGGCGATGGAGAAAGTCGGCAAAGATGGTGTCATCACCGTGGAGGAGGCCAAGACTGCCGAGACGACACTCGATTTCGTCGAGGGTATGCAGTTCGACCGTGGTTACGTCTCGCCGTATTTCGTTACGGACCCGGACAATATGGAGGCTGTTCTCGAGGACCCGCTGATTCTCATCCACGACAAGAAGGTCTCCAATATGAAAGATCTGCTGCCGGTGCTGGAGAAGGTGGCCCAGCAGGGCAAGCCAATGCTGATTATAGCCGAGGACACTGAAGGCGAAGCCCTCGCGACGCTCGTGGTCAACAAACTGCGCGGCACGCTGAAAGTGGCGGCTGTCAAGGCGCCAGGTTTTGGAGATCGACGCAAGGCAATGCTTGAGGATATCAGTGTCCTGACAGGAGGACGGGTAATTTCCGAGGAACTCGGTTTCAAACTCGAAAACGCGGTCATCTCCGATCTTGGTTCTGCAAAGAAGGTCACAATCAATAAGGATGATACGACTATCGTGGAAGGGGCCGGCAAGAAGGAAGATATCAAAGGCCGTATCGGTCAGATCAGGAAGCAGATCGATGATACTACTTCCGATTACGATCGCGAGAAACTTCAGGAGCGTCTGGCCAAGCTGGCAGGCGGCGTAGCCGTCATCAACGTCGGCGCCGCTACCGAGACTGAGATGAAAGAGAAAAAGGCCCGCGTTGAGGATGCCCTTCACGCTACCCGTGCGGCGGTTGAGGAAGGCATTGTCCCGGGTGGTGGTGTCGCTTTCCTTCGTACGTTGAAGGCACTTGACAGCGTTGACGTAGATGATGAGGAGAGGGTTGGCGTGAACATCATCCGCAAGGCGCTTGAGGAGCCGATCCGTCAGATCGCATTAAACTCCGGTGTCGAGGGATCAATTGTTGTGAACAAGGTTGCTTCCGAGACCGGTGCTTTTGGATACAATGCTGTAACTGACAAGTACGAAGATCTTATAAAGGCTGGCGTGATCGACCCCACTAAGGTCACCCGTACTGCCCTGGAGAATGCGGCTTCGATTGCCGGTCTGCTGATCACTACCGAGGTGGTAGTGTGCGACAAACCGGAGAAGAAAGAGGCTGGCCCTGCTATGCCGGATTCCGGCATGGGTGGCATGGGCGGCATGTACTAATCCGCATACATCGATTGACACCCATAGAGAAAGGCCCGGCTATTGTGGTCGGGCCTTTCTGCTTTCATCGAAACTCCGTGACCTGCCTTTGCACTGGTTGACAGTCGATTTCCAATGCCTATCTTGCGCTCATGGGCAAGCTGGAAGAATTCATTGCCATTATCAAATCCGAATTTCCCGATGATCGGCTGACGTATCAGAAGGCAGTGCCGACGTTTCACCCTGAGAACGCTGAAGAAGCTGCGCAATTAGTGAAGCTGGCAAGGAAGCATTGCCGCCAACTGTATGTTTCCGGATTCTGCAACAACATCGACCCAGTCGGTGAACCATTCCTCAATATGGTCACGATCTCTACCGACCGGCTCAATGGGCTTGAAGAGCTCGCGCCGATGGACTTCTTTGTGCGGGCCGGTTCCGGTTACCCGCTTTCGGAGATCAACAGGCATCTGGCTGAATATGATATTTTCCTGCCGCATTCCTCGTTGCCGTATGTCGGCTCAGTTGGCGGTGCAATTGCAATCAATCTCTCGGCGGAGCTTGACAGCCACGTCCTGCCGATCAAGAGATACCTGATTCAGGCTCAGGTCGTGACTCCACAAGGGGAAATCATCACTCCGGGGTCCGTCTGTTTCAAGTCTGTTTCAGGTTATGATATTGTGAAAATTATCGCGCCGAGCTGGGGTTTGCTGGGACTGATTGTCAGCGCAACTTTCCGGGTGCTGCCGGTTTCAATTGACGGTGAATATGCTGAAATGAAAATGCAAGCTATCGACCGGGACAACTTCCTCGCCGGTCTGGATGAGACCAGCGAGAACTCCGATGTCGTTTACTCGCGGAAAATCAAGAGCAAGTTTGATCCCGATGGTATCCTGCCAATAGTCTGAGAAGCTTAGTACGCATTGACTGTATGAATAGGGCAAACAGTATGAGAGTGAAACTGCAACGTATTGATGGTCTGGCTCTGGCAGGAGCAGGTGATTCGAATCACTGGGTTACTATGGATAGCCCTGAAGAGTTCGGTGGTTTTTCTGCCGGTTCGCGTCCCATGGAATTGATGCTCATGGCGGTGGCCGGTTGTACGGCTATGGACGTGCTCTCGATCCTGAAAAAGAAACGTGTCAGACTGGATGATTTTTCCATGGAGGTTGAAGCTGAACGGGCCGAAGAACATCCCAGGGTTTTCACAGAGATAAAGCTGCATTACATATTCACAGGGAAAAACGTCCGGCCGGTGGATGTCGAGCGGGCTATCGATTTGACCCAGGATAAGTACTGCAGCGCTACGGCTATGCTCAACAAAGTAGTCAGGATTACCCGTGACTATGAGATCAGAGGGGCGGTGTAGTATCCTGTGATGGCAGACATCTCCATCTGCCTTCTTGATTCACAACTCGTCATGGTGGAGGTGGGACAGTTTGTCCATCTTGGCGTTTAGAGCCGTGACGGCGGTGTCTACCATCTCCTCGACATCGATAAGCGCGGAATTCAATACCAGATCATAATGGAGAGGTGAATCCACGTCAGCACTGAACAGCTTGCGGACGAAATCCCTGCGCTGGACATCGGAGGTGTCAATCGCCTTGATGGCTTCTTTATCTGTGTAGTCCTTGTATTTGATAAGGTTCTCGATCCGTTTTTCCCTCGGACAGACAACCCGTATATGGAGCCCCCGTTTCGGCCCAAGAATGAAATTGCCGCCTCGGCCCATAAGAACTACCCCGCCAAGACGAGACATCGACAACACCACATTCCCAAGATGCCGCAGGTAGTCGGTATGGTTGACCGACTGCCCCGTGAACAGCGACTCTACCACTATTTCAAGCTCGCCCCTGAAACGCCGGTCGAGCGATTCGACAATCCGTTTACGGTAACCCGATGATCTGCAGATGGCGTCAATGACCTCGCGGTGGAGCCGCTGATAGTTCAGCTTCTGGGCAAGGCGAGAGCCAAAATAGGAACCGCGGCTTCCGGTTTCACGGCTTATGGTGACAATCGGCTCGGGCCGGGGAACCTCCTTGGAGTTCTCCCCAGCCTGCTTGCGTTCCAGCTCCCACCTGAGTAGTTGGCGATTAATGATAGCGTCAATTGAGGTCACTGTTGTTTCACCTGTACCCTAATATAGCCTGTCAAAAACCCCCATGCCAAGCTATTTCTGCGAGTCTATTCTATTGGGGTTCTGCAGGTTACTGCAATCACTGTCCGTGTTCCATTGTCCCGTGTGCGGCGTTTCTCAGGATGTCGGCGTATCGTGAAGCGAGCGGTGCAGAAGCATACGTGGTTGCGGCAAATCTGCGACCAGCCTCGCCCAGGCGACGGCACAGGGAATCATCACGCAACATGTAAAGGATTGCGCGGGACAGGCTGTTGACATCATCAAGCTCAACAAGCAGCCCTGTCTGATCATGCGTCACAATATCAGTGATACCGCCGGAATTGGTCCCAATGACCGGCGTCCCGCACAACATCGCTTCGGAAAGTGTCAGGCCGAATCCCTCCTGGCAGGAATTCAGTACCACTGCGGCTGCCCGGTTGTATACCCTGCCGAGTTCCTCGTGTGGTATCGGAGGGAAAACGGTAATACACTGTTGAAGCGCCAGGTCTTTGATTAGTTGCTCGATATCGCTCTGGAGCGGTCCGGTGCCGTACAGTTCGAGTCGTGCCAAGGCGTTTTCTCGGTGTACCAGTGCGAAGGCGCGGACAAGATGAAGGACTCGCTTCTGCTCAGTGAACCGCGCAACCGAAACGACGAGATTCGGTTCACGGTCAATTGTGTTATCGGGGTAGAACAGGTTTTCGTCGTGGGGAAGAGGGAGCACGTCAACAAGGCCGGCAAGATTGCTGTCAATTTCCAGGAGCTTTTCTTTCAGGAAGCTTGAAACAACCGTCCAGCGCTTGAGGGAATGGACAAGACCATTGAAGTAAGGGTAAACCAGTCGACGGTATCTGCTGAGAAGCCTTATATCGGTTCCATGCGAGGAAAGTATCATGGGGAGACTTGTGCGCCTGCGAATCGACTTCATGACCATACCTGCCGGAACCAGCCAGTGACCGAACAGAACATCTATTTGTTCTCGTTTTATTGTTTCGAGTGCTGCTTCCCGAAAACAGCGGAGAAATCGCCGGAACCGGAAGAGGCCCGATGGTGAGCCAAACACCTGCTGATGCATGTTCCCACGGTAGGCCAGGGTTTCTTCTCTCGCATCTGCCGCATACCTGAATCGTCGTACGTGAACGCTTTCGATCTCTTCCTGCTCGGCAACGTTTGCGTCGTGCGGGGCGAGGACAAACGGTGTGATGTCGTGCTCGGCCAGCCGGCGGGCCAGCAAAGATATGAAAACACCGGAGAAATCGTCCCTGAACCGGGGAAAGTTGTGGGTCAGAATCAGGATTCTCAGTCTGTCGCGCATCATCCGAAGGGTACAAAAAACAGTTTGGGTGTGGAACATAAATTTTGGAGGGGAGGCCCGCTTCAGCTATATTCGTTGCTGACAATCATGAGCGCCGAAAACGTAACAAAGCTGGATTTTGCGGTTGGTCTTGAGTTCGACCAAATCCTGACCAATCCGATTCTCGATATTGCTGCAAGGTTCTGGGACGAGGACCGCTACCACGCTTTCAGAGTCTGTTATCGCTCGATGCGCCGTATTGACGATCTGGTTGACAACCGGAAGAAATCCGGTTACCTGATCTCTGATGATGAGGCTGCGCAGTACGCGCGTATCTTTCATAAATGGCTGGGATCTGTTCGGCAGGGAAATGGGATCGATTCGCTTCAGGAAGAATTCATAGAGACACTGGATAAGTTTGCTCTCCCGCTGTGGCCCTGGGAACGACTGTGTCGAGCGATGGTGTACGATCTGAAACATGATGGCTACAGGAGTTTTCCGGTGTTTCTGAGGTACGCCGACGGAGCGGCAGTGGCGCCGGCTGCTATCTTCATGCACCTCTGCGGTGTTGCTGAGCACGACGGCGGGTACGTAAAGCCGATGTACGACATTCGCCGGGCTGCCCGACCGCTGGCGCTGTTCTCGTACCTGGTACACATAATCAGGGATTTTCAGAAGGATCAGCAGAGCAATCTGAACTACTTCAGCGATGACCTGCTGCAGCAGTATTCTCTGAATGTCAAGAAACTCAGAGAAATTGCCAAGGGTGGAAAAATCGAATCATCGTTTCGTAGTCTGATGGAGCGGTATCAATCTTTCGCGGAATACTACCGCCGACAGGCTCGACAGAGGATTGTCGAAATTGCCCCTTTGCTGAGTCCGCGTTATCAGTTGAGCCTCGAAGTCATATACAGCCTCTATTCTCAGATTTTTGAGCGTATTGATCCTGTGGCGGCTCGTTTGTAGATGAGGAACTCAATCCCCGGCCAGAGGAAGTCAAAGAGCGGCTGGAGCTTACACTGGACAGATTCACCCCCGTTAAAAATTAGTTGGTTTTTCTGGAAGGATTGCCACACCTTCCCGGTATCCTTGTAAACAGCCTGCGCTCTCCGGCTCTTTGTCCGGTTGGGTGCTCACCTGACAATCTGGTGTGTATAAGAAGGCGAGGTAGAATGATGAGAAGAAGTACATGTTTGCGGTCGGCGGCTCTGCTGTTTGTCGCGGTTTCGCTGAGTCTTGGCACAGCCCTGGCTGATGACGTGGCGGTCACTGTCTACAACAGTAACCTGGGGGTGGTCAGCGAGAACCGTACGCTTCGGTTTGAGAAGGGGATAAACCGGCTGGCTTTTCGCGATGTCCCTTCGCAGATTGACGCAAGCTCGGTCACTTTTGAAATCACAACTCCCGGCAAGAATGCGACGATACTGGAACAGAACTTTGCTTTTGACCTGGTGAGTCCGGCAAAGATGTATGCCAGGTATATCGACGAGGCGGTCGAGTTGATCGACAAGGAAGGCCGCCTGTATGGCGGCAAGCTGCTCTCCCACGGCGGCGGCGCAGTGACACTTCAGGATGGTTCGGGACGCGTGAAGATCGTCTCGCTGGAAAACATAACGGAGGTCAAATTCCCGGTTTTGCCCGAAGGTTTGATCACCCGCCCAACCCTTTTCTGGCTCTACAATTCCGATTTTTCCGGCCCGCTGGAGTGCCGGGTCAGTTATCAGACATCGGGTATGAATTGGACCGCCGAGTACGTGGGCGTTCTGAATCATGATGAGACAAAGCTGGACCTGACGGGCTGGTCATCAATTAGCAACACTTCCGGTAAGACATACAAAGATGCTACACTTCGGCTGATCGCGGGGGATATCAGCCGGGTGAGACCTGCAGCACCGCGAATGATGAGGAAAACGCTTGCCTTGGAGGAAGCTGTTGCCGGAGCAGGCTTCGAGGAAAAGGAATTCTTTGAATACCATCTGTATACTCTCCCCCGTAAAGTGACGGTGGCAGACAAGGAGATAAAGCAGATATCGCTGTTTGAACCGGCCTCGACGCCTGTGGAAAAAGTCTACCTGTATCAACCCGATCGCAATCCACGTCAGGTGAAAGTGACTGTGGAGTTCCGAAACAGCAGAGAAGCCGGGCTGGGAATGCCTCTTCCTGCCGGCCGGATACGCTTGTTCAAAGCTGATGACGATGGTGCCATGATCCTTCTGGGTGAAGACCGGATCAGGCACACGCCGAAGGATGAGGAATTGAAGGTCACAGTGGGATATGCCTTTGACATTGCTGCCGAGGAAAAACTGATCGATCAGGTTCGCATCTCCTCCCGGGTTGACGAGCGCGAATGGGAAATTGAACTACGCAACCACAAGAATGAAGATATCACGATCTCGGTTGAGAAAAGGCTGTACGGGTTCTGGGAGATTATTGAATCGAACTATGAGTTTTTGAAAAAAGACGCCAATACAGTCGTTTTTGAAGTTCCCGTGAAGGCGAACAGCAATGCTACGCTGAAGTTGAAAGTGCGTTTCACCACCAAGTAAGTCTTGATGGTGGTTGACAGGTGCAGGTATGACTCTTAGATTTCACGGGAAGTCAAAATGGAAGAGCTCTTTGTAAGGAGGTTGCCTTGAAGATTTGTGGAAAGCTGCTGCTTATACTGCTGCTTGGAATAATCATCTGCGGAGTTACTGAAGCGGGTAAGAAGCCGGATAGAGCGTATATCACTGCTGCCAAAATTGAAATCGTCTCCGGTGATATGGACAGATATCCCAACGCTATCGCGTTGCTTGACACTCTCTTCATGTATTACGGGCCGTATGCCGAAGGTCTGTACTGGGTGAGTCAGATCATGGTCGACTATGTTGATAAGACATCTGGCCTTAAGCAGAAGAAGGAATATGTCGGGCGCATGGTGGCATATATTGATTCGCTTCACATGTGCTGTGAAAATAAAGAACTCAAGAAAAAGAACAGAAAGAATTGCAAGAAGTATATAGAAAAGGCAGACTCGACGCTGCAAATGTACTGGAGAAGGTTTTACAATGACGGCGTCGAACAGGTCGACGAGATTACTCAGGTAGCCAAAGACATGAGCGAGGAGACTGACTCCGTTGCCCTGGGCTATTTTGAAAATCAGCTTGAGTCGCTGATTGACTCGTGCCTGGACAACATGACCATGGCAATCATGATTGATTCAACCGATCCGCGGCCATATGCCGGCCTGGCGACCGGGCATGAAAAGAAGGGTGAGTATGCGATATCCAATGAGTGGCTTATTCGCGCCTTGGAAAAGTCGACTGACCGCAACCCGTTGCTTATTCAGATCGCGTACAACTATATCCGTCTCGATACCTACTGCGATGCTATTCCGTATTTCCGGGAATACGTTGATAACTTTCAGTTGACGCCAGAAAACCAGGACACCCTGGTGTTGCACATGAATAACATGAGTATCTGCTACAATAACTGTGAGATGTATGACTCAGCAAGCGTGGTGTTCTATCATATCCTGGAGATGGAGCCTGATAACACAAAGGCTCTCGCTTCGATCGGTCGTTTTCACAATCAGATGGCTCGCTTTGCCTCCGATTCGGCAAATCAGTATCAATCGGCAGGTGACAAAGCCGGCGCGGAGAAGTGGCGTGAGGAACAGAACAGAGCATTCGACTCATCGCAGGTCTATTTCAGGCGAGCGTTCGAGCTGGAGCCGGATAATACCCGTGTTGTGAAAGAGTATGCGATTGCATGTTATATCCGCAGTAATTTCGCTGATGCAGTGACGGCGTTTACACGCCTGACAGAACTGCGACCTGACGATGTTGAAGGCTGGACATCACTGGGGGATTGCTACATCAGCATGCAAAAGTTTGAAGATGCTGCCCAGGCGTATGAGAAGGTGGTTGAGTTGGAACCGAATAACCGGGAGGTTCTCGAACACCTCAAGGATCTCTACTTTGAGCTGAAGCAGCCTGATAAACGACAGGAAATTGAGAAGAGACTACAGTCTCTGAAATAGAAATGTCTACTTCCGAAAGAGGCTGACCAATGGTCAGCCTCTTTTTTTCCGTTTCCGTATGATACAGGACCAGAGGTTTGTCAGAGTAGCTGTGGCAGGGCCACTTCGAAGAACCTTCATATATCACGTCCCGGGTTCAATTGACGAGGTCATTCCCGGTCAACGTCTGCTGGTCCCTTTTGGTCGCTCCCGGAAGATTGGTTTCTACCTTGGTGAGGTGAGCAGACCAGGCCATATTGAGACAAAGCCGGTATCGAAGGTTCTCGATGAAACGAGTCTTTTCCCACCCGATCTCTTCAGGCTGTGTTGCTGGATGGCCGACTACTATTTTGCCAACCCAGCTGATTGCCTCTCAGCGGCCCTGCCGGGTGTATTCAAGTCCCGCCGGGCGATCCGATATCGGTGGACCTCCGAGACTCCTTCGAACCTGCCATCCTCGGTCACACCTCTTGTGAGACCGGGGGAAACGCTCAGTCGATCCACGATTCAAAGTATTCGTCGCTCCCGGCGTGGTCTTTTTCCCGAACTTGTCCGGCAGTCTGTAATTCTGGAGGAGTACCGTCTTGCCTCAGAAACCGTTCCAAAACAGGCGGCAAGTTATGAGGTGGCAAACAGGGAAGAGTGGCGTCGGTTTTTCAGCGAACGCAAATTCATGCCGGAGCCTTTCGATGGAGCAAAAAGCAGATCTGAATTGCGGGCTGACGGTTGGAGTGACTACTTCATTCGGGTAGCTGCTGAACGCGGTCTTCTTGCCCGAGCTTCTGGTGCTTATCAGGACCGAATTCTTGACTTCATCGCACCCCGGAATGACGTCGGAGCATTGAAACTGAATCCTGAGCAGCAGGCTGTTGTCGCGGCTGTTACCGACCATCTTGACGGAGGTTTTCAGCCTTTCCTTCTGCACGGTGTTACCGGCTCCGGCAAAACGCTGGTTTACTGTCATCTTGCTCGGGAAGCTCTGGCGCTTGGCCGGACGGTACTGGCCCTGACACCGGAGATATCACTCAGTGGCGCTACACTGGCCTATTTTCGGGGTTTCTTTGGAGCCGAAGTGACGATTCTGCATTCGGCCATGACAGAAAGGGAGCGACTTGAAAGCTGGCGGGGTATCCGGCAGGGGAAATACAGGATAGTGGTGGGGCCACGGTCAGCGGTGTTCGCACCTCTTGAAAACATCGGTCTAATAATCGTTGATGAAGAGCATGACGGCTCTTACAAACAGGATGATCCATCGCCGAGGTTTCACGGCCGTGATGCCGCCATCATGCGGGCGAAGATAAGCAATGTGCCTGTGCTGTTGGGGTCGGCGTCGCCATCCATGGAATCATACCAGAGCACACGAACCGGGAAGTACCGGTTGCTGACCCTTACTCAACGGCCGGGCTTGGCAACACTTCCGGCTGTGCGGGTGGTCGATATGCGTCGGGAGCAAATCAAGGGTGATCTGCAGCATTTCTCCTACCATCTGAAAAAGGAGGTCGATAACCGCCTGCAGAAAGACGAGCAGGTCATTCTCTACCTGAACCGGCGCGGGTATTCCCCACAATTGAAGTGCGCCGAATGCGGACATCTGCCAAAGTGTCCGCATTGCCAGGTGAGTCTCACTTATCACAAGGTGGGTCGGAAGCTGTCCTGTCACTATTGTGGCTTCCTGCGTTTCGACTATACCAGCTGCGAGAACTGCGGTGGGAGTCGGTTTCTCTATCCGGGTGCGGGAACTCAGAAAGTCGAAGAACAGATCCCTCGTTTGTTCAAGGGAGCCTCGGCGGTCCGTTTTGATTCGGATACCGCTTCGGGACGCAAGAATGCACACCGCATCCTCAATGACTTTGCGCTGCGCAGGCACAATCTGCTGCTGGGTACACAGATGGTTACCAAGGGGCTCGATCTTCCCTGTGTGTCGCTGGTCGGCGTTCTTTCTGCTGATCACGGCCTGGATCTGCCCGATTTCCGCGCCTCGGAAAAGACGTTTGCGAGACTCCTGCAGGTGTCCGGCCGCTCAGGCCGTTCACACAGGAAGGGTGAGGTGTTGATCCAGACATTCTACCCGGATTCGGAAGTCATCTCTGACGCAGCCTGCCAGGACTACGTGGCGTTTTTTGAACGCGAAATACAATCTCGCCAAAGCGGGACATTCCCGCCTTTCTGCCGTCTGGTCAATTTCACTTTTTCAGGTACTGACGAGAAGAGGGTTGAGCGAGCAGCACAATTATTTTCCAGTAACCTGGTGAGCAAAGTAAAAAGGGCCGGTCTCTCAGTACAACCACTTGGCCCGGCACCGTGCCCGTTGTATTTCCTGCGTAAACAGTACCGGCGGCATCTTCTGGTCAAGACTGGACACATGGTCAGATTTGTCCGTATGTTGTCCGCGTGGGAAGATGAAGAAGCGCGCTTCGGATTACCTTCGACAGTCAGGACAGTTGTAGACGTTGACCCGGATGACATGATGTAGGCTGTTCGATCAGGAGCACTTGCAACATTATGTTATTGCCCTGACGCTGGATGCATCCGGGTTGTATTGATAGCATATGAAAAAAGCCGCCCTGCTGTGGGCGGCTTCAGAAGCAAACCAGGTTTACTTTTCTTTCTTTTTCTCTTCTTTGCCAGCAGCTTCCTCCTGAGCAGGAGTGGCTTCAGCTTCCCCTTCAGCGGCAGCTTCGGCTGCTTCAGCTTCAATTTCTTCTTCTGTAACCTCGGCATCAGCTTTCACGACAGTTGGTGCGGCGATGACAACAACTGTACGCTGCAATTCCGAGAGAATCCGCACCTTGGGAACAGGGATATCGTTGACGTGGACGGATTCGCCGATATGCAGTTCGGTAACATCGATATCGATGTGCTCAGGAATGTCAGCAGGGAGGCAGGAGATGTTGAGTTCGCGCATCGTTATCTGCATGATGCCGCCGTCGGTCTTCACTCCGACGGGAGTTCCGACAAAATGAATCGGCACGGCGACATGAATCGGCTTGTTCATTGAGACGGTATGGAAGTCGAGGTGGATTATCTGGCTGGTGATGGGATCACGCTGGATCTCGCGCAGAATGGCCTTGCTTTCTTTGCCTTCTACATCAAGATTGATAATAGAACTGCCTTCTGCCGATTTCATGGCTGAGTGAAATTCCCGTTCCTTGATTTCAACGCCAAAAGTGTCGATTTCCGGACCATATACAACACCCGGGATATAGCCGTTCTGTCGTGTTCTCCGTGCTGAGCCTCTGCCGCTGTGCAGGCGCGCCTTGGCGCCAATGGCTATCTCTTTCATGGTTTCGTTATATCCTCCAGAGAGTGACTATTAGTGGGTTCATGTCTGATCGGCAGGCATCTTGTCCTCAAAGAGCGATGAGACGGACTGCTCGTCAAAAATTCTCTTGATTGCCTCGCCGATCAGGTTCGCACAGGAGAGAATCTCGAACTTGTCCGGCAGGGCTCGTTTGGATTGATCAATTGAGTCGGATATTGTCATTTTTTCAATCGGTGAATTCTGGATTATGTCAATAGCCTGACCTGAAAGGACGCCGTGGGTACAGGCGCCGACGATTTTGCGTGCGCCACGTTCTTTCAGATACTCGGCAGCCTGGCACATGGAGCCACCGGTGTCAACCATGTCATCACGAATGAGGATGTTTTTCCCATCGGCATCACCGATCAGGTTCATCACCTCGGACATATTCGGTTTTGGTCGGCGTTTGTCTACGATTGCGAGGTCGGCGTTCAGAGAGGCTGCCGTTGTACGGGCGAGTTTGAGTGAACCGACATCCGGAGACACCACGACCAGGTTTTCAAGTCTCATTGCCCGGAAGTGCTCGTTAAAGAGCGGCGCCGAGTAAAGATGGTCGTGGGGAAGGTCAAAGAAACCCTGTATCTGGCTGGCGTGCAGATCCATTGTTATGATTCGATCCGCGCCGGCAGTCGTGATCAGGTTGGCGACCAACTTGGCAGTGATTGGCACCCTCGGACGATCTTTCCGGTCCTGTCGGGCATATCCGTAATATGGCATGACCGCCGTGATACGCATGGCAGATGCCCGTCGAGAGGCTTCGATCAGCATCAAAAGCTCCACCAGGTTTTCCGCCGGGGCGTTGGTCGGTTGAATGATGAACAGGTCGGTGCCGCGGATGTTCTCGTTAATCTGTACGAAGACTTCACCGTCTGAAAAGCGCGTAACGGTACAGTCTGTCAAATCGGTTCCGATGTAGGCTGCGATTCTTTTTGCAAGGCCTACATTGGAATTCCCTGTCACCAGCCTGATCTCATTTCGTACGATCATCCTGAGTTCTCTTGTCCTTTCAAACCAAAACCTGTTTCACTGCAGCGGCATTACTGTCGCAACAGGCCGCCTGCTGTTTCGTCTCTATATCTGGGGCGCCAGGATTCGAACCTGGGAATGCCAGCTCCAAAGGCTGGTGTCTTACCGCTTGACTACGCCCCAACAAGTCTCTGACTTCGTTACTTGGAGCTCTCGCTTTCAAGAGCGCGCTCGTATGCCTCCAGAACCTGTTTCTCCACCATAGCGCGCATTTCTCTGCTGACCGGGTGCGCGACATCCTGATACGTTCCATTTGGTCGCTTGCGGCTCGGCATGGACACGAAGCAACCGTCCCTGCCCTCGATGATCTTCAGACCGCGGACGACAAAGGCGTTGTCAAACGTTACGTTCGCAAATCCCTTGAGTTTTTCATCGTCACGCAACGTAATCCGTATTTCGGTGATCTCCACAACTGCCTCCCCATCACATGCTATATTGACTGCCAAGAGAGATCGGTCGGACGATGTTTACCTGCCAATCTCCCGGAGGCCAAAAACTACTGCGTTCAACGTCAGGTGCTTCCCTGTAAACACCGAATACCGTCGGGCCGGAACCGCTCATTCGGGCAACTAAAGCTCCACATTCCAGAAGATATTGCTTTGTACGAGCCAGTTCGGGCAAGGACGAGAAATGTACTCTCTCCAAGTCGTTGCCCCTTAGCCGCAGAGTGGATATAAACTCATCCACGCTTTGGCAGCCATCCAAGTTAAACCGTCCCCTGGATTCTGTCAAGCCCAAATTCAGTCGAGCGTAGGTATCAGCCGTTGAAATAGCCAGCCTGGGAGTGATAAGGATCAGCCAATAATCGCGAGGAAACTCCGTCTCATGTATTTTTTCTCCTCTGCCGGTCACTATGGCTTGCCCGTTGGAAAAGAAAAACGGCACGTCCGAGCCCACATTCAGACTCAGCGTTGCCATTTCTCGGTGACTGAGACCCAGTTCGAACAGGATGTTGCAGGCCAGAATTGTAGCCGCAGCATCAGATGATCCTCCACCAAGCCCTGCGGCAACGGGAATGTTTTTCTCCAATCGCACGGCGAGACCGTATTGGATGGCATACTGCTTCTGCATTAAGTGAAATGCCCGTGAGATTAGATTGCTGTCGTCGAGAGGAATGTCGACCGGCTGTTTCAACTCGATTCGGATACTCCTGCCTTCCTCACGGCGGAATTCCAGCCGGTCAAACAGGGATACCGCCTGAAAAAGCGAATTGATATCGTGGTAGCCGTCTTCCCTCCGGCGGAGCACTTCCAGGAACAGATTCACCTTGGCTGGTGTCCCGACAATAAGCTGTTTTTTACTGATCTGTTTTACAAACACAGGACTGATCCGCCTTACCCGTATGTGTCTCAATAAAGCGCGATGTGCAGACTGATAACCTGTTTTAGGATAACAGATTGATTGGCACAGGCAAAGGGAAAAGAGTCATCAGCAAAGAATGATCGAACCGCTTGCGATTGCGGGGGGGCTTGCATATAATAAGAATTCGTGCTTTTCAAATTGTTGTTGCCTTATCACGGGAGGTCGTTATGGACCCATTCGGAGCGCTGGGGAAACTGAAAACGAAGGGCGGGGACTATAGCATCTATCGTCTTGACAGTTTGCGCAAATACGGCGAGATCGACAGGCTGCCCTATTCTATCAAGGTTCTTCTTGAGTCCGTCTTGCGGAATGTCGATGGCGGTGTCGTTACTAAAGAAGATGTTATCAGAGCAGCCGGGTATGATCCGAAGAATGTCGGCGAGCTGGAGATTCCTTTCAAGCCGGTGCGCGTGCTGCTTCAGGATTTCACCGGCGTCCCGGCTGTTGTAGACCTTGCAGCGCTGCGTTCCGCCATGAAGAGGATGGGGGGAGATCCCGGGAAAATCAACCCAATGGTGCCTGTAGATCTGATTATTGATCATTCGGTACAGGTGGATGAGTATGCCTCGGACAATGCCCTGGGAGTGAACATGGGTAAGGAATTCGAGCGCAATAGGGAGCGCTACGAGTTCCTCCGATGGGGTCAGCAGGCGTTTGACAATTTTAAGGTTGTTCCGCCTGCTACCGGTATCTGCCATCAGGTCAACCTGGAGTATCTTGCCAAGGTTGTTACTATCTGCGATGATGTGGCCATGCCGGACAGCCTGGTCGGCACCGACAGTCACACAGTCATGATCAACGGCCTCAGTGTTGTCGGATGGGGCGTCGGTGGTATCGAGGCGGAGGCGGTCATGCTGGGTCAGCCGAT
>Ga0114920_10000285_pt1 | contig 22110 bp, 25 predicted proteins | sample ChitaG_FD_88683 | JGI IMG/M metagenome (GOLD analysis project Ga0114920, IMG submission 88683) | Deep subsurface microbial communities from South Pacific Ocean to uncover new lineages of life (NeLLi) - Chile_00310 metaG | ecosystem: Environmental > Aquatic > Marine > Oceanic > Sediment ...
AATTTTTTCAAAAATTATTGGAAGATACGAGTTTATTTTTTTCAGTTCTGTTTGTACAGAATTCACACGCATCTCAAGTGCTTCAAGTTTACTAGAGATAAATTGAAGTGAGTCGGTTTCAACTCCACTGTATCTTTGATATTCAATTTGAAGCATGTTTGCGAAAGTAATTACGTTATAAATAGTGTTCATCATCTCTGGAAGTTCTCTAAACCATGGTCCAGCACTGTCGAATTTCTGTAAGATATCTTTAGCATCGGAAAAATGTTTCTCGTACTCTTCTAACCGATCAGGTGGTAAAAACGATTTAGCAAAAGAAGTTAACGTGGCGAGTAAGCTTATAAGATGAGCTTTGACATCTTCTTCTTCATCTGGGCTGAATTCACCTTTAATAACACCCCAAAAGATTTTCTTTATTTCCTCAATTGCTTTTTCAAGACTCATTTTCATCACTCCTATCTTCAAAATCCAAGATTTAACGCTCTTCTTTTTGTGTAATCTGGAGGTAGAGAAGTCTCTATAAAAACAGATTCTGCTCTTAAATCCTCTTTCAAACGATTCGCTATGACCAATTTTTCTGATGATCTAATATTCCAGAAATAAAGAGAATGTTGAACCCCAGAAGCAGTATACTCACTGATTGGTGATAATGCTGAAAGAAGTTGTTGATATTCTGGGGTGTCCGCTGAATCAGGTAATTCACGCCAAGGATTGACATGAATTATTAATTTGTTAGTAATTTTAGCTAATTCAGAAAGATTCTGCCCAAAAGATTCCTGAGAACCGGAAATAGCGCCAGTTTCTTCATCCGCTTTAATTATTGTGGCAACATCAATATTTTTTTGGTTTTTTACTGTGTCAGTTATCTCCCTAAGCGTTTGAGTCACGAATGAATTTCGATACTGATTCCAATCTTCTAGAAGCGTTCTAGATTCCAGAAACTCAAAACTGAAGTCTCTTTCTATATTTTTTTTAGATGCAAAAACGCGACGACATCTATCACAAAAGCAGGCTTTTTTTGTTGGAAACATCAGAGAATCGAGCACTAACATGTTAATTGGGTACCGAGAAACTTCTTGGGCAATTGTTGCTACATATTTGCTAAAATTTTCTTGACTTGGACAAACATAGAGGGGGATAGCATTACCTTCACTATTGAAAACTCTAAAATCGGTGTTTTGAGAGAGAAAATTATCACCATGAACGTGTATAAAAGCATCAACTTTGATTCCCATATTATCCGCTATTGTACAGAATGAATGAAAAAACACACCACTATTCCGGTCTTTTGGAGCACTATTACTTTGGTAGAAAGTAAAACCAGTTCTACTTTTTGCAACTAAAGCTATTGTATCTAATGAATGACCATAACGATCAAGAAAATCATCAGGATCAGTCTGCATTATAGTAGGATCTACCACTAGAATTGCTCCACTATTAAGAACTTCTTGAATCACATCTGACAAGGTAATCACTTGCTCTATTATTAATATGATAATCGTTTCTTTCCTTATTAAATCGTTTGTTTGAGGATGGAAAATCTTCTCTTAATCAAATTATCTGGTGAAGTTTAAAAGAAATAATCCAAATTCCTCATCTAATTTTCTTGTTAATGGATCTGATGTTTCTACAATTACAAATTCTCCTGTAACACTGATTATAGTATCATCCATCAGATGACCTCCGAATGATCTGCATTCTCTATCACCTATAAGAATATGAATATGAATAACATACTCATCAGTATTTGCCTTTTTAGAGACATTACCACTACAATTTAAAATCTCAGCATTGAAATCAAATTTTTTTGATAAATATTGATTAGAAGTAACATCAAAATACCCAAGATTCGCTTTTTTTACAGCACCAATACCGATAACAAAACCTGATTCAATTTTATTATTCTTGCAATAGAGAATTAAAGAGGGAAGAATATCTTCATCTTTAACTAATCGTACATAATGAATTTGTTTGATTGAGTCTTTTAACGATAACATAAGAAATAAAGTGTTTATTTGGTTATAAATTTGCTGTGTTTTTTTATTTTCATCATCAACCTTATATGTTGAAAAATCAATCCAATTTTAGCCACAAAGTATGAGAAACTGATAACATGGCAAAATCTAATTTAGAAGAATTCTTAACGAAAAATGTTAATAAAAGTATAAAAGAAAATACAAAGGATTCGGAGCAAAAAAGTAAAATCACTGTCAAAAATATCGAGCAATCTACGAAATTAGAAAACTCTAAGAAAGAAATGATAGATGAAAATACTGTTGATAACGCTAAAAATGAGAGCAAAAAGAGTGGGATTCACTCAGAAAATGGAAAATTATTAGAAAAAACCAATGATCATATTATTCTAGCACCAGAGAATCTATCTCCATCCTATCTAATCGATGTAAAATATGATGGCAAATTAGCAAAAGCATACTTAAAATTGTATAATCCAGAAGATGGACAAGTATACCGTTATTATGATAAAACTAATCATTTACCTTATCTTTACACCACCCAAACTAGAAATGAAGTAGAACAAAAATTAAAAAAACAAAATGGTTTCTTGGGTTGTGAAACAATTCAGAAGACTGATCTACTCAATAATAGAGAAATTACTTTAACAAAAGTTATAGCTACCAATCCTTTGGCTATTGGAGGGGGAAGAGGGGGAAGTTTCAGAGAACAAATTAAGCCTTCATTTGAGGCAAATATCAGATATCATCTAAATTATATTTATGATAAAACTCTAGTACCAGGATTACTCTATAAAATAGAAGCAGGAAAGCTAGAACAGGTTAATCTTGAAATCAGTGACAATACTAGAACCGCTATCAAATCAATTTTCAAGAAACAATCTAAAGAAGTTAATATCCTCTTAGAACAATACATACCCATATTTTTCTCTCCCACCCCAGATATAAAACGTTGTTCAATTGATATAGAAGTTCAAAGCTTAAAGGGCAGAATACCAGATCCAAATGAGGCTAAAGAACCAATTATATCAATTGGATTCGCAGATACTGAGGGAAATGTATCTGTATATATTCTTAATGAAAAAAAACAACCAATAAACAAAGATGTCTATACAATAACTATTTTAGAGTTTACTTCAGAAAAAGAACTTCTAGAAGCTACTTTTGATAAAATGGCTCTTTATCCAATGATGATAACATTCAATGGCGATAATTTCGACTTCCCATATTTGGATAGACGTGCAAAGAGACTCGGTATCGAGGAAAAGAAAATTCCCTTTATAAGAACTAGTTCCGTAGGTAACGATACATACCTTGAACATGGTCTCCACCTAGATCTTTACAGATTCTTTAGACAGCCTTCTATGAGAATTTATGCTTTTGGCGGAAAGTACGATAGAGTAACGCTTGACGAACTTGGTTCATCGCTATTAGGGAAACAAAAGTTGGCACATGGAAAAGAAATTTGGGAATTAAGCTTTGAAGAATTAATCCGATACAATGCTAGAGATGCTGAAATAACCTTAGAGTTAACAACATTCAATAGAAACCAAACTGTAGAAATTATTTTTATGCTCTCAAGGATAGTAAAGATGCCAATTGATGATTTTACAAGAGCTAGTGTAAGTGTATGGATACAAAACTGGCTTTACTATGAACACAGAAGAAGAAATTATTTAATTCCTCGAAAACAAGATATTTTATATTTAAAAGGTGATACATCAACGGAAGCAACTATTAAGGGTAAAAAATACCAAGGAGCAATTGTTATAGAACCAAGAGTTGTAGTGTGGTGGAATGTTCACGTATTGGATTATGCAAGTTTGTATCCTTCAATAATTAAAACAAGGAATTTATCATATGAAACAATAAGATGTAAACATGATACATGTAGAATGAATAACAAAATACCTGAAACAAATCATTGGGCGTGTACAGAGAGGGTTGGTATAATATCAATGCTAATAGGATTTATTAGAGATGTGAGAGTGTATTGGTTTAAAGATAAAGCGAAAGATGAAAGTCTAAGTGAAGATGATCGAAATATAAATGATGTAATCCAATCTGCGCTTAAAGTATTGATTAATGCCTCATATGGTGTTCTTGGCTCAGAAAGTTTTGCGCTGTATTGCCCGCCAGTTGCAGAGTCTACTACCGCACTAGCAAGAGAGGCTATATCAAGAACAAAAGAACATTGTGAGGTAGATTTAGGTATTTCTGTCTTATATGGAGATACTGACAGTATATTTATACATGAACCTAAACCAGAGGATATTAAAGAATTAGAAAAATGGAGTTTAAACACCTTCCAGATTGAATTGGGAACTGATTATGTCTTTCGATATTGTGGTTTCTCTTCAAGAAAGAAGAATTATTTTGGCATAACAACAAAAGGATATCCAATAGTTAAAGGTTTAATGGGTAAGAAGAAAAATACACCAGAATTAGTGAAAAAAGCTTTTGAAAGTGTTCTGAAAATACTAACCAAAGTTGGAAATCCCGAAGAGCTAGAAAATGCTAAAGATAAAATAATCAAAACCACACAAAGTACTCTAAATTCAGTAGAAAAACGCACATTTAAATTAGAAGATGTAGCAATAAGTGTTACTTTATCTAAAAAATTAAAGGAATATGATAGTTGGACACAACCACTTCAAGCAGCGATCCAACTAATTATAGCAGAAAAGGGAGAAAAGCCTTCTGTTGGATCATCTATAACTTTCGTAAAAACCAAACCATTCAAAATAGTTGTCCCGAAAAACATTTTATCAGATAAAATTAGTAAAAGTGGGGAATGTTCTGTTAAGCCTATTGAACTTGCAGAAAAAACAGATGTAGATGGTGCAAAAATGAAAGAAATGATCAAATCAACATTTGTTCAACTCTTGGATACCATCGGTATCCCATGGAACGAAGTTCAGGGTATAAAAGCTCTGGATAAATGGTTTAAATAACAAAGAGGAGAATATCATGATTAAAACTACAATGATAAGAATATCACAAAAGTCTCTGAGTACTAATATCTTAAGTGAGCTTTACTCAGCCCTTGAAGGAGAATCAATTGCAATAAAACGGATTTTTGATCCTCGATACTCCTTATCAGGTGACGATCTAATTATTGAAGGAGAGATTGATAATGTGCTTGATAAATTATCTCAAGATTTACCTCGTATTGTCTCCATTCGCTTCCAAATTGAATTAAATGACTATTATGAGATATTTTTAAGAAGATCTGCAATGAATCTTGAACATAAACCAACACATCTATTTTTTGGTTCTACTCTTGTAGACTATAAACACTTTCAAAGCAGACTACGCATAACGGATAATAAGCAAATATTGGCATTACTCTTTAAGTCACAGTTAGGCTCAAGATTATTGCCAATTATACCTGTAAAGATTAAAGGATTATTACTAACGAACGCCTCTAATGGAACCGTTGATTTTGTTATGCCAACTCAGCGCATTGCAACCTTGAAAGAATGGCTAACAAAATTAAAGGAAAAAGAAAACATAGATTTTGATATTTTAGCTGATATTTTCAAGAAAACAGATCCTATAATGAGAAAAAACATGAGTGAAAGTATGGATTGGCTAAATTTAATACTCCCAGAAATCGTCGCAAAATCAGCTTCAATTGAAAATATAAACATTGTGAAAGCGTACGAAAGAACATTATCACTTATTTAATAAGGCTTTGCAGAATTGCAAGAAATGTTAGAGTATCTGCAACTAATATCGAAGTGATTTTAAAATTAAAGAGATTTTCATAGTTTGAATAACAAAAAATCTTTCGAACATAAAGAGTTAAAGTTAAAAATAGTTCAATTGTCAAGGAAATAACAAGGAGAATTACATATGAAAACAGCAAAACGTTTGCTCATTTTAATAGTAATTATAGCTACTTTAATTAGTATAAGACCGCAATTTGGTTATATTCCTGAAAATACGCTGGTTTTTGATCAACAAGTTTTAGCTGATAATGTAAAACTTGGTCAGACACATAGGATAAATATGGTAGTCAAAAATTTCATGAATATTACAATAACAAATATAAAAATTTCACTAAATATCTCCACTAATAGCATCCTATCTTTTAATTCAAGTCTTTTAGGTAATTTAGAAAATGAAGAAATCACTTTAAATGAAACAATTCTTTCGTCATCTGAAAATGGTTTTACAGCTTATCCTATAACAGCAGGCTATATGACTAGTAAGTACTTTGAATTCAATATCTCACATATTGAAAATGGTACGAAAATCCTTTTTCATTACGATATCGAATCAAATGAAGAGGGGAATCAACTTATTCCAAGAGCGAATATGATTTACTATGACGATTGGAATGATAAGAAAGAGCTACGTAGTACCACACAAATACGAGTTTCATTTGAATCAATTATAACAGAAAGAGATCCTTACCTTCCAATATGGGACGAAGGAGCGGAAATAAAAACTGGATGGGCATGGATTATGGTTGGAATAGCTCCTATAGCAGCTGCTATCGTTACATCAATGATTGTTAATATTCGTATTCGTAAGAAATAAGATTAGGATTAAAGTAAAAGGATTTTAATATTTGTAGAATCCTTCTCCTGTTTTTCTCCCTAATTTTCCTTCTTCAACCATTTTTTTAAGAAGAGGGTGTGTTTTGTATTTTTCTCCTAGCTGCGATGAGATATACTCACCCATGTAGAAAACCACATCTAAACCAATGTAATCACTTAGTTCAAAAGGACCCATAGGATGATTTAATCCAAATTTTATTGCTTGATCTATATGTTCTTTTTCAGCTATACCCTCATCAAATATAGAATATGCTTCATTCAAGAATTGCCATAGAACACGATTGACAATAAAACCAGGTGCTTCATTAGATGGAACAGATATTTTTCCTAATTTATCACTTAATTTTGTGATTGTATCAACAGTTGTAGAACTAGTCTCTTTACCTTTTACAATCTCTACTAGTTTCATTATAGTTGGTGGATTAAAGAAGTGCATACCTATAACCTTACTTGCACGATTAGTTACAGAAGCTAGTTCTGTGATACTAATGGTTGATGTATTACTTGCAAAGATTACATCTTCATTACATATCTTATCCAGTTTTGAAAAGAGTATTTTTTTTGCTTTTTCATTTTCAATAATAGCTTCTATCACTAATTCCACACCCTCCATTGCTTTTTTAATGTCAAGCATTGGAATAATATGTGATATTATGCTTTCAACTTTTTCTACTGTTAGTTTTCCTTTTTCAACACTTCTCTTGAGAAGTTTATTTATTTTCTCAATTCCAGAGTCTAACAATGACTGTTCAATATCAACCAAATGAACATAAATTCCACTTTTTGCAAATAAAAGAGCAATTCCACTACCCATGGCACCTGCACCAATTACTGCAACTTTAGCAATTTCAGGATTCACAATAACCACTAGTTCGATTAGTATTCTTTAATTTAATAAATCTATAGTAAAAAATTATTTTTGATTGTTATGAATACAATTTCTTAACTTACATTTTTATTTACTGTAGCTTCTTAGTATTACATCGTCTTAAATCAATTGTCAGAATTCTTTGTCTAGGTGCCTTTATATGGGATCGTCAATTGACGTAAAATTTCGGGATTATGATGTATACAAGTTAGTTGTCTGTGGTCCTGGAGAATCAGGAAAAACTTCGATTTGTAAGCGTATAATAGAAAATAAGTTCTTAAAACAGTACAATCCCACAGTAGGAGCTGAATTCCATTCTTTCGCTTTCAGAAAATCAAAAGAAAAAGCAGTGGCACTATTTTATGATATGGCTGGACAAGACAGGTTTAAAGTTGTAAGGAATTTGTTTTACCCAGGAACAAAAGCAGTTGCAATAGTATTTGACGTTTCAAAAAGAGAATCATTTCGAGAAGTAGCTAATTGGATTAGAGAAGTGAGAAAGAATCTTGTAGATTTAGATATTACTATTGTAGGAAATAAATCAGATCTTATTAGAGAAATAAATAGAGACGATGCAGAGAGAATTTTTGAAAAACTAGGCTGTAAGTATTTAGAGACATCTGCAAAAACAGGAGAAGGAATAGGCGATCTTTTGAAGAACATGGTAGGTTCTGCTATTAACTTCTCTAAAATAAGAACATATGCAGAATAAACTTCTATTCTTATTTGATTAAGCACAAACTTTTTCTGTATTTGAAAAAGACATAATCTAATGAAGCGAAAAAGAAGAATAACAACCATAAATATCTATGTTATTCAATACCTAATTTTTGCATCAGGAGCGATGATGTTTATTATAGGTATTTATCTTTACAATCAAGAGATATTTACAGCAGGTTTCATTTTAGGCGTCATGGGGATGGTTTTTATTTTTCTTTCATACTTATATGCTCGAATGGGAGCTAAAGTTATTGGAACTAATTGCCCACATTGTTATGGAACGGGTTACATCAATATTGGAACAGGAAAAAGTGCAAGGGAAGAAACGTGCACTGTGTGCCAAGGGACAGGAAAAATGTACGATAAAGCTAAAATACACCTAATGAAAGAAAAAGATAAAAGAAATGAAAAATCAGAAGAAAAGAATGGATCTCTCTGAACCCATTTTTAGCCAAAAAGGTGATGTTTTCTCCTTATAATAAGTCATGAGTTATATATGTTTTAAGAACCTTTTGTGGTAATTAAAAGAACAAAACTCCTTTATAGTTTTCGTATTTTAGTACATTAGAAAATCTATGATTATTCTAGAGACCATTTATGGTACGGGCAGAGGAAAAACAACAAATGCAATTGGAAGAATTTTTTCTGCATACATGAAGAAGAAGAAAATCTTTGTTATTCAGTTTTTGAAATCTGGTAAAAAGTGTGGAGAGTGTTCGTTTTTCAATGCATTTATAGAGAATAAATGGTTTAGCATAGGTGAAGAAGGTGTTTTCTACGACTTTAGGAAAGAGAACAAAGAACTAAAGTTGTTTATTAAAAGAGAATTAGCTAAAATAATAGAAACTCTAAGATTAGAATCAATCGACGTTTTGTTACTAGATGAGCTTGGTATTGTATTATTCTACAACTTAATAGACTGGGAGATGGTTGTACCAATATTTGAATATGTTAAAGAAAAGGTTATAATCACAGGAAGGAAAATACCTATTTGGTTACTAGAAAAATCAGTCAAATCCCTTGACATAAGAGAAATAAAACATCCGTATGCGATGGGAATAAAAGCTAGGCGAGGTATTGATTTTTAGCTTAATTTTTCTAGTTCCAATTTTTTACAAAAATTAATAACAACATTTTTAACTTTCTAAGAGGTGTCCCTTCGAAGAAGTTAAAATGTCGTTGACACATTGTTAAATTGAGTATAGCTTTAAATAGTTATATCTCTCTAAACAACTAGATTATGGTGGCTGCAGTAAGATGAGTAAAAAAGCTTCTAAACAAGAAAATGATAAACCTAAAGAAATTGAGGATGAATATGAAGAACTTTTAACTGAAGAAGCTCAAAAACAAGAAAGTGAAACAATCAAAGAAGTTCCTGATCTTGAATTGGAAGATCTTCCTGGTTTAGGAAAAAAAACTTTGGAAATCCTACAAGATAACAACATTATAACCATAGATCAACTTATGACAACAAGATTACTAGAATTGCAAGAAATGGGAATCCAACGAGCCATCGCAAAGAAATGCCGTGCTGAAATTACTAAAATTGTTCCTAAATACAAATATTTTAAAGAGGAAATTGGTTTGGAAGACCTTCCAGGTGTAGGAAAAACAACCGCAGTAGCGATGAGAGAAAAGGGGTTAAATATATATCTTATTGAAACAACTCCAATCCGTGAATTAGAAGAAAAATATGGTGTAACTTCTAGTTCTGCTATAAAATACAAGGAAGGTTTAAAGCAACTAAGGGGTGGGATTGATTTTATTAATGCATTTGACATAATGGAAAAACAAAGAGATGCCCCAGCATTTACATATGGTCTTAAATCCCTTGATGCACTAACGACGATAGAAGAATTAGGTATAGCAGGTATTAGATTAGGAGAAACAGTTGAAATGTTTGGTGCATTCCGATCAGGAAAATCACAAATTTGTCATCAATTATGTCTTACAGTCCAATTACCACTAGAATTGGGAGGAGTTAATAAAAAAGCTGTTTTCATTGACACTGAAGGCACATTTAGCCCAAGTAGAATAAAAGCCATGCATGGAAGATTTCAAAAGACGTTAGGTTGGACTAAAAAATTTGAAGATGTTCTTAAAGACATAACATATGCAAGAGCTTATAATTCAGACCATCAAATGAGTCTATCAGAGCGATTGTTAGAGCTGTTTTACCATAAAAAAGATGAATATGGCGTAGTTGTAGTAGATTCTGCCACAGCACATTTCAGATCTGAATATGCGGGAAGGGGGACATTAGCAGAGAGACAGCAAACAATTAACCACCATTTAGGCATTCTGGGAAGAATAGCAGATACTTATAATGTTGCAGTGGTTATAACAAATCAAGTTCAATCTAATCCAGCGGCGTTTTTTGGTGACCCAACACAAGCAATTGGAGGAAATATTCTTGGTCATTGGGCAATTACTCGTCTGTACCTTCGCAAATCAAAAGGAGAAAAACGTATAGTTCGTATTTATGATTCACCATATTTACCTGAGTCTGAAGCTGTATTTGCAATAACTCCAGAAGGCTGTGACGACATCGAAACTTAACAAAACCATTTTTATAATTGTAACTTGTGTCCACATACCCCACAATGTCTCCAGTCAACGTCAATTATTTTACCGCAGTTTTTACAAAAACTTCTTTGAGATAAAGGAATATCATCAATGTTCAACATTGGCTTGTAATTTTGGTTCTCATAACCAGATTTAGACACAGAACTAAATCCCAACATTTTCTTTGTATCAGGTTCCGTATGCTTAGAGCTATATAACGAGTCTGGGTTTATAGTATTGTTTCTGTAATCGCTACTATTAGTCTCGGAATTAATAACACTGTGAATATTAAGACTACCTTCATCTATCTCAATATCATCAATATAAGCTTTAGAGGTGTCAAGACTTTCACTAAATGGGAAGAATGTATTTTGAGTATTCTTTAGTAATTCACTATTTTCCATTTGTGACACTATTTTTTTATAATCATCTTTATTAGTTGAAGAATCATAGAATTTACACATTTTAGATAGTTGACAGCTATTTGTTTCATAGTTTAGATTTGGGGAAGAATCAATGAAATTTCTGCCAATAAGAAGAGAATCATTTACAACATCAAATTTGAGTCTATTTTCAATTAATACCTTGAAAACATCCTTGGGATCATATTTTTTCCCATTAATTTCAATAACACCCTTTATATTATTGAGATTCATAACTCTTCAAGTATACTTAGATATTATGAAAAATAAAAAATTAGTACTATATCGATATGGATGTAGGTATTACTTTTTCTATTCGCCACGTTCGTGCTTTGTTTCAATGGCCTTAACAACTCTTGTTAACCAGTCATCAAGTTTAGCTACTAATTCACTATGAACATCTGGTTCTAAAATTTCAGTTTCAGGCATTTTTCTAATTCGCTGAATCCAAGAGTTGAGTTCATATAGCATGGGTGACATACCAACGTATGCCTCAATTTCTTGTTTTAATTCTTCTAGCATCCCAGCTCCTGATGCACAACTAGTCTGTGGACTTATCATTTGAGATATATGTTTGAATTTAGTTGATATTGCAGTAATTGCAATACCTGTATCGTCAGCAGCAATGAAAGATTCTTCTTCCTCTTTTAATCCTGGAGAAACATATGGTTGCTCTTCAACTATGGGATCTTTCACTTCATATGATGGATCAAGCACTTCAGAGCTAGAGACCTGAGGTTTTGTTTCAGTAACAGGTTTTGGTGCCACAGATGTCGCACCATCAATTTTAGCATTAATGGTTGCCAACATATTCATTAAAATCGAGATATCTTTTATGGGAGTAAGGCTTTTAGTAATGTTTTGCTCCAGAGTAGAAAGTTTACTATCGATATTTGTCATGCCTTCTAGATTCTTTTCCAAGGTACCAATTTTCTCATTGAGCATAGCCATTGATTCTTGTACACTTCGCACGAGATTTGATAGCATATTTATTGAATTTACAAGTTGTACCAACATTTCTTCTGGATTACTCATACATTCTCACACTTAAAAAGAAAAGAAAAGGGTATAAAAAGATTTTTAGACTGCTAAACGCGGAAATAAATTATTGTTCTAACAGAACCGTGGTGAGAGAGACGTAATCTTAATATAGTTAACACACTTTTGGTAAGTGAGGCTATTATGAGTGAAAGAGATATTGTTGAGTTGTTAGTTAGATGGAGTTCTATCGCTCGAATGCTAGAAAGAAAAGAGTTTAAGGTGTTAGCTGGCGACCAAAAAGGATTAATTGCAGCTTTAGTGCTTATCTTGCTGGAACTCCAGAAACAAAGAAGGTAAGATTTGATAATATAATATGAGGGCAAAATAATGTTATCTGATGAGGAGTTTTGGCCTAGAATAGCTATAGAGGCTAATGAGTTGAGAAAAGAGTTGCCAACTTTCAGTCCTATCAATAACAATACTCTAAAATGGCTCGGTTTTATTTTTGGCGCCGGCCTTTATGAAGGAGGAGTTTTTGTTTTAGAAATAGAAATTCCAAGAGAATACCCATTTAAACCTCCAAAAGTAAAAATGTTAACCAAGATTTTTCATGCTAATGTTTTCGATACACGCATATGTGTTGGTGTACTAGGTGCAGATTGGACACCTGCTAATAACTTAGTTGACGTAATCGAATCCATTCGTTTCATCTTAAGTAGCCCAAATCCAGATGATCCTCTAAATTCAACAGCTGCTAACTTAATGAAGAGAGATCCTAAAGCTTTTACAAGTAAGGTCCGCGAATATGTCGAAAAACACGCCAATTTTAGTCAAATAGAAAAATATGGCCTATAAAATCCAAAAGTTGACATTTCCGTTTTAGGAGAACAATATAATGTAATTGTGTTTAAGGCAAATACAACAATATCTCTTTCACTCTTGTAAGAAATTTTATTTACTCACACCCTTAGATAATAATTGATGTCAGAAGAAACGTTCCTTCAAAAAGGTTACATTCAAGAAATTTTCTCCTCCTTTCAAGGTGAAGGTTCAGCTTTCGAGGGAAGTTGCTATGGCTTAAGGCAAATATTTGTTAGATTTGCGGGATGTCCTTTGGCATTAGGAAAAGAAGGAACAGCAGGTTGTTTATGGTGCGATTCTCCACAAGCTCAAAGAGAGCACCCCAAGCATTGCTCTATCGAAACAGGAGCTGGAAGTCAACAATTCACAAAAAAAGAGAATCCTATGATTCTAAAGCATGTTTTGGATCACATTCAGCGATTAACAACAAAAGACCTACATTCTATTAGTTTAACAGGAGGAGAACCATTACATCAACCTAAATTTCTGAAAGAAATTATCTTAAACTTAAAACAAAAAAAGTACAAAATATTCCTTGAAACTGCATATGCTGAAGATCTCCAATTTCTAGAAGAAATAGCTCTTAATATTGACTTTGCATGTGTTGATATAAAGGATAAAAGCGCAAAAGCTACAACAAAGTGGGAAGAATTAGTGGAAAGAGAGGTTAAGATGTGCAGGATTTTAAGAGATGCAGGAACTAAAGTTTTTTCTAAAATTGTTCTATCTAAATCCTCAAAAATTAGTGATTTCGAATTGGTAGCAAAACTGTGTGGAGAAGTAAATATACCTATGGCAATTCAATTGGTTTCACCGACAAAGAAGTCGAACGTACAGTCACTTACTTGGAATCAACTAGTTAATTTCACTGAAACAGCAGCAAAGTATTTACCACCTGAAAAAATCGGTGTTTCAGCTCAGGTTCATAAACTATTAAATATTCTATGATAATAAGAGGTAATAACCGAATGTCTTTTCATAGTGAAAAAATGTCTGATGTTCAAGCTGATGATGCTAGAATTAAACTTGGTTTAAGGAGAGTTGGGGTTACTGATATACCAAAAATAATCAGAAGGAAATGGAAGGGTCAATATAACGAACTCTCTGCGAAGGTTGACGTTTTTGTGGATTTAATTCCATCGCAGAGAGGAATACACATGTCTCGAAACATCGAAGTGATAAACGAAGTGACATCAGAAGTTACATCATCTTTGATGGGAAAATTAATCAGCAACACTGAAGAATTATGCGCAAAAATAGCTAAAAAAGTATTACTTGCGCAACCAGGCGCAAAATATGCAGAAGTAAGGTTAAAAGCTGATTACGAAGCAGAAACCTTTTCAGAAGCACTTTGGAGGAAAAAATTAAGTGTTCATACTCTTAGAGCTGGAGCAAATGCTGAGCGTACAGAAGAAGGCATAAACATAATTAAGATTATAGGGGCTGAAGTAGAAGGGACAACGGTGTGTCCTTGCTCACAAGAATTATCAAAGGATTATGCGAAAGAACAACTCAAGAAAAAAGAATTTAGTGATGAACAAATTGAAACAATTATTGATAGTATACCCCTAGCTTCCCACAATCAAAGGTCAAAAGCTATTTTACTTTTAGAATTGCCTGAGAGTGCTAAGAGAGTTGAGCTAGATGACATTATAAAAATATTAGAGATAAGCATGAGTGCTCCACTTCATGAAGTATTAAAACGAAAGGATGAACAAGCAGTTGTTCTTTACGCACATAGTCGTCCTAGTTTTGTAGAAGATGTTGTACGTACAATACTTTACAATGTAGCTTTCAAATTTGATTATTTGCCTTCTGAAACGGGTATTTATGTTAAACAGACAAATTTTGAGAGCATTCATCGTCACAATGCTGTAGCTGAGATTAGAACAACATTAAAAATGTTAAAAGAGCAATTAGCGGAGAAAAAAGGAAAATGAAAAAAGAAGAAATATCACCGTATACCATAGTAATTGAAAATTTTCAGCAAAATATTAAGTATGATGGATCACAAATACTAGCTCATTACACTGCAGAAAAACATGGTGTTTTAGGAAACAGCATTTTGCTTTTCAGGGGAAATATGGAATTATCACCAAAAGAGATGGTTGACATTAAAGATGTTATACGCGAGTCTCACATGGCAGAAGTACTAATCAGCTCAGATGATGCTTTACATATAATTATAGAGGAATTCGATATTCAACCTCCCAACTTAGAAATTGTATATTATCGTTTGCGTATATTAGCACAATTGATTATCGAACAGCTCCAATTGAAGGGAGTTGAAGTAGCTAGAGAAGGTACTGATTTATTCATAAACGAGAAAAAACTAAATGTCGGTATCGCAACGATTAGTCAAACAAGTTGTAAAATTCATTTTGGTTTAAATTATTTAGTGACAGGAATACCTTCACATGTAAATGCAATTGGGCTCAAAGAACTAGGTTTTATGGAACAAAATTTAGAAGAATGGTTACTTACAGTAGCTAAAAATTATATAAAAGAAATTAGTAAAATAAAAAACGATATAGTAAAGACAAAGCCCGTTTAGGTGAAATTATGAAACTAAGAGTATCTGGTGATAAACTAACTATTGCGTCTGCACACATGCTCGCAAAACATGATAAATGTGCGCGTATTCATGGACACAACTACTTTATAGAAGTTGAAATTGAAGGAGAACTTAATGAAAAAAATATGATCATTGATTTTAGCGAATTCAAATCAAGAGTTAGTAAGATAATAAAAAAATATGATCATAAAGTGCTGATACCCTTTAACAGCAAAAATTTCAATATTGACATGAATGATGAACAGGTTACAGTTTCATCATGTGAGGGTAAAGTATATCGTTTACCAAGAGAAGACGTTGAATTTTTACCTCTAGAATCAACAACTGTTGAATTATTGTCAAAGTTTATTCATGACTTAATCAAAAAAGAATATCCACAATTTACTATAACAGTAATAATGTCAGAGACACCAACAAGTGTCGCAATATATACAGAAGATAAATAAAATGGGTTTCCAATAAAAAAATAAGCACTTAAGAGGGATAAAATGAGTCGAGCAATTGTTCTTTTTTCAGGAGGTTTAGACTCTACTGCTTGTTTATACTGGGCTTTAGAGAATTATGATGATGTAATCTTGCTAAGTTTTCTTTACGGTAGTAAAGAAGATAAACCAATCAAAATATGTAATAACACATTTTCATCGCTTTTTTCCCTTAAAAATCAAATCATTAATTTACCCTTCCTCTCCAAATTTGCAGCTAAATCAAAATCTAGTTTATCAGTAAAGGGTAGTAAACCTCCTGAATTCTCATCTTTCAAAGATTTAAACAATGAAGAAATCATTGTACAAACAGCAAGACAAGTTTGGGTTCCAGGTAGAAATCTCCTTTTCCTCTCTATAGCGGCTTCATTGGCTGATAGTTACTCAAATCCAACAGAGATAATTTTTGGAGGAAATAAAGAAGAAGCAGCCACTTTTCCAGATAATACAATTGATTTTGTAGAGAAAATGAATGATAGCTTAAGATTTGGTTGTATGAATAAGGTTGTGATAAAAGCCCCTTTTATTAAAAAAACCAAAAGTGACATTGTTACTTACTTAGCTAATACTGATGCACAAGTTCAATTTTCTTCATCGTGTTACAATGTTACTGATTGGAAAGAGGGTAATATAGCAGTTCACTGTGGTGTTTGTGAATCATGTTCAAGACGTAGAAGAGCTTTCAAGAATGCGAAGATTAAAGATGTGACAGAATACAAAAATTGAACATAGCATAAGAAGAACTTTTATTAGACAAAAACAGTATGTAATCTAATGGTACTTAGAGTATTCAAAGTCAGAAAAGATGGAACATATAGTGAAATAGAAGCAACAAGGGAAGCGCTTCAGAAAGAGCATGGTTCTTTTTTGATGGTAGATAGAAGAGGTAAGAAAATCTATGTTTATAAAAAATTAGGAATCTCAAAATCATTAGCTTATGCAGCTGCTAGAGCAGCTACTAATCTAAATACCAGAAGAGGATCAAAATATAAAGTTGTGAATATCGAACAAGAAGAGCAATTCAAGTTTCTTAACGATATCTTTGGTGAGACTGAGGAAACAGTCAAACCAATAGAAAAGATATCTCTTCCTGAAACAGTTGAAGCCGCAAAGTCATCCCTAATCTATGGTGAAAAAACTTCATCAACACGAGCAGTTACAAAGCAAAAAATACCTAAAACATCTGAAAAAACCCTAAAACCACAAGAACAGGTCATTATTGCAGAAAAAAGAACTGCTCCAAGTATAAAAATAGCCGTAGATGAGGAAGCTTATGATCGCGAAGAGATCGTTAAAACATTAGCAAGTAGAATGCTCTACAATATTAATATTGATACAGTAAAAAATATGATCAAACCGCCAAAAGACCAACTTAGAGCTATGTTACTAAAACAAATTGATGCCTTACTAGATGAAATATACTAATTACTATCTCAAACTATTGTAATTTTATTTATTTCTCTGGAGCTTAGCTATAAAAAAGCCTTCACTGTTATGTAGATGGGGGTATATTTCTTGTGCCTTATTTTCTAGCAGACTAGATTTAAGCCCTATAAAGGGAATAGTATTTCTCAGAGAGAAGTTTTGGTGAGAAGTAAGAAAAGACCTAATTACATGATGATTTTCAGCATGAAACAACGAACATGTAGAATAGACTATAATTCCTTGGTTTTTAACCATGTTTGCAGCTGCTTCTAATAATTCAGCTTGAAGTTTAGTATACAATCTTAAATCTCTTCTCCTTAAACGCCATTTAATTTCAGGTCTAGAATTGAAGGTACCTGATGAGGAACAAGGAGGATCTATCAAAATTTTATCAAAAAAATTCAAGAATTTTTCTGGAAGATTTCTTGAATCAGATTGTATCGACTCTACATTCTTGACACCAAGTAATTCCATACGCTCCGATAAAATACGCATCCTATCTTTATCTATGTCTATGGCGACTAAACCCTTTTCATCACCCATCATTGAAGCAATTTGCGAGGTTTTACTACCCGGAGAAGCACACAAATCTAAAACAATTTCCCCAGGAGTAGGATTTAAAACAATTGGCACCAAAGCTGAAGCTTTTTGCTGAATCACAATTTTGCCATTCTTAAACTCTTGCAGTTGGGGAATTGGTTTTGTGTTAGAATCACCGACTTTTAGTAGTCCTGCAATGTCTTTATCTTCCTCATATACTATATTTTTCTCATTGAGAGAAGCTTTTATTTCTTCAAGGGAGGTTTTAAGAGTATTAACTCTTATGTAGGTTGGTAAACTAAACAGGAGAGAAGACAGTAAATCTTTTGTGAATCCCTCTCCCCACTGTTCAATAAATGTTCTAACAATCCACGTTGGTGTAAAATATTGAAGTGAAATCTTTGAAGATTCATCGGAACGGTTTACATATAGATCTTTTTCTGTTACATTATTAATTTCTGAAAGAATGTTTAGAAGTTTTTTATTCATAAATGTAAGATAATATGGGGATAATAAATCATAAACTTGACCCAAATTTTTTTTCTCAAACTTCAGGTAATAAGTAGCAAGACGCAATAATGCTCTCATCTGAAAGGGCATTTTTTTAGTGGAAAATGCTGATGAACTTAGTTTAATATAGAGATCTACGACATTCAAACGTTTAATTAATTCAAGAACTGAATAATACAGTTGAGTCTCATCTGCTTTGGATACTTGATAATCTTCAATTACTGAACGCAGTGCAACTCGAGCGGATCTACCCGCATCAATTTCACTCAAACAGTATATTATATTAGAAATAACTTGTTCCAAAATTTTCCCTCAGCAATTTCCATGTCTACAATCATTGCAAAAACTGAATTTAAAAAATATTTGATTCCTATAATGTTTTGTCTTGAACGTTCTTTGCATTTAACAGATGCTCTGATTCCTGGGAATAGAAATATACAGATTCACCGATTTCCAGTTGTAACACCTGTGAAAATTTCCTTAAAGCTATATTAAGGAAGTCAATAAATGGTAGAATTAAGTGGTTTAGTTTACATTGTTTTAGAAAACGAGCTTTTTCTGAATCAAAAGCAAAACTCAATATACTTTCAATTCCCTCTTTCTTTAATGATTGTAAATCAATCAAAGACAAGTCATTCTCTGAAAATATAAAAGTAAACTCACTATTTTTTGGGCTATTTTGCAAAGCAAACCAATTATTTGTCGAATGACTAAGAGAAGAGAGAAAATCTTCAAATTTTACTTCTGGAATTGTAATTGCCGTAAAAGATCGGGACGAAGGAAGCGTAATTTCTGTTTTTTCTATTCTTTTAAAACCTAGTGTTCGAAGAAAATAGCTAATACCATCATTTATTGAGTATGCCCAGTTTTTTGAAAGGGTCACTGTTCGTATATCATTAAAAACAAGAGATCGTAACAATTCAAAATTCTTTTCTGAAAGCGGTAATTGACTCCCAAAGAGTGGTAAAGGTAAAACAGAGACAGCTAGATTCACCTTCTTCTCCGACATAAAGTGTAAAGCACGTAAGGTCGCATAAGGTGTAACAACAACTCCTTTTACGTTGACTTTATTCAGTTTATTATCTGAAAACGATCCAAATTCAGCACCATATTCACTAGAATTAGTGATTTGGCGATCACATAAGTGATTAAGTGCTGTAAGAAAATTGCTAAGTGTTAAAGACATTCTAAGAGAAAAGCGGTAAGCGCTAATTAAAGGATTTGGGAGGGATAATTGAAACTGAATGAATAATTATATTTCCGGTATCCACCCACTCTTTACCCATGCTTCCTTAAGTTTTGGATTTTTTTTCAAGAAATCTTTCAAAACTCCTTTTGAGGTTTTATTCATTGGACAAGAAAAATTTGCACATTTTTTACATGCATAACCCATTAGAATTTTGTAGAAATAACCTGCTACAGTAAGAAATAGAATAGTAGAGATGATTATTGCAATACCTGGAAAGAGATAGTCTCTATAATTCAAAGCAAAGAAAATAATACCCCAAATGGAACCTACAAATGGAAATAAGTCTATAAATCCACCAAATATGAGCATTAACAATTTTTCAGTCTTAGTTGAGGGTTCTGGTCTATACTTCCATAATTTAGGCATTCCCCTTAGAGCCCAACATTTTAAACATTTACCCTCTTTTTCATAGAAAGGACAGTGACTGCATAACAATCTTGGTTCTATAATTGTAAAGGTTAAAACAACAACACTAACATAAGAAATTAACATCCACCAATGACCAATCATTAAACCTGAAAATATGAAAATTACAACGGCAAAAATTCTATAGAGAATATTTCCAATGGTGAATCTATTAGCAAATTTCCTTTCTACAAAACAGATTAATTCACCTTTAAGCTCGCATTCCATACAATTGGAAGTTTCATCAGCAATACAGTTTTTTAAATTGACCTTTATAGAATCAGCAGAAGGCATCTTATCCAACATGAAAATTGCAATTCACACTTTAAGGTTTTCTACGAAATATTATAGAAAGGAACGCATAAGAACAAAATTGAGAAAGCATGACATACGACCTTTATGCGTGTAACGGGACCTTAGATAGGTTTTTAGAAATCATCAAAATTAGATTAAATAAAATTAGTGGAAAAAGATTTTAGCTTGACAAAACATCATACCATTTTTTTAATGATAATGATTTCCACTGTTCTCTTTCCGGAGCATAATAATCAATATTATCAGCTTGTTCAAGAATTTCTTCTTCAGTTTTTCCTTCAGCAAGCAAATCTTTCATAAGGGTAATTACTTCTTTTAAATATTCTAAGAATTCTTCTAGAAGTTTTTTACCAGATATTGGACCATGTCCTGGAATAAAATGTTCTACATCAAGCGATAAATACTCTTGTAAAGCTTCTATCCATTTCATGGGATCAGAAGAGGGATTACCTCCCCAAGGAAAACTTTTATTGAATAAATTATCGCCAGCAAATAGAACTTTGTAATTGGGGCAATAAACATAACTAGACCCTTCTGTATGTCCTCCTGTTCTTCTAACGATAACTTTTACATCACCATCTAATAATTCATACTCGTCTGCAAAGGTTTTGTTAGCAAGAACAATTTTTAAACCGTCCAAAGCTGAAGGATCTTCAGCGTTCTTTTTCCACTCCTTTAGATTCTCAGTTGTCCAGCTATTCTCTTTTGCATGAATCATTTCTTCATGAGTGTAGTCAGAAGTGATTATTTCACAGTCTTCAAAAACTTGGTTTCCAAAAACATGATCCCCATGCTCGTGAGTTATAAAAAGAACAGAAGCTTTCTTTCCTGTTTCTTGTTCAATATGCTCTCTAAATCTCTTCATGAGTGGAATATGCATACCAGAATCAACATAAACTATCTGATTAGGTAGAACGTAAGCAGCAACATTACCGCGAGTACTGCCATCAGTTATAGCATAAACATTCTCTTTGACTTTCTCAATAGACATTAAAGACACCTAAAACACAAAAAAAATAACAATAGAAAAACTTTGATATAATTGATGAAAAAAAGATAGAATAAAAAAAGCAAAATTGAAGAAATCTTACATTCTACGGCCTCTACGGCCTCCTTTTCTGCGACATCCATTGTGCGGGAGAGGTGTCACATCTTCTAATCTTAGTATTCTCATTTTTGATCTTTTCAATGCTCTTAGTGCTGCTTGTGTTCCTGGTCCTGGAGTCCTATTCTTATGTCCTCCTGGCGCTCTATATCTTACGTATAGTGCGTATATTCCTTTACTTTGTGCTTCATCTGATGCTGCATTTGCTGCTTTCATTGCTGCATAAGGACTTGATTCGTTTCTATCTGCTTTTACGAACATTCCACCGCTTTTTCTGCTAAAAGTTTCAGCACCTGAAATGTCAGTTATATGAATAATGGTGTCATTATAACTTGAGAATATGTGAGCTATACCATATTTGTAATCTTTCCTACTACTCATTTTTTATCACCATCTTCTGTTTTGGTACTTGTTTTAGGTTTAGGTTCAACTTTAGGTTTAGGTTCAACTTTAGGTTTAGGTTCAACTTTAGGTTTAGGTTCAACTTTAGGTTCAGGTTCAACTTTAGGTTTAGGTTCAACTTTAGGTTCAGGTTCAACTTTAGGT
>Ga0114920_10000287_pt1 | contig 21977 bp, 18 predicted proteins | sample ChitaG_FD_88683 | JGI IMG/M metagenome (GOLD analysis project Ga0114920, IMG submission 88683) | Deep subsurface microbial communities from South Pacific Ocean to uncover new lineages of life (NeLLi) - Chile_00310 metaG | ecosystem: Environmental > Aquatic > Marine > Oceanic > Sediment ...
AGTGTTTAAATATTGTTTAGGTTACGGTGTTATTTGATGAAGAAAGGTTTGGGAAGATGTGGAAAGGTGAGCCTGTTTGCCTTTAACTCAAGCTGTGAGCTTTAAAGCTGTCGTTCAGAAGAATCGGAGGATACACATTCCAGTCGTGGTTAGATGGCGGTTCAAGCTGGAGCCTGGGGAAATATTTAAGGTGCATCTTAAGCTTGACCACCGTTATGAAGATTTTTATGGTCGCATGGGCACGGACGGCCGCTTGACGGTTCCGAAGGTTACTGCTAAGGAGTTTTTGGAATCCGACGAAAGAGAGAGTTTAGAGGGTTACACCGTGGAGGTTACGTTGTATCCTATTCGTGGAAAAGAGGAAGATGAGTAAGACCTTGCAGCGTGAGTTTACGTTTTCTTAATGAATTCGATTAGTGCAATTATGATGCCAGCTAACGCTACAAGTCCGCCTAGAATCTCCATGGCTGTCCAGAAGTTCATGTCGCCTCTTGTGATGAAGGCTATTAGGCAGTTTCTTTGGGAAGCGTAAAAACCCAAAATTGCGCCGACAATGAAAAGAGCTAAACCGAAGAGAATCAAGCTTCTCCTCACAAGTCATCCCAACAAACCCTACATCAAATTTAATGCATAGGTATTTTTAAATCTATGATGTAAATATGAATAGCAGATTATCGAAATATGTAAAAATCTGGATATTAAATTATCTAAATATTGTAGGAATTAGTGAGATAATTAACCAAAATCCTTGGTGGAAGTACGGAAAGGATTTTCAGCTTCAACTTCACCCTAGCATGTTTTTGACTGTTAAGAAGAACTCTTTCGCATTGTTTAAACAGTATTTAGCATCTTTTTCGCTGCTTTTTGTTTCGAGTCCATGAAGTGTCTCATGCCTGTCTATTCTGAGAGTCTAAGGCGTTGATTAGAGATATTAACCAATGATAGGCCCTTCCGTGCTCCACTTCACAATTTGCAGGTGTTTGTTTGGTGTGATTAGTTTGTTCAATTGTTCCTGGAAATCATGGTCTTGGGTTGCTAAGACTAGTTGTTTCTCATTTAGTTCCTCCGCAAGCATTTTTGCGAGGGCTATTTTATGTGGTTGATCCATCGATTGGGTCGGGTCGTCTAAAACGACAAGATCTAGGTTTCGGGATAGATGTTTGGACATGGATATGAAGATGGCTATGGCGGTGATGTTTAGTTGAGCATTGCTGAAACGCGTCTGTACATGGGTTTCGTGTTCTGCGCCTCTGGCTTTGATCCAGTAAATGTTTCGGTCCCTTTTGGTTTCAAGGGATAACCCTAGGTTAGTATAGTAGGTGTGACCTATTAGTTTCGAGTAGTACCGATTGATTTCGGATTCTATCTTCCCAAGCGTTTCTGAGACAAGGTTCTTTTGCTCAGCTGAAGTAGCCTGTTTGATGTCTTCTAATCCTCTTGCGAGTTTTTCAAGTTTCTCATATTTGTCGGTTAACTCTCTTAAGAGGGCTTCAAGTTCAGGGAATTCCTCTTCGAGCCTCAGCACTTCTGCCTCCTGCAGGAGGTACGTGTGAATATCCTCGAGTCTCCTAAGCGCTTTATTCAATTCTTCCAACGACGAAGTTACAGTATCGAAACTGGCAATTTTTGTCTCAGTTTTTTCCAAAGTTTGTGATAGGGTTTGAAGGAGATTAATATCCGTCCCTTTTACACCAATCTCTGTGCGAATCTTCTGGGTTAGATCGGCGAGGTCTTTCTTTACCTCATTCAAACGCGACAGATCACTCTCAAGTTGGTGTTTCTGCATTGTCACTTGGTCCATTGAGGATTCGAGCTCCTTAAGCTCTGACTCAGATTTCCTTACCATTTCTTTTGCAGTCTCAGCCTTGATTTCCACTGTTCCAGTCCTTTCTTCTATCTTCTTTCTTTGCTCATTCAGCGCCACGTTTGCCTTCTTCAAGTTGTTGTCAATACTGTCCAATTCGCCGAGGATTTTCTGAAGGTTTTGTAGCTTACTTTCAAGGCCTTTCACTTTTTGTTTTTGGTCAAGGATTTGTGCACCAGCCTCGGTTTGAGAGATTTCTTTTCGTAGGTGGTCTGCTATCTCAAGTGGATCGATTGACCTCTTGCATATTGGGCAAGCATCAGGTTTTTGATCTTTTATAAACTCTAGTGCATTGGTTATAGTTTGGCTGTAGGTTTCTAAACCTTCTATTTTGCTTCTTAGCTTGTTTCTTGTTTCATCTAAATGGGCTATCTGTTCTTTGACCGAGTCTATGTCGCCATGTTCAGATTTGAGCTCTCCCCGTGTATTTTCAAGGTCTTTGACATTTTGTTGGAAATTTGCTAGAGTCATGCTCTCTTTTTGGAGGAAGTCTCGCAAATCTTTGGTCTTTTCGCGTTTTGTTTTCTTCTCTGTGAGTTGTTCTTCGATTTCTCGGATTTTGTGCTGTAACGTCTTCTCATCTGTTTCCTCCAGTCCTTGCAGTCGACCAAGACTGTTTTTGTATTGGTCGCGCAGGGAGGTAAGCGTTACCCTCTCATCACCAAGTTCCCTATATTTTTGGAATTTCTCCTTTTCCAAGAGACTGATGTTGTTTCTCAATCTTGAAATTGCTTCCTGTAGTGCAGTTAGATTTTCTGGAGGCATCTCTTGATGAGAAACGTAAACGTCTATTTCTCTGGCGAGACTTTCGACTTTTTGTGCTAGTTCTTGGAAGAGCAAGGGTAGGGGTCTGATGTCTAGGTCGCCTTCAGTTATTCCCTTTTGGAGGAGTCTTTTCTTGGTGTCTTCAAGTTTGGCGCGGGCTACTGGAAGGTTTCTGAGGTCGGTTGACTGGAGTGTTTGAATCTGTGCTTGGATTTCGTTGCTTCTTCGGGTTATTCGGGTGATTGGAAGCGAGTCGATAAGTTCGCGTAAGGAGTATGTCCCCAGCATCCTATCCATCATAACGCTTCTAGTCTTCAGGTCGCCTATGATAAATTCCCTCAAAGCCTCTTGGTGCAGGTATTTGCTGGCGTAGAATTCGTCTTCCGTTAGGTCTAGAAACTCTAGGATCTTGGCCTGAGCCGCTTTTCCCTTCAAAGTTGAGTCTTTCACCTCAACTACCAGCTTCGATTTCCTCCTTGACCAGTGACCTTTCTTCCTTGTTCGTATGATTTTCACTTTGTTCTCTAGACTCTCGAGTGTTAACTCCACCCTTGCTGTCTCAGCTGGGTGAAACTGGTTTACAATGGCGTCTTCGATGTCGAACTCGGCGCCTTTCATGTGGGGTATCCATCCGTAGAGGCCCCACTCAATAGCCTGTAAGATGCTCGTCTTGCCGACACCGTTGGGTCCAGAGATCACAGTTGGAAGCCCATTGGTGTCCAGCTTTAGCTCCTTGTTGATCCCCCGGAACCCTTCGATTGATATGTTTGTTAGGCGGAACCTCTCACTCAACATCTTCACTCAATCCTCGAAGTATCAGGGTTAAGCGATCTAGCAATCTGGCCTTTACCTGTTTGGACCCGCCTTCTTTGTACCAACCTAGTATCTCCTTCAGGAGGGCCTTGTGTTCACTTTCCTGAAGTCTCAAGGTTAACTTCTCCTCTAGCAGTTGATAAAAGTTCTTCGCCACCATTTCTATACCCTAGACTACTAATTCCGTTCAGGTTTGCTATATATTTAATTCATCGACTACGTATGCTTATAGCATGTGGGCACTTGAATTTGAGCAGATCTCGAAGACAGTTGTGGCTGGAAAGAAGGAAACTGCAATGGAAACTGAGACATGGTTTTAAGATTACAAGACGGGAGCTGTCGAGTGCAAAAGAGATAGAAGAAGTAGTCAAATTGCTCCAATTGCTAAGAACAGGAAAAATAGTCAAGGAAGACGAATCTTTTCTGAAGAACCGTGCAGGCAAGATAGTCTGTGATTTGGTTCTTGAAATTATGGATTCAACGAATGAACCAATGAAGGCTGAAGAAATTGCCCGCAATCTTTTGAACGCTGGTAACGATCTCCTAAAATCGGCTGGATATTTTGTCATAATCGAAAAGGTTATGGGTGAGAAAGTTCCACCGATGAAGTTTGTTCGTGATCTTTTGAGTGTTTGGCGCGATAAGCCTGAAGGTCTAGAAAAGACTATTGGGCGGCTTCTTTCAAGGGATACCCGCTTCATTAAGGTTGAACGGGACTTGTTTGTTTTAAGAGACTGGTCGCCTAACAAACTTTTCAAGGTGTATGTTAGACTGGCATCGGAATACCGGCTTACTAGTCCTAAAAAGAAGAGGAAGTTCATAGGAGAAGCAATTAAACTCCTAGAGACTGGGAAAGCCGATTTTCCAAACAAGGACGCGTTAATAGAGACACTGAAAAGAATGTAAGTATAGCGTTTGGGCCATTCTCCAAAGATGATTTATATGAAACAATCTCGTCACATTAATGGAAATATTGTTAGATCATAGGAGGATGACTGTTATTGTCTCGTGGTTGGCAGGAGAAAGAAATAGTTGGGGCTATATTTCCGGTTTTACCGGAACACGTTCCAAATTTGCTCGATCCCGGTCGGGATGTTTTTGTGAAGTTCACCAAGTTGACAAATCTAAGGACCGGCTCTACGATTGTTTTTTATGTTTCTGGTGAAAAAGTGTTGATTGGCGAGGGAAGGGTTAAAGTCGTTGAAAAATTGAACTCTGAAGTAGCTTGGTCTCGTTATAGAGATAGGATCTTTTTGGATAAGGAGGATTTCGATTCCTACATCGAAATTTCGCCTATAAGTGGAGAAGAAAGAAAGATGAGGAAGCTGACTGTTTTTGTGTTAAACAAAGTAAAGAAATATCGAAAACCGTTTGGGTCGATTTATCCCGTAACTGCTTCCGGCCGTTACTTGACAAAGGAAATGGTTAATGAGATTAGAGAACTTAGCGTAACCTAATTTTGGGTGAAAACAGAGATCGGCGACAGGGCTTGGATGCGCCCGTGCATAAATTTGCTATTCTCTTCGCCGTGCGCGCGTATAATATATGCCCGAGGTCTTGCTGGGCATGTTAGGAAATCATTTCTAGTAGGCGATGAATGGCGATATCAATGTCTTTCCGATTTTTTAATCCAACGCAAACTACTTTTCCAGAAGAGAAAAGTAGGATTGTTGCGCGCAGTTTTTTAGAGAGAGTAAGTCTTATGATTGCGCCTGGAAACTGTTCTGGTTCGTAAATGATTTGAGCTCCTTCAACACGTTCTATGGAGTCTAATCTTGGTTCAAAACCCAGGTCTGCTGTAGCAACTATGTTTCGGATCTTTCCCAGAGTTTTTGGCTTGGCTATTCCTGCGTCCTCAAGATAAGAAGCCACTAGAGCCAACTCATGCTGGGCTTTTTTTGACTTTTGGTTCCAACACTAATCATTTTCCCTGAGGAGAAGATTGAAACCTTCCCTTGCATCTTTTTGGATTTGAAGTAGGCTGTACGACCGCCATAGATTTCAAGGTCGTGTACAACTTTATGAGGAAAAGATTCTCTGAGAGATTCTAGGTCCACACGACGATCTAAGGATGCTGTGGCAACGACGTTAACTATGGAAATTTTAAGGGATGTCACGTTGCTTTTTCCTATGGAACCCTAGAAGTTGTCTCTTGCTACTTTCTAAATCTCTAACATAGGCAAGTAATATATTTGTTGGCTTAGAAGCGATCGTAATGTGATGGATCTTCAACGCTTCATCAAGTGGATAGTAGGACGGCAAATCTTTGCGCGTGTTTGTAAACTCAGGCATGTTTCATTTTCCGTGCGCACTTATCACTTCGACTTTGGTATTGTGTGGCTTAGCTTGCCTTCGCGGTAGTATTCATTAAAGGTCTTGTTGCACCTGGGGCAGTTGAATAGTCTTACATGAAAGATTCCGTAGTCCCACTCTTTTGAATAGTTTGAAACTTCTTCTCGACATCTAGGACACTTAGCCATTTGAATCCCAATTATGGGATAGTTATTTTCATAAAAGAATTTTTGGGTGGTTCAAGATGGTAGTGCTTCGCGGACACATTCTTAATGAAGTCAGAAACATTAGCGTATCCTAATTGTAGATGAACGGATTGGTTTGAGGATTTGACTTCGAGCAACAGGCCCCCTTCTCCATAAATGTATTATAAAAGGTGTCTCACATAAGGTACTGTTTACCTAACCGGTTGGTGTCTATGACCAGCAAGTATAAAGAACGCGTATACCAGATGTTGTCTGATGAGCCAGTGACCCCTAACGAGATCGCGTTAAAGATTGATGTATCTCATAAAACAGCGCAGAGGATTTTGATGCACCTGGCCTTGACGAGGGAGGATGTTAGGTACAAAAATTCAGGTAGGATACACCTTTTCTGGAAAAGTAGAGGGTGAGTGGTGTTGGGGAAGTATATGGGCATCTACAGATCGACCTATATTCCTTTGTTTATCAAGCTTCTGCATTCCGTAAAAGATCTAACCTTTGAAGAGGAAGTGGATGATGAAATAGAGAGTTTATTAACTCAAAATGCGAGGAACACCCGAAGGGCAATAAGGCGTGATTTTAAAAGGCGTTACCTGACCTTTGACGAAGGACGACTGGTAAAGACTCCTCTGTTAGCGCTTATTTCCCATACGAACGATCTGGCTTTGATTAGGGAGCTTCTTTACTACCATTATATTCGGACTGAGAGGATTGGGGCCGAGGTTGTGATAGATGTTTTGTATCCGCGGCTTCCTAACGCAGAGTATGAAATGGAGGAGGTTATGAGTTACTTGGCAAAGAAGATGCCCGAGATGGTTGAACGCACCTGGCATACCACATCTTCCCACTTGAAAACCGCGTTGAAGGACTTCGGCCTTTTGAAAAGGGTTGATGATAGGTGGGTTGCTCAACCTTATTCTCCTAAACTAGAATCTTTTGTCTATGCACTACACCACGAGTTTACAGTGGATCAGAACTACTTGAACCCCAGGGTTGCATATTTGTTGGAGGAAGCCGAGCTTCCCCGCCTGTTCTTGATGTCTCATGCATCGGTTCGAGATTACATTCAGAGGGCTAGGCGTGCCGGCCTCATCAGCTATGAGGTGTGCGCTGGAGATGAGCAGGTGGCTCTTATTCACAAATCTCTGGACAGGGTTACCGCCGAAATGATCCTGGGTATAGGGAGGGGGTAGGATGGGCCTGAGCAGACATGCGTCAGCGTCTCGGACCGCATTAGATGAGGTTTTTGTTTTTAGGCTGAAGGCCCTCCACTCAATTCTGGCTCCCCTCATGTACGATTCGCTTGAGAACAGGCTGGCAACGGACAAGGCGTTTAAGCAGAAGTATGAAGAATGGGTGAAGAAGCAAGGCTGGACGCTCGACGAGGAAAGGCACAGTAACATCGCGGATCAGGGCGCCTATATCCTTATCAACAAGATCCTATTCTACAAGGCACTAGAAAGGAAGAAGAACCTACCGCCGCTCACCAAAAAGGAGAACGTAGCTGAACTCCTAGAAATATTGCGCGAGTGCTTCGATGCAGCCTTGAAGATAGACTATAAGGCTGTGTTCCAGAGGGACCCCATATACGACGAGATTCCCTTGACGCCTGAAGTGGCACAGAGGCTGAACATCCTTATCGATGAGGTCTCCGAATACGATCTATCAAAGATGAAGAGGGATGTCATTGGGACCCTCTATGAGAAGCTTATTCCAAAGGAGGAGAGACGGACGCTGGGACAGTTCTATACGCCTCCCCAAATCGTGGAACTCATTGTCAAGATGTGTGTCAGGAATCCCGATGACAAGGTCTTGGATCCGGGATGTGGAAGCGGGGGATTCCTGGTAGCAAGCTATGACCATTTACTAGAATTAAAGGGAAAAACGGAAACTGATGAGAAGACCCACCAGGAGCTGCTCAGCCAGATATGGGGGGTGGACATCAACAAGTTCCCCGCGCATTTAGCAACCATAAACCTGGCGAACCAAAACCTCGAAAGCCAAAGCGACCACATAAACGTCGTAATAAGCGACTTTTTCGACATCAGGGAGCCTGAGCAAAAGGTCCTGGCGCCATGGTCGACTGTAACCTTGAACGATAGAAGGGAAGAGGTAGAAATACCGCTATTCGACGCCGTGGTCGCAAACCCACCATATACAAGACATGAAGAAATTTCCAGCAAACAGAAAAAGAAGATTAGGGCAGTGGCCCTTCGATACGGGACAGAAAATATCGATTTAAGTGCTCGAGCTGGAATCTACACCTATTTTTTCCTCCACGGAGCGAAATTCCTAAAAGACGATAAGAGGATGGGCATGATCGTCTCCAACTCTTGGCTCGATGTGGGCTTTGGAGGCGACCTCCAAAAGTTCTTTTTAGACCACTTCAAGATCCTAGCCATAATCGACGCCGACAAAAGGGTGTTCAGGGACGCCGATGTGAACACGGTCGTGGTGATACTTGAGAAAGCTGATGGAGATGAGCGTAAAGATGAGAGGGACGCAAATCTAGTCAAGTTCGTTAGGCTCAAAACACATTTAGAAATAGATGAAACCATCGAATGTATCAAGAAGCATAATCAATATTCCAGCAGTGAGAATATAAGAATTTTACCAAAGAGGCAGAGAGATCTGAAGGAAGAAGGTTTTGACAAGGAAAAACACCGATATGTAGGCTCGAAATGGGGGACGTATCTCAGAGCACCTGACATTTTCTATACTATTTTAAAAAAGGGTGCTAGCAAGCTCGTAAGATTGCAGAAAATGGGAAAAGTTCGTTATCCTATAAAAACGGGAATTAATGAGTTCTTTTATGCAAACGATGAGGTGATACAAAACTTCGGAATTGAGCCGGAATTCCTAGTTCCCGTGATCAAGAGCCCAAAAGATTTCAAAACAATTCGTCTTGGTGTCGATGGCTTGAATAAATTTCTTTTCCGATGCAACCTAAGTAAGAGAGACTTGTTAAAACGAGATAAGAAGGGTGCTCTATCGTATATAGAGTGGGGTGAAAAACAGGTTACAAAACCCCGCCAGAAAACACAGAAGGGTGTACCTTGGCCTGAGGTGCCATCTGTTCAGGGGAGAAAGCCCAGTTGGTATTCGGTGGAGGAAATCGATCCAGCAGATGTAATATGTAATCGATTCTTTGACAAACGATTCTTTTTTGGATTCTGCGATACACCTGCTATCGAGGATCAGACATTTTATGGATTGATTCTTAATGAAGATTATCGACAGGTAAAAGAAGCACAAATAGCCATTCTTAATACTACCTTGAGCTATTTACTAGTCGAAATTTTTGGAAGAGTGGCCTTGGGCCAAGGGGTTCTGCAATATGCTACCTATGAGATGGGGAGGCTTTTGACTGTTGATGCAAAAGCTTTGCCACAAGATGTACGAGACCGCTTGGTCTCCGCTTTTAAAGCCGTGTCAACACGACAGATTCACTCAATCTTCGAAGAAGTAAAGATGAAAGATCGTAGAGACCTGGATAACATCATTTTTGATTTTGTCGGCTTGACAGAAGAAGAGAGGTTAGAGGTTTATGAGGCAGTCAGAGAACTTGTTCAAAGGCGAATAACTAAAGCGGAAGAGATAGGTGTACTTGTAGGTCTAGAGATGGAGCGTGAAAAGCCTTGGCCTCTAAGTTCTAAGGAGCTGGAGGAGCTTGTCACCCTTCTTCAACTGTCAAAAGTGGGTAGGCTAACTGAGGAACAGGAATCTACTCTTGGTCGATGTGCAGGCATGGTGGTTCGCGACCTCGCCTACGAGATCATCAGGTTGAGTCACGAGCCGATGAGTGTTAACGAGGTTGCTCAGAGAATTCTTGATATCAGAGATGAAGTTCTCAGTTTGGCTGGCTATTATGAAGTAATAAGCGAAGTTATGGGTGGAAAGGCAACACCTAAACAGGTCATCAGGAACCTCTTAAGCATATGGCGAGACCAACCAGAAGGCATAGAGAAAACGGTCTCAAGACTCCTCTCTGGCGACGGTCGCTTCCTCCAGATTGAATCCCGTCTCTTCGGGCTGAGGGAGTGGTCCCCCAACGAGCTCTTTCAAATCTATGTCCAACTGGTGTCCAAATACAGAACCACCGATTATGAGAAGAAGGAGACCTTCAAGGGCGAGGCCATCAGACTCCTGGAATCTGGCGAAGTCGACTTTCCCGACAAAGACGGCTTGATACAAACGTTGAGGAGGCTGTAATGAATGGCTAAGATGTACAAAGTCGTTAAGGTAAACGACCTTGAATCCGGCCTCAAGGAAATCGATAGCTTCGTGGAGCTACCAAAGGTCCGAGGAATCTTAGCCATTGTGGGCGAATCTCCAAGCGGCAAGACCACCCTAGTAAAGCGTTTTCTCAAGAGCCGAAATCTATCCGAGGATAAACATTACATGAACGTGAATGATTTCATAATGAATACGCTTAAAAAAAGGCAAGACTACAAGTCCTTGAAGCTGGATGATCGAAGAGGTTTCCTGGAAAGAAACCGAAGAATAATAGAAACAATGCTTTCTGAGAAGTTTTACGAACATTTCCAAAATAAAAGGATCTTAGTTCTGGACTCCATCGAGCTTTTGTCCAAGTATGAGGTTAACCTTGCCGCATTGGCTTATGAACCGGCCAGCGGAGGCAAGACCTGCATTATATGTGTCCCAGGCTCTGTATCTGGCGAGAAGATTTACTTCATGGGCAAGCTTGGGATCATAAGCTATCATCATTGTGACAAAATTATACAAATCGAAAGGAGGAAATAAGAATGGTAAAAAATAAGATTGGAATAAGCGATCTGGTAGAGATATCTGAGAAACCGGAGGCCTTCATAGTTCTCACGAGAGCCGTAGACGAGAACCCGCAGGACACCCTCGGCACCTACGTAGTCACCGACGACATAAGAGAGCACGTTTCAAGTATTTTGAGCCAAATTCACACTGGAAAAGGGAAGGGCTTCTGCGTACAAGGATTTCCAGGATCAGGCAAATCGCACTTCCTTTCATTCATAACTCTCTTACTCAAGGAAAAGGAGGCTTGGAATCACCCCAGTGAAGATGTTAAACTGCTAAAGCGAGAATTCCACGACAAATTCAAGGAAAAGAGCTTCCTGATGGTGTACTTTTCCTTGACAGAGGGAGGGGATCTAAAGGTTTCCTTTTATGAAGAAGCTGAGAAACAAGGTGTCAAAATAGTCCAAGCTAACGCCATATACGAGAACTTCTTCATTGAACGAACTAAATCGATAAACTGGGATGACTTCTACGGCTTCGTCAAGGAGAAAGAGGGTCTAAACAAGGAGGAAGTTGATAGGTTAGCTTCACAACATGACAAGACTTCCATCGCCGAGATCATAATAAAGTACGACCAGTCCAGAGGAGTCTCACATACACAAAGACGCTTCCGCGAGATTCTTTATCCGCCGATACTAGAAGGTGTAGACGGCATCTTGGAATACGCCAAAGGAAAAGGTATGGACGGCGTAATTGCTGTAATAGATGAACTGTCACAGTATCTCAAGGAGCGTCGTGACAGAGAAAAAATGCAGATAGACATCTCCCTTCTTAGAAGCTTAGAAGATGTCTTTCGCACTGGGAAACCCTTCTGGGTAATCGCAGCAGCCCACGAAGACATAGGCAGACTCATGGGCTACGCCTTGGACAGGTTTGAAACCATCATACAGTCCAAGATAGACATTAGGCACATATTAGCCCAGAGAATAGCGAAGAAAAAGCCTGGAAACGAGGGCTACATCAGCGACCTATACCACGAGTTCAGCTTGCTCTTCCCCAAATTCTCTGAGAGCGTAACCCTCGACGAGTTCCGCGATTTGTATCCATTCCACAAAGCCTTCGTTGAAAATGCGGTCCTTCTAGCCGAAGAAGCGTCCCGAATGAGATCCATAGTTCTAATATGTTGGGATTGCCTCTCTCAAGTTAAGAAGGCCGAGGAGGAAAGACCTGAAGAGAAAGACGCGCATAACTTGATCACCATCAATGTACTTTATGACCAGTTTCTCCTTGACCCCCGAATAAGAGAAAAGTACAACAGATACTTTAATGTCTACGAGGAGTTCTTCAAGCCCGACATAATCCCAAAGCTGGAGAGAAACCGAAAACTTGCTCATAAGCTCATTAAGAGCTTGATAATACTCGCCATCACCGGAAAAGACAGAGTAACCGTTAAAGACCTAACTCACATGCTCCTCGAGAAACTATTCAAACTTGAGAAAACTGATGTCAACTATCAAGGCGTAAAGGACACCCTCGACGAGCTTAAGAGGTTAAGTCTTGACAAATACCTCAGCATAGCCCCTGTGAGTAGAGACCCCCTAGAATCCACCTACTATATAGATGTCAAAAAGGTAGGAATAACACTTGAAGAAGAAATACAGGCGGAGATGAATGAGCTACGTGACAAGGGGGACAACGCCCTAAAACCAGCATTGAAAAACATACTTAACTCCAGAGAGCCCTTGTTTTACAACATACCCATCGAAGAAATGGAAGTAACCCTAGCAAGAGAAGTAACGTGGAACAACACTCCAAGAAAAGGAAAAATAAAGCTTGCCCTCCCCAAGGACATAAGGACTCTTCCACAGCTAGATTCGGCCAAAGACGATATAGATTTCTCCTTCATAGTAAGCTTGCCCTTCTACACAACTCAGGAAGAGGACATTCAAACCTCCCAAGAGCTATTGAGAAAGATAAACGACCCGAGAATCTTCTTCTGGCTTCCAAAGGAGATGACAGAAGAGGAGAAGGAAAAGCTAAGAAGATACCGAGCCATCCACATCCTCCAAGAAAGGTACAAGGAACCCAAGACAACTGAGGAAAGGGAGAAGAGTGCTGAACTCCCTGTTAAACTTTCTCAAGTTGAAGGGGAAGTTGAGTCTCGAATCGAGTGGCTGTACAGAGGAAACGCAGTCATATGCAACGCCTCGGGCAAGCTTCCCCTCCGCCCAGCCGACTATATCGACGCAACGCAAATCATAGAAAAGAGTATAGAAGACGCCTTAAACCTCTACTATGCTGAACATCCCAAGTATCGTGCTACGGTCTCTCGGTCCCAAACAAACAAACTGATCAAAAGTTTCGTTAAGGAAGGAAAAGCGGAGCATAGAACAAACGAAATCATAAACTATGCAGAGCCACTAGGGATAGTCGGGGACAAACTGGAACTGGATGCAGAGAAGTCCAAATACGTGAAGGTGCTCCTAAAAAACGTGTCAGAAGAGGAGAGCGTCAACGTAGAGAACCTGTTCAGAGTCCTACGCGGGGAGAAATACGGGATACAAGACTTTTCCTTTGAGGTACTCCTCGCCTCCATGATCAAGCAAGGGTTGATTACCGGTCACACGAGAGAAGGAGAAATCTTTGCCCCAGAAAAACTTGCAAATGTGGGCTCAGGCAGCAAAGCCCTCATAAAAGTCCTCCAAACTGTCGAGAAGGGAAAAATGATCAATTTCCCTGAGCCCTGGGCGAGTGTGGCCAAGATACTCAACACGCTCCACCCCGAGGTTAGGACTACACCTTACAGCACCGCCACCCAACACACTATGTGGGAATCAGCGAAGAAAAGAATCAGAGAGGAAAAGGATAGGTTAGACCTTACCAAGCAACAATTGGAGAAGCTCCTTGAGTCCACAGGAAACCAAGAGACAACAGACCTATTAGATCCCATCGAAACCCTGCTAAGGGTTTACGGCGGAATAAAACCCAACCTCGATCCAAAGAAAGGGTTAGAAGGCCTGCACGAAGGAGTGCTAAAAGAATATTCAGACTTGGACAGTTTCAAACAGGGCTTCAACCAAGTAGAGCAACTGAAGGATTTCTGCGGAAAGAGGAGAGACAACACTCTTATCGACTCCTACAACTACCTTAAGGCATTAATCGAAGGCTATGAAGGTCTAAAAAATATCGAGAATCTCAAGCGTTACCTAGACACGCCCCTCCTAACAGACCTTTGGAAAAAATTCTCCCAGCTGAAATCCCTCATATACGACACAGATGCCTACAATAGTTTTACTAAAGACTACGAAAGATTCACCGAAAGCTACGCAAAAGCCTATGCAGGAAGCCATACAGAATATTATACCAGACGAAACACCTTCAACGCAAGGCTCAACCAAATAAAGGAATCAAAAGAATACAACGCCTTGAAATTGCTTAGTGGAATAAAAAAGGTTAGACCATACCCCTCCTTTGAAGAGGTCAGGAAAAGGTTAGACCAGCAACTTTCAACGTGCGAAGTCAAGGGGCTGTATGGGGTAATAAGAGGATCACCCTTTTGCGAATGCGGGTACAAGATCGGTCTAGAAGAAAAAATTCCAACCACTGAAGAGACGGAAGAAACTATCCTCAAGAGCCTCTTATCCCCGGTTAAAATGCTTCAACAAAAGGCCACCAAAAACAGAATACTGACATATGCGAATAAGGAAGCCATTCCAATCTTAAGAAAACAGGAGATACAAGGTCTCCTTCGAATAGGGCCTTCTCCCGAAAACGTCGAAAAGATTTGCAGCTTAGTCAGCCAGGAGGCTGTGGAAACTATAAGTAACGCCTTGAAAGACGCGGTCCACATATCCGGCGAGGAGATAATCAACGAACTGGCTGGATCTTACTCCCTGCAAGAATTAGTTAAAGCGACTCAGACAAAGATAATGACCGTGGCTGAACGGAAGATAAGGGAGGAAGGCAAGTCAGTGAAGGATAAAGACATCTTAATTGTGATAACAGGTGAAGGCTAAGCACCATGGATAAATCGAAACTCTCCAGTTTCATCGAAGAAGAAGTTAAAAACTCCCAGGATAACATACCCAAACACATTATCTATTTACACGATCCATACAGACTAGCTGAGGATCTAACTGAGGGGCCCATGAAGATATTCGACACAGACTATCAAATAGTGAAATATGAAAGCGACTTTCATCTGAGGGCTAAAGTAGAGAAGTATAAGGACGATGACTCGAAAAAATTTTGCGTAATAAGCCAGGAGAAGGATAACAGTTCCATCCAAGACTACAACGGATGGCGTAGCAACAGCGTACTGCTGACCCCTCAAAAACTTTTAGAGCAGAATACTGGCATACAATGGTGCGAGAGCATAAATATTATAGGAAGTCACCTCGCCCAACACGAAAAAGAAATTGTCGAGTGGCGTAAGAAAGTCGGGAAAAGCTCAATTCTACCCAGTGATGCAAAAGCCATTGTTGTTTCAGCGCTTGCAAATACTAACTTCATCAAAGAACAGGCCCCCCAAAACGTCTATCTCTTCCTATACCCAGAGAACAAACACAACAGGCTGACAGAAAGTATACCCGATCTCGAAGACTACATCAAAGAGCGCTTGAGGCATGCTTTGCCCTTCATCACTCCTATGCTAGATAACAAAGAACTTTATCAATCCTTCGCAGATTATCTATGGCTTTCCTATATCATACATAAACTGGGCAAGGACCCTTATGAGTGCATGAGAGGAATTTCATCCGAACTTTACGATCGATTTGAAAAACTAAAAATCCGCCGAGAAGCCCTGCTTAACCTTGCAGAGTCGTTACAGCAAGTAGACCCAGCCATGTGCAAGAAACAGGTATCCGCCGTGGAAGAGCGTGTCCTTAATGCAAGGCCAGGAGCTCGCAGACAGTTCCTGAAACTAGTTGAACCCCAACCTCACGACCCTTTAGCCTATTACTCCCAGCTTGTCGAACGAGACAGATACACAAAGGTAACCTTAGAAACCATATTTGAAAGTCTCCCAAACTATATAGTCGGGAACCCTAACTCGGCAACTGACGAGAGGCTGTCCCAGATAATCAAAGATCTTCAGATGCACTGGTTTATTGAAAACTACCAAGATCACTTGCAGCTTTTAACTAACCTGCAAGTGTTCTATAGGCATCAACAACAGATAGAGGGTGGGCCCTCCAAGGAACTTTCAACGCACAACCAATGGATCACCATTTACACCCAACAGATAGTACCTTTCGAGAGCGCCTACTCGAATATTGAGGTAAACCCTCAAATCCGCACAATATCCCCTGAGAATAGAGGAAATATTAGAAAGGATTACGAAGCCATAATATGGGACTACAACGTAGCTTTCCAGCGGTTCATAACAAAGAATTATCCTAAGTGGATTAAGGCTTGGGAGCGCCCCCTTCTGACGGCCGACTTCTTAGAAAAGGTCTTCAAACCCCATGACCCCCTACGAAAATACAGGTACACCTACATCATCGTAATCGATTGCATGCGCGTAGATGTCTGGAATCAACTTAAGAGAAACTTATTGGAGCGTTTTGAAGTTTTGGATGAGAAGTTTCTCTTATCGCTTGTCCCTTCGTCCACTATTTTCTCCCGAACATCCATATTCTCAGGCAAACTGGCCAAGGAAAGCATCATTGTCCCAGAGAGAGGAGCTCCTCGATTCAGGTTTGGAGACGAAAAAAGAACTCTGGCACAGGCCTTACACATCCCACCTGACAACATAGAGTTCATATCTCAAACCGAATCTGTAATCAAGATCGATGAGATTGATCAGGTTTTAAACAGCCCCAAGAATCTTAAAGTTATGGTCCTTGATAGCGTCGATAACAAGATTCACCGAGCTGGTGGAGACGACCGGCTGGGAAACCTTAAGCAAGACTTCCTAGACATCTACCGCACCGTTATCGAATCAATCCTTAACCAGCTTGGAGAGCGTGAGGACACCATTCTCTTCATAATCTCCGACCACGGTTTCGTCAATACAAACAAGATTGTAATGCTGGAGCAAGAGAAGGGGTTTATACACCCACGATACGTGGATCTCAACCCAGAATCTAGGATGAATCAGGAATGGTCCACTGTTATACCAGCCGGAGAGTTAGGGGTAACCGGCAATGGTAGCGAGAAAAGATACGCGTTTCCTCTTGGTAACCTTAGCTTCAAGCTTGCCAGAGTAGGCACAACCATAAGAACGCGAGTGCGCGATGAGGTCATATACGGGCACGGAGGATTAACCCTCCAAGAAATGATCGTCCCCTGTGCCGTTCTAATTCCAAGGAGAGAAAGAACCCTGAAGCCCATAAGCATCAAGCTGAAAAACTACGAGTGCACGGAAGAGAAGGAATCCAACATGGTCTTTGAGGTGACAAACCCGAACTATATATCTATGAGCCAAGTAAGCATCCGTTGTAACATCGCACCTCCATTATTCCTCTTCACAATAGATGCAAACAGTTCAAAGGAATTCAAAGTGGGCTTCATCCCTAAAGAAGAGGGAGATATAGAAATTGAACTTCTCATCAACTATAAATTGCGAGATACCTTCAAAGAAAGCAGGCACAAAGAGATAGTCGTCGTGAAGAAGAACCCAGAAATTGTGAGGAGGTATATGGATGAAGAGTTTGACAAGCTGGTGAAATGAGAAATGACCATGGAAACATTGAGCCAAAAGGTAAGAGCGACGTTCCCAGGTTTAACGGTGAAAAAGTCGTATTCTCATAAACACGAGACCAGCAAACTGCCTAGATTCATCTCAGAGTATTTAATCTCCAAACATAGTGACCAACAGGGAAACCTTTCAGAAGAGGGGCTTCAAAAAATAGTCAACTTCGTCTCCGAATACTATCCCGAGCACAAAGACAAAGAATACCTGAAACATCAAGCTATGCAATTAGGTTCCGTGAAAGTGCTGGATGAGTTTGGCGTAGTTACCGACGTTAAGCATCAAACCCACAACGTTATCATACCTGTCATGGGGTTAAGAGACGTCAGAATCAAGTCAAGCATACTACTAGAGCACGAAAACCTGTTAAGGGGCGGCATGTGGGGCATCGCAAAGATCGTTTGGGATCCTGAAGTAGAACCCAAAATTCCTAATCACCCAAGAAACCTCTTGATAGATGAATTTGTTCCATTCCAAGTTTCAAGATGCGACCTACAAAACTTCATTAAAAAACGAGAAAACTTCACCACAGATGAATGGTTAGATCTAATGATAAACACTATTGGCTTAAATCCGAAAATGTACGACAGAAGAACCAAAATCCTATTGTTGAGCAGACTAGTACCCCTAGTGGAATCCAACGTGAACTTAACCGAGTTAGGACCCAAGGGAACCGGCAAGACCTTCCTTTTAAGAAACATATCATATTATTCAAGGATAATATCTGGAGGGAACGTTTCGCCAGCCGTCTTGTTCTACCACTTGGTTACAAAGACCCCTGGCCTAATCGCTCTCAAAGATATCATCGTATTCGACGAGATAAGTAAAATCCGTTTCAGCAACCCTGACGAGGTCATGGGAAAATTGAAGGATTACATGGAGAGCGGAAACTACGAAAGAGGGCGTCAACAAGTTCATGCAGACGCAAGCATCGTCTTGGTTGGCAATCTGCCTACAAGATATGGTAAGCCACGCGAAAAGCTGATATTTGAAGTATTACCTGAGCCGATGAGAGACACAGCTTTTCTGGATAGAATGCATGGACTCATTCCAGGATGGGAACTTCCAAGAATTCAACGAAGTGAGATACATCTATGCCAAGACTTCGGCTTGGTCGGCGATTACTTCAGTGAAATCCTCCACAGATTACGATCTCTCGACTTCCAAACATTTGTCTCAACCAAACTAAATTTTTCCGAAGAAGTGGAGCTAAGAGATGAAAAGGCAATAACTAAAGTAACCAGCGGGCTACTCAAACTCATCCATCCAAACCTATCCGTTACAGATAAAGAGTTCCAAGAAATAGTTGACATAGCCGTAGAGTTCAGACAAACAATCGTTGACCAACTCCACATAATGGATCCAGAATTTAAAATGAAGAAAATAAACTATTCCTTTTAAGATTGCGGTAGCTCTCGAAAATGACGAAAACCATTGACCACATTATCTGGAACTTGGTTCTTCAACGTAATTTCCTTTACTCGACCTTCAATGTGATCTTCAATTCACGCGTGCAGGTTATAAAGGAGAAAATGCGTAAGGTTAGAAAGTGAACCAATATGAACAAGAAACTAATGATACTGATAGATGGGCAGAACATCTATTACGGATGCAAAGGGTTCAGATCAGATTATAAATACAACATTGAAAAACTAGTGGAAGTTCTTTCTAATCTGAAAGCCGATAGGGAGTTGATTGACGTTCGCTACTACGGTTCCTTAAAACCAGTAGATAAAAATAAACCAAATGATGAAGAGCGGTTCAGAAAACAGCAAGGCTTCTATGAATCATTGAAATACAAGTATACAACTTTTGTTAAGAGAACAAAAATGAAAGAAACTAAATGCAGAATCTGTGGAAAAACGTTTCTAGAACCGAAGGAAAAAGGAGTGGATGTTTCTGTCGCATCTGATCTCTTGTTATATGGGCTTCTTAGGGAATATGATGTTGCCATTCTTGTAAGCGGAGATTCTGATTTTGCCCCTGTCATTCGAAAACTACGAGATAGGCACCCCTCAATAAGAGTAGAAATTGCTCAATTCAGGCATATGGTGGGAGTAGACCTTAAACAAGCATGCAACGAATTCATAGAACTAGATAAACTTGCTGAGAAATTTGAATTATAGAACATGTTATAGATAGACGGCACAACACACATATAATATGCGCGTGCATGTGTCATCTATCGGGTTTTTATCATTAGATGAATACGTTTCTACGCTTATAAATATTATGAAATAATACAATCATATTCAAGTGCGTGCGCAATCGTAACATCCGCTATCCCATCATAACATGTATTCTTTTCCGTATTTGATCGTCTGAACGTTACTGCATTTTTTCTTGAACAATTGTTGGTTTTCTGTGTGTACTGGAAATATTTTCTTCGGTTTGATGCGGTTGATTAGATCTGTCAATTGTTGTCTGTTCATGTGGCCGGAAGCGTGAAGTTGATGAAACTGCATTTTAAAGTGGTTTAGCCAGTTATGCATAACCTTGTCTTCAATGTCTTCTTCACTAAACTGTTCACTCATACTGTGAATAAAATGGCTCCCCACATCCGGATTAATCTCAATTAATTCCGCAAACTGATAGAAATTCAAGTCCATAACCAGCGTGCCTTGATTCTTATGCACAAACTCATGCGTCACCATCTTATCCATAAACTCTCGCTCCCAAACATAATAATCCTTCTCCTTGAATTCTCCATTGCTATTCTTTTGATCGTCTCTGGAGTTGGATTGTGGTTTGGCAGCGAATGGGCGAGAATGCTTTCACCTTTGTATTTGGTTCATATCTTAGACCATGGTAGAAGCCCTCACACAGGCACACGATCCTTCAACCAATCACTCTGACTTAACATAGACCACCTTTCCACCGACAATGGTCATCTCCACTCTGACGTCTCTAATTTCATTAGGCGAGATTTCATGTGGTTCACGAGACAAAACTACGAGGTCCGCTAGTTTACCAACATCAATCGACCCCTTAACATCCTCCTCAAAAGATGCATACGCCGCGTTAACCGTGTAGAGACGTAGAGCATCATCCACACTGATTCGTTCCTCAGGAAAGGCTTCTCTCGCCACAGCCGCACAAATACCTAATAAAGGGTCAATAGGCTCCACTGGACAATCTGAGCCGCCAGTCGTCAATACACCCTCTTGAATCAGTGTTTTGAAAGGATAAACCCATCTAGCTCTGGTAGAACCTACACGGTTTGCCACCCAGAAATCAGAAACAACAAAGTGTGGCTGTACAGATGCTATCACCTTCAACTTTTTCATACGCTGGATCAGCCTCTTGTTGAGAACAGACGCGTGTTCTATACGGTGGCGATGATTCTTCTTTGGCGCTTCTTTTAACGCTTTTTCCAGTGCGGTTAACGCCATGTCTATAGCCCGATCGCCGATGGCATGTATAGCCAACTGAAAGCCAGCTTCATGTGCCTTCATAACAAGCGTGTTCAGTTTCTTTTGGGTGTACAGCATTATTCCTTTCCTTGTAGGTTCATCGTGATATGGCTGAAATAAAGCTGCAGTACGCGCACCTAGAGAACCGTCTGAAAAGATTTTTACACTTCCGATTCGTATCCTGTTGTCTCCGAAGCCTGTGTGCAGGCCTAAATCGATGAGACGACCCAAAAGTTTCACTGAAACCATAATATACACTCTTAAAGGCAGCTTATTCTGTTCACGAAGCTTCTGGATAACGCGTATCTCGGTTGGTGAGTTGATCAGCCAGTGGACGCTGGTCAGTCCCGCTTCTACGGCTTTCTGGCACGCTAGACTGCACGCTTCTATGAGTTCTCCCTCGCTGGGCTCCGGCACCATCTTCCAAACCAGATCCATTGCATTTTCACGTAAGATGCCCGTTGGTTCGCCGGTTTTCGGATCTTTATCGATCTGTCCAGCGGGTGGAGGTTTTGTTTCTCTTGTTATGTCTGCTGATTCTAATGCTTGGCTGTTCGCAACGCAGAGGTGTCCGCATACACGTGTGAAAATTACCGGGGTGTTTGGTGAAAACTTGTCCAAATCCCATCGGGTGGGGTATCGTTTCTCTATGAGGTGGTCTTGGTCCCATCCGCGGCCTAAGATCCATTGTCCTTTCGGTGTCTTTTGTATTCGTTTTTTTAGTTTTTTCTGTATTTCTTTGATGGAGTTGACTCCTCTGAGGTTGATTTGTCTTAGTGATTTTCCGTATCCTGTGATGTGTGCGTGGGTGTCTATGAAGCCAGGAACAACGGTTTTTTCTTTGAGGTTTATTGTCTTTGTGTTTTCTCCGATGTATGGTTTGATTTCTTTGTTTGTGCCCACTTTAACGATTTTGTGATCTTTGATGGCTATGGCTTGAGCGTGTGGTTTGGAAGGGTTCATGGTTAGAACGTTTGCGTTTGTTAGAACTAGGTCTGCCCACATTATGGGTCTTCTCTTTTTAGGTCTGGTGTGTTCTTAGATTATTGGGCTGGCTTGTCACTTAATAATGCTCTTTTTTCAGAAATTGCAATGACTAAATGTTATGCATTGAAGTAATCGTTTTCAGAATGTTTAAAGATGATTTCGAGGTTGACAGCGTTAGTGTCTTCGTCGTCTTCGTCTTCGTCGTTTGAGCG
>Ga0114920_10000288_pt1 | contig 21962 bp, 26 predicted proteins | sample ChitaG_FD_88683 | JGI IMG/M metagenome (GOLD analysis project Ga0114920, IMG submission 88683) | Deep subsurface microbial communities from South Pacific Ocean to uncover new lineages of life (NeLLi) - Chile_00310 metaG | ecosystem: Environmental > Aquatic > Marine > Oceanic > Sediment ...
GCTTTACGGCTGCTCCCCGGCCGCCATCACGGCCAACCTGCTGGCCAGTGACTCAGCCATCGTCCGCCAGCATCTAAAGCTATTCATGGACAAGCTGCGCTATATTAAACCAGCCCTGACCGGCAGCGACCTGATAAAAATGGGCATCGCCCCCGGCCCCCGTATCAAGGAAATATTAAATCTATTGCTTCAGGCCAGACTGGACGGGAAAGCAACCACGAGAGAGGAAGAGGAGAGGTTGGTTAGGGGGTGGTTGGACTAGAGGGAATAGAATTTCTTAAAGGGGCTTGGCCCCTTTAAATCCCCTTCTTATCTACTCCACCCGCTTGAACTGGCTGCGGGGTGCGCCGCAGATGGGGCACCTCTCGGGGGCCTCTCCCAGCACCGTGTTGCCGCAGACCTGGCAGACAAAGTAGGGCTCGTCCTCAAGCTGCCTACCCGCCTCAAGGCTTTCCAGCGCCTGCTGGAACAGGCCGTGATGGATTTTCTCCACCTGGTTGGCCCGAGAAAAACTGACCTCGGCACTATTTTTAGCATCAGCTTTGGCCTGGTCAATGAACTGGGGGTACATTTCGGTGAATTCATAGTTTTCCCCGCCGATAGCCACCTTCAGGTTATCCCGGGTGGTGCCGATGCCCTCCATCACCCCAAGATGGTTGCGGGCATGAACCGTCTCGGCCTCGGCGGCCGCCCGGAACAGCCGGGCTATCCGCGGTTGGCCTTCCCTCTGAGCCTTTTCGGCGAAGAACAGGTATTTACGGTTGGCCTGGCTCTCGCCGGCAAAGGCCGCCTGTAGATTCTCCTGTGTCCTGCTCATTTATTACCTCCTAAATTTAGTTTACCTGAGATGATAGACATTTCAGTCCGGCTAGTCTAGGCTGCTCAGGGTCTCGGCCAGATAGGCCTCCAGTCGCTCTTGCTTCAGGTTTTTGTATATCTTCTCGGCCCGCCTTTTTTCCCTTACCAGACTGAAAAGGGCCGGCCCGGAACCGGCCAGCCGAACCTGATAGGCCCCGGCGGCCAGAAACCGCCACCGGTACTGCTCAAGGCCGCTAAAGGCGTCATCGGCAACAGCCTCAAAGACATTGAAAAATTTGGCCGGGGCTACCTGGTGGCCACTGGTAATTGTGGTCATCAGTTCATCGGTAACCTGTCCCTCGGTATAGTGGCTTGCCTTTAGGTTTGCGTAAAGCCGCTCCGTCTTGCCCACCGCCCCTGAAACAGGGGGTATCAGCAGCACGGCCCACATTCGGGGCAGGGAGGGCAGCAGGGTTACCACATCACCCCGGCCCTCGATCAGGGTCGTGCCGCCGAAGAGAAAGAAGGTTACATCGGAGCCCAACTGTGAGGCCAGTTCAGCCAGTTGCCAGCGGGGCAGGTTCAAGCCCCAGAGCCTGTTCAGGCCACGCAGGGTGGCCGCGGCATCACTGGAATCACCACCCAGCCCCGAAAGCAGTGGGATACGCTTATGAAGCCTGATTATCACCCCCTGGCGGCAGCCGCTAGTCTCCTGAAGTAGGGTGACAGCCTTAGATACCAGGCTCTTCTCAGCCGTCCAGCCGGGGGCATCACACTGTATCTCAATCCCGGGATGCAAACCGAAGCTCAGGCGATCGCACAGGTTAATGGCCTGAACAATACTGCGAATCTCATGAAAACCATCGGGGCGCTTGCCCAGAACCTCAAGGGTCAGGTTCAGCTTGGCCGGCGCCTTTAGTGTCACCATGGCCGCTCCCCCACCTGAGCAAACACCCGCCACAGCCGGGCCCACTCCTCAAGGGTCAGGGTTTCCGCCCGCCGCCGGGAGATAATCTCGGCCCTCTCCAGCAGAGGCAAGACCTCGGCCTTAGGAAGCCCCAGTCCATTAGCCAGGGAGCCGACTAGCTGCTTGCGCCGGGCAGAAAAGCCAGCCCGCACCAGACCAAAAAAGCCCTCTCTATCAGCCACCGACACCGGCGGCTGGGGGTAGAGCCCAATCTTGAGTATCGCCGAGTCAACCTCCGGCGCCGGATAAAACGAGCTGGCCGGCACATAGCCGATTACACTCGGCCGGCCATAAAACTGGACACTGATGGCCAGCAGGCTCATATCACCCGGTTGGGCCACAATGGCCTCGGCCACCTCCTCCTGCACCATGACCACCATAACTTTGGGCTTGAACCGGGCCTCAAGGAAATGGCGCAGAACCGCCGAGGTGATATAATAGGGCAGGTTGGCCACTACCTTGTAGCCCAAGCGGCCGTCTCCTATTCCCGGGAAATCTGGCGGCAACCCTTCGAACAGTGACGCCGGGCTGGTCTTAAGTATATCCTGATTAACAATGGCAACATTGTTAAAAGAAGCCAGCTCCTTTTTCAGGGCCGAAGCCAGCCTGGTATCAAGCTCAACGGCCACCACCCAGCCGGCCTTCCCGGCCAGTTCCCGGGTCAGGACACCAAGCCCGGGGCCTATCTCCAGAACAACATCAGTTGGGCCCAGCTCGGCGGCGTCAATAATGCGCTCCAGAACCCCTTCATCAACCAGGAAGTGCTGTCCCAGGCCCTTTCTGGCCCGAAGGCCCAACTGGCGCAGCAGCCTTTTTGTCTCAGCCAGCATCCTATCCTGAGGGTAGCGCTTTTTGTATCCCCTTTTCCGGGCCGTTTCCTTGGCCATAGCCAACCTCAAAAACAAAATATTGATTACCCAAGCCAATTAAACACCATGGGCCAAACGAACAGAAAGCCTTACCGGCAGGTTCTGCTTCATCATCTTAAGCTGGGTGGCATTAATGTCATAGGCAACACGGTAGAGCCTGACCACGCCGGCGTCGCTGTCATAGATGGCATAGCTGGCCCTGGGGTCACCATCCCGGGGCTGGCCGATGCCGCCAGGGTTAATTATCAGCCGGCTCCTGCCCAGCACCTGGCCGATATCGGTTGAGAAAGGAATATAGGAGCAGATGCCGTCCTCGGCCTGCCTGAATACCAGGGGTACATGAGAATGGCCCACCAGGCAGAAGGGTGACTCAAAATAGGCAAAGTTCTCCCGGGCGCTGCTGATTGATACCAGGTATTCCCAGACAGGCTCCCGGGGGCTGCCGTGCACCAGGGTAAAACCATCCCTTTTAATAACCGAGGGCAGGCCCTCAAGGTACTGGACATCCTGGAGGTCTAACTGCTGGGCCGTCCAGCGGATGGCGGCGGCGGCATCAGGGTTGAAGCTGGCCAGGTCAAGCCGGCCGATAGCGACCAGATCGTGATTGCCGACAACACAGACATAGCGCAACCGGCGCAGTAGTTCTAGGCACTGGCCCGGGTCAGGCCCATAGCCGACAATATCACCGAGACACCAAAACTCATCAACCTCACCGTGGCGCTCAATATCCTTGAGCACGGCCTTAAAGGCGGCCAGGTTGGCATGAATATCGGCGATTATGGCATAACGCATTCCAGAGACATAATACCATAAAGAGGGCTAAGTTCAACTGCCGATAAGCTGAGGGCCAAAGACTAAGGGTAAAGCTAAAAAGCGAGCATCTTTTGGCCTATACTCTTACCGCCAGGATAAAGATATAAAGGCCACGGATGACATCCATCTCCTCTACCCGAAAACCGGCCTTTTGCAGTATTTTGTGCCACTCTTCCTGGGTATGGACCCACATAATGTTGTGCTCAACCACATACCTGACAAAGGTGTTCATAATAAGAGACAGGAAGGGGTTTTGGGGCTGGTAGATATCAAACAGGACAAGCTTGCCCCCAGGCTTAAGTATCTGGTGGCACCTGTCAAGTATCTGGGGAAATTTACCAAACTCATGACTGGCGCTGGAGCAGTAGATGCGGTCAAATTCAGCCTCGGCAAAGGGCATATGGTAGACACTCCCCTTGATGAGGACCTTGTTGTCTCTTTTAGTCCTGGCGTTTAGGGAGAGCATCCGGTCGGACCTATCAAAGCCGACTATCTTCTTGGCCCTTATCTTGTTTGAAATGTAGCCGGTGCCACAGCACAGGTCCAAAACGGTGAACTGGCTGGTATCCTCATCCAGCATCCTCTCCCTAGTGCTGTTATAGGTGCCCATCATAAAGAGACGGGTCAGGAAGTCATAGTAGGGGGCAATCTTTTCAAAAAAGCTTGGTGCTACCATCTTAAATCAGAAATCCTACGGTAACGGCCACCGTGGTCAGTGAGTAAATATAGACCATAAATCTATTGGCCGGGGCTACCTTAAGCGGGTCAAGACAATGCCTTGAGGCCACCACTGCCGCCTTTACCGCCAGAGGCACCCCCAGAAAGGCCAGGGCACAGGCCGGGGGCAACACCCCCAGGAACAGAAGCACCGCCGTATAAACATACAAAACGGCGAGCGAACAAATAAACAGGTTTTTGGTATTTCGGGGCCCGATACGGTAGACAATGTTTTTCTTGTTGGCCGCCCGGTCCTCTTCATAATCGGGTATCTCGTTGATCAGTATCATCGTCCACATCAGAAGCCCCGGGATGGCACCTATCAGCAGTATCTCATAGCTTAAGCTGGCCGAGTGGACAAAATAGCCCCAGGCGGTCAGCACCGACCCGTAGCCGATAAACATCATCACCTCGCCAATGCCCCGGTAGGCAAACCTGAGGGGCTTGGCCGAATAGAATATGGAGATGGCCGCCCCCAGCAGGGCCAGCCACAGAAGCCCGATGCCCACCTCAAGGGCCAAATATACGGCACACAGCAGGGCAAAGAAATAGAGTGAGAATATGGCTCCCAGGGCCTGTTTTGGCCTGATAATGCCGCTGGCTAGCACCCCGCTGCCCCCGGAATACGGGTTTTTAGCGCCTACTTTCTTCTGATCCGTCCCGTAAACGAAGTCAAGGGTGTCATTAAACATGGTCAGGCCTATCTGGACGGCGGTCGCGGCCAGCAAGACAATCAAGAAATAGTCCGGCTTGAAAATGCCCTCTGAGTAGGCAATGGCACCGGCCAATAGTACCGGCATAACCCCCTGGGGCAGGAAAACCAGTCTTGCCGCCTGCAGCCAGTGGCCAAATGTTATCTTTGGGCTAGTAACAGTCTTCAAGGACTTCCCTTAGGACAGTTTCAGGCACCTTGGTACCAATTTTATCATTTGTTTTGTGGAACCGGGTAAAGTCCTCAAGCAGGAAGAAGTCATTCCTGGCGGTTCGCCTCTTGTTATCATATCTCAGGGTATCCATAATCTGGTCTACGGATACATCGGCCGGTATTCTGGTGGGCAGGCCAATCTTCTGGAAGATGCCTTCTATCTTGCAGCACAGTTCATCCTTCATAAAACCGAGGGCACAGGAGAGCCTGGTCTCGACCACCATGCCGATGGCAATGGCCTCACCGTGCAGCAGTTGGCCCATTTTTATTATCTCTAGGGCATGGCCGATGGTATGCCCCAGCTCTAGCTGAGGGTCAAGCTTGCCCTCAAAGGGGTCCAGTTTAAGAAGCTCAAGCTTCAGCTTAATGGTATGCCGGGAAATTTTATCTATTACCTCCCAGGAATAACCGCCGGCATTCTGCTCCAGATAGTCAAAGAAGTCCCTATCCTGACAGAGAGCGTGTTTTACCGATTCGGCAATGCCGGCCCTGATATGCCTGTCGGCAAGGCTTCTTGTAGTGGCCAAGTCAACAAAGACAAACTCCGGCGGATAGTATTGCCCGAAGAGATTCTTACCCTTCCGGTAGTTTACTGCCTGCTTTATGCCGATAGCGCTGTCAATCTGGGCCACCAGTGTCGTCGGAATATGGAAAAACCTGATGCCCCGGAAAAGAAGTGCCGCCAGCAGCCCGCCAAGGTTGCCGACAACACCGCCACCCAGGCAGACAATAACGCTTGTCTTGGTGGCCCCGGCCTCCAGAATCTGGGCGGCCACTGCTTCCAGGGTGGACAGTGTCTTGCTGCCTTCACCGGCCGGGAATAAAACCAGGTGTGTTTCGGCGACACTGGCCAGGCTATCCTTGACCCTCGTTTTAAGAAGCCTATCAACATTTGTGTCGCTAACAATGAAAAACTTATCGGCCGAAAGTCCCCTGACATAATCAGGCAGTGCCTCCAGGGTGTTGCTGCCGATGTATATCTTTCTGGTGGCGTTGTGGCCAATATCGAATTCTAGTGTTTCCATCTCTACCATCCTAGCCTTCTGGTTTGTAGCCGACAATCAAACAGGCAATGCCCAAGGTCTGGCTCTTACAGGAGACCCCGGTAAAGCAACTACTCTCAAGCAGCCTCTTTATCTCGGCGTTCTTGGGCATGAGCTGGACAGAATTATAAAGGTATCTGGGCGCCCTTTTTTCTGTCCCCAGTATCCTGGCAATTATGGGCAGGATATACTTCATATAAAAAAGATAAAGGCCCTTAAGAGGCTGGTGCTCCGGTTTGGTCAGGTCCTGAATGATGAAGACCCCGCCCGGTTTCAGGGCCCTGAAGACATTCTCGGTGGCCAGGTTCTTATTGGCAAAGTTCCTGAAGGCAAAGCAGGTGGTGATAATATCGTACCCGTTCTCCCCGTAGGCAACCTCGGCATCCCCAACCCAGAAGTTAATATTCCGGCCCCTAAAGACTTTTTGGTGTCTCTCCCGGGCAATGGCCACCATTTCCCGGCTGATGTCAAAGCCGTCAATATCAATACTAGCAAACTGCCTGGCGACATTGAAGGCAACAAAGCCGGTGCCGCAGGCAAGGTCAAGCATCCTGGCCGAAGCCCGACCCTGCATGAAGCCCTTAATCACCCTAACCATATCTAGAACCCATCGCCGGTGGACGCCCAAGCCGATTAGGTCATCATGCAAATCATAGTTCCTGGCCTGATAGCCAAAGAGCTCGACCATATATTTCTTTCTCTGCCGGGCCTCTTTAGAATCAAGCCCGGGGTCTTTTAGGGGCGCGGCTACTAAACTACTCATATAATTCCCCCGGCTTATAACCAACAATTAAACAGGCAATGCCCAGGGTCAGGCTCCTATAATAGACACCGGTAAAGCCCTTGCCCTCAAGCAAGCTCTTTATCTCGGAGTTCCTGGGCATCATTCGCACTGATTTCAGCAGCCATCCGGCGGCCGTTTTCTCCGTCCCCAGTATCCGGGTAATTATGGGCAGGATATACTTCATATAAAAAAGATAAAAGCCCTTAAGCGGCTGGTGCTCCGGTTTGGTCAGGTCCTGAATGATGAAGACCCCGCCCGGTTTCAGGGCCCTGAAGACATTCTCGGTGGCCAGGTTCTTGTTGACAAAGTTCCTGAAGGCAAAGCTGGTGGTGATAATATCGTACCTTTTCTCCCCGTAGGCAACCTCGGCATCCCCAACCCAGAAGTTAATCTTCCGGCCCTCGAAACCCTTCAGGCATCTCTCCTGGGCAACAGCTATCATGTCGGGGCTAATATCAAAGCCGTCAATATCAATGTTGCTAAACTTCTTGGCGACATTGAAGGCAACAAAGCCGGTGCCGCAGGCAAGGTCAAGCATCCTGGCCGAAGCCCGACCCTGCATGAAGCCTTTAACAATACTTAGCAGAGACCGGACCCAAAAACGGTGGGCGTAGAACCCGTAGACATCATCATGGAAATCGTAGTTCCTGGCCTGAACAACAAACAAATCGACCATATATTTCTTTCTCTGCCGGGCCTCTTCAGAATCAAGCCCGGGGTCTTTTATGGGCGCCTCTACTGCGCTCTTCATAGTTCTCCTTTAAGCGAGTCATTGGCAACAAAGCGCCATCTGCTAGTGACTTCTTTGGGGGCTATCCCAGAGGAACCAAAGGCATACATAGCTCTTTATGTATTATAACTTATAATTAATATAAGGCCAACAAAAACTGCCGGGCACTTTTTGCGATGATAATGATAAATAATAGCCGCCATACCAAGAGATTGTCAAGGCTTAAAGCAGGCGAAAAAACCTTGCCTTAAGTTTGTGAGCCAGTTTTGGGAGTGCTATAATGGCGGGACGATGAAGGTCTCAGAGCTGGGGGAATTCGGGCTGATTGAACGGCTGGCCAGAATGGTAGACCAGGCCCAGAAGGGCCCGGCCATTTCCGGCCGGCAAATCATTATCGGCATCGGTGATGATGCCGCCGCTTGGCAGGGTGACGCCGCCAACCAGCTGGCCACCGTTGACGGCTTCATCCAGGATGTCCACTTCACCCTTAACGGGATTTCCTGGAGGGAACTGGGCTGGAAAGCGCTGGCCGCCAACCTGAGTGATATTGCCGCTATGGGCGGCACCGCCCAATACGCCCTGATAGCCCTAGCCCTGCCCAATGACACTGAAGTAGATGATGTTACCGAACTCTATCAGGGAATAATTGAGCTGGCCAATGAGTACCAGGTGGCCATCGCCGGTGGCGATATGAGTACGGCACCCCTGGTGGCCATCAATATCACCGTTATCGGCCGTGCCCCCGGCCAGGGTAAGATACTCACCCGCCGGGCCGCCCAGCCTGGTGACCGGATAGCCGTCACCGGCTACCTGGGTACTGCCGCCGCCGGCCTTGAGATGCTGACCAAGAAGCTCCAGTTTGACCCTGAGGCTGAGGCTGCCTTCAGAAAGGCCTTCCTTCATCCCCAGCCCCGTATCGCTGAAGGGCAGCTACTGGTGAAGTACGGGGTGAAAACGGCCATAGACATCAGTGACGGGCTGATTTCAGACCTGAACCACATCTTGAGGGCCAGCCAGGCAGGTGCCCGACTAGAGGTTGACCGGATACCCATCCACCCCACCGTCAAGGCTAACTTCGGTAATAAAGCAATTGAGCTGGCACTATCGGGAGGGGAGGACTATGAGCTGCTGTTCACCGGGAGTGCCGAAATCATTAACCGAGTAACCGCCCAAGCTGCCTGTCCGGTAACCGTCATCGGTGAAATTGAGCCCGGCCAGGTAGGCAAAATAGGCCTGGTTGGTAAAGACGGCCGACCCTACCAACCGGGCAAGGCAGGATGGCAACACTTTGTCACCGAATGAAGCTAGGCCGCCGAGTTCACCAGACAGGATAGGCTGCCTTGGGCAGGTCACTCACAGTCCTGATGACACCCAGCGGCTGGGTGCCCGCATCGCTGAGCTGGCCAGGCCGGGTGATGTCTTTCTCCTGGTGGGCAAGCTGGGGGCGGGCAAGACCTGCCTTACCCAGGGTATCGCCTGGGGGCTGGGTATCAAGGAATACACCTTAAGCCCTTCCTTTGTCATCGTCAGGGAGCTCTACGGCCGGCTGCCGCTATACCACATAGACCTCTACCGGCTGGATAACCTAGCCGAGATTGCCGACCTAGGGCTGGACGAATATCTATACGGCAACGGCATCTGTGTCATAGAATGGGCAGAGAAGGGTCTTGAGCTGCTGCCCCGGGAGCACCTGCTGATTGAAATAGACTACCTAGCCGATACCGAGCGCCGCTTCAGGCTCAAAGCCAGCGGCCAGCGCTATCGGGAGATGGTAAACGAACTAAAAGGGCAGGGAGTCAATGCAACTGGCCATTGATACCTCAACAGATACCGCCAGCCTGGCCCTGCTTAAGGAGGGCCATCTGCTGGCCGAAGTAACCTGGCGCTGCCGGCAGAACCACACTGTTCAGCTACTGCCCCACTTAAGCCAGCTACTGGACCAGGCCGGGCTGGAGATTCAGTCTATTGTGGCCGTAATTGTGGCCCGGGGGCCGGGAAGCTTCAACGGACTGAGGGTGGGCCTGGGCACGGCCAAGGGTTTAGCCCTAAGCCTTAAAATACCGCTGGTGGGCATCAGCACCCTGGAAGCAGAAGCCTACCAGCACGCCGAAACCGGGCGGCCCATCTGCCCCATATTTAAGGCTGGCGGTGGCGAGATTGCCACCGCCATCTACCAGAGAAAGGGTGGCCAGTGGCGCCAGCTGGTGGCCGAGCACATAACAACCTTAGAATCTCTGTGCCCAAAGATAACCACCAGGACGCTATTCTGCGGTGAATTCGTAGAAACGATTGCTGAGGAGCTAAGTAATAGACTGGGAGCAAGGGCCATAATACCACCCTTGGCCGCCAGGCTGCGGCGGGCCGGTTACCTAGCCGAGCTGGGTTTTGAGCGGCTCAAGGCCGGCGACTACGACAATCCAGCCAGCCTGCAGCCGCTATATCTAAGACAGCCGGCCATCACCAAGCCCAAGAGAAGAATTCAGATAGGGACAAGGGGCAATACCAAGGCGGTCATCTGGGATATGGACGGCGTCATGGTTGACAGCGCCCCCTATCATCTCAAGGCGTGGCAGGAGGCCTTCAAGAAGAGGGGGATTAACTTCAGCCAGGAGGATTTCAGGAAAACCTTCGGCCAGAGGAATGACACCATAATCAGGGCTATTCTGGGCAGAAAAGCCGGCCGGCGGGAAATAGAGGCCATCGGCCGGGGGAAGGAGGCCAGCTTCCGCCAGAAAATAGGGCGGGAGGTCAAACCACTGCCCGGAGTGGTCGCCCTGATGCAGTCGCTGAAGGCCAGAGGCTTCAGAATGGCGGTGGCCTCTTCGGCACCCCTGGAAAATATTGAGCTCATCATGAGGGGTTTAGGTTTAGCCAACTGCTGCCAGGTAATCATCAGTGAAAAGGATGTAACCCGAGGTAAGCCCGACCCCCAGGCCTTCCTGCTGGCGGCCACAAGGCTGGGCGTTAGGCCGGAAAATTGCCTTGTTATTGAGGACGCCGTGGCCGGTGTTGCCGCCGCTAAAAGGGCGGGCATGGCCTGCATCGCCATCAGTAACAGCCACCCGGCCCGAAGCCTGGCGCCGGCCGACCTTGTCGTTGATTCCCTTAAGAAGGTTAGCGCCAAAGAGATAGAAGGCTTAATCAATAAAAAGAGAGGCTAACATGGAAAGGTCGCTGGTTCTTATCAAACCCGATGCCGTGGCCAGAGGGCTAAGCGGCACCATTATTGGCCGCCTGGAGAGACAGGGCCTAAAGCTGGTGGCCTTTAAGATGCTCCACCTGGATAAAAAGCTGGCCCGGAAACACTATGCCCCCCACCGGGATAAGCCCTTCTTTAGCAGCCTGGTTACCTATATCAGCTCGGCACCGATAGTGGCCGCCGTCTTTGAGGGAGAAGGGGCCGTGGCCCTAATCAGGCAGGCCATGGGGGCCACCGACCCGGCCCAGGCCCAGGCCGGCACCATCAGGGGAGACTACGGCCTGGATATTGAGCGCAATGTCATCCACGGCTCTGATTCGGTTGACACCGCCAAAGGGGAAATAAGCCTTTTCTTCACCGAGGATGAGATTCTTAGCTACTGAATGCGAACCACGGGATTGGCCCGGCTCCACAGCTCATCCAGCTGGTAATAGTCCCGCTCAACCGAGGCAAAGATGTGTACGATAACATCACCGTAATCAATGAGCAGCCAGCCCGAATCGGCGCTACCCTCACCATGGCCGGGTAAAACACCTGCCTTCTTCAAGGAGTGTAAAATCTCGTCGTAAACAGCCTCCATCTGCCGGCTGGTCTCACCACTACACATGACGAAGTAATCGGCAAAGCTGGCGATGCCCCGAACATCCAGCAGCACAATATCCGAGGCCTGCTTATCACTGGCTACTTCAACAACTTTACGGGCTATATCAATCGCTTCCAGAGGCCAGACCTCCACTCCGGTATCAATATTTATTATATCACAACCGATAGATCCCCCGCTCGCCGTGCTATACTATAAACAAATGGCAGAGCTACTTTTTGGCACGGCCGGCATTCCCCATGGTGCCTGGCCACTGACCACCATAGACGGCATCAAGCGCATTGCTGAGCTCGGGCTGGGCTGTATGGAGATTGAGTTTGTCCAGGGAATATACCTAAATGAAGAGGAGGCTCACCTGGTAGCCGAGACCGCCGTCAATAGCGGGGTGAAGCTGTCAGCTCACGCTCCCTACTTTCTTAACTTCAATTCCCACGAGCCAAGGAAAATAAGGGCCAGCCAGGGAATACTGCACAAGGCCGCCCGCATGGCCACCATGTGCGGTGCCCAGAGCGTTGTCTTCCACGCCGGCTTCTACCTGGGCGACCCGCCGGAAAAAGTCTACCAGACGGTAAAGAGGTACCTAGCCGAGGTAATTGACCGGCTCAAAGAAGAAGATATCCAGCTAAGCCTAAGGCCCGAGGCCAGCGGCAAGGGCAGCCAGTTCGGCAGTATCGAGGAGATACTAAAGCTATGCACCGAGCTTGAGGGAATAGCCCCGGCCATTGACTTCGCCCACTGGCATGCCCGGACCGGCGGCTTCAATTCATATAAGGAGTTTGCCTATGTTCTGGAGCAAACCAAGCAAAGGCTAGGTAGTACCGCTCTTGACAATATGCATATTCATATCTCGGGCATCGCCTACGGGCCCAAGGGGGAAATAAGACACCTGGACCTTAAAAATTCTGATCTTAACTATGTTGACCTGCTTAGGGCCCTCAAGGATTACCGGGTAAAGGGGCTGGTCATCTGCGAAAGCCCCAGCCAGGAAGATGATACCCGGCTCCTTAGGGACAGCTATCATGACTTATGAAATCTGGCTAATGACGATTTTTATAATTACCAGTTTTCTGCTATAATGTAAGCAACATGAGGATAAACTTTTACCGGGGTAGCTAATGAAATTCAGGCGTAGCACCATAATATATATCGTTATACTGGTGGCCGCCATTGCCCTGTTCTCTTTACTGCTGCCCAGGGCCCAAGAGCCGGAGGAAATCCCGCTAAGCCAGGCCATAGCCATGTCGCAAAACGGTGAGATAGAGAGCATCCTGGTTGAAGGTGACACCATAAACATCACCACCTTTGCCGGCACCGAGCTGGTAACCTTTAAGGAGCTCAACACCAGCATCTACGAGATTGAGGGCCTTAACCTGGAAGGGGTAAAGATTGAGGTAAAGTCGTCATCGGCATTTAACTGGGACAACATGCTGATTAGCTTCCTGCCCCTGCTTCTCTTCGGTGCCCTGATATTCTTCCTGTTCAGCCAGGCAAGGGGGGCCAACAGCCAGGCAATGAGCTTTGGTCGTTCTAAGGCCCGCTTATTCCCGGCCAATACACCGACGGTAACCTTTGGTGATGTCGCCGGTGTTGAGGAAGCCAAGCAAGAGGTGCGCGAAGTCGTTGACTTCCTCAAGTCCCGCGAGAAGTTCCAGGCCCTGGGCGCCCGTATCCCCAAGGGCATGCTGCTGATAGGGCCGCCGGGCTGCGGCAAGACCCTGCTGGCCCGGGCCATAGCCGGCGAGGCCGGGGTGCCCTTCTTCTCCATCAGCGGCAGTGAATTTGTTGAGATGTTTGTTGGCGTCGGTGCCTCCCGGGTGCGCGACCTCTTTGAGCAGGCCAAGCGCAATACCCCGTGCATTATCTTCATTGATGAGATTGACGCCGTCGGCCGCCATCGCGGCGCCGGTATGGGGGGCAGCCATGATGAGAGGGAGCAAACTCTAAACCAGATTCTGGTAGAGATGGATGGTTTTGACACCAACACCAGTGTCATCGTTCTTGCCGCCACCAACCGGCCAGACATACTTGACCCGGCTTTACTTCGCCCCGGCCGCTTCGACCGCAGAATAATCCTTGACCAGCCCGATATTAACGGGCGTACGGCCATCCTAAAGATTCACGCCAAGGGTAAGCCCCTGGCTGATTCGGTTGACCTGGAGGCACTGGCCAAACAGACAGTCGGTTTCAGCGGCGCCGACCTGGCCAACCTGGTCAATGAGGCGGCTATCCTGGCCGCCCGACGCGACCAAAAGGTCATTGAGATGCCTGAATTCGAGGAATCCATCGACCGGGTGATTGCCGGCCCCGAGAGAAAGAGCCGCCGGGTAAGCCCCAGGGAAAAGGAGATTACCGCCTACCACGAGGTCGGCCACGGACTTGTCGCCAAAATGCTGCCCAATGCCGACCCGGTACACAAGATTTCCATAGTGGCTCGCGGCATGACGCTGGGTCACACCCGGCAACTGCCCACCGAAGACCGCTATCTCATGACCCGCTCCCAGTTCAGGGATACGCTGGCCACCCTGCTCGGTGGCTATGCTGCCGAGGAACTAATCTTCAATGAACTTTCAACCGGGGCCTCCAATGACATCAAACGAGCCACCGATCTGGCCCACAAGATGGTAACCTCATACGGAATGAGCGATAAACTGGGGCCGCGCACCTTCGGCAACAAGGAAGAGATGGTCTTCCTGGGCCGCGAAATCGCCGAGCAGCGGGACTACGGTGATAAGATAGCCGACCTGATTGATGACGAGGTGCACAACATCATCCAGACGGCCCATGAGACGGCCAAGAAGACCCTGACCGAGAATAAGGCCAGACTAAAGTTTATCGCCGAAAAGCTGGTCGTCAAGGAGACTCTGGAGGGTAAAGAGCTGGAGGCAGTCTTCAGCGAAGCGATACCGGAGCCAGAGACTAAGCCGAAAACCAAAGCCAAGGCCAAGGCAAAACCCGAAAGGGCTGGGGTTGCCAAGGCGACCTGAGCAGTTGTCAAGAGTCTTAAACACATTCAAAGTACACCAATGTAGAAATCTGAGTCTTCACAGAGGTTACGACATCTATGGCAAAGGCGACGGCCGCAGAACTAGGTCATCTTTTTGAGGATATAGAGACAGACAAGATTGGGGTAGTCCGATTGGATGACTGGAGGGATACCCCCTTATGGCCTAAGGTCCAGAATCTGCTTCCAGGAGCAGAGTCAATAGTTGTGCTAGCCCAAGAGATATTCCCTGAAGTGGTAAAACACCTAACACCCAAAGTGCTAGTGGGAGAAATGGCACTACGTGACCTCTACAACCGCAATTCTGAGATAATAGGCGGCCATCTGGACTGGGAAGCCTACAAAATGGTCAAAAGGTTACATCGCCAGGGCTTCAAAGGACTGCCGTTACCCGCTTGCGGCAGCCCCTATGAAGCCAGATTCCTGGAAAGCCCCCTCTCCTATGATCATGCCGCCCAAGCGGCCGGACTAGGTGTCCTTGGCTGGCACAGTATGTTGATAACACCTGAGTACGGTCCCAGAGTACGCCTGGCCTGCGTTATAACTGACGCCCTCCTGAAACCTTCAGCCCCTTCGTCCGATGAGTTACCTTGTGCAAAATGTGATGGTGCCTGTATCAAGATATGCCCGGTGACGGCGATAACGAAACCCCAAGGAAGTGAAACCTGCAGCATAGATAAGTATGCTTGCAGTACCTATCTTAATGCCTCAGGAAACTGCGCCCAGTGTTTGAAGGTCTGTCCTGTAGGTAAGATGGCTTAGGGTTAGGCTCACCACCATCTAGCTGAAGTGCCCAGGTCTATTTATTCCGCTTAACGATGTAGTCGGCCAGCGCCCGCAGGCAGCGCCGAGCCTGGCTCTCAGGTAACTGCTTCAGGTGCCCGGCAGCCCTAACCGAATAATCAGCGGCCATAGAATAGCATTCCTCAATGATTGATGAGTTACGAACCATATCTAAGGCCAGCCTGATGTTCTCCTGCTTATCCTGATTGCGGAATATCTTCTCTATCGGGTTATCCCTGGGCTGGCGCTCAAGCAGCAGCAGTGAGGGCAGGGTGATGGTGCCCTGGGCCAGGTCTGAGCCTACCGGTTTGCCCAACTCACGCTCGTCGCCGACAAAGTCCAGGATATCATCCACTATCTGAAAAGCCAGGCCTAGGTTATAGCCATAATCTCTAAGGCTCTGGACGCCTTCCGGCGGTGCCTGGCTCAGGATAGCCCCTGACTCGGTGGCCATAACCATCAGGGAGGCGGTCTTGCCGGCAATGCGCTCCAGGTACTGGTCAAATGACTGCTTGAGGCTAAAGGCGCTGGAGGCCTGCTTTAACTCACCGCTGGAAATAATCTGCAGGGTCCGGGAGAAGAGCCTGACCACAGCTATATTCTCGGTAGCCGCGGCAAACTCGCCGGCCCGGGCAAAGAGGTAGTCACCGAGAAGTACCGCCTTATCCGTACCCCAGAGTTTGTTGACCGTTGACTGCCCGCGGCGGGTATCGGCCTCATCAATGGCGTCATCATGAACCAGGGTGGCAATATGCAACAGCTCACTGGCAGTGGCCATGGGTAGCAGCCGGCTAAGGTCATAGTGGCAACAACGACCGGCCAGTAGGGTAAGCGCCGGGCGAACCACCTTGCCCCCAACCAGGACATGTCTTAGCATCTGATGGAGCTCAGGGAAGGTATCACGCTTGCCCTCTACCAGCAAACTGAACTGCTCTTCTACCTGGACCAGACCATCTTTAACCGGCTCATAGATTTCGCTTAACTGCAACATATCCCTCCATCAGCCCAGGCGGCTGGTCTCCTCGGCGACTAGACTTTCATCAAGCTTCTTAAATAAGGGTTCGGGGGGAAGCAACCTTTGCCCCGGTGGCAATTCTTGCCACTGCCAGCCGTAATCTTCTATATTGCCCTCAAAACCGAGATACTCGTGTAACTTCTGAGAGCTAAAGGGTAAGAAGGGATACAGCATCGTTTTTAGCTGGGTAATTATTTTAAGTGCCTGGTATAGTGAACGAGCGGCTGCTGGTCTATCTTCTTTAATTACCTTCCATGGGGAAGTCTCCTCTAAAAAGCGGTTTGCTTCCTGAGCAACGGTCATTATCATTTTTATCGCCAGTTTAAATTTACACAGAGAAAGAAGCCTGTCCACGTCATTAAGAATAGCGTAACAACTCGCCTCTAATTGGGTAGGTTGGGTATTCTTGACCTCTTGATTATCCTTGGCACCCAAGTCTTCACAGGTTGGCACACAGCCGTCAAAGTGACGGTAGACAAAGGTAAGCACCCGCTGAACCAGGTTGCCGTAGGTGGCCACCAGCTCATCATTGTTGCGGCGGATAAACTCCCGCCAGGAAAAATCGGTGTCCCCCGTCTCGGGCATATTGATAGACAACAGGTAGCGCAGCGGGTCAGGGTCATAGCGGGCCAGGTAATCAGGCAGCCACACCGCCCAGTTACGGCTGCTGGAAAGCTTTTTGCCCTCAATCGTTAAGTATTCATTAGACGGCACATCATAAGGTAGATTAAGTCCGCCGTAGCCCATCAGCATGGCCGGCCAGATTATGGTGTGGAAGATAATATTGTCCTTGGCAATAAAGTAGTAGCTCTTTACTTCATCCTGCCAGAAAAGGCGCCATTTCTCATCATCACCAATCTTCTTGGCCCACTCCTTTGAGGCCGACAGGTAACCGATGACGGCCTCAAACCAGACATAGAGACGCTTGCCCTGATAGCCCTCCAGGGGCAGGGGTATTCCCCAGTCTATGTCACGGGTGATGGCCCTGTCTTTTAGGCCCTCTTCCAGGTAGCGCCGGCTAAAGTTAAGCACATTAGGCCGCCAGTGGCGCTGCTTTTTCACCCAGGCCAAAAGTCGGTCCCTGAAGGCGGTAAGCTTCAGGAAAAAATGTTCCGAATCCCTAAACTGTGGCCTCGTCCCGCAGACGCGGCAGCGGGGACTAACAAGCTCAGCCGCGTTTAACGGTTTACCGCACTGGTCACACTGGTCACCACGTGCCTCAGCAAAGTCACAGTGAGGGCAGGTGCCCTCAACATAGCGGTCAGGTAGAAACCGGCGGCAGTTGGGGCAGTATGGCTGTTTTACGGTGTCCCTATAGATATAGCCCTTACCCAGCAGGTCAAGGAAGATGTCCTGGGCAACCTTAGCATGGTTGGCGGTGCCGGTAGTGGTGTACAGGTCAAAGGAAATACCCAGCTGCTGCCACGACTCCAGGAACTGCTGGTGGTAGCCGGCGACTATCTCGGCCGGTGATTTGCCTTCCTGTTCCGCCCTGATGGTAATGGGCGTGCCGTGCTGGTCGGAGCCCGATACCATCAATACCTCGTTACCCTTAGCCCGGTGGTAGCGGGCGAATATGTCCGGCGGCAGGTAGGCACCGGCGATATGGCCCAGATGCAGCGGGCCATTGGCATAGGGCCAGGCAACACCAATAAAAATCCTCTCACTCATAGCTAATATTCGGGTTCCGGTAAGAAGGTCACTATCCTCTGGCCCTTCTCCTCTTTATAGTGGGCGTAACCCTTCTTTAGGGCACATTCAACACAGTAGCGCACCGTCTTACCCTTGTCCACCTCAACGCCGTCCTCTTCATCAACCGCCAGATAGCGTTCAGGGTAGGGGATAAGGTGCTGGCAGGCATCACACCTAACCTCGCCTGAAGAGATACAACCTCGTCTCATAGCTAGCTCCTAAATCTTTACTTATTATAAGGCCTCAGGATAACCTGAGCCAAGCCCGATACAGCTCTTTCTTTGATAGGCCGGTCTCCCGGGCCAACCCGGCCACGGCCTCCCTGGCCGTTACCCCGGCCTGACGCATACTGTGCAGCTTCATCTCAATATCCTGGGTCAGCTGCCGCTTTTCCCGGCTTCCCTTACCCTCAATGACCAGGACAAACTCACCCCTGGGCTGGGTGAAGTACTCAAGGGCCTGGCTAACCAGCCCCCGGAAGACCTCTTCATGGAGCTTGGTAAGCTGGCGACAGATAGCTATCCTCCGGTCGCCAAGCACCAGTCGAATATCACCCAGGGCCGCCCTTAGCCGATGGGGCGTCTCCAGGGCGATGATGGTGCCGGCTTCACCGGCCACCGATTCCAGAAGACGCTGCCGCTCCCTGGCCTTGCGGGGCAGAAAGCCAACATAGATAAACCTGTCGGTGGGCAGCCCGGAGACGGCCAGCGCCGTGATAACCGCTGAAGGGCCGGGAATGGGCACCACTGGAATGCCCCGCTTACTTGTGGCCAAAATAAGCTCATAGCCCGGGTCTGATATACCGGGCATGCCGGCATCAGAGACCAGGGCGACATCATCCTTTTCCAGACAGGCCAGGATATAATCCAGCTTGGTCCACTTGTTTCGTTCATGGTAGCTGGTCAGCCGAGCCTTGATATTATAGGCGTTAAGCAGCCGTCTGGTGCGGCGGGTATCCTCGGCGGCAATGAGCCTGACCTCACGCAGGGTTCTAAGGGCCCGCAGGGAGATGTCCTCTAGGTTACCAATGGGGGTGGCCACAACATAAAGGGTAGGCATTCTTTTCCGACCAGCTATTATAACCCATAGCTAGTCAATAGTCCACCTTGACTGGCAGGGCCGCCTTTGCTATAGTTTACCTTTAAGGAGGAGGTTAATGACAACCCCCCAATTTAAGCCACTCAGGCGTGCCTACGGTTTTGATGAAGTGGCCATTGTCCCCGGGGATGTCACCATCAACCCGGACCAGACCAATATTGACCTTAAGATAGGCAACTTTACCTTTGGCATTCCTATTATAGCGGCGGCCATGGATGCCGTCACCGATGTCAACATGGTCATCAAGATGAGTAAACTGGGTGGCCTGGCGGTACTCCACCTGGAAGGGGTCCAGACCCGCTGTGATAATCCCGAAGAGGCACTGGCCGAGATTGCCCAGGCACCCCAGAGCGAGGTTACCGCCCTGCTCCAGAAAATCTACTCGCAGCCGATAAAGGAAAATCTCATTGGTGAACGCATCCAGAAAATCAAGCAGGCCGGTGCCGTCTGTGCCGTCTCGGTAACACCGGCCAACGCCAAACGCTTGGCCCCGATAGCCGCCCAGGCCCAGGCCGATATATTCTTCGTTCAGTCAACAGTGACCACCACCCGCCACATATCCAAAAGCTATCGCGGGCTTATCTTTAGCGAATTCTGTCAGCTAGTAGGCATACCGGTTGTGGTCGGTAACTGCGTCAGCTACAGTGCCTGTCTGGAGCTGATGAGAACCGGCATCTCGGCGGTCCTGGTCGGTGTCGGTCCCGGCGCCGCCTGCACCACCAGGGAGGTGCTGGGAATAGGTGTCCCCCAGATAACGGCCACCATGGATTGTGCCGCCGCCAGAGAGACCTATTTTAATGAGACGGGACGCTATGTGCCCGTAATCACCGATGGTGGCTTTCGCAAGGGCGGGGAGCTATGCAAGGCCCTGGCCGCCGGCGCTGATGGTGTTATGCTGGGCTCGGTTCTGGCCCAGGCCCAGGAAGCCCCGGGGCTAGGTTTCCACTGGGGTATGGCCCATCCCCACCCGACACTGCCCCGAGGCACCCGGATAAGGGTTGATACCAGCGGCAGCCTAGAGCAAATCCTGTTCGGTCCCGCCTCAGTTACCGACGGCAGCCAAAACCTGGTCGGCGCCCTGCGCACGGCCATGGGCGTCTGCGGTGCCTTTAACATCCGGGAGATGCACCAGGCTGAGATGGTTATCGCCCCGGCCATTACCACCGAGGGCAAGTCGTGGCAGCTTGGACAATGCTAGGGGTGTAGTTCTGATGCTAAATAAGGTCTCCCTGGGCGTAATGGACATTGACAAATACCGCCTAATTGAGACCAGGGGCCTTATTGACGAAATCGTCAGCCTGGGCCAGTAGCAACTAGGCCTCGTCTTCCTCCTCAGTGGCCAGCTCGGCTTCACCAGTAATTCTGGGTATCAAGGCCTCTTTGCGCCCCCGCCTGCCTCTTGACGGCGGGGGCAGCCTATCAATCATCTGCCGTAGCTCACTTAGCCTTGCCGCTGGCTGCCCGGCCTCTACCTCTACAACCAGGCCGTCTACCCCTGTTTCCCACAGGACCTGAAGCTCATCAGCAGTGACCTCTGATGGGATAGAGACCAACAGAGGTTTGGCCAGTATATCAGCCAAACGCTGCAAGGACATCAGGCGCCGCCAGGTAAGGAGCGGCTCCTCCTCCGGCTCAGCGACCACAAGCACGGCGTCAACAGGCAAGCGGTCAACCGCCTTAAGCAGGCCTTCGTCTAGCGAGGCCTTTACCACCAGAATCTTGCCCAGGTCATCAGCCTCAAGGACGGCCAGAGAGCTACTGGCCACCGGCAGAACAACAAAATCACCGCCAGCGGCCACAATCTGTTCTATTTCTTCCCGTCTGGTGTCCCCAAGCCAGCCTCCCCAGACAATATCAGCCAAAGACCGGGCCAATTCCTTAAGCGCTTTAACCCCAGATCCCGCTCGGGCAATGGATATTAGGCCAGCATCAGCCCCGGCCACATAATCAGCTATATTAGCAATCCCTGGCTGGGCCAGATGAGCCACAAGCAACAGTCTCGGCCTGGCCGCCGACGACACCATCCTAAATCCCATTGGCTGGGCGGCATCCTGGGAAACCCGTTTTAATCTGTCTATAAACCGGCTCATCTATCTCCACCCTTAAATAGCATAATTCCCGGCCTGGCCTGGCGTCAAGCGGGGTCAGAGTCGCCTCAGCATCTTTATATGCTTGATGCCCGCCTCCCAAAAAGGCGAACCCAATTCCGCAAAGCCGCACGACCTATAGAAGGCGGCAACTGGGTACTGGGCATGGACAACTACCTGCTCTACCTGCCTGTTCCTTAATTCTTCAATCAGAAAGGAAACAATTCTCCTTCCGACCCCCCGGTGGCGGAAGGGCTTCAGGATAGCCATTCTCTCTATCTTGGCCTGACCGGCAGCCAAGAATAGAACCCGGGCCGTGCCGATAACCATCTCTCCATCCCTGACCACCATGTGCTGCGCCTCCCGGTCATGCCCGTCTAACTCTAAGCCCTCTGAGATGCCCTGCTCCTCAACAAACACCCGTCTCCTCACAGTAAAGGCGCCTTCCAGCTCACCATCGCCGGCCACCATTTTATAGACAAGCTTACCCATAGCTAAAATACTTTATAGGTCATTACAAGGACTTGTAGTAAAATCCCCTGTGTTCCACTTGTGCCTTATCATAAGCACCCGTGACATCAATCAGAACCGGGTTATCACTCATAACCGCTCTTAGCTCTTCAGGGCCCAGCCAGGTGATAGCCCGGCCGTCTCGCCGGCTTATTTTGCGGGTGAGGCCCCACTCATCCAGCAACCTCAGTGATACCTCACCGCCCTCTCTGACAGCCCAATACCGTACTCTTCCCTTAGGCGGCGGGCGATAATCTTGCTGCCCACGGGCCCCTGAGAGTTACCCAGAACCCGCAGCATGGCTATCTTTTCCCTTTCAACCTCACGGCC
>Ga0114920_10000289_pt1 | contig 21925 bp, 19 predicted proteins | sample ChitaG_FD_88683 | JGI IMG/M metagenome (GOLD analysis project Ga0114920, IMG submission 88683) | Deep subsurface microbial communities from South Pacific Ocean to uncover new lineages of life (NeLLi) - Chile_00310 metaG | ecosystem: Environmental > Aquatic > Marine > Oceanic > Sediment ...
CTTCCTGGTCTTCATCATTATTGCTTTTGTGGTCTCGACCGAGCTAATGTTTTATTACATCCTGACAGCACCCTTCCTAACATCGGAAAAAATAGGCCTTTCAGAAGCTGCTGTTCCAGGGGTGATGATTATCGCTCAGGTAGCAGAGATCTTCGTATTAGCAATTCTTCTTCCCTATCTTATTACCCGGATTGGCATCAGAAACATTTTGGTTATAGGTGTATTAGCCTGGCCTGCTCGGTATATCATTTTTGCCATAGGCAAACCTGCCTGGCTGGTCATTGCCTCCTTATCCCTGCATGGCTTCTGTTTTGTTTTCTTCTTTGCTGCTGCCTTTATTTATGTGGACATGGTCGCCCCGAGGGGTATCCGACATTCTGCCCAAAGCCTTATTATCCTTGTAACTTATGGGGTAGGGAATTACCTGGGGAGCCTTTTCTCCGGCTGGATTCATGACCATTTCACTATAGAAGAAGTGACTAACTGGACTTCTGTTTTTCTTGTTCCGTGTGCGCTGACTATACTCTGTGCATTCGCTTTTCTGTTTTTCTTTAAACCAAAACAAACCACTGTCCCATCAGAACAGGGATGAACAGTGAGATATGAGTTCGTAGTTTTATTAGCATTCACGAGTTTTTATCTCTGAACTCAAGCCGCGAACTCATATATGGACACATGCCTCTGAGCTTCTATAGAATGGAGGGTCAAAAATGGCAAAAAAAAGATTAGGCGTAGGTTTTATAGGAGCAGGATTTATAACAAGATTTCATATTCGCTCATGGATTGGTGTTCGTGATGCAGATATTCTGGGGATAGTTTCGCGAACAGAGGAGAGGGCAGAGGAAGCTGCTGTTTTGGCTCGAGAGCTCAATGTGGGTGAGGCCAAAGCTTACAAGTCAGTAACAGACATGGTGGCTGATCCTAATATTGATGCCATATGGATTTGCGCGCCGAATTTTTCTCGTCTTGAAAATATGGAGGAGATTGTAAATGCCCTGGAGATGGGAAAAGGAGAATTAGTCGGAGTCGCGTGCGAGAAACCCCTCGGCAGGAATGTGAGGGAAGCCCGTAAGATGCTTGAGCTTGTCAAGAAAACAGGGCTTCTGGATGGATACCTGGAAAATCAGGTTTTTGCTCCAGCTGTGACGAGAGGAAAAGAGATTGTCTGGACACGAGGTGCTGCCATTTCAGGCCGTCCATACCTGGCTCGTGCAGCAGAAGAACACAGCGGACCACATATGCCCTGGTTCTGGGAAGGGGAACTTCAAGGCGGAGGAGTTCTCAACGATATGATGTGCCATGCTGTTGAAGAAGCGCGCTTCATGCTCACTCCACCAGGTGCTATGCGGGATGTTTTAACTCCTGTTAAGGTTACAGCTCACACCTCGTGCTTGAAATGGCAAAATCCCCATTATTCAAAAATTCTCTCTGATAACAGTGGAGGTAAGACGGACTATCTCAACAGGCCAGCCGAAGATTTCGCCCGTTCTCTAGTTGAATACAGAGATGAAAACGGTGAGAAATTGATAGTTGAGACCACTACATCCTGGAGTTTTGTTGGAGCAGGACTGCGCTTGAGTATGGAGTTACTGGGACCGGAATATTCCCTTCTTATCAACAGCCTTGATTCTGGTTTAAAAGTGTTTTTCAGCCGCAACGTAAAGGGAAGTGCCGGTGAAGACCTGGTGGAAAAACAGAACGCCGAAATGGGACTCATGCCTATTGTGAGCGATGAAGAAACTGAATACGGATACATAGCAGAAAATCGCCATATGATTCAGTCTTTTTCAGCTGGAAAACGCCCCGAAGAAAATTTCAGTGACGGTGTCAATGTAACAGAGCTATTGATGACCGCCTACATGAGCGCAGAACAGGAAAAAACAATTCCTTTCCCACCGCCTGATCTTGAATCGTTTGTGCCGGCAGTTGCAAAAGGGGAGTGGAACCCGAAAAAATAACCCAGGCTATTGCATTTTTTATATAAGGAGTAAGAAATGAAGATAAAATCATGTTTATTAACAATTTTTTTGTTAATTCTTTTGGTCAATTTTGAGATGGGAGCCCAGACAGCTAGCACTGAAAAGAAAACTCTCGAGTCGGTAAAAGAAGAAGTGGCGAACACAAATTACAAGGATGTCAGAATAAAAAAGTTCTCGATTTCTCTGCAATGTTGGACATTCAGGAAATTTACATTTTTTGAGACTTTAGAAAAAGCGAAAGAGCTTGGCATAAAACACCTGCAGCCCTATCCGGGGCAAGCTCTCAGCAGTGATTTCCCTGATGTAAAATTTGACCATAATCTCGATGATGAATTGATAAAGCAGGTAAAAAGCAAACTAAAAGAGCATGGTATATCCCTTGTCAGTTACGGAGTAGTCCCTTTTGAAAACACTGAGGAGAGTATGAGCAAGATATTTGATTTTGCAAGAAAAATGAGAATCAGGACTATAGTAACCGAGCCCAAATCCGATGATCCATCTCTTCTCGAAAAGATGGTTAAGAAATACAATATCAATATCGCCATTCATAATCATCCCAAGCCTACAAAATATTTCCATCCGGAGGCAGTCTTTAATTACGTCCAGGGACTCGATAATCGAATTGGCTCGTGTGCTGACACAGGTCACTGGATGCGTGCCGGGATCGATCCTGTTGAAGCACTCAGGCTGCTCGAGGGACGCATAATAGATATTCATATAAAAGACCGCAACAAATATGGAACTGAGGGCACCTTTGATGTCCCGTTTGGACAGGGCAAGGCAAACATCCATGACATTCTTGCTGAAATGACACTCCAGAATTTTGACGGATACCTGGCCATAGAACATGAGAATCCAGATGATGTGGATAATCCTTCTCCCGCAGTCAGAGAAAGGATCGAATATATCAAAAGCATAACCTATTATGAAGAGCATGAAGAGATACTCCGTAGGAGAAACCGGAGATATTCCAAGCATGGTTGGAACCATTATGGTCCTGGATATTTTGTACTTGATGAAAAGACAGGAATACTGAAAGGACAGGGAGGAATGGGCCTCTTCTGGTACAGCATAAAAAAGTATAAAGATTTTATCCTGGAACTGGACTACAAATGTGAAGATAAACACACAAATTCAGGGATCTTTTTAAGAGTCCCTGAAATTCCAGTAAACGATGATTACATCTATCACTCTTTCGAGATCCAGATAAACGACAATGGAAAAGACATAAATAAGACAGCTGCAGTCTACGATGCTGAACCGCCACAAGCTGATGCCTTTAAAGAGGCGGGTGAATGGAACCATATGAAGATTACCTTTAGAGGAAGTCGTATTAAGGTAGAATTAAACGGGACTCTTGTTGTGGACTGGGACGCTGAGCCTAGAGGCAAGGTCAAAGATTTTGCTCGTGAGGGATACATAGGACTGCAGAATCATGATAGCCGCTCTCCAGTTTATTTCAGAAATATATTCGTGAAGGGATTAACCTGAATTATTCATAAAAAAATCCCTAATGTACCCATTTACAACACGACATTTCGATTAATATGAAACTATTAAAAACCCGTATTTTCGCGTTGTGTGTTTTGTTTCTTATTCTTATCTCAATCCCCAAAAAAAACATTTTTGCAGGAGACGACAAGCTCAAACATTTTGGAATCTCATCAATATTTGGAGCCGCTAGCGAAACCTACCTTCACTATAAAACAAATCTAAAAGCTTCGGAAAGAATAATTTTGGGCACTACGTTGGGAACCCTACCAGGGCTAGTAAAAGAATTGATAGATAGTACAAAAAGAGAAAATCACTTCAGTGGAAGCGACTTGGCAATGGATGTTGCTGGCGCCTTTGTTGGTGCCATGGTTGGGAATTTTTTGAACAATATCATTCAAGTTAAAATCAAAAAAGAAAACGATAAAAGAGGTTTTACCATTTCTTTTTCGTATGAATTTTGAGCCATTTCAAACCTTAGAGAGAATAAGCTGATAAGGCTATCTTCTCATTAAACGCAGGCATCGGATCGAAAGGATTATATAAATGGAGAACCCATTCCAACACTCCTGGAGGCAATCCAATTTGTGAAAGGAAAGATGAAACTGATATTTTAAAAAAAATATTAAAATAAATTTATGAAGAAGTATGATCGTGGATGATTCTCCAGCCTTCGCTCATCCGCTGGAATATTATCGTGAATAATCCTTCTCTAACCGTATCTTTCAGCTTGAGCTTCCACCTGCCTAGAATATAGGCAAAATCGCTTGATAAAACTCTAATCTCAACATCCGTAAAATCCAATACACCCATATCTTCCCCAGAATAGCTTGTTTTATACCGAGAGAGGAGTACATCCCAGCCATGGAGCCTTTGGTTTTCGGATTGAAATGTGAATTTCTCTGATTTCCAATAGTATCCCATAAATCCTTCAATATTTCCTTCGTTCCACAAAATCTTCTGCTTATCGATGACGCTCTGGATCTCATTTTCAATTTTCTGTGAATCAGGGGCAAACTGGAAACTGATCAATAGGGGAATAGTCAATAATATTAATTTCTTCAATGTTCCTCCTTATAAATAATAATTAATCTAAACAACGAAGCATCTCTTTTCTCTTTAAAGTGAGGTCCTTTCTTATTTCTCTTTATTTTCACCTGCCTATCTCTTCTGCAAATTATACGAAAAGAAACTCGTGTTTTAAAGGATATGCCGATGCTCGAACAACAGAGGTTCTCACTGCTCAGTTTGAGGTCGTAGGAAAAGTGGTTTTTTGACAACAAATATCTCCTGTGCTATAAGTACATTGTACTCACTAACGGGGTTAAAAACAGGGATAAAAATCCGAGACTTCGATTAATAAAAAGGCCAGATAGTTCTTCCAATGTTTTCAGACATATCAAAAGCCTTGGTTATCCTCATATTTCTGGCTTTTTCGCTTTTTTTAATATTTAAAAAGATATTTAAAATCCGTTTTTCTTACGACTCTTACCTCAATTACCTGTGGACATTTTCCTTGATATTCGCCGTATCTGAGGGAGTCTCCTTTGAAATAGCCACCTGGATTCTGGCATTTCTCTGTTTCATGGCCTTGCGAGAGTATTTCACTCTGGTAGACATTAGACTCCAAGACCGCTGGAGTATCTTTGGGGCTTATCTTTCGATTCCATTCATGATTATCTTAATCCAGTTCGACTACTATGGAATATTTATCATCGCAATTCCTGTTTATGCTTTTCTTGGCATCCCCTTCCTTGTAACATTAGGAGGAAAGGAGATCAAAGGGACTCTTCTGTCTATAGGAATTATTGACTTGGGGCTCTTCCTTCTCGTTTACTGCGTCGGGCACATTGGCTATCTATTGCTCTTTTCCACGTGGTGGGCAATCATGCTAGTTCTCAATGTGGCCATCTGTGACCTTATCGCCATCCTGATAAAGAAAAGCAAGGATCATCGCTGGAGAAATGTCTTAATCCAATATTTCGTCTCGGCTCCGATTATTGTCATACTCACCCTGGCTATATCATATTGGACAAAGATACCATGGCTGCATTGTATATTTCTGGGGCTCCTGATTCCTGCATTAGCGGCCATCGGACGTCATACCATAAGATATATTGAGAAGGATATTGGAATCAGCAGTGATCAACTCCGCCCAGGAAGAGGCCAGGTGATAGACAACCTCAGGTCACTCCTTTATGTGGCGCCAGTGGTATTCCATTACCTTCGGTATTTTTCCATGAGATCCGATGCGTTCTAGAATGAGGAAGCTCAGCAGCCTCTTTTCACTACGAGTTTTAATTCATCTGATTTTACTCAGACCTTTCCTGAAATTGCTCTTTGGATTTAATGTTGCAGGAAGAAAGAATCTCACCTCTCTGGGGCAGTATATTATTATTGCTAACCATAACAGCCATCTGGACACTCTGCTATTGTTTAATACGCTACCGGTTAAACATATCCTGAGGACTCACCCAGTCGCAGCCGAAGAATATTGGTCTAAATCAAAAGCCATGTTCAAGCTGGTGAATTACCTCTTCCGTCCCATCTGGATCATAAGAGACCAGAAATTTGATGATCCTCTAAAAGAGATGAAACAAGCGTTGGATTCCGGTCAAAATCTCATCATGTTCCCTGAGGGTACAAGAGGAACACCCGGACAGATAGGAAAATTCAAGACTGGAGCTGCCAGGCTCGCCGTAGAATACAGAAGCGTCCCGATTATCCCTGTTTTTCTCTCTGGACCTGAAAAAGCATTCCCCAGAAAAAGTGCCCTCCCGGTTCCAATCTGGAACAGTGTTACCATCGGCCCCCCTCAAATGTTCGAAGGAGACGCTCTGGATATCACATCCTCCTTAGAAAAAATGATCCGGGAGCTGTCTGAATCAGAGACCGCAAAAAGACACAGGAGACATAAACGCCCAAAGCCTGCATTCGCGCTTGCCGTGTTGGGAATCGACGGTTCAGGTAAAAGCACCCTTTCCAGAATAATATCGAAAAGGTTATCTGATGTCTTTCGTGTTTGTCTGGTCAGTGACAATCTTGAATTCTACGAGAATAAAAATCAAAAAGAGCTTCAGCATTTGCTTACCGAGAAAGTCAGAGAAGCACTGGGTAGATATGCCAAGAGAGCAAAATCATTGAAGAGTTATAGGATTCCAAAGCTAGCAGAGATTCTGCTCAGGGACCATATGATGGGTGAAGTACAGAGATGGTATACACCTGATATCATTGTCCAGGATGGATGTCCTCTGCTCAACCTAGCGGCGTGGGCAAAATTATACAAAAAGGAATCTTTCGATACAAAGGATTGCTCCAAAGCAATTAAGGTTCTCGCAGGCAAAAGGGAAGAAATCAGGAAAGATGACCCCATATTTACTAAGTTTCATGAGCTGGCTGCCTTAAAGCGCTTCAGACTTGACCATATGAGGCTCCCAGATGCAGTAATCTTTCTTGATGTAGCACCAGCTGTTTCAATCCAGAGAATCCAGGGCAGGGACGAGCAGAGGCAGGTCCATGAAACAGAGGAAAAGTTAACTAAGATGCGGGAAGGCTATCTCTTAGTAATCCAGGTCGTGGAGAAAGATTTCAATATCCCGACCCGTATCCTCAATGGAGAATTGGGCATCGATAAAGTGACAGCATCTGCCATGGAATTCGTCAAGGAACTCCATTTAAAGGAACCTGGACATGAGTAACAGTCCGATTGAAGTAATCGCGACAACGATATCTGGCTCAATCAAAGACTGGGGGAAGGTCCAAAGAATTGTTCCTTTATTCAGAAAGCTTGGAAGAGCGGATGTCTCTCTTCATGCGGTCGATAGCCATGCAGAGGCCAGGCAGCTAACCCATGATCTCGTTGTGAAAGGACAGAGGACCATAATATCGGCCGGAGGTTCTGGCACATTCAACAGTGTCCTTGAAGGATGCATCGATTCCAATGTTGGACTCAAGAACATCATTCTCGGTTTCCTTCGAAAAGGATCAGCCGATCTCATCGGCAAAGCACTGGGAATGCCTGATGACATAGAAAGCGCGATAGAGGTTTTTGTTGCATCGCTGGCCAAAAGAAGAATTGTGAAGTGTGACGTCATACAGGCAGTAAGTGGAGAAAAGGGTGTAAGACCTCGCCACTTCGTGGGTTACGGAGGAGCGGGAATCTTTGGTAGGATCCCTCACTACACCGAAAACCGCTTCATCAAATATTATAAGGGTATATTGAGCCAGTTGTTCGGCGACCTGGGACCATTTTTTGTTGGCGCAGCGTTATCCGTTTTGGATAAGGCGATCAGGCAAGTTGGAAGAAAAAAGACGGCCTGGAGGATAACAGTAGATGGCAAAGAGACCTCACAAGGCTATTATCAAGCAATGATTATTGTGAATGGAGATTTAGGCCCTGACTTTCCTCTTGCAAAGTCAGTCCCACTCGGCTCTGGAGACTTCTATCTATTCGCTATCAGGGACCTCGGATTGCTCAACTTACCCCGCCAATTCAAGCGTGCCTGGGATTCTTCCATCATGGATCGGCCCGAACTCTGGGGATTTGAATCTTATCGCATAGAAAAATCCTTGAAGATTGAACCTGATAAAGGCAAGCCATTTCCAGTCAATGTGGATGGTTCGACTATGACCTGTATGCATTCAGCTTCTTTCCGAATCATCGACCAGATAAACCTGATATCCAAATAAAAAAAAGGGGACAGGCTGCTTTTTTTTGCTAATAAGAGAGATTGCTTCGTTCCTCGCAATGGGCATAAAGGTGGGTTTGATAAATCAAATCCCTACAGGATCGAAAAAAGGGGACTGTCCCCTTTTTTCTATATCTTAAATAGCTGTAACATGATAATCCCTATGATTCCGGCAACAATGAGATAATAAATCATGGGGATTAGCGTCTTTCGAATAAGCAGGCCTTCCTTTCCTAAAAGTCCAACAACCGCTGAAGCCGCGACGACATTATGAATACAAATCATATTCCCTGCAGCTCCCCCCACTGCTTGAAGAGCTACGATAACACCCGGAACAGCTCCAGTTTTTAGGGCCGTGGCGAATTGAAACAGAGAAAACATCATATTGCTGAAAGTATTACTTCCTGCAATAAAAGCGCCCATTGCACCTATCACAGCAGCAAAAACTACCCAACCTTTCCCTATTAAGGCGGCTGCTCCGCTGGCAAGCACAACAGGCATTTTATCCAATCCCCCGGGGACTCCACTATTAATAAAGACCTTAACCATTGGCACTGCAAAGCCGAGGGCTATAGCAGGCCCCATAAGAGTTCTGAAGGATCGAATCACAGCTCTTTTAACCTGCCTCTTCTGAGTCTTATGAATAAAGACTGTCAGAACCACCACAACTAAAAACAAAAATCCGGGCAAATAGAGGGGCTGGAAACTGGTGCTGATAGAAGTTCGGAAAATATTTGTCCACTTTACGGCAACAGAAGCCAGGGCTTCCTGCAGAGGATTCCACAGACGACTGATAAGGAGGAATAGGCCAACCAGAAAATAGGGGAGCCATGCCTTAAAAATGCTCATTCCTGATTTCTCATCATGATGTTCATCGAGCTTTTGACCCACCCACTCCTGGGGCCACGCTTCCCGCGAAGGGAAATCCCAGGTGTCCCTTGGGACAAGAAAACGCGCTTTTGCCAAAGGAACGACAATCGCAAGTCCTAAAAGAGATCCCAAAAGAGAAGGGAACTCAGGCCCCAGGAATAATCCAGTAAGCGTGTAAGGAATAGTAAAACAGAGCCCGGCAAAGAGAGCAAAAGGAAAAATGGATAGACCTTCCTTCCAGCTTCTCTTTTGACCGAAAAAACGTGTCATCATCACTACTAGAATTATTGGAATAAGAGTCCCGGTAATGCCGTGAATCAGAGCCACCTTGCCTCCGATAGAATTCAAATAAGCAGAAAAGTCTGCATTATGTGCGTTTAAATAATCTATGACTTCAGCTTGACCACTCAGCCCCGCATTGACACCGATGAGGATAGGTGTCCCTATAGCCCCGAAAGAAACCGGCGTGCTCTGGATAATCAAAGTGACCATAACAGCCGCCATAGCTGGAAACCCTATGGCTACCAATAGTGGAGCTGCTACCGCAGCCGGTGTTCCGAATCCAGCAGAGGCTTCAATGAACGAACCGAACAGGAAGGCAATAATAATTGCCTGAACTCGGCGGTCCGGCGAGATGAGAAATATGCTGCTCCGAATAGCAGAAATGGCGCCACTTTGCTGCAGCAGATTTAAAAGAAGAACTGCACCCAGAACAATATAAAGAATTGAGGCTGCTGTAACCACGCCATCTATAGAAGCAGCCGCCACTTGAGGAAAAGGAACTTTCCAAATAACCAGGGCTTCGAAACAAGTAAGGAGATAAGCAATGGGCATGGCCTTGGTTGCAGGCCATCTAAAAAGAACGATTAAGCCAAATACCGAAACAATCGGCAAAAGGGCAAAAAGAGATAAAATACCTAAACTCATTCGCAAGACCCTTTGTCTCTCAAATCCTTCATTAGGATAAATCCAACATGCCAAGTTATACCTCTGGCTATCTTCAATTCCTGAACTTTATAAAACAAGAAGCATTCGATGTCAAACAGGTAATTTTCATTGCGTTTTCAGCATTATCCATTCCATAAAAATATTGGTATAATTTAAAAATGGGAGGTTGACTCAGGAGTCGAATTTAACTATATTGTTTATAATAATATATATTATCCATCGTTGACCATGGAAAATTTGAGTAAAGAAAGAAAAAGCGAAATTTGGGCTATTGGTGGTGCCAAAGGCGGAACAGGGAAGTCTTTTCTTACAAGCTCTATGGGCACTTATCTTGCACTGCAAAAAAATAGAGTTATTCTAATAGATGTTGACCTTGGGGGAGCAAATCTTCATTCATTCTTTGGCATGAAAAGACCGAAAAAATCTCTTACAAATTTTTTCGAAATGAAAACCCCACTCAACAAGCTCCTTGTCAAGTCCAACATAGGGAACATGTCCTTAATAACTGGAAATATCCATTCCCTCTCCTCTGATAACATCAGATTTACCCAAAAGCTCAAATTATTCAGACATATTATGAAATTAAATACAAACTATGCTCTTATTGACTTAGGCGGGGGGAGCCATAGAAATACTATCGATACTTTTCTAATGGCGGACAAGATGATTGCTGTTTTGGAACCAGAAATAACGGCAATAGAGAATTTGTACCATTTTGTAAAAAATGCGCTGTTCAGAAAAGTAAGGATGGTACTGAGAGCACATGGTTTTAAAGAAATGCTGGAGCATGTGTGGGAAAGAAAAGAAAAGTACAGGATAAAAAATTTGAAAGAGCTTATCGATTGGCTCAAGGGTAGTTTTTCGTATATAGAGGAAATTCTCGATAGGGAGCTCTCTGATTTCTCGATTTATCTTGTATTAAACAAGGTAAGAACAACTCAAGAGATCGCAATGGGGACCTCTCTGAGAAGTGTGTTAAGGAAATACTTAGGGGTAAAAACAAAATATGTGGGCTACATCGAATATGATGACTCAGTGTGGATGTCTATCCGAAACGGGCGGCCATATATGCTGAATTATTCATCAACTCCTTGTGCAAAAGAGATAGAGACTATTACGAAAAACCTGATGGAGGGAAAAGAGATAAAAATATTGAGAGGTTGATCATGCCAGAAGAAGGGCTTAAAAAGTATTTTGAGATTCTTGAAATCAGCCCTGATGCATCGCTTTCCGAGATAAAAAATGCATACCTGCGTTTAAAAAAATTGTATAGCACTGAATCCATAGTGATATCTCCAGTTGCTGACGAATTTCCAAAGAGAAGCCGGAGGGCGATATTAAAGAAGATTGAAAGCGCATACACAAAGCTTGTTGCTCTCTTGGAAAATGAGCAGAGTAAACCAGTTCCCCAAAGAAGGCCCTCAGTTTCTGATGTTCCTATTGAAAAAGAGGCAGGAATTACTTCTTATAGCGGAGAGGTTTTACGGCAAATAAGAGAAAAAAGGGGAATACAGCTTTATGAGATTGCTCTGGAGACAAAGATTCGTATCGAACTCCTTAAAAACATCGAACTCGAGAATTTTGATGTCCTTCCATCCGGGATTTATCTCAAGGCCCACCTGATGAATTACGCAAGCATTCTCTCAATTAATCCCAAGAAAGTAGCAGAAGACTATATCCGCAGATATGAGGAATGGAATAAGAAAAGAGAGGAGAAAGCAACAAGTTAGATCTTCCTTTTTATCCCCTTTTTTATTAACAAATTCAAACTTCTTTAGAACAGAGTAAAAATACAAATGAATTTCGATTAAGGGAGAGTACTAATGAGAAAAAGACAGATCCTCAAACCTTTGTTTATTTTATGCTTTTTATTCTTTATGCATCAGGCCTTTTCTTTTGCTCAGAGGGCAGGATACTCAGGAGAAGAAATTACAAGACGGAGAAATGCTCTGATGGGTCAGATCAAAGATGGGATGATAATTCTCTTCGGAGAATCAATGCCACAACCAGGAGCTCATCCCAGACAGGATAATGACTTCTATTATTTCACCGGAATCGAAGATATGAATACAATCCTGGTTATGGCTCCGAAAACAAAAGAGTCATTCCTTTTCCTGCCCCGACAGACACCCCGAGAGGAAATGATTGAAGGACCAAATTTAATGAAAGATAAAAAGGCAAAAGAAAAGACCGGATTCAAAGATATCTTCCCCTTGAGTTATTTTGATGAATTTATAGCGCGGTATGCAAGAAGATTCGGACTTACTTTTCATCTCCGGCTTTCCCCACACGATGTTGTAGATAATGCAAGGTGGGAAACTCTCATATTCATCGGTAGAAAAAATCGAACTCACTACAACGACCAAATTACTCTCAAAAATTACAGAATTAAGAAACTTAAAGAACGATATCCAGTTTTCCAGTTTAAGGATATCGTCCCCATAATTGATTCAATGAGGATGATAAAAAACCCTGAAGAGATTGAAATACTGAGAAGAAACGGAAAAATCTCTGCCGAGGGAGTTAAACAAGCTATGGTGGCTACAAAGCCAGGAGTTTATGAATACGAACTGGAAGCAGAAGCAATGTACACAATTTTAAGGAATGGAGCAAAGGGAGCAGCCTATCCTCCTATTGTTGGCTCTGGCCCCAACTCGTGCATCTGGCATTACAGCAAGAATTCGAGACAGGTTGAAAATGGCGATTTAGTACTCATGGACTTCGGGGCAGACCTTGATTATCTCTGTATGGACATAACCCGAACATGGCCTGCTTCTGGAAAATTTACACAGGAGCAGAAAAAAATCTATCAGATTGTCTTAGAAGTTCAAAAGGCCTGCATAGAGGCTTACCGCCCTGGAGTTACTGCGAAAGACGTTCAAAAGCACGTAGCTGAAGTTATGAAAAAGAAGAAATTAAATATAAGAGGATTAAGAGGTGGGATAGGCCATTATGTCGGAATGGCTGTCCATGATGTTGGGCCCCGTGGAATTCGTCTAAAAGAAGGAATGGTTTTTGCCATCGAGCCTGCTCTGTATTATCCAGAGAAGAACATTGGAATCAGGATTGAGGATACAGTTTTGATCACAAAGGATGGCTGTGAGGTTTTGACAAAAGATGTCCCTAAAGAAATAGATGAAATTGAAAAATTAATGGCAGAAAGAAGGATTACTATTCGCGATATTCGGTTCTAATATTTCCTAGATATATTTGCTGTAAAACATAAACTTTTCGAGGAAAAGAAATGCTTTCCCTATTGGTCGCTTGCAATGAGATTGTAAGCCATGTATTTTAAAATAAAAAGAATAAAATAAACGGCAGCACTAAAAAACGATGGCTGAAGCAAAGCCCTTCTCGCCTGTTAAGCTCATCTGTGGGATTATCGCTTCTGAGGAATCCATTTTTAAAAAGGCTGAAGAACATCTTGTCCAGTTATATGACTCCATAGAGAATGCGAGCCCTCTTCTGAAGTTTAATTTTACAGATTATTACGAAAAACAGATGGGAAAAAATTTAAAAAGGAAATTCTTGAGTTTCGCCCACCTTATTTCACCTGAAAAATTGGGCGAGATAAAGCTTCGAACGAATGAACTTGAAGAAAAAATAAAAGAAGAACAGAGAGCAAGCCACCGGATTATCAACCTCGACCCAGGCTATTTGACCCCTTCAGCCTTAATTATTGCCACAGTCAAGGATTTTGCCCATAGAATCCCACTCCAACATGGCATATATGCCCATCTGGAGTTATTGTTCGGTAAAAAAGATATTCACACATTGAGCTGGACCTATCCGGATTATCAAACCGAAGAATACCAAAACTTTTTTAAAGCGGTCAGAAGTGTCTACCTCTCTCAACTCCGGGATGTTATAAATACTTGAAATTCACCTAAATAAGCTTTAACTAAGCTTAATTATTCACGAGTCGAGGTTGCCGCAGATGCAAGGCATCGGCGCGTGAAGCTGTGGTACTCCACTGTGAATGCGCTGTAACGAAGCAGATGTGGTGAGATCGGCTCGCCGTGAGGGAAAAAATGCCGATTAATATAAATAGATTTTTTATGAATAGTCATCATCAATATCGAGTGCGGATATTTCTCTCAAATTTTTTACTATCTCCGGAAGCTCTTTCAAGACGACTTGGACATCCTCTTCTGTATCGAATCGCCCCAAAGAAAACCGGACAGCAGTCCGCGCAACTTCAGGCCTCAAGCCTATAGCGCTGAGTACATAGGAAACATCCTCTGTCCCTTCTGCACACGCAGAACCCGTTGAGACACAAATCTCTTTTGTAGCTAGAGCCAATAGGATTGCTTCTGCCTCAAGCCCCATGAAACAAAAATTCAAAGTGCCCTTTACCCTATTTTTCTCATGGCCGTTAAGTTTCACTTTTGGAATGGTCTCTTCTATCCCTTTTTTCAGTTGCTCTGCAAGTTTTTCAATTCTCTTTTTATCCTTGCTTCTACTCTCTACTAGAACACGTACTGCCTCTCCAAAGCCAACAATGCCGATTGTATTTTCTTTTCCAGCCCGCATTTCTCTCTCCTGATGTCCTCCGTATCTAAGAGGTTTGATATTTGTGCCTTTCCGGACATAAAGAGCGCCTATTCCTTTCGGACCATAGATTTTGTGGGCAGAAATAGAGAGGAGGTCCACGCCCAGTTTTTTAACATCGACATCAATCTTACCAAAAGACTGAACAGCATCCGTGTGTACAAGAACTCCCTTTTCTCTGGCTATTTTTGTCACAGCCTCAATGGACTGGATTGTCCCAATCTCGTTGTTTGCATGCATGATTGAAATGAGAGATGTCTTGGGTGTGATGGCATTCTTGAGAAAATCCAGGTCAATTGTTCCATATTGATCTACTGGGACGTATGAAACCTTAATTCCTTTTTTTTCAAGATATCTGGCTGTTTCTATAACTGCCGGATGCTCAATTGTGGATGTAATAAATTCATCTTTTTCAGGGAAAGCCTCCAATATACCGCGTATTGCGAAATTATCCGCTTCACTTCCTGATCCTGTAAAGAAAATCTCAGTTCTGATGGCTCCTAAAGCTTTAGCAATGACCTCTCGTGCTTCAGTGATAATTTCTTTGACTGCCCTGCCTATCGGATAAAGAGAAGATGGATTTCCATAATGTTCTCTTAGAAACAGAGACATCTTCTCTTGGACAGAAGGGTCAAGAGGAGTTGTAGCATTGTTATCCAGATAAACCATTCGCAATCCTCTCTTTCAAATAGTTTTACTCATCTAACCCGAATTATTCACGAGTCGAGGTTGCCGCAGACGTCGTTGCGAGGAGCATAGCGACGTGGCAATCTCATGCCTTTGGCGAATCATCATGAGATCACCACGCTCTCTTCGATCGCTCGTGATGACAATTTTATCTTAAGCATAGGTCGTCAGATCGGCTCGCCGTAAGGGAAAAAATGCCGATAAATATAAATAGATTTTTTTCAAGAGAGTAGTTATCAGGATTTACAGCAATGTCAGAGTAACTTCCTGATATTGTTGTAATTGCAGCAAGTATCGGCATTTTTTATGAATAAATTTAGGTTAAAGGATTCATGACTAAGCCAGACTTAAGTTTTGGAAAAAAGTCTGTTGATTTCTGGGGCATGAGCTCTCCATTCTCGACAACCTCTCTTACCTGATTAAGAGAAACAGGCTTAAGGAAGAAAATCATCTGAAATTCTCCCTCAATGACCTTTTCCAAGCCCTGATCAAGTTTTCTTATGTAGCTCACGTTGTTTTCCAACGAGAAAGGTTCTGAACTGAGGGCTTGAAGCTTATCAATGATAAGAGAATGGAGAATAGCCACATCCAATCGCCTCCATTCTCTGGATCTCTCTTCCCTTATTTCTGTATCCAGAATATCCTCAGATTTGAGCTTGAAGATGAAAAATTTCTCGAACTGAGAAACAAAGGCTGCAAAGGTGTGGTTCTCACTATATACCGTTGCCTGAATATCTTCAACTATGGTTTTGTCTGAGAAGTCCTGCCAGCTTACCTCGGAGATATCAAAACAAGAAGAGAAAAGTTCTCTAAATCCCTCCTCAGACAGCTTATCCAGGCCCCTTACCAGCCTGTATGTAGGGAGTATCACCAGGCCAGGATCATCGACCCGAAAAAGCGTCATCATGATGAAATTAAAGGGCTCATCACCCGTGACTTCTCTCCTCTCTTCAAGAATCTCTTTTCGGAAGTTGAGAGAGGTCTCATACCGGTGATGCCCATCAGCAATAATCAGTACTTTATCAGCCATAGCCTCCTGAATTTTCTGGATGGATTCCTGGTCTTTGATTATCCATAGCCTGTGAATGAAATTATCTTCATCTTTTACTTCTGCCCCAAACTCTGCCCCATCTTTGGCTGACTCGATTGCATTTGTGACTTCTCTCTCGTCATCTCTGTAAAGCAGGAAGATCTGCCCTGTGTTGGTATTTGTAGCGCGCAAAAGATTCAGCCGATCTATCTTGTGTTTGGGAAAAGTTTTTTCATGAGGAAGCACTTTTCTCGAAGAAAACTCTTCTAGCCTAACTCTTGCGATGAGCCCCATTCTCTTCTTCCCTGCGCCATCAACCTGGTATTCCTGCTCATAAAGATAGAGAGCATCTCTGTCTTCTCTGATCAGTACGCCTTCACTTAACCAATTGTCCAGATAGATATCGGCTCTTCTGTATTTATCTTTTTCCGGATGCTCAGGATCATCATCCTTTCCTAAAATAATTCTTACCACACTATAGGGATTCTTTCTGTAATATTCTTCCTGCTTCTGAGGGGGAATCCGGTCATAAGGCTCGGTGATAACCTCTTCCAAGTTCACTTTCTCGCTGTTATATCTCAATCCCTTGAATGGTCTTATATCAGCCATTTGTCCTCCGTGAATAATCCAGAGAAGTTGATTCTGTGGAAGTTATTCCTAAGTTAATCTCTTTCTCTCAAAATCTCGACGACTTCCATGCCTGCCCTTTTCTGTCCTTCTTTTGCAGCAGCACCGATATGGGGAGTTGCTATAACATTCGGATGATCTATCAGAGAGAAATCATCCGGCGGCTCTTTCTCGAAAACATCTATCGCTGCTGCTCTGACTTTTTCGGCCTGAAGAGCTTGCAATAGTGCGCTTTCATCAATTGTTCCTCCACGAGCCGCGTTGATAATGATCGTTCCATCCTTCATTTTCTCAAATTCCTGATTGCTTATCATATGCTTGGTCTGATCTGTCAATGGCAAATGGAGAGAAATAATATCCGATTGAGCAAGGAGTTCGTCAAAGGATACTTGTTTGATATCCAGATCGGTTTTTATTTCAATCACATCGTACGCAATAACAGTCATCCCGAAAGCAAGAGCGCGCTTTGCAACCTCTTGGCCTATCCTCCCAGCACCAACGATTCCCAAAGTCTTTCCATAGAGTTCAGTGCCCGAGAGAACTTTCTTCTCCCATCTATGCTCCTTCATAGAAAGGTTGGCCTTGCCGTGGTTCCGCACAGCGGCAAGCATCAGCCCGAACGTATGCTCTGCTACAGAAATAGACGTGGCAGCAGGAGTATTTGCGACCTGGATTCCTTTCTCCTGGGCCGCCTCAAGATCAATATTATCAAGACCTATTCCAGCTCTGATGATAAGTTCCAGGTTTGAGGCCGATTCAATGATCCTCCTGGTGATCTTTGTAGCACCTCTGACAACTGTGACATGAAAATCAGCAATTGTGTTAACTAATTCATCCTCATCCATCCCTGTTTTTAAGGTGACCTCAAAATTAGGGATGGATTTAAGCTCTTCAAGAGCCTCCGGGTTTAAAGTGTCGGCAACAAGTATCTTTTTCATTCCCAATTCTCCTTTAAAATAGTTTCAGCAGCCTCGATAGCACTTCCTCTCTTAAAATCATAGCCAAGTTCAGAGAGAGTCATCTCCAGCGCTGTGAGGGCGATTATGACATCAAAGCCTCCCATGTATCCAAGGTGAGCAATTCGGAATATCTTTCCTTTGTAGGGATCTTGACCACCTGCGATATAGGCCATGTACTTTCCCTGCATTGTCTTAACAAGCTGTATTCCGTCAACCCCGGAAGGAACCTTAATAGCCGTACAGATGTTTCCAGGACTCTTGGAGAGAAGCTCTAAGCCGATAGCTTTTGCTCCGGCTCTAGTGGCATCTCCAAGAATACGATGGTGTTCGAAAAGCTTTTCCAGGCCCAGAGATTTAATGATATCCAGAGATTTTTTCTGTTGGATGACAAGCGAAATCGCTGGAGTGAATGGAGTGGTTTTTTTCTCGAGGTTTTTTTTGCATTTCTTGGCATCAAAATAGAACTTTGGAAGCGTGGACTGTTCCACCAAGTTCCAGGCCTTTGAACTGAAAGAAAGGTAGGCAAGCCCAGGCGGGATCATGAATGATTTTTGAGAGCCTGCAACCATAATATCCACATTCCACTCGTCTACTGGACAGGGAGTGGCACCGAGTCCAGAGATTCCGTCAACGACCAAGATTGCGTCTGAAGAGGCCAAGACCTCTCCATACCCCTGGATATCATATACAGTTCCCGAAGAAGTCTCAGAGAGAGTTGTAAAAACCGCTTTTGTCTCAGGATTCGCTTTTAATTCCTCTGCCAGTTGATCTTTCGTAAAAGGCTCTCCCCATTCAAGTACAATCTCTCTGACTTCTACACCGTAAGCTCGGCAGATTTGACCCCATCTCTCTCCGAATTTTCCTCCACTGAGAGAGATGGTTTTGTCTCCCGGATTGAAGGTATTGACCACGGCTGCTTCCATGGCTCCTGTTCCGGATGATGTTAGAACATAAACATCCTGCTCAGTTTGGAAAACATACTTTAATCCTTCAATTACATCCATGAAAATCCCTGAAAATTCAGGAGTCCGATGATGAATTATGGGCTCTGAAGCTGAAGAAAGTACATCCGCTGGAACAGGAGTAGGGCCGGGTGAAAGAAGATAATATTTTTTTATCATATAAATCCTCCTAAAAAAATTTAATTATTATCTAGATATATGCCAATATTGCTGACCACATGACATTGTTGGCAATGAAGCAATTGTCGCCTATAACACATAGTCGTTAATCTCGAAAATTCAGCCCAAGGTCTACTTGTCGATTTCTGCAGAAAATTCACTGTTCTTATCTAATATCTAACAGTTAAAATTATCAGAATTCTTAAGCACAGTCAATTATTAAATGGGGTCAGGTCTTGTTTTTTGCTTCTCGATTCTTGAACCTGTCTACTTTGATGATATTCATCAGGCAAGCCTGATGAATCAAACTACTACCTTATCTCACCGGTAAAGCAAAAAATAAGACCTGACCCCTAGAACTGGGATATTATTTCTGTGAGGAGTGCCGTTTTTTCTGGAAGAGAAGAGAGAATAAGGTGCTCATTCTCAGCATGAATTCCATCTCCATCAGGTCCCAAGCCATCAAGCGTAGGAATCCCCATTCCAGAAGCTATAGATGCATCGGAACCTCCCCCTGCTTTTCCTGCCTCAAGCGTCATTTCCAATGACTCGGCAATTTTCTTCACCTTTCGGAAAAAATCTGTGGAAGCTTTTGTTTTTTCCATGGGAGGGGTAAGGCTTTCTGTGGAAAAGCTAATTTGAGCCCCGCTGAGCTGAGGCGACAATTGCTTCAGAAAGTTAATGATTTTTTCTTTCTGACTATTGTTCCAGAACCTGATATCCAGAACAGCCCATGCTCTTTCAGCAACAATATTAGCCTTTTCTCCCCCTCCTATTAAACCGATGTTAAAAGTGATTCCTTTTGTTTTTATCTTTCGTAACTGGCGAAGTTGCATCATCAGTTCTTCAACAGCGTTCGTTCCTTTCTCAGGGGTTCCGGCATGAGCGGCTTTTCCTTTTGCTTCCAGCCTTATAACCAGACGGCCCTTTCTCTGTATTTTCAAAGCTCCTCCCGGAAGAGCAGGTTCCAGGCAAAGTACATAGGCTGATTTTTTAGCTAATTTTTGAATGGTTTGATGAGAAGAATGGCTCCCGATTTCTTCGGCAGAATTTATAAACACGGCAATTCTCCTTCTTGGCTGTATCTTCATCTCCTTTAGACATCTAAGAGAAAACATAGCCATAACCAGGCCAATTTTCATATCTAACACTCCAGGGCCAAAGACCTTACTCTTCTTTATTAGAAAAGGCATATCTTTGATCTTCCCCACAGGCCAGACAGTATCAATATGGGTAAGGACCAGAAGCTGCTCCTTTCCTTTACTACGGAACTCTGAAGGATACTCTGCCAGATAGAGGTCACCCGTCTTCTTTTGGGGAAACCGTGTTATTTTTGTACCTATCTTTTTAAATTCCTTTATGACAAAAGACGAACAGGTATCGACAGCCTTCTTGTCTGTGGAAGGAGATTCACGAATTACAATCTCCTTTAAAAGATTGACCATTTCTTCCTGACGGGATTTAAAATAATCTGTGAAGTTCATGATTTGGCCCTCCTTTAAAGATTATATATTTACCACAACCTGGTTGAATTTCACAATCAATTCTTCCGAAATCCTGAAATATCCAGAAAAGTATAGAAATCTTTTTATCACCTTAACTCTCTAAGATTCATGGAAAATGGGAGAAGACAAGATCACCGTTTGGATACGAGAGGACTCATCCCAATGTTCTATGAAAAAATTTGACAATCACCCAGACATAGAGGATGATAATATTGTGAAAATTAAATACAAAATAAAGATACTCACCATAGCTTTGGGTTTCTTCTTCATATACTTTCAAGGCTTTTCTTATGCCCAATCGCTCAGCTTTCATATCAATGGAGGGATAGCTTTTCCTCAGGAAGATAACATAGAATCTGGACTTGAAACAGGATTCGGTTTTTCTCTTTCAATTGATAAGAAAATCTCTCTCTCTCTTGATTTCAGCTACTGGAAAAGCGATGTGAGCGAAGAGCATCCAGAACTCTATAATGGAAAACTATCTGTCACTCCCTTTCTCGTTTCACTTCAATACTCCCTGTTTGAAGAGGCAACAGTCATTCCTTATATCTTTGCGGGCACGGGATTTGTCTTTAGCAACTTTGAAATAGGGGATGTTATCACCATTCCAGAAATAAGCATAAATCAAAAATTGGGAACTGGCATCAGCTTCCATTGCGGTGTTGGAGGCCGTATTAAACTCACAACCAACCTTGCTCTTCTTACGGAGATAATCTATATCTATAGAGACGCGACAGGAGAGACTACTGTAACATATTTGAATTTTGGAGTGACAAAGGATGAATTCTCTATAAATATAAGTTCCTTTATACTGCGCGTGGGAATTAAGTATTTTACTTGATTAACCTGAATTATTCATAAAAAATGCCGGTGCTTTCTATTATTACAGCAATATCAGGAATTTATCCATAAAAATGGGGTCAGGTCTTGTTTTTTGCCATATTACTCCCTATTTTCACTTATACTTAGCATATCTTTCCTACATATGGCAAAAAGCAAGACCTGACCCCATTATTCTTAAATTCTCTTTCAAGAAAAAATTCTTCGTATTCATCGGCATTTTTTATGAATAATCCAGGTTGATAAAGAGGCGGAGATGAACTTTTTTTCTTTTTTATTTTTGCTATTGATAGCATCTATTACGGGTGTTATCGGTGCTAACCTAGCTGGAAGAAAAAGACTGGGCTGTTTAAGTTCTATCGTGCTCGGTTTTATCGGAGCCTTGATTGGAGCCTTTATCGCCAGAAAATTAGAACTTCCACTTTTTCCCTCGATAGAATTCGGTTCCCATTCTTTCCCGATTGTCTGGGCTGTCATCGGTTCAGCTCTCTTTGTAGCCCTACTTAATCTCTTCTCTCGCTCAGGGAGATAGAGGAACTACTTTATCGGCTCCAATATCGATTTAAGCCTTCTGAGTACAGAGCCACCTCTTCTGATCATCCTTCCTATGGGCCGTTGCTTAAGCCTGA
>Ga0114920_10000290_pt1 | contig 21820 bp, 18 predicted proteins | sample ChitaG_FD_88683 | JGI IMG/M metagenome (GOLD analysis project Ga0114920, IMG submission 88683) | Deep subsurface microbial communities from South Pacific Ocean to uncover new lineages of life (NeLLi) - Chile_00310 metaG | ecosystem: Environmental > Aquatic > Marine > Oceanic > Sediment ...
GGACTTTTGGGACTCGAGGGAAATGCATTGAAAAGTGAGATCGAATTCAGGCCAAGCTTCCCCGGAAACTGGAATAGAGTGAAGGTCAAAAATTTTCGTGTCGGAAAAGATGTATTCCATTTTCTTATGGGAAGAGATGAGCATAACTTCGTTTTTGAAATTGAGGCTAAGGCCTCGACCCCTTATCGACTATCTTTCTCTCCTTCGCTGGGCTTCGGAACATCTGTGAGAACTTTGAAAGTTAATGGGGAAGAGAAGGACTTTAGGATCGAAGAATATATGGGAGAAGTCCGTTGTGTGCTCAATCTGGAAATAAAGGAAAAAACGCTTATAGAAATAGAGACCCAAGGAAGCATTTTTCTCTATTTGCCTCCCCACTTCCCTCAGATTGGGGATAAAACTTCGGGACTGAAGATTATCAGAGCTCAGTATCAAGATAATCAATTGCAAATTATTGTCGAAGGATTAGCAGACAAGGATTATACTTTGAGCATAATAACGCCCCGTTCAATCCATTCAGCGAGTGAGGCAGAATTGATGAAGAAGGGAAAGCTTGAGAAAAAGATAAAGATAAATTTTAAGAGCCAAGAGGAAGGATATATAAGAAAAAAAGTTATTATCAGGTTCGAGAAAAATATTTGACATGATGTTTGTTATGTAATATGAAACAAGGAATAAATAAGGCTCTATCCCATAGAATGATTGCAAGAGATCCCTGCTATTCGAGACAAGATAAAGGACGAAGTTCGTTCAGGCTTTTTTTTCTGAGTTTATTTTTAGCCTTTGGCCTTCTTGGACTCCAATCGTTCGATTTGTATGCTTCCCACAAAATAAAGATTATAACAAGTGTATTTCCTCTTAAGGAGTTTGCAGAAGCTGTCTGTGGAGATAGGGGAGAAGTATCCCTCCTTCTTCCTCCTGGCGCAGAGATTCATACCTGGAGGCCCAGACCGAGCGACATCGTAAGAATTTCATCTGCTGACATTTTTATATACATCGGTCGAGATTTGGAGCCTTGGCTTCACGATATTTTAAAAAGTGTAAAAAGCACGAACCTGAGAGTTCTGGAAGCAAGTCAGGGAATATCCTTGATAGAAGAAGAATCACATGAACATCAGCATAGTCATGAGCATGAAACAGTAGACCCTCATATCTGGCTTGACTTTGAGATTGACCAGATAATAGTCGATAAAATAGTGGCTATTCTTTCTGAGGTAGACTTTGCGGGCTCATCTATTTTCAGGGGAAATGCAAACCTTTATAAGAAGAAACTCCAGAAGTTGGATAAAAAATACAGCAAAGAGCTAAACCGCTGTGTCCATAGGACTCTTATTCTTGGCGGTCATGCAGCATTTGGCTACCTGGCGAGAAGATATAATCTGCGCCAAATTTCCCTTTATGGATTGAGTCCTGATTCTAAACCCACTCCAAAGCAACTTATTGATGTTGTGGAACAGGCCAAGAAGCAAAGAATAAAGACAATATTTTTTGAGATCGCTGTGAGCGATAAGCTGGCAAGAGTCATTGCTAAGGAAGTTGGTGCTAGAACTCTGGTTTTAAATCCAGGCGTAAACCTGACAAAGAAACAGTTGAAGTCCCGCGTAACATTTTTTGATATAATGGAAAAGAATTTGGAGAGCTTAAAAGATGGACTCATCTGCAAATGAACCAAAAGAGTTGATTGCTGTTCAAGATATATCTTTTAGTTACGGACTTACCGCTGTTTTAACTCGTGTAACATTTACCATCAATTCGGGTGATTTTTTGGCAGTTATAGGGCCCAATGGCTCTGGCAAAACAACTCTAGTTAAGATAATCCTTGGACTGTTGAAACCCACTCAGGGTGGAATTCGAATGATGGGAAAGCCCTTGGATGAATTTGCTGAGTGGCAAAGTCTGGGCTATGTCCCTCAGAAGGCCACGCATATTGATCCTTTTTTTCCAGTATCAGTCAAGGAAGTTGTGCAGATGGGACTCCTTTCGAGCAGGAAGTTTCTCAGATTTTCAAAAAAAGAAGAGGAACTCTCTGTCCAGAAAGCATTGACCCATGTTGGTATGGAAGCATTCAAGAATTGGAGAATAGGGAATCTCTCAGGTGGACAGCAGCAACGTGTCTTTATCGCTAGAGCAATAGTTAATCAGCCAGACATTCTTATCCTTGATGAGCCAACAACAGGAGTGGATGCTAAAACCCAAGAGCATTTTTATGATATGCTTGATAAGCTGAATAAAGAAGAAAGGATTACTATTGTTCTGATCACACATGATTACGGGGTTGTCAATAAGCACGTCACTCAGGTCGCTTGCCTCAACCAAAGATTAGTCTACCATGGCTCCCATGAAGAATTCTGCCGTTCTGAAGCATTTAAAGAGATCCTGGCTGAAGGTCACCACATGATCTCCCATCGCCATTGATAGATTATAATGGGGTCGGTTCTTGAATCTTGAAACATATGACATAGAGTTGAATTAACAGATTTGTTTCTTGAATCTTGATATTGAATCGCCTATGGGCCAACTTTTTATCACCTGTTTCAAGATTCAAGAACCGATCCCAAGAAGGAAAAATGGAAGCTTTTCTTACATATGGATTTCTTCAAAGAGCGCTCCTCGCAGGAGTATTTGTTGCGATTGCCTGTGCCCTCTTGGGAGTGTTTCTTATCCTTAGGCGTGATGCCATGATTGGCCATGGTATAGCTCATGTCACTTTTGCGGGGGTGGCTCTGGGGCTATTACTGAATATCATGCCCCTGGCTATGGCTTTGGCCGTCGCAGTTCTGACAGCTTTGGGAATCATGAGGTTGAAGGAAAGAGCCGGTCTTTACGGAGATACGGCCATAGCCATTTTCAGCAGCGTGGGATTTGCGCTTGGAATATTAATAGTGACTCTTGCCCACAGTTTTAACGTGGATCTATTCGGCTACCTTTTCGGTGAAATTTTGGCTATAAGTACCTCTGAAGTATTGCTTTCTGTTGTTTTGGCGATAATAGTAGTATTGATTGTGATATTGAATTATCACAAATTCATGTATGTGACATTTGACAGGGAAGCTGCAAAGGCTTCAGGAATTAAAGTCGGGCATCTTGATGTTGTTTTAACTGTTCTTACTGCTGTGACGATCGTACTTGGCATGAAAGTAGTGGGGATTCTTTTGGTGTCTGCCCTTGTGGTCATTCCTGCTGCAGCAGGTCTGCAGCTGGCAGCTAATTTTAAACAAGCTATCCTCCTTTCTTCCGTTGTAGCCGTTATCTCTATGGTTTTGGGCCTTTTCTTTGCATTCTATTTTGATCTTCCTGCCTCAGGGTCTATTGTTATCCTTTCTTTTTTCTTTTTCGTGCTTTCATTTCTTTTCAAAAAAATAAAATAAACAATAAATGGGGACGTTCCCTATAGTTCTTTTTCGATAATTTCTCTCAGCTCATTCCCGAGTTTTAAAGCTTTTTTCTTCAAAGAAGCAGCTTTTCTCCCTGTTTTTGATTTAAACTCTTTATCCTGGATATTTGGCAGGTTTATCTTAACGTTATAATAGGCCCCTTCGGCAGAGGTTTGAGCTGTGAGTCCAGCTACTCCGGCATCGCTCAGCGAATTTTTATTTCCTTTCAATGCAATTTCTTTTGCCAACTCTAAGGCCTCAATACTCATCTCAAGAACTCCGAAAGGAACCAGAGTCGCTTCTTTTAATGCCTTTTCCACAGCAAGTTCTCTCACTTCTTTCTGCTCATCAGTTTTTTTGGACAGCCTGTAGGCATCCATGAGCTTGTTAAAGGCTATTGTGTCCAAGTCCACAGCTCTTAAGAATTCATCTTTTAAATTCTGGGCCTCGACAGCAATTTTTTTTACCTCACCCTGGACATTTTCGTATTCTTTCTTGCCTACTGTTAAATTAGAGACCATGGAAGAAAGAGAAGATGACAGAGCACCGCATAAGGCAGCAGTGCTTCCACCACCAGGAGCAGGGGAGTCCATCGAGAGTTCGTTGGCAAATTCACGAAGATTGAAATCGAGGAGAGAGTCTTCTGTTTCCTTAAAATGATATTCGATTATTTTCTGTTGCGGGTCAAAAGGGGCAACATCGTCTAAACCTAGGGAGGAAACAGCAACTTTTATGAGTTCTTCTTCAGGGACTCCGGGGCTTTTCCCCTGTTTTTCAAGATAATATCTTCCAGCCATGAGCATAGCTTCTTTGGGGATTAAACCCACCAGTTCACTCCCTGTGACCCGCAATCCGAGTTTTTCTGCTTCTTTGATCACTTCATCGAAAACTAGGTGAGGTGGAGTTATTTTATAGTTTGTGAAATTGATTGAAATTTGTGCAATTCCATAATCTTCGATATACCATCCCACAGCTTTGCACTCTTTAAATTTACCTGGAACCTTGACTGATTTTCCTTCAGCATCTCTTATGATCTTTCCCCCTTTATCTCTCCTTGCCCGCCCCCTCTCTCTTATATTCAGCGCTATTTCATGAGCAAGCTTTCGGTCTCGGGTATTTAAATTCATATTATAAGCAATCAAGAATTCCCTTGCTCCAATCACTGTTGCGCCTGCTTTGGGGTTGAAAACTGGCTCGCCATAATCAGGTGCCCATTCCGGGTCCTTTAATTTTTCTGGCAAGCCTTCATATTCTCCAGTACGGATAGTAGCCAGATTATTTCTTTCCGGCTTTTGTGCAGCCTCTTCATACAGGTAAACCGGGATTTTGAGCTCTTTGGCGACTCTTTTTCCCAATTCATGGGCAAGCTGAACACAATCTTGCATGGTTACTCCGGTGACTGGAATAAATGGACAAACATCTGTGGCTCCAATACGACTGTGAGCTCCCGTATGTTTGCTCATATCTATGACTTCAGCGGCTTTCTTCATTGCCTTGAAGGCAGCCTCTTTTACTCCCTCGGGAGTGCCTATAAAAGTGACAACCGTCCGATTTGTCGATTCCCCGGGATCTACGTCCAGGAGTTCGACATGAGGAGTGGATTCAATCTCTTTGGTAATGGTACCTATTTTATCTTTGTCTCTCCCTTCACTGAAATTGGGAACGCATTCCACAAGCTTCATTTGATTACTCCTTTCTTAAAACTCTGCACTAAATTTCCTTTTATGTCATACATGTCGATTTCATCGAACTCCATAACATGGTCGATGATAACATTTTTATCCCCGGCAATAACAACCACAGAAGTAAGAAGTGGATATCTCTGTGCTGTTTCAAAGACCTTTTTTGAGTTGGTGAACATAATGTTTTCGTAGTATTTACTCCAATGATTTTCTCCAAGATTGAAAGCTTTAATTTCAGAAACTTTAGATAAGAGCTCTTCCCTAATTTCGATTTTAAGAGGGAAATTTCCAATCAAGTAAGATTTTGCTTGTTCGAGCTCATTGCTGGGTATTCTTCTTTTGGTTATGTTTTCGAGTACTTTAAAACACTCTTGAACAGATTCACGGATTACATCAGGTCTTACCTTAGCCCTTATCAAAAAAACCCCACAGCTTTTAAAGAATTCTACCTCGCTGAAAGCAAGATAAGCATATTCTTTTGATTCTCTTAAGTTCATAAATAGACGACTATTGGGTGTTCCACCAAGGACTTGATTCAGTACAAGGAAAGGAAAGAAATCCGGGCTAGTGGGAGCGAGGACGACATTCCCTATATATATAGTGGCATCCTTGGCTTTAGGGAGGTCAATAAAGCAGATCTTTTTTTCGCCATAGGGCTCAGGAGGAGGAATAAAAGAATCATTTAGATTTTTTCTTTCCCAAGTGTTCAGATAACTACTGACTTTTCTTGACGCTGTTGATAGGTTTAGATTCCCAGTTAAGACAAGTATCGCATTGTTCGGCCTGTAATATTTATCGAAGAAAGCAAGAAGGTCTTTTTGGCCTAAATTCTTTATGACATCCTCATTGTAGGTGCTTTTTTTGTAAGGATGGTTCTTGAAGAGAAGTCGATAGAGATGTCTCTTGGCTATGAATTCTGGATCTGATGTTTTTCTTAAGGTATCGTAAGTCATGAATCTTTTAACATTAGCGATTTCAATCCTCGTGAATCTGGGCTGGAGGATCATTTTGCTCAGAATATCAAGAGCCTCATCTAAATGCTCCTCAAGAAAAGTAAAGGTAAACACAGAGTAGTCTGGGTTGATAGAAGTTCTAAAACCTCCACCTATGGATTCTATTCTTTCTTCAATTTCAGAGGATGATAGAGTGGAAGCTCCACGGCTCAGCATGTAGGCCGTAAAGGTTGCCAGGCCAGGTAATGCTTCTGGCGAGGCACTTTCTCCGGTTAAGATGACGAGCTTCAGGCTGATAGTTGGAATATTGTCTTGATAGATCACTGAGAGCGAGAGGCCATTTGAGAGAGTGTAGGACTCTATCTCAGGGAGATTGAGTTTAGCAAGAGGATCAGGATAAGGAGGGCTTTTTCGGAATCTTTCCTGGGATAAAAGAGATGATGCAAAAACTAATAGAGGCAGGAAGAAGAGAAAGAAGGTTTTTAGGTTGTTATGGTTTTTTGGGTTCGCCTTCATCTTATTTTTATATTGAGAAGAATCCTTTCTTGAGTGAAATATTTTTTGGAAGTGCGGAGAATATCATAAGGAGTAACCGAAAGATACTTTTCTAATTCCTCAGGCAGGTCATCAAGGCTTTGTTTGGAAAGGAATGTCTCGGTAAGAAAGAGAGCTTTGTTTAAGGAAGTAGCATAGTGGTTTATGTAATCCATTTTAAACATGTTTTTTGATCTTCTGATTTCTTTTTCTTGTATTATCCTTGATTTGAGCCTATTTATTTCTGAAAATATTGCCCTTTGGCTTCTCTCCACTAATAATTGATTACTGTTAATGACAAATATCCTAAGTGTAGCAATATTTTTCCTTTTTTCTATGCTTCCGTTTAGCTGAATAGCAATTACTTCTCTTTTAAATAGCCTTCTATAAAGACGAGAAGCTTCACCATGCAAAAGAATGTATTCGATAATTTTCAATGGATAGAAATCATCTGACATAGGAGAGGCTATCCTGTACCCTAAATGAAAGCCTGGCGATGATACAAGAGAATTCTCAAGGGATTTCACCATCCCTTTTTGTGAAGGAGTCTTTAGCGGAGGCATAGGAGGGATGTCTTCTCCTTTCGGCAGAGTTTCAAAATATTTTCTTATTTCCTCCTCTGTTTTCCTTGTGTCAATATTTCCGGCCACGCAGAGTACGGCATTATTAGGAGTATAATAAGCCGAATAAAAATCCCTAACGTCTTCTACTGTTAAATTTCTTATATCGGTTTCGTTGCCGATAACAGGATGGCTGTAAGTAAAATCGGGATATAGAAGTTGATCAAAAGTCAGCGAGCTTTCCCTGTAAGGATCATTTGCTTTCCTTCGTTTGATCTCTTCGATAAGAACTTCCTTAATTTGCTCAACTTTAAAAGCGCTAATTTCGAGAAATCTCATCCTGTCAGATTCAAGCCACAGTACCCGGGCAAGCTGGTTAGAAGGCACTCTTTGATAGAAGAGAGTTTTATCTGGAGTCGTAGTAGCACTCAGTTCTCCTCCAATTCTGTTGATGAAACTCATGTGTTGCATCCGGCTCACATTTCTTGAACCCTGGAACATCAGGTTCTCCAAAAGATAGGCTATACCTGTCTTTCCAGGCTGCTCGTTGATGGAGCCAACATTATAGCCAACTACAACAGAGACAAGAGGAAGGGAGTAATCTTCGGATAGAATGACATGAAGCCCGTTTTTTAATTGGAAGTATTTAACAGGGAGAGACAATTTTTCTTTTTCTTGAGTTTTCAAGATGGGAGGTGTTAACAAAAGCAGGAGGGGAAGGATAAGGAATAAGATTTTTCGGGAGAATACAAGTCTCTTCTTCGAGATTTTCGCCATAAGTGTTTTTAAAAATAACATAAATAAGAAGACAAATTCAAATATGCCAGAAAATAAAGAAGCATTTCTAGATCCGTGATTAAAAGAGGTGTGGGAAACAGCCTTGCTCCCAATCAGATTTTTAACGCCATTCTTTATTCGCTCTTCTAGTCCTCTAAGCAGGCGTGCGAAGGGCAGTGGGTGAAAAAAACCGATTGAAAAGATGTTCCTTTTATGGTAATTTTTCTGCTACTCTTTTGACATCGTAATTAACGTTGATTATTCTTGAAAAAATGCCGATTGAAGTTCTCCACCGCGAATGTGCTGTAACGAAGCAGATGGAGTGAGATCGGCTTGCCGCTAGGGAAAAAATGCCGATTGAAGTAAAAAGCTTATTTCCGAAAGAGTATTTATTTAGATTTACGGCAATATCAGGAAAACTTCCTGATATTGAGGTAATTGCAGAAAGTAGAGGCATTTTTTATGAATAATCTAAGTTAGTTTAAGGAGGTAGAGTGTGAGCAAGCAAGGAAAACATTTGTTTACATCAGAATCAGTGACAGAAGGTCATCCAGATAAAATTTGCGATCAGATATCTGATACTATTCTAGATGATCTTATAGGCCAAGATCCCAAAAGCAGAGTGGCCTGTGAGACTCTGGTAACTACTGGACTTGTTCTTATTGCGGGAGAAATCACAAGTGAAGGGTATTGTGAATTCCAGAAAGTTGTCAGAAACACAGTTAAGGATATCGGGTACACCAGGGCCAAATATGGCTTTGACTACGAGACATGCTGTGTAATTTCCACTATCCATGAGCAATCTCCCGATATTGCAATAGGTGTCGATGAGACTGGGGATCATGAACAGGGTGCTGGAGATCAGGGACTGATGTTCGGGTTTGCCTGCAGGGAAACAGAAGAGCTGATGCCAATGCCTATTATGTTAGCCCATAAGCTCGTAAGAAAGCTGAGCCAGGTGCGAAAAGAGGAGGTTGTAAATTATCTCAGGCCAGACGGAAAATCACAGGTTACTGTGGAATATGAAGGACACAGTCCTAAAAGAGTGGATGCCGTTGTTATTGCCGCCCAACATAATGGTGAAGTTAAGATGAATGATTTAAGAGAGGACATAAAAAGGATTGTTATAGAGGAAGTTATTCCCCCTGAAATGATTGATAAGAACACAAAAATTTATATAAATGAGACAGGTCGCTTCGAACAAGGCGGCCCCCTGGCAGATACAGGTATAACCGGACGCAAGATTATAGTGGATACTTATGGAGGAGTCGGCAGCCATGGAGGAGGATGCTTTTCAGGGAAGGATCCCTCTAAGGTTGACCGTTCGGGTTCTTATATGGCGCGCTACATCGCTAAAAATTTAGTTGCTGCTGGTATTGCAGATAGATTGGAAGTACAGATGGCCTATGCCATCGGCATACCTCATCCTGTCTCCCTAATGGTGGATTCTTTCGGGACAGCGAAAATTTCAGAGGATAAGATAAAAGAATTGATTCGAGCGCATTTCAATCTTACTCCAAAAGAGATGATCAGATCGCTTGATTTACTACGTCCAATATTCAGGAAAACTGCATGTTATGGTCACTTCGGTCGTACTGAAAGTGAATTTGTTTGGGAAAAATTAGATAAGGCCGAAGCTCTGAGAAAAGATGCAGGTTTATAAGCGTAAATAATTAACCTGGATTATTCACGAGTCAAGATTGCTGCAGCGGCGAGGAAGTGGCCCATGAAGCTGTAGTGAACTACCGCGAATGGGCTGCAATGAAGCCGCTGTGGTGAGATTGGCTCGCCTGAAGGGCAAAAAATGCCGATGAAAATAAAGAATTTTTTCTTGAAAAAGAATTTATCAGGATTTACAGCAATATCAGGATAACTTTCTGATATTGCTGTAATTTCAGTAACTATCGGCATTTTTTATGAATAATTCAGGTTAGACCGGATATAATAAAAGAAGGAGAGAAAAATGGAATACGATGTTAAAGATTTGAAGCTTGCAAACAGAGGCAGGCTCAAAATGGAATGGGCCGCAAGGTTCATGCCGGTGCTTAATTCGATAAAGGAGAGGTTTATAAAAGAAAAGCCTCTCAAAGGAATACGAATTTCAGCTTGCTTGCATGTGACTTCAGAAACCGGAAACTTAATGGAGGTGCTGAAAAAGGGTGGAGCAAACGTGACTCTAACAGCCTCAAACCCTCTCAGTACCCAGGATGAAGTGGCGGCAGCTTTAGTGAAGCACTATAAAGTCCCAGTTTTTGCCATAAAGGGAGAGGATAACAAAACATATTATAGACACATTAATCAGGCCCTGAACATTAATCCTCAGATAACCATGGATGATGGGGCTGACCTTGTCTGTACTATTCACTCTAAAAGAAAAAAGCTCATTGAGAATATTATTGGGGGTACCGAAGAAACGACCACGGGTGTGATTCGGCTGAGAAGTATGGCAAATAAAAACGTACTTCCTTATCCCATTGTTGCTGTCAATGATGCGAATACAAAGTACCTGTTTGACAATCGCTATGGAACCGGCCAGAGCACAATAGACGGGATCCTGCGTGCTACCAATATCCTTCTGGCGGGATTAAACTTTGTTATAGCCGGATATGGCTGGTGTGGTCGTGGAGTTGCCATGAGAGCAAAAGGGGCAGGTGCGAAAGTGATTATCTGTGAAGTGGATCCTCTCAGGGCGCTAGAGGCAGTGATGGATGGTTTTCAGGTTATGTCCTTAAATGAAGCGGCCAAAGCCGGTGATGTTTTCGTTACCACAACCGGAAATAAAAATGTTATCACAAAGAATCATTTCGAGAAGATGAAAGACGGAGCCATTGTTGCCAATTCTGGCCACTTCAATGTAGAGATTGATATTCCCGCCCTGGAGAGCCTTTCCCGGAGTAAGAGAAAGATTCGGGATTTTGTTGAAGAATATACTTTAAAGAAAGGGAAAAAGATCTATCTTTTGGGAGAAGGGCGGCTGATTAACCTAGCCGCAGCCGAGGGGCATCCTGCCACTGTCATGGATATGAGCTTTGCCAATCAGGCTTTGAGTGTCCTCTTCCTTTTCCGAGAAGGAAAAGACTTACAGAAAAAGGTTTATTCTGTTCCCAGAGAGCTCGATGAGGAAATTGCGCGCCTGAAGCTGAAATCTTTAGGAATAAAAATCGATAAACTCACTGCAGAACAAAAAGAATACCTAACAGGCTGGCAAGAAGGAACATAGGTTTTGGGAGATAGCTTGGCTCCCTAAAATTATTTTTTTATTAGATCTAAATATTCCCTGATTTTTTTCTTCATTTCAGGATCAGTGACTCGGGGATAAATCTTTTCGAAGATGAACTTAGCGTCTAGGGATTCGTTATTTTTAAAGTAGGCAACGGCCAGATTGAAGTTGAGATCAACATCATTAGGTATATAATTTAAGGCTTGCATGTAGCTTTTAATGGCTTCGGGGAAATTGTTTAGTCGTTCGTATATTATTCCTTTAAGGTTTAGAGCCTGAATATTACGTGCGTTTATTCCGAGTGCATTTTCAATATACTCAAGGGCCTCTTGGAGCCTCTCTTTCATCACGTACAATCTGGCAAGATTAAAATAAGCGAGATCTCTCGATTTGTATTTTTCATCTACAAGAGCTGTTCTAAACTCTTTTTCAGCTTTATCGATGAATCCCATCTCCTGGTAAGCAACTCCTAGATAGTTGTGAGCTTCGGTTAGGGCTGGGTTAACCTCCAGGCATTTTTCAAGGTATTTTACAGCCTCTTGGAATTTAGCGCTCATCATGTAAGCTAAGCCAAGTGAATTAAGGGCTAGATCATAGCGTGGATTGGATGAGATAGCTTTGTTGAAATACCTGATCGCCTCTTCAATATTTCCCTCGTTCAGATAGAAAAGGCCCATGTTGTACTGGTATTGGGGGTCTTTTTTTCTTGCTTCCTCGATTTTCTTCTGTGAAGAAGCACAGAGAATCATACTCAGTGAGATAAATATGATAAAAGTCAATTTTTTAGATTTCATGTTACCCTCTCTTTCATGAATATTCCTCCTTCAATTTTCTTGACATTAAATCTTGAAGGGCGGCTCTGGGATCCTTATTCTTGTAGAGCACATGATAAATCTGCTCACTGATGGGCATCTCCACTTTTTCCCTCTCTGCCAGTTGATGAACAGAACGGGTTGTGGATACCCCTTCAGCAATCATTTTCATGCCTGAGATTACCTCAGACAGAGACTTGCCTTTTCCCAGTTCATAACCCACATAGTGGTTCCGGCTCAATTTGCCGGTGCAGGTGAGAACAAGATCGCCTATGCCTGCCAAGCCAGCAAAAGTTTCCATCCTAGATCCCAATTTTATGCCAAGCCGTGTCATCTCCGCTATCCCCCTTGTGATTAAAGCCGCTATTGAATTGCTGCCGAATTGAAGAGCATCTGAAATACCTGCAGCGATGGCTATGACATTCTTGAAAGCACCTGCCAGTTCAACTCCAGTTACATCTTGGGATGTATATGTTCGAAAGGTAAGGCTTGAGATAAAATGCTGGACTTTTTGAGCTAGATCTGAGTCTTTAGAAGCAAGAACTACTGCAGTGGGATGACCTTCGACGACTTCTCTGGCAAAACTCGGACCAGATAAAACAGCAATTCGGGGAGAAAAGAAGGGTGAGAAAACTTCATCCATCACTACACTCATTCGTTTCAAGGAATCTTTTTCTATCCCTTTTGTCAGGCTCACGATGATGTGATCAGAAGAAAGATTGGGGGCGATTTGTTCATAAACCCCTCGACAGAATTGAGAAGGCACAGCGATAAAAATGATTTCTGAGGAAGCTAAAGTCTCTTTCATGTCATTGAAAAAAGAAACGCTAGGTGGGAAAGCATACCCTGGCAGGAAAGTCTTGTTTTCCCTGTATTGTCTTGTTTCTTTATAAACATCTTCTTCTCTGATCCAGAGCCGGGTTTCTATTTCCAGCCGTCCAAGATAACTAGAGAAAGCACTTCCCCAGCCCCCTCCACCGATAACACTGGCTTTCATCCGATTCTCCCTCCCAATTTATTTTCTTTTCCTTTAATAAGTCTTTCAATATTCCCTTTATGCCTTAAGGCAACAAGGAAGAAGATTGAAAGACTCAGAAAAATAAGTTCTATGTCTCCCTTGAATAGAAAGAGGAATAGGGGATAACTCATAGTTGCCAGGATAGAACCCAGGGAAACATACCGGGTGATAGCAACAATGATTAGAAAGAGCACCATGCTGAGAAGCAAGGGTTTGAATGCCAAAACAGCATAGACTCCTACTGTAGTTGCGACCCCTTTCCCTCCCTTAAATTTAATATAAACCGGAAAACAGTGTCCTAAGACAGCTAGGAAACCGCAGAGCAGAGCAAAAGATTTATCCGGGAAGAATTTTAATGCTAGGAAAACAGGGAGGAATCCTTTGAGGATATCTGTGAGAGCAACGGGAATAGCGTAGCTCCAGCCTTTGAGTCGAAGTACGTTTGTGGCTCCTATGCTTTGGCTTCCAAAGTTACGGATGTCCTTTTTCTCGCGAGTGAAAAAAATGATGTATCCAAAAGGGATAGCTCCAACGAGATATGAACAGATAGCATATATTATTTTCATTTGAGTTCGAATTCAGAAAGATCAGAGTATTCTGCTCCTGAAGGTTTAAGTATACTCTGGAAGAACGTAAGTTTTTTTGCCTGCATTTCTCCAAAATTCGTTTCCTTGTTTTTTTCAAGAAGAGAGAGAGTTTCTTTGAGATGAGATGGGATTTTGGCTCTTCCCAGGGTGAGATGGGGGTGGAACTTCCGCTTCTCTCTCGGAAAACCCAATTTTTCCAGTTCTCCCTCCAGATGAAATTGAAGAGCTTTGAGTGTTTCTACTTCTTCGATCCCGACCCAGAGTACTCTTGGATTTTTACTTCCGGGAGGAAAGGAGCCTGTTCCCTTGAATTTCATAACGAAAGATTTATATTTTTCAGAAATTGGTTTCAGGAAATTTTCAATTTCTCGGGCTTTTTCTCCTGTGATTTCTCCTAAAAACTTCAGGGTCAGATGCATTCCTTCTGGTTTGACCCATCTGATACTCCTGCTTCCTCTTGACAGTTTGTCGAGTTCGCTTATGAAAGATAAAAGATTCTTTTTTATTTCCTTATCCAGGTCTATAGCAATAAAAGTTCTCATTTTGGCCTTATTCTTTAATTTTAGAATTATTCATTTTAGTTGTTAAGAGATATCTTCGTAGCATATCGAGAGCTTTTTGGCTGGACTGGAATTTTATGGCTTCTCTGTTTCCTAAGAAAAGGTTTTTTGAGACTTCCGAGCCCTTATCCCAGGCCAGAGCTGTGTAGACAAGACCCACTGGTTTCTCCGGTGTTCCTCCAGTGGGACCGGCGATTCCGGTGATGGCAAGACCATAGCTCGTCTGTGCCTTTTCCTTGATACCTTTAGCCATGGCTTGAGCAACCTGAGAACTGACGGCTCCATATTTTTCGATTAAGTCCAAGGATACATCTAACAGATTCGTTTTTGCTTCGTTGCTGTAAGTGACCGCACCCTGCATGAAATATTCTGAGCTTCCAGGGACATTTGTGATACGATGTCCCAGAAACCCCCCTGTGCATGATTCGGCTGCGGCTAGAGTCTTCTTGTTATGGCGCAAGAGTTTTCCGATGACTTCTTCCAGTTCTTCTCCGGACACGGAAAAAACATTGTCTTTAAGTCTCGCAAGGATAGCTTTTTCTAGTTTTTTTATTCTCCTTTCGGCCTGATCCTGGCTTTCTTTGGAGTGGCCTGTCATATGAATCTCAATTTGTCCCGGGTAGGCAAGTGTGGTCAGCTTGAGATAGGGAGCTTTGGGGTAGGCATCAAAGATAAGACTCTCGATCTTCGATTCAGTCAAGCCAGCGATTTTTAAAATTCTTCGTGCAACATAATCCGTCCTTAATTTCTGAAGGCGCGGCCAAACCGATGCCTCAAACATTGGCTTTAGCTCATGTGGGGGGCCGGGAAGAAGGACAATAATCTTATCTTTTATATCAAGCCAAAGACCAGGAGCCGTGCCGTTTCTATTCTCAAGAACCTGAGCTCCATCAATAATATACGCTTGCTTCTTATTCACCGGAGGCATTGAGAGTCCCCTGCGCTTAAATCTTGCCTCTATATTTTTTAACAATGCTTCTTTAAAGATGAGTTTTCGTTCAAGAACGGTGGCGAAGGCTTCCCGAGTTCTGTCATCCTTGGTCGGGCCAAGACCCCCCATTGCAATGATCAGGTCAGCATGGGATAGGGCTTCTTGGATGTATTGAGTGAGGTCATCCCAGTCATCTCCCACTATTGTCTTAAGTGAGACTTCCATGGCCAGGTCATTCAGGCGCTGGGTGAGATAGAGAGAATTGGTGTCTTGGAAATGAGGAGTAAGAAGCTCTGAGCCGACAGCCATGATTTCGATTCTCAGGTCCTTTATGTCTTTCATTTCAGAATTATGTAAAGATTGATTATCACTCCGGCGTAGATGGCAGCCAAAAGGTCATCCATCATGATTCCCCAACCCGATGGGAAGTTTTCAACTTTTCTTATAGGGATGGGTTTAACGATATCAAAGAGACGGAAGAGGAAGAAACTTAAGAGAAGAGGAAGCCACTCCTCGCCCATTTGAAATAACACAAGAAATTGTCCTACAACTTCGTCTATCACAATATTCCCGGGATCCTTTTTGTTTGATTCAGATTCGCATTTAGAGGAGGCGACAACTCCCACAAAAAAGAGGAGAAAAAAAAGGAGGAGATAAAGAGGCCAGCTGAGTCTATGAAGAAATAGCTTATAGAGAAAAACAACGATCAGGCTGGTTAGGGTTCCAGGTGCTATCGGAAAGTATCCAATGCCAAAAACAGTTGCAATGATTTTCGAAGCTAATTTCATTTAACGAGTTTTCCGTATAAATCATATATGTCAACAGAATAGATTTCAACTTTTTGAATTGTGTTAATCACTTCGTTCATTTGCAATACAGGATCAACAAAAATTATTCCATCAACCTCTGGGGCCTGAAATTTGCCTCGGCCAATCAGTGTGCTGGAATTTCCCTTCTGCATTCCTTCAATCAAGACATCAATTTGCTTGTTCAGGTATTTTTGATTGTTCTCGTAAGATATCTCCGCCTGGATTTCCATTATTTTCTCTTTTCTTCTTATTTTCACGCTTTCTCTAATAGGATCTCCAAACGAAAATGAGTCAGTTTCTTCTTCCTTGGAATATGTAAAGACACCTAAGTGGTCGAACCTCGCTTCCTTCACAAATTTTTTAAGGCCCTCGAATTCTTTTTTTCCTTCTCCTGGAAAGCCAACAACAAGCGATGTTCGAAGAGCAATATCTGGAATTTTCTGTCTTATGTTGTGAACAAGCTTCAATGATCTTTTCCCATCCATGCCTCTTTTCATTTTCCTTATGATCTCAGGATCAGAATGCTGAAAAGGAATATCGAGGTAAGAGCATATTTTTTCCTCCTGCATGACTTCCAAAAGAGGGGCGTTAATCTCATCAGGATAACCATACAGAACACGAATCCAATCTATTTTCTTGATTTTTAGAAGCTCTTTAAGGAGAAGAGATAATCCGTCATCTAATCCTAAATCATTACCGAAATAAGTTGAGTCTTGTGAGACAAGATTGATCTCCTTGATCCCTTTGGAAGCAAGCTCTTCAACTTCTTTGAGGATGGAGGGAATATTGCGGGATCGATATGAGCCTTTGATTAAAGGAATAGAACAGAAGGAACATTGATGGGAACATCCTTCCGATATTTTGACATAAGTCCATGCCGGTGGAGTTGATATGTGGCGAGGAGACATATGATCGTAGAGATAACTGTATTCAGATTTTTTGAAAGGTTTTCCCTCAATAGCTTGGACAATTTTATCAAAGTCATTTACTCCCAACCACAAATCTATCTCGGGAAATTCTTCCGTAAGGCTTTTTTTATCCCTTTCGACATAGCAACCGACAGCTATTATCTTCTTTTCTTTCATCCTCCTCTTGAGTTTAACAACTTTTCTTAAGGCCTGGATTGCTTCTTGTCTGGCTGGCTCGATAAAACCACAGGTGTTGAGAATGATAATATCGGCTTCTTCAGGATTGGGAGTAAAAGTATATCTTGCTCTGTCTAAATAACCCAGCATCACTTCGCTGTCTACCAGGTTTTTCGCACAACCAAAGCTGATAAGGGCTACCTTTTTCATTGGTTAGATTGTAAATCGTAGTGAGTTTTAAGTAAACAAAAAAGGGGACAAAAAGGGGGACGCCCCGCACCTTATGGATAGATTTTATACAGGAGTCGAGGAACAGGGATGGCTTCCCTGATATGCTTGATTTTACAAACCCAGCCAAGTGTCCTTTCAACTCCTAGCCCGAATCCAGAATGGGGGACAGACCCATATTTTCTTAAATCCAGGTACCACTCAAAAGCTTCTCGGGGCAGATTGTGTTCTTTAATCTTTTTCTCGAGAAGGTCAATGTCGTGGATGCGCTGGCCACCGCCGATGAGTTCACCGTATCCCTCTGATGCCTGAACATCCATACCAAGGACCAGATCCGGTCGCTCCGGGGCAGGCTCCATATAAAAGGCTTTGATTTTAGCTGGAAAGTGGGTGATACAAACTGGAGTGTCGAATATCTCGGATATGAGTGCTTCATCGGGGGAGCCAAAGTCATCGCCCCATTCCATTTTTGAGCCTTTTTCCTTGATCAGATGGAGGATTTCTTCATATGTTTTTCGAGGGAAAGGCTTCTTTACCTTCTCCAGGGGTATAGTATCCCTTTCCAGTATTTCTAGCTCTTTTTTATTTTTCTCCAGGATGCGTTCGATGATATAGATAATAAGGTCTTCACCTAGTTCAGTGATATCCTCTAAGGTGGCAAAAGCTACTTCGGGTTCGACCATCCAGAATTCGATGAGATGTTTTCTAGTTTTTGATTTTTCAGCCCTGAAGGTTGGACCGAAACAGTAAACTTTCCCAAAAGCCATAGCTGTGGCTTCGTTATAGAGTTGTCCACTCTGGCTAAGATAAGCTTTTTGGTCAAAATATTCGGTCTCGAAGAGAGTTGTTGTCCCTTCGCAGGCACTGGGCGTCAGGATAGGCGTATCCATAAGTCGAAAGCCTCTGTTGTCGAAGAAATTCCGTATGGCTTTGATGAGTTCAGTCCTGATTTGAAGAATAGAGCGCTGTTTTTGCGATCGGAGCCAGAGATGGCGGTGTTCCATGAGGAAAGGAACGCCGTGGGTTTTTGGGGTAATCGGATAATCTTCTGCAATCTGGATGATCTCTAAGGCCTCAATGTTTAACTCAAATCCACCAGGAGATCTCTTGTCTTCCCTAACCTTGCCTCTTGCAATGATGGAAGATTCTTGCGTTAGGGTATCAAATTTCTTGAAGAGAGGGCTATCTTTTTCAGGGCTGAAGATCGTTCCCTGAAGAATTCCTGTACCGTCCCTGATAAGGAGAAACCGAACTTTACCACTGGAGCGTTTATTATAGACCCATCCTCTGATTTCGACATCTTTGTCTTTGTAGTTTGAAATATCTTCGATGTATACCCACTTCATGATTCAGAAATTATAAAAAAGTTATAGGTTAAGGTCAATCAAAAAAAGACCTGACCCCATTTCTACTCGTCATTCCTGCGGAAGCAGGAATCTAGAAATATGAAAAAAGTCATTGCTGCGGAAGCAGGAATCCAGAGATATCTAAATGTGATTTCATATGTATTTGTCTTTACTGGTTTCCCGCCTACGCGGGAACAAGCCTAGGTTCCCGCTTCCGCGGGAATGACAAACAGGGCAAAGGGGACTGTCCCATTTTTTTTATCCTTTTTTTTTGTCCCCTTTACTTTGGGGAAACGTCCATCTTTATCTCTTTATTGACAGAAAGTAGCTTGTGTGATAATTGGAATGCAAGTCTATAGAGGACTTCAGATGCTTTTCTTAAGGAATAAAGAATGAAAGCTCCCGCTTTTCTGGCTTTCGACCTTGGTGCTGAGAGTGGCAGGACTGTACTGGGGTGGCTTGAGAATCGTCGATTGCGTATAAAAAAGATCAGCCGTTTTCCCAATGGGATGGTTCCTATCCTGGGGCACTTATACTGGAACATCTTTCGCCTCTTCGAGGAGATGAAAAAAGGCATGAAGCTTTGTGCTTCAGAAGGAGAGGTTCGTCCCGAAAGCATTGCTATCGACACATGGGGAGTAGACTTTGGTTTGTTAGCTCGGGATGGCACTATTCTGGGTCTGCCTTATGCCTATCGAGACCCTCACACAGAAGGGGTCATGGAGGAGTTTTTCAAAAGAATTTCCCGCGAACGCATATATCAATTGACAGGAATTCAATTTATGCAGCTCAACTCACTCTTCCAGCTCTTTGCGATGAGAAGAGATCAACCTGAGTTATTAGATTTTGCGAGTGACCTTCTTTTTATTCCAGATATATTCAATTACCTGCTGACAGGAGAAAAAAAGACAGAGTTTACGTTCGCTACGACCTCACAGCTCTACAATCCTCTAAAGAAAGAGTGGGAAGACGAACTTTTTGAGGCACTGGGCATTTCAAGGTCTTTTATGCAGGAGATCATTCTGCCAGGAACGATTATTGGTAATCTGGATCGAACAATCTGCCAGGAGATAGGATTAGACCAGATACCCGTTAGTTCGGTAGCCTCGCATGATACGGGCTCTGCTGTTGCAGCAATTCCTGCTGAGGGCGAAGATTGGGCTTATATTAGCAGTGGAACATGGTCTCTCATGGGCGTTGAAACGAGAGAGCCGATCATTAATAGCCATACTCTGAAATTAAACTTTACCAATGAGGGAGGAGTAGAGGGGACTTTCCGTTTACTAAAGAACATTACAGGGCTATGGTTGTTGCAGGAATGTCGGAAGACTTGGGCTGCGGAGCGGAATTATGATTATGAAGAATTGACGGAAGCGGCCAGAAGTGTTTTACCATTTAGATCAATCATTCATCCTGATTGGGAGGGATTTCTTAACCCACCAGACATGCCGGGCGCAATTCGCGAGTTCTGCTTAAAAACAGAGCAGCCAGTGCCTGATTCTCCTGCTGATTATGTGCGGAGTATTCTTGAAAGTCTCGCTTTGAAATACTGCCATGTTCTGGATCAGCTAAAGAAAATATATCCGCATCCGATTCATAGAATCCATATCATTGGCGGAGGCGCACAGAATCGCTTGCTCTGTCAGTTTACGGCAAACGCCACAGGACTCCCTATTATAGCAGGGCCGACCGAAGCAACAGCGGTTGGGAATATTATGGTTCAGGCCCTCTCTTTAAAATATATTGCTTCGCATGAGGAGATGAGGGAAATCATCAAGGAGTCTTTTGAGCTTGTGAGGTATGAGCCGGAGAGAACTTCAGAATGGGAATCAGCTTATGAGAGGTTTCTGAATATAACCGGGGCTTAAATTTATTTTATCGAAATATCTGCAATAAATATTATGAAAAGATGGGAAATGAGATTTAAATTTGACCAAGTAAAGGGGAGATCATGATGGATTCAGCAATAATTGAGAAAACTTACCATTTAGCTCAAGAACGCTATTCCCAATTTGGTGTGAATTCCGAAAAAGCTCTTGAAATTTTAGAAAAGGTATCCCTCTCTCTCCATTGTTGGCAGGGCGATGATCTGGGAGGATTTGAAAAGCGAGATTCTCGTCTTGCAGGAGGGGGTCTCCAGGTGACTGGCAACTATCCAGGGAGAGCGAGAACAGTTGATGAGCTTCGGATGGATCTTAAGAAAGCCTACTCTTTGATTCCAGGGCGCCATCGTCTGAATCTGCACGCTATGTATGGCGATTTCAGCGGAAAGCCTGTGGACAGGAACGAGATTAACCTAGAACATTATAAGGGTTGGATCGATTGGGCAAAACAAGAGGACCTTAAGCTCGACTTTAATCCAACCTGCTTCTCCCACCCCAAAGCAGATTCCGGCTTTACCCTGAGTAGTAAGGATAAAGGGATTCGTGAATTCTGGGTCGAACACGTAAAACGGTGTCGTGAAATCAGCGCCTCAATGGGGCGAGAGCTTCAAAGCCCGTGCATACACAATCTCTGGATACCTGATGGAACAAAGGATATTCCTGTCGATCGCTGGACACATCGTACTCTCTTGAGGGAGGCTTTAGACACGATTTATGCGGTTGAGCACAGCCCCTCAGAAATGAAAGATTCCATTGAGAGTAAACTATTTGGCATAGGGAGCGAATCTTTTGTCGTCGGCTCCCATGAGTTCTATATAGGTTATGCCCTTTCAAGGGGAAAAATGCTCTGCCTTGACCTGGGGCATTTTCATCCCACTGAATCGGTTGCAGATAAGATCTCTTCCATTCTGCAGTTTTCCGAAGAGCTCCTTCTTCACATTAGCCGTGGGGTGAGGTGGGACAGCGATCATGTTGTTATTTTGAATGATGAAGTGAAGAGTTTGACAGAGGAAATTGTTCGTAGCAGTGCCCTGGACAGGGTGCACATTGCACTTGATTTTTTTGATGCAAGCATGAACCGGATCGGTGCCTGGGTGATTGGTGCAAGGGCAACCTTGAAAGGCTTGTTATGTGCCCTCTTAGAACCTCAACAAAAGCTCATAGAAGCGGAGGACTCGGGCAATAACTTTGCCCGTCTCGCACTCATGGAAGAGCTTGGAACCATGCCCTTCGGTGCAGTCTGGGATTACTACTGCCTGAGAATGGACGTCCCTGTAGGAGAGTTATGGATGGAGGAAATAAAGCGCTACGAAGAAGAAGTCACAAAAAAGCGATGATAATAAAATAAGGCTAATCTGCCAATTAGTTGAAAATCATGACGGAGTAAGAAGGCAAGTTGTCATTCCTGCGGAAGCAGGAATCCAGGCTTGTTCCCGCGTAGGCGGGAAACCAGTAAAGACA
>Ga0114920_10000292_pt1 | contig 21769 bp, 21 predicted proteins | sample ChitaG_FD_88683 | JGI IMG/M metagenome (GOLD analysis project Ga0114920, IMG submission 88683) | Deep subsurface microbial communities from South Pacific Ocean to uncover new lineages of life (NeLLi) - Chile_00310 metaG | ecosystem: Environmental > Aquatic > Marine > Oceanic > Sediment ...
TAAAGCAAGCGGGGCCGGAAGGGCTCCTAAAAACACTCCTTAAAACCCATAATCAATATGTGGAATATTTAAGGAAACTTCGGGACGAATCCTCTGGAAAAACTCAAGTGGATGACGACACCCGCAGTCAATTCCAGCTTATAGTGGATCGCGCTAATTTTTTTCATCAATTAGTGGAAAATGAAGCAAAAGATTCCATCGTGGCCCTGGATTCCGCTTTTATTGCCCTCAAAGAACTCCGGCAAGCGTTTGTGTTCCATGTGCGCTTCCAATGCATGCTAAAGCACTTAGAGCTTTATCGTCGTGTTTTGGAAAATTTGCGCTCTGTTATGTGGGTGATTCCGGATCTTATTGAAGACGCGAGTAAACATTAGGCCTGCGGCCATTTTGCATTTCTGATTTCTGATTTCTGAATCACAAGTTTGAAATCCAAAATATTTAAATCCTAAATTGAATCTGTCTCCTTGCCCTTGTGGCAATAATCTGAACTCAGAAATCTGAAATGAAAAAACTCTTCCTGCTCATTATCGGAATTACTGTCGCTCTGATCGGACTTTCTATCCGTCCGTCCGTGGTGCATGCCCAGATGTCGGAAATGGATAGATGTAAAAGCTCGGTCTACAAAACCGATTTTCATTGCGGCAAAATCCATAGTTATTGCACAGTGGCAGCTAAGGTTGACCGGGCGCTTGGCGGCGATGAACCGGACGATTCCTTAAATCTATATGAATTGGCTTACTGCAATATCGCGGAAAGCTCAGATGACGCGATTTATGAGGTTTTAAAAGAACAGCTGTCCGCTGAAATCAAAGAAGATAATTCTCTGTGGGGATGGATTGAAGTGAAAGAATTTGATGAAGATGACATTAAGGCGGCTTTGGTGGGGCAGGGAGATTCCGCGCTTCTGGTCGGATCCACTAACGCTCAAAAGGCTGCCATTATTCAGCGGATTCAGAGGATGTATGATCGGGAAAAAATGATTTACCAATCCCAGGAATCACTTAAAAACCAATTCAAAAAACGGGAAATGTGGTCCGATGGCACACTCTCTAATTCACCGTTTGATTTGATTGTGGATCTGAATTTAATCGAGATCGTTATGTTCGGAAGCTTGGCCACATGGCACGATGATGTGTGGGCCTGGCCGCCAGGCGGTGAGGGTGAGGGGGAAGGCGAAGGTGAGGGTGAGGGAGAAGGAGAAGGCGAGGGTGAGGGAGAAGGAGAAGGTGAGGGTGAGGGAGAAGGATATGTCCAATATGAATGCGTACCCTCTGACCAATTAGAGGATTATTTGGGTGGTGAAGGGGAAGGTGAAGGGGAAGGTGAAGGGGAAGGTGAAGGGGAAGAAGAGGGAGAAGCGGGTGAAATCCCGCCCGGTTGTGGAGATGGACAAGTAGAAGGCGCGGAAGAATGCGATGATGGTAACAATATATCCGGAGACGGATGCAGTCAGGATTGCAAAGAAGAAATCGGCCTTTCTCTTTCCTGTCAGGATCTGGATGCCATTACCTTCCAGCAATTTGAAGGGGTCGGTGAAGAAGCAGAAATCGGTGGTGAAGGGGAAGGGGAGGGGGAAGGAGAAGGCGAAGGAGAAGGCGAAGGTGAAATCACAACCGAAGTGGTCACCGGAGAAGATTGTCCAATTAGCTGTGAACCTGGATTTACCTGCGTTGAAATAACGGTTCCACCCGGCGCCCCCCCTCCGCAATCACCCAAGTACCCAGGGCCATTTGTAGGCGGGGTACTCAAAAACTTCCCGCCCAGCAACAGCCCCCCGTGCCCACCCGGCCACAGCGAGGCTCAGATTACTCTTTTTGGAGAAAAGCATTCCACTTGCATACAAACCGAATTCTGCACTGATTTTGACGCGGCCAGAGAATTTTTATTTGGAGAGGATTATGAAGATGATCCGGAACTTTCTGGATTCGCCGCTTCCATTGAAGTACTTGTCTGCGTGGACGTTCAAAAAATCATGCGCCCCGAATCCCCTTATCCCGTGGCGGAAGGCTGTATTGACTGCCACATTCTGGCTATGATCGATATTCTGGAAAAAATGCTGGAAAAGAATGTGGCGCCCCTTAAAAACAACATGCAGGCCTGGGGCATGAGCAATAAATGGGGCCCCAGCTTTACTTTTGACATATTTTTGTCGCTAAAAGACAAAATAAAGTGGCCCGCCCCTGTAGAAAAAGCTTCTGGCTTAGAAAAAGTTTCAAAACTATTAAAAGAATTAAAAAAAGATGAAAAGCACCAATTTGATGAAAACAAAGACAGACCACTACCCACTCCGGTCATGACCATACCCGCTACCAAGATATTACAGAATCAGGTGGACACCCAAAAATTGGCAGAGGAAAACATCGCGGATGGCTTGAAAAATTACCAGTTAGCCACCGCAGTCAAAGCGGACCAGGGTCTGCATGGTGATGTCATGCTCATGCTGACCCAGGTGCGCGAAAGCTTTAAACACATCACTGATAGTTATATCGGCTTGGCATTAGCCACTGAATTTCACAAAAAAAATGAATGCGAGTAAAAACCAATAGTAGACCCGTTGTGGACCCAATAGTAGACCCAATCGTGGATCCAATAGCTACAAACTAAATATCAACCACAATAGGATCAGCAATGGGATCCACCATTGGATCCACAACCGGAAATAATATGAAAAAATTCCTCTCCACATTCATCGGAACCCTTCTCGCACTTTCTCTGCTTGTCACGCAGGCGCGTGCCACGTACGCTATTTATTCTCCGCGCGTCAGCCAGGAAATCGCTAAAATCAAAATGCACATCAAAACCTCCAAAGAACGCAATGGATTCATGAGCTTGGAAGAAGTATGGAAAAATGTAGCTGCAGCCAACAAGGCTCTTAAGGAACAAAAGCAGGCTTTTGGAACTCCGGGTAAATATATTCAATACCAAAAAGAACAAAAACTTCTTCTTTTGAAAAACTTAACCTTTTCATTCTTTAACGATATTGCCCTTCTTTTCGGTTCTTTTTCCGATCTGGGCTGGTATTCTGCTTGCCTGCGCGATGACGTGTGGACTTTGCAGGCGCTACAGGAAGAAGTAACCAAAGAAATGTATAAAGCCGCCTTGCTCTCAGATCACCAAAATGCCGACATTTTATGGAATGATTATAAACTGCTCTATGCCATCATAAATGGTGGTGTATTCCAGGCAACAAAAGACGGAAAGGTTGTTGTCAGCAAAGAATATAAAGAAAAAGGCTTAATGTGGGAGTCTAAAGATACGGCATTTTGGTTCGGAGAAGGTGATGTTCATAATTACTATGTGGACTGCCCTTATGGCGAGCTTACCCAGGCCGTCAAGGAAGTGGTTAATAGCTTCTGGAATATTGTCGATACTTTTAGCTCGGGCGGAGAAGGGGGGTTGTTTGCCGGAGGATTGGCAGAAATGGCGGCCGCCGCCCAAAAACGCGCAAAATTACGGGCATCCAACTGGATTGCGGCCAATCAGCTTAAAGTCACGTTCGGGGGTCAGCAAGGGGGCAATCCCCGAAGCCTGATCCAGGGTTTTGAAAAAAATGTCGTGGCCGAACTTAGGACTTATGGCGATTATATAAAGGGTTTTGCTAAAGAAATTAAGCCCACCTTTGACACCGATACCGCCACGGTCCGTGAAATTTATAAAGAATACGAAAAAGTTGAAAAAGACAGAAAAATACTAACGAATCAAATGGAAACCGCCCTCATCTTTAATCTCAGCTTTAATAACGTTGCGGATGAAAGCTTAAAAACACTTGATAAAACCTTGTTCCAAATCAACAAGGAGATTAAACGCGCCTTTGATTTTGAACTGAGCGAAGTAAATTTGCAGAGCTTCTGTGAACAATTAAGAGTTGTGGCCACAACACAATGCAAAAACCATAGCGCTGAGGCGCCTACCTGCAAATAACGAATTAAAAAACCCCTTCTTTTCAGGATCCTCAGTGTAGGACCACAGAACCCGAAGGGGTAAGGGTTTTTGTTTTTTTGTTTTACGTCCGAATTTTTTTAAATTCCAATTCCCAATTTCCAAATTACAAACAATATCTAATGATCAAAATTCTAAATTCCAAATCTGATTTATGTTTTGAATTTGGAAATTGAGCTAGGTGGATTCCTGTTCCAGGAATTTTTGGAGGGCGCTTTCCCGGATCCGATAAATCCGACCTAATTTCACGGCTTTCAGTTTGCCGCTTTTGATGTAATTGAGGACGGTTAAGGGGTGGATTTGGAGGATTTTGGCCACTTGTTCCGTGGTGTATATGTTTTCGTCCACTTTTATTTTTAATTTTATTTAGTTTAATTAAATTTGTTTTTATTTAATTAAATCTTTTTATATTTAGTTTAGTTTATTTTATTTTTTATAAACCAAAACAAATTTATATTAAATAGATTAAGGTTGTCAATGTTTATTAAATTTAATTATATTTTAATAAAGTTGAATATATGGTCTAATCACCAAAAGGCAGGGAGGAAGGCGATCTCCCCTGGTTCAAGGGAGAAGGAAAGAGGGGTAGTACAATAAGCAATACCTTATTCTACCACCTCTTCCTCTCCTCCTAATCTAGGAGGAGCCGCCTTCCTCCCATCCTTTCAGTTGCACAATCATCTTTCGTTTAAGCTATAATGCTGATATGAAATTTGAATTGGAATCCCCCGTCGCCATCCTGGGTTTTGGAATTGAAGGCAAAGCCGCCTTGGAATTTCTAAAAAGACAGGGAATTAAAGCGGTGACCATCTGTGACCAAAATCCCAATATCAAATGCCCTAAGAATGTGAAAGGCCGGCTTGGCAAAAACGCCTTTGATGATTTGTCGAATTTTCGAACCATTATCCGCAGTCCTGGCATTCGTTATGATTTGCTGGGCATCCAGGAAGCCAAAGAACTAGGGGCGTCTATCACATCCCTTACCAAGTTAACACTTGAGCACGCGTCGGATCGAATTACCGCGATCACAGGAACCAATGGCAAAACCACCACCACGGCGCTCTTAGAACAAATCCTAAAAGCCCATTACAGTGACCGTTTGATCACCGGAGGTAATGACCGCGAACCCGTACTCCAAAAGGCTCTGGATCACCCTAAAGGCCCTATCCTCATGGAAGTCTCCAGTTTTCAGTTCGAAGACCTAAAAACCTCTCCTTACATCGCGGTGATCCTTAACATCACCCCAAACCATCTGGATTGGCATGACACGTTGGAAAATTACGTGCGCGCCAAAACCAATATTCTCCGTCATCAAAAAGACTCCGATTGGGCCGTGTTGAACGCGGCGGATGAAAACGTCGCGAAGCTGGCTACCAGCACACCCGCCCAACAATTCTGGATCAATGAAAAGCGGGGCAAGGAATGGGCAGTATGGGAAGATGGTTACCTTAAACTGTCTTTCGACGGAAAAGTGGAAAATGTCCTCCATTTCGACCAACTCAATATTAAAACCCACCCCGAAAACCTCCTGTTCGCCGCCACCATTGCCAAGCTCCACATGGTCCCGGTTACCACCATCGAAGAGCAAATCAAACTGTTCAAAGGCGTGGAGCACCGCCTGGAATTCGTTCGCACCGTCAAAGACATCCATTTTTACAATGATTCCTCCAGCACTTCTCCGGAATCCGCCATGGCCGCCATTGACCAGTTCATTCCCCAAAAACTCATCCTCCTCTTGGGCGGCAGTTCCAAAAAAGCCGATTTCTCCTTTTTGGCCCAAAAAATCGCTGAAAATGACATCAGGGTTTATTTGTACGGAGCCGAAGGCCAAACCATCAAAGAAACCCTTCTGGCCGCTGGCGGGGAGGGGTTGATTCTCGCCCATGACAAAGGTGGTGATTTTAAGGCGATCATCCACAAAGTATTTGAAATGGCCCAGCCTGAAGATTCCATCGTCCTTTCCCCTGCCTGTGCCTCATTCGACATGTTTAAGAATGCCAAAGACCGCGGTGAGCAGTTTAAGGGGATTGTTCAGAGGTTATAATAATCTATAGGATTTTATCCTATATCCTTCAAAGCGCTGCTAAGAGCCTTGTATTTCGCATTTGGCATATCGGCAGGAAAACCTCCTTTATAGGTTTCGCCATTTAATATTATTTTGACAAAACAGACGCCCTCCTGTTCTGCTGTTTCGATTTTAATAATCGTATTTTTATCGTATCCGCTAGCTAATAATTTACGGGATAAAAGGGCAATATTATCTGCATTCCTCAGGTCAGCAGGCATCTTGCTTTTAACATAATTTGAAAATTCTTCCAATTTATTAGATGTTTCCTTATCTATTTTTTTTAATTTATTAGGTTTTATATTCTTCAAAGCGCTGCTAAGAGCCTTGTATTTCGCATTTGGCATATCGGCAGGAAAACCTCCTTTATAGGTTTCGTTATTTAATATTATTTTGACCCAACAGACGCCCTCCTGTTTTACTGTTTCGATTTTAATAATCGTATCTTTATCGTATCCTTTATTTAATAATTCACGGGATAAAAGGGCAATATTATCTGCATTCCTCAGGTCAGCAGGCATCTTGCTTTTAACATAATTTGAAAATTCTTTTGTTTGATCGGGCATTGCTTGAGCAATAAGTTTGTCGCCCATGGCTCTTGCTTTCTCTTCTCCTTCTTTTCCTCCTTCCAATGCTTTTCCTTTTGCGGTCGCGGTTATGATTTCTGATGATGTCTCTGCTGACATTTTTTTATTTTTAGAAAATAAATTATCTTTTTATTATACCAAAAAAACGCTTTAATATCAAGCATTGGCCTAGTCCCGTGGCTGGGCTGGAGACTAGGGTAGAAGAGCGGGGAAAGCAGTTTAAAGAGATTGTGGGGAGTTTAGCTTAGGACCCCCTCCCCGATGTACATCGGGGCTCCCCCTTATACAAGGGAGAGATTTTTTTTTGCTATAATCAAATGCTTTATTTTGTCATTTCGAGTCCACCGAGAAATCCCTTGTGTTTTTTTATTTCGACCAACACGGAGAAATCCCTTGTTAAATTACTTAATGCCAATTGAATAATGAGAAGAGAATATGAATTTTATGTATACATTATGGCAAGTGGAAGTGGAACATTATATGTCGGATTCACTAATTGTATAGAGTGGAGGGTTTATGAACATAAAAACGATTTAGTCGAAGGATTCACCAAAAAATACCAATGCCATAAGTTGATTTATTATGAGGAACATCAGTATGTTCTAAATGCCATTGATCGCGAAAAACAAATTAAACGATGGTGACGTGAGAAAAAAGAAGATTCAATTAGGTCAATCAATTTATCCTGGGCAGACTTGGCGGAGGATTGGTATTAAAACAAGGGATTTCTCCGTTCCGCTTCGCTCCAGTCGAAATGACAAAAAGGGCAGTCGAAATGACAAAAAGAACAAGGGATTCCTCCGTTCCGCTCCGCTTAGTCGAGATGACAAAAGGGGGTCGGAGTGACAAAAAAAATCGAGATGACAAAAGGGTTGTTCGGAATGAAAAAAGAGGGGCACTCAATCAGAATCATTTTATCCGCCTCATCTGCCTCCAAAGCATATTGAATTCTTTTAGCCCTACAAAAGCAGCTAAAGCAAAATAAACGATCATACCAATGACCGTGTATAAAATCAGATAACCGATCTGATTGAGCGTCGAGCCGCCAAATGGGATCAGCATTTTAGATATAAAAACAACAGAGCCCATAATAATGCTCATCACCACTATTTTAGAGGTATTCAGCCAATCCAGAATGCCGAATTTTACTTTTTTGTGCATCAAAATGTAAAGAAGCAGGAAATTCACAATATTTCCAATACTGAAAGCGATCGCAATTCCCACAATTCCCGCCCCAAATCCCAATGCTAAAATTAAACTACCGGAAATAGAGATCAGCGCGCCGGTAAAGCCGGCCAAAAGCGGCGTCTTAGTATTTTGAAACGCGTAAAACCCCCGTCCGAGTAACGGAATCAGCGATTGGGCGAATAGGGAGATCAATAAAAATCCTAAAATCTGAGCGGTCAAAAGCGCGTCCGACTGAGTGAATTTGCCGTATTTTAAAATCACATCAATAATCTCATGCCGAAGCATCAGCATCCCAATGGTAGCCGGAATAATCAAAAACAAAACCTGCCCCATCACCCGTCGAATCTCATTCGCAAACGGTTCTTTGGTTGGTTCACTGGCTAGTTCCGAAAGCGTCGCAAAGGAGGTGATGGCAAATGAAATGCCGATCATCCCCAAAGGCACAGCTTGTAGATTATCCGCCAGATAAAAAACCGTGATGGAACCGGTCATCAGAAAACTGGCAATCAGTGTATTGATGATGAGCGTCAGATGTGTCATCGAAAGCCCTAAAATCCTAGGTATAATCAGCTTAAATGCTTGTCTGACATCATGCCTTTTGTATCCGAGTAGTAGTCGATATTTATACCCAATTAGCTTTAGGGCAGGTAATTGAATGGTGAGATCCATTCCCGCCCCCAGAATGACGCCCCATACCACTCCGATGACTCCAAATTCCATTCCAAAATACAAAATTCCAAAGATAATCCCAAGATTATAGAAGATCGGGCCGAGCGAGCGAAAGAAAAATGTCTTAAAACTATCTTGTAGGCTGACCAATATCGAGGTGATAGAAAAGAGAATGGGGGATAGGAGTAATATGCGCATCAATTTGCAAGTCAGTTGCAATTGTTCTTCTGAAAAACCTGCGGCAATCAGATGAACTAGATAAGGGGCAAGTAAATACATCACCCCTGCGATTATCAAAATAACGATAAACATCAAATGCAGCATGCTGCTGGCAAACTCCCAGGCATTTTTCATATCCCGCTCCTTTTTGTATTGTGTAAAAATAGGAATAAAAGCGGCTGAAATTACTCCGAAAACCAGCAAGCTGTAAATCAAATCCGGAATACGGAAAGCCGCGTAATACACATCCAAATCGTAAATACCGGTTCCCGCAGTCGCTCCGAATGTTTTAGCCAAAAGATGGTCACGAACAATCCCCATGAGCCGGCTCAAAAGAGCGGACAAAGCCAAAAGCAGGGTGGGCGGCAGAATATTTAAATGACGGACAAATTTCATTTTTGTAACAAATCAAGTGAATTTATTGTACCCATAAGTAGTTATTATAATTAGGGATTTTGATTGACATTTTGATAAAAAATATATAAAATATTATTCTTACTAAACTAACATTATGTCCTCCGACTTTCCCAAAATCGACGCTTTTAAGCAACATTTTAACTTAAAAAATGATGGAGAAGCAATTTATATCGCTATCCAAAAGAGGCTTCTTCCGGATGTTCTTAGGGATATTTTGCTAAGACTAGGAGTAACAGATGACATGGACCGCAACACTATAGAAGATGTTCTTGATGAAGAGCTGAAAACCGGAGGAGTTATTTCTGAATTTGCAGAGATAGAAGCTCAGGAAGAGCGAAAAAGGCTTGCCTCCGATAAACGTGCTGCGATTAACAGATCCTTAGGCATTGAAGATGGGGAAAAGGATTCCACTATCGACTTAGTGGCTGAAAGACACCGACAAAGCGCCCTTCAGCATTTACGTTCTCAAATTGAAGAAGTAAGGGCATTTTTTCATGCGCCATCTAAAAAATGATTTTTAGTTTGGAGCCAAATATGGTAAAATATATTAAACAAATCTAAAATCAAAAATATGTTTGAAATGTATAAAACCCCTTTGGATATCCTGTATCTCGTTCTGTCGGTTGGCGGTGGGCTTTTGCTGTTGGTTTTAATCATCGCCATTTTTCATCTGATTGGAATTTTGAGTAATGTTAAAAAAGTAACACGGAAAGCCAAAGACACCGTCGACCTGGTGAACCATTACCTTTGGCAGCCCATCAAAATCATGATGATGGTGATGGAGAAGGCAAAAGGGGTGGCGGCCAAACAAGCTAAAAAAACTAGGAAATAAACCCCTTGTCTGAACTGTGATTAAGCTGATTAAATGATGCTTATGATTTTTTGGGATATCCTGTTAAATCAATTAATCATAGAAATCACAGTTCAGACGCTTTACTATAAACTTCCGCAGTTTTCTCAGCCATTACCTCCGCGGTAAAATTGGTTTTTACGCGTTCGAGGGCTGTTTTTTCAATATCCCTTTTTTGATCAGGGTTTCTTAGGATAGTCCTAATCGCATCAGCTAGCCGATCACTATTGGCTGGCGGCACTAGATAGCCGCTTTTTCCATCCTCAATAATATCTGTTGTACCCCCATTATCCGTCGCCACCACAATTACTCCGCTTGCCATTGCCTCCAGAAGCACCAACCCAAACGCCTCTCGCAAAGACGGAAGCACAAAAACATCGGACGCTCTCAAAATCTGGGGAACATCCTCCCGCCAACCCAAGAAATGGAGATTTGTTACATCACCATATTTCTTTTTAAGTTCCTTTTCATTGGGTCCGGTGCCCACCAACATCAAATGGAGGGTTGGCATTTCGTGTCGCAACTTTTTAAATGCTTCAATCAGATATTTTTGGCCTTTGCGTTCATGCAGTTCTGCGGCACAAGTGATGACAATATCACCATCTTTGACAGGTAGCGACGCCTTGTCCTCATTGTCCAAATATCGGTCCAGTTCAATGCCATTATGTATTAAGTTTAAGCGGTTTTTCACATCTTCGCCATATTCGCTAAGATGTCGAAAATTGTCCATACTAATGGCGATCATCTGATCCGAACGATCCAGGCACATCCGTTTGATTTTTCCCTTCAGTCCAGCCAGTCCGAACGGATCATGTTCAGTCGTCACAATCGGCACATTGGCATGCCTGGCTGCCCAGAACGCATACCTACAACTGCCAGGATTCCACAAATGAATATGGATCAAATCGAATCCTCCGATTTTCAGTAGTTTTTTCAATTTGGTGTAATGCCGTGGGTCGTGCTTATGAATCGTCGGCAATAAATAGACATGTTCATACACCTTGTCCAATTCCGGTTTCCGTCGTTTCAACACCGAATACGCACCGCACGCCAAAGAAACTGAGTATCCGAGAGGCCTCAGATGCTTAGCCAGCAGTTCCATCTGCTTTTCAGCGCCGCCGTAATTGGGGGTGTCAGTGTAGAAAAGTATTCGTTTCATGATCTTATTTTAGAAGAATCGCTTGAAAACAACAATTTTTTAAGTAAAATTGACACGATTATAAAAAGCCAAAATGAAGCATGCCCGTTCTTACCATTTGCCGCAAATCGAAACATCTGAAGCTGTTACCAATCTAGGTGAAATACTTTTGGCGGCCCTCCATGCTGATGCTATTGCCGAAAAAGTCAGGGTAGAACTTGATAAAATTTTAAGCATACCCGCCATACAAGGATCGGTCAAATTCATAAAAGAAGAAAAAAGAGAAATCATTAAAACTGTATTTGATGAGATCAATGAGCTTATTAAAAATGGCGAATTGTTTCCAGGAGGACATAAAGAACACATAGAAATAAAAAAAACCATTCGCTTAAAATTAGCAGAATTATTGCATGAGAAATATTTAATTGATGTAGAAACCAGCGAAATTGACGAGAGTCGAAAAGGACCAACAAGCGAAGAACAATTACTCCGAAATCAACAGCTTGAACAGGCCATTGAAGTCACCAAAAAAGATTCTTCCGCCCGAAAGGCCACTCTTGATTTAATGGAAGGAGTGCTTGCTTTACATTACCCCCCTGAATATTTAAATCAAAAACCCATTAAAAAAGCAAATTTAAGCATTAGACAAATCAATGATTTAATAACAAATTTTATTTTCTGGACATTGGAACACAATCCGCGTTTTAATGATTTCCATCGTTTAATTGCTTATTTGTATATTTTTCATGGGCTAGATAAAACTACTGTTTACGATAAAGTCAAACAATTTGAAGAGAGAGATAAACGTGAATATGGCTTGACTCCTGAAACAATCGATCTGTCTTACCATGAAATCCGTCAGGTCTTTACAAATGAATCCGATGCGCTATTAAACCGCTTCTTATCTGAAGCATCTTTAAAAGATGCTGATAATAAGTCATTAATGTCTAATCATGATGAATATATACAAAAAATCACCTATTTTTCCGAAACTGCCAAAATATCTCCTTCTGGCTTGAGGCCTGCTGCTTTACATAGAGCTGAAATCAGAAATATTGATATTCCTAAAACAGAATTAGGGAAAACACTTGATGAGATTGATATTATACTGCTTCAACGTGGCAATGTTTCAGCCAGAAATCGTATGTTACTGCGAATTTTGCGTTTGATTGGGTATTTAGTCCATACTGGTTATGGCCAATATATGGTTACAAGGTATGGAGTGCCTGAAGATTTTCGGGATACAGCGCAAGCCATGGCTGAGAAATGCCTGGAAAAATTAGCTATGGTTGACCCCCAAAAAGGGCGAATATCGACCCATATGAATAATTGGCTAAAAGGACTTATACAAAGATATGTATATGAGCTTGAAATTGTTCGAAATCCTGCACATATTCACGCACTTGCTGCTTGTATTAAAAAACATCCAGACATACCAGATGAAGCTTTAGCAAGAAAGTTTTACATTTCATTGTTTACTATTCAAAAAGTCCGCGAAGAATATGGACGTAGTAATATCAGCCTTGATGCACCTGTAAATCCTCATAATCATAAGAAGACTGAATTTGGTGAATTATTAGATTTGAATTCATCAAAAGGTGTTGAAGGCTTAATTTTAACAAAACAGACAAGACAAGTTATGGATCGCGTGTTTGCACTTCTGCCTCCAAGAGACCGATTTATTTTAGAAAGACGGTTTAGAGAAGGAAGAACGTTTAGAGAAATCGGTGGAAAAATGGATGTCGCCAGACAGCGTGTTGAACAAGTCGAAAAGAAAATTTTATCTGCTTTTGGAGGCAATGGCCGCCCAACAAAAAACTTTAACTTTATTTCAGATGAAGATCGTTTTAAAGAATGGTGTGAGGAAAATTGCCCCAAACCCCTTGAAAAACGAATGATGGAATTGCGATTGGGTTTATTAGAAGAAAATGGCTATCGAGCGCTTGGGCCTACTCAAATTGTTAAATATTTAAAAAATAAGGGTGTCAATGGTCTAAATCGCAAATCTGTTGGAAAGCGTTTAAAGGCATTGAAGAAAAAACTGGAAGATGACCAAAAGGCTTTGCCAGAAAAAGAAAGGTTCGTACATGTTCTCAGTGCAGGCAAATGCTACAGAAAAGCCCGCAAACTTTTAGGGTCTTTAGGGGAAGAGCTAGGCTGGCAAAAAAAGGAAATAGGATAAATTTATATAAAGTACTTTTCAGCGCCGCCGTAATTGGGTGTGTCGGTGTAAAAAAGAATATTCATTTTTTCTCCTTTTCGTATTCAAAATAGGAATAAACCACTGGGTACAATCCTGCCCATAAAGCGGAAAACAAAATAATCCAGATGGCGTATTGCTCAACCGCTGCCGCCACAAACACCAGCACACCCGCCGCCTTAAATAAATGCCCTCCCAGCGTATGGGTCTTTTTCCACACCTTATCACTGCTTAGCGTCCACGGAGTCCTGATGCCAATAAACCAATTCCGTTTCGCATGCGGCAGGAAATAGCCGATATAAATGAACAGTACGCCAAGCGCCGGCAGCATCATAGTGGTCATATTAAACAGATATCCTAAATTGGCTGCTATTGTCAGCAAATAAATGTAAAACAAAAATACAATGATCAAAAGTACAAACCAGTCAAAATAAACCCTGAATTTTTCAATATTCTTTTTGAGGGGATCGATTTTAGGAATAACCAAAAACATCAGAAACATAAGAACGGTAATGGATGGCATCAAATAAAGCGCCCAACATTTAGACATATAGCCGTCCACTTCCCCGGCCATGTTCCAATGAGAGGCCATTTGATCCGGCATTTGGGGATAAAAGTAAGCGGCCAGCCCAAACGAGACAAGAATAACCGTTATGATGGCCAAATTTATTTTTTTCATGGCCTAATTGTAAACTAATTTTCGACAAGCAACAATTTATTGACATTTTATAAAAAATAGTGAATTATAATCACCTGCAATCCAATCCGTTATGAAAAAAATCTTATATCCGATCTTACTTGGCATCATTATTGCTGGCAGTTGGCTGCTTGCGCCCGTTTCTTTTGCGTATTACGATAATTACCCTTCTTATAATGCCCAATTCCATCCCCAGCATCCGGATTATTATAACGGGAATCAGCGACTGAAGCTCAAGAAGCGGGCGGATATTGAGCGTGCCAGCGCATCCAATCTGCATTATGACCAATATTCCCGTGATTATTACCGATGTGATTGGCAATACAACAAAAATTTAGGAACCTGGGTTTGTGAAAAAAGCTATGCATCTCGCCCCCAGCCCATCCAAGCCTGTCCTTTTGGTTACACCTTCCATTTGGTCCGCCAACAATGCGTACCGGTCCGCATGCCGGCTAACGCGCATCTGAACGCACAGGGAAATGGTTGGCAATGCAATGCAGGTTATAAAATGAACTACGCCAGAACCGGATGCGAAAGAATTTATGCGTACGTTCCGAAGTACACCCAAGAACCACCCACTCAAGTTATCATCGAACGCTATGTGCATATTTATAACGAGCCAGAAAGCCTTCCTGCAACCGGTCCGGGGATTGGATGGGCCTTATTGATCAGTACTTTGGGCGCCTTGATGTATTTTACTCTGAAGGACAGTTTAAACTAAAAAGCTGTATCTGATGGTGGGTGTTGTGGGACTCGAACCCACGACCGTTAGCTTAAGAGGCTACTGCTCTACCAACTGAGCTAAACACCCACGTCTTAATACTACACCTATTCCCGAACCCTGGACCAACCCCGAAGGTTTTCGGGGCTGAGCTACTGACCCTTTTTAAACATGGCAAAAAAGCTAACCCAAATTATCACAACCTAATGAGGAGTTCAAGTTATATTAATGCAAGGCAACTCCTGTCATCGCTATTACAGCGGCTGTTCCGCCTGTATATAAAACAGCTTTTACTACTTTTCGGGTGTCTACTGATTCAACCTCGAAAAGCTGTCTAAAACATTCCTTAACATTGGAACTGGCAGTGCCAATTCCCCTTCCCATGGAATCGACAGCACGCGTCTGCCTTTGCTTTATACGTTCTTCCATTCGTTCGAATGCGGAAGAGCCTTGGGAAGCATCTACAGTTGAGGGGGCTTCAGCTGGCATGATGTTAAAGTTAAATAATAAATTGATACTAAATAATAAAAAGAAAAGCATTAATTGTCAATACCCTTAAAGCTGACCAGAGTCAATGGAGCATTTATAATTAACCGCTTATTTACTGGCATTCCAGCTTACGGATTTTCTGTGTTTTGATTTTTACTTTTGTTCGGTTTTTTTGCCTTTTTAAAGTCGTTAGTCGCTTGCGAACCACAAATCCTTCCTCTATCCCTCCGCTACGGTCGGGACAAGCTTTTTCTGAAACGTCAAAAATAATTGAAAAACCCTGTCCGGCACTCACCTCTTCAATGGTCTCACTGGTCTCAGCGTCTTTAAATTCATCTAATGTGATTGGAATATTTTTGTCAGGCGTGATGATATCCAATTCATCCCCTTTGTTCAGGCGATTCCGAACTTCCATGGTCACGGTTTTGCCATCTACTTTTCGGATGATCCCCGCGAAACAGAATTTTTCATTATAATCCCCCTCGCGATTATCTTGATACTTCTGTCCTTCCGCGCCCGGTTTGCCGTACCAAAAACCCGTGAAATATCCGCGCGTGTTGATTGATTCCACCAGCTCCATCAATTCAGGCGTTGGCGGCTTGCCTTTCATGGCCAAATCCAAAGCCTGCCGGTAAATCCGGGACGCAATAGCATGGTAATAAACCGTTTTATGCCGACCCTCAATTTTCAAAGAATCCAGCCCCGCATCCACCAGCTCTTTCAAATGCTCCATCATACACATATCTCTAGAACTCATAATACTCGTACCATGTTCATCTTCTTCAATAGGAATCAGTTCACCCGGCCGCAAGTCCTCTTCCAAATACACCTTATAATTCCAGCGGCAGGAATGGGCACACATGCCCTCGTTGGCGCATCTGGATGCCATAAAACTGGAAAGCAGGCACCGTCCGCTATACGCCATACACATGGCGCCATGCACAAAACCCTCCAATTCTATTTGAATTCCTTTTTTCTTCAGGGTTTTTCGTATTTGCTGAAGCTCTCGCAGGCTTACCTCACGTCCAAGTACCACACGCTCCACCCCTTGTTTGGCCCAAAATTCAATGGCCGCGGAATTGAGTGTATTGGCCTGTGTGCTGATGTGAATAGGCAGCCAGGGACATTTTTCGCGGATGGTGCTGAACACTCCAATATCCGAAACCAAAATACCATCCGGATCCAGCCCTTTTTTATGGAGCTTGGCCAGTCGTTCCAATTCTTTATCCAAAAAGCTCAATTTATACTCGTGGGCATGAACATTCATAGTCAGATAAATCTTTTTGCCCAACTTATTTTTGAGCTTTAAAGCTTCTTCCAGCGCATCACCCCCCCTGTCATCAATTTTCACGCGCATGCTCATCGACTTGATGCCCATGTAACAAGCATCCGCTCCATAACGGAACGCGATCTTCATCTTTGCCATATCACCAGCCGGCGCGAGTATTTCGGATTTAATCATAATTGATATTGCAAGGATTACAAAGATTACAAGGATTAAAAAATTATTTTATTGAACTGAGAAGATATTTTTCAAAACGAGAGAGTTGATAAGACAAGCTTCTTGCAAATTTCGAATATTTTATGTGTTCTGTAGAAGTAATATATCCGAGATCGAACGCAATATAAAGGGCTGCACGACATTCACCAGCTGATGATTTAGAGGTATTGATAAATCGTGAGAAATCTTTGTTGGATTTTCTTTCAAACCCTTCAGCAATATTGAGCGATATTGATAAACTAGCTCTCCGGATTTGACTGACTAAAGGATAGTCCTTTTTGAATTTGATTGGAGTAGACAATTAGTAAATTTCAGAAACGAATTTACGAGCGTCCTGCCACACTGGCAATTCTTCAAAATACTTATATTTCATCGTGATGCTATTAGATTCTAATGCGAAGCTTTAAATCTTTGTAATTCTTGCAATTTTTGTAATTGGGTAGGAATTGTAAAAGATGTCAGTTATTTTGTCAAAATTGTCTCCATATCCAATGTCTGATAATCTAGAGGCATGGAAAACGATTTTGTAACATTCGATCGGAACACACTCATGATCACCATCCGGCCGGAAGGGGGGAAGGAGTTGAAAATTACCAAAGACGATGTCCAGATTTCCTACTTCTCCGGTGGACCGGGCGGGCAGAATGTGAACCGCAATCTGAATGGCGTGCGTTTGATCTACCGTATTCCGGAGGAGTATCGGATGAATGCTTTGCGCACTCAAGAGCTGGTCACGCGAGTAATCGGCAAGCGGAGCATGCATCACAATATGCAAACCGCCTTTGAACAGTTGGCCCATAAAGCCCGTCGGTATTTTTATGTTCCACCCCATCGCAAAAAAACCAAAACTCCCAAACGCGCCAAAGAGAAACGATTGCATGATAAGAAAATGAAAAGCCTAAAAAAACAATCTAGAAGTAAGATGAAAGATGGACTATAATGCCACCTGTGCGTTCTCCCGAATTGACTCGAATGGCACAGCAACGGATAGACTCGAATGGATTCGAATGGATCGATACGCATCAATTCGCATCCATTCGTAACCAAGCTATCAATTCGCAACTGTTAACCAAAATAAAAATGCAGCTTATTTCTTTCCAAGACCTCGTTCGCCGTTATCATTCCGGAGAAGGATTTGTTCTTTTTGACACAGAAACCAGTGGTCTTAATACTTTTCATGATGACATTATTGAGATAGCGGGGGTGATTTGGAAAAAAGGAAAAATGCCGGAGCGATTCCAAGAAATTATTAAGGTGAATATCAACAAAATCAATGAAGGGGCTTGGGAAATCCACAAAATTCCACAAGAAACCATTGAAAACGCCCGTGAACCCAGCGACGTTTTATCAGATTTTATAAAATTTTGCGGAGGTCGGCCGCTTTTAGCCCACAACATCCGTTTTGATTTTGATTTCCTTAATTCCAACTTGATCCGCGCTGGCCTCAAACCCTATTCAAATGACCAGGTTGCCTGCAGTTTGGCTTACGCAAAGGAGCAAAATATGCCCGGCCGTTTATCCGATTTGGCCGCTCATTATCAAATAGACATTCAGCAAGGCAACCTCCACCGCGCCCTTTACGACGTCCAGGTTTTAATGGAAATCATGAATCGAATGATGAAAGAGCATGAGCCAGCGGAGATGCAATATTCTTTAATTTTATAGTCCAAATAGACTTCATATAGATATCAAATAGATGTCCATTTGAAGTCAATTTGATATCAATTTGGAATAAAATGAAATTAAGTCTAGGCTACATCACCTTTCCCACCAAAGCCGAAGCCAAAAATACGGTCTTGGCGCTTTTAGAGGAAGAATTGATTGCCTGCGCCAATGTGATCGACGGGGTGGAATCCTACTTTCCATGGGATGATTCGATCCAAAAAGCTAATGAAGTGGTGGTGATTCTAAAAACACGCGTAAAAAATGAAGACAAAATCATCCGCCTCGTGCGCGAGTTACATTCCTACGAATGCCCATGCGTGGTTTTTTCTTCGATCGACCACGGGAACCCCGAGTTTTTGAAGTGGATTGATCAGGCTTGTTAGCCACAAGCTGCACTACTTTTTCTGGACGCTTAGATGTCTGTTCAACAATATCGCCTAAAGCAGTCAATATGCTCAAGAGGGCGGATAGGCGATCTTTCCAGTATTTCTCAAAGCCACCTTTTTTATTGGGCTGGTTTTGATGGATTGTTTTTAAAACACGCCTAATATTTTGAGGGGATTCATTGGATAAGGTTTTAAGTCCTGACAAACATCGCGTAACGCCACGCCTCACCAAAATCACCATTGTCTTTTGAGGTCGTTTTTTATCTAATTGAACTACAATTTTTGGGGCTTTTTGTTTGCTATTTGCCCCCAATAAACTCAGCATTTTCTCAATTTCTTCACGTGTAGACGAAATGCCGTCACCTAAATCGTCTAATTTATTATTTTTTTTCAGAGTAGCCACCAGGCTTCCGGAGGCATCCGAATAAAGTTGGGCTTCAAAAAAAGCCCTGAGCCCAGCTTCCAAATTGCCTATACCTTGATTAAACATCCAGCAGGCGGATTCAAATTTGGCCTTCTTATCTTCTTTTGAAGGGGGTGACATGGGATAGGTTAAAAAAGGTTGTTTATTTTAACCAATTTTTAAAAGATTGTCAAAAAAACTCAATTTCTACGAATACCCATGTATTATTTCCACATCACTCGATCACGGGAATCCGGATTTTCTGAAATGGGTTGATCAGAGTTGCTAAATAAATACTTTTTACTATCAGTTGGTCGTAGCTATCGCTTTTTAATTTTCCCATTAAGTTGCCGAAGCATGCCTTTAATGCTCAACAAACGACCTTTCAGCACGCTTAAGGATGTTTTTTTCTCCAAAAGATCTAAAATATTATGGCGAGACTCTTCGAATAAAACTTTAGCCCCATTTTGAAAAGCAGTCATGCCACCACGCAGTGTTTGAACAAGATTTTCAGCTGATTGTTTGCCTTCCGATTTTTTTGTTTGCTGAAGAAGCTCTTCCTGGTCAGGCATTGTAGATGCCAGAAGTCTTAATGCCCGATCTACATTTTTTCGAACAGCGAGAGTCAATTCATGAATAGAATCCAAACGTTTTTTGTTGCCAGATAAAATTTTTATCACCTGCTTTGGATCCAATGCCAAAATTTTTTCTAACCCTGTTCTGAGAAAAGACACTCCATAAATAAATCGCTCAACAGATCGTTGTGGGTTTCTGGCGGGAGAATGTAGTAAAGGGCGCTTTGGCATCAAAACACATCTAAAATTTTAAGATTAAATTATAACCAATTTTTAAATGCTGTCAAAATTTATTTATGATTCCTTATTGGTAAACATAAACCGTCTGCGTTGGGAAGGCCATTTCAATCGCTTCTTTTTCAAATTCTTCTTTAATGGCAAGATTTATTTTTTGCTGAACATCCATATACTTATTATATTCAGCGGAATTTAAGTAATATACCACTTCAAAATTCAAACTAGAATCAGCAAATTCCTTAAAATGGACACGGTCCAAATCCGCCAACTTAATTTTACTGAAGATATCCTTGGTGATCTTAGGGATTTTTTTAAGTTGTTTGGCTGTAGTGCCATAAATTACTCCGAAGCCGAAAGCAATCCGGCGTTTTTTCATTTTCTTGAAATTGCGAATGCGGGTACTTGTGAGTTCGGCGTTTGAAATTATAACCTCTTCCCCTTGCAACGCCACAATGCGTGTTGTTTTTAGGCCAATTTTTTTCACAGTCCCCATATGGTCCCCCACAATGATGAAATCGCCAACCTCAAAAGGTTTGTCAAAATAAATTGAGAATGAACTAAAGATATCTCCTAAAATATTCTGTATAGCTAAAGCTATGGCAATACCTCCAATTCCCAAACTTGCGACCAAGGCGGAAATATTAATGCCCAAATTAGACAACACCAAAAGCAACCCTGTACTCCACAAGATAATCTTGGCAACAAGAGAAAGCGCAAAGTAAGTACTGGTTTTTTCTTTTGCCCCGTCACCTCTTTTGGCAGCCGCCTTATGGAATCCGTATTCAATCAAACTACTGGCAACCTTAGTGGCCCAATAAACCAAAAGAACAATTAAAAATGCAGTCGCAACTTTATCACCTGTCGGATTTACCGTTAAGGATCGGAGTGCTATATAAAAAGAAATATACAAATAAAAAAAGTGGGGCATCTTTTCAACAATCTTCACTATCTCATCGTCAATATCGGTTTTTGTTTTCGTGGCCCATTTTTTGATTCGCTTAAGAATGCCTTTCTCAAAGACCTTAAAAATAATGAAAAATAGAATAAAAACCCCAAAAGCAACCAAATATTCCTGCACAGAATTGCTTAAGAATTCTTTATCTAAATAGTTTTGTAAAAAATCCATAATTTTATTTTATTAATAATCGCTTACATACTAAAAAAAAGCTGAAGTTAAAGCAAATGAAACAATGGTGGACCTGAGGGGACTTGAACCCCTGACCTCAGCAATGCGAATGCTGCGCTCTAGCCAACTGAGCTACAGGCCCTCGTCGGCCTTACGCCAATTGTCAAAAATGGTGGGCGATAGTGGAGTCGAACCACTGACCTCATCGACGTCAACGATGCGCTCTAACCAACTGAGCTAATCGCCCTCCAGGACAAGGGGAATTATAAAGTTATCGTAGCCAACTATCAAGCTTTGTTGTATCGTTAGGCCTTAATTTACTAGAGGGGCATTTCTGTGCTGTTTCAATAGGGAAATGCTTGAATTACTTGAAAAGTTCTCCACTTTGCTACACACTTTTCTACGTAATTCATCCTTACTTCACTGCGGCCATTCGGCCTTGTTCCGTTCGGACCGCATTTCTCGCTACTTGCTATGGCTGAAGCCACTATATTCATCCTCATCATCGGCTTCCTGACAGCTCTGGTCTTTTATTATTTGGGGATTGAAACAGTCGATCCGCGCCTCATTTTGATGGTCATCACCCTTTTGCTGTTACCTGGTTTTTACGCAGCAGTGACCAGCGGCCCTTTTGTGCCCTCCAGCCGAAAACGCCACCGCCCCATGCTTAACTTGGCAGACCTCCAATCATCCGATA
>Ga0114920_10000293_pt1 | contig 21752 bp, 19 predicted proteins | sample ChitaG_FD_88683 | JGI IMG/M metagenome (GOLD analysis project Ga0114920, IMG submission 88683) | Deep subsurface microbial communities from South Pacific Ocean to uncover new lineages of life (NeLLi) - Chile_00310 metaG | ecosystem: Environmental > Aquatic > Marine > Oceanic > Sediment ...
AGCTCAACAAGGAGTTGGCTCGGTGGTACTGCCTGAGGGCCATAAATCACTGGGGGAGTGGGCGCCTTGACCTAGAAGACACTGTAGACACTCTTGTTTCCTTGTTTGGCTACTCCACAAGGATGGCCTATAGGACTCTTACCGACGGTGACGGCCTATTTTGGACCAAATGGCCTATGAAAAATATCAACAGACTTCAGATCGAAATCTACGGTGTTAAAAGAATTGCCAGATACTCTGGGAACCCTTACTGCAGTTGTTTAGTCGAAATTCCGATTCTGAAGTCTGTGCGCTATGAGGGGCAGAGTGTGATACAGCTCTAGTCAACAACGGATCAAACGGTGATGAAGACATATCTTGAGTTAGAAGAACTGGAATTACTGGAGCTCTCGGCCACCAATCCACGAGATCGCCTGCTTATCAGGCTTTTGTTTCGCTTGGGCTGCCGGGTTTCCGAGGCTCTGGCCCTTAAGGTGAGTGACATAGACTTCGAGCGGGGTACTGTCACAATTCTGCATCTCAAGACTCGTATCAGGCTGTCATGTCCTAAATGTAAGGCAAGGTTGGGTAGGAGACATCAATTCTGTCCTGAGTGCGGTGAGGAAGTCAACAAGGCCAGAAAGCATCAGCAAGAACAGCGGCGTATCAGGACTCTACCGGTTGATAGGGATACCCTTGAAATGCTGAGAGACCATATTGACAGCAATCAAGTAACCTCTTACGATGACTCTGCGCTTCTCTTCGGTCTTAACCGGCATCGAGCGTGGCAGATTATAAGGGACTGTGCCGGACGGGCTGGTCTACCGGACTTAGTGAATCCCGAAACTGGCAGGGTAAGAGGTGTTAGCCCTCATCGCCTTCGCGACGCCTTCAGTGTGCACGCAATGAAGTTGGATGACTCCGGTGATGCACTAAGGCTGCTCCAGGAGCATTTGGGTCACGCCAGCTTCAATACCACAGCCAAGTATCGAAAGGTTGCTGGAGAAGAGCATCGCAAGTGGTATGAAAGCCTGTGGAGCAAGACCGTTTAGTGAGTGGCTGAACTACCCAGAGGTCACAACATAAGCTTTTGTGATCCAACAATATACTAAGTTGTGACAAACTGAACCTTCATTACATTTATGCTATGCCTACGTTTGCCCAGCTATGGTATTTGCTGAATCAAAGTAGAACTATGTATTGATATTTCTAAATTAATAGACTTCAAAATTTATATGAAAAGGTCTTGACAAACTATATGATGGTCTGTATAATATTGATTGAGTACTCAGTAAGGATAAGACCAAAACATGGCTAAGCTAAAAGAAAAGAGAGAGCGCCTCACCAGTGAGGAGAGAAAAGCAAAGATTATCGATGCCGCGTTGACTCTTTTTGCAGAGAAAGGCTTTTATGGTACAAAGACGAAGGAAATTGCCAAAGCAGCGGGAACAAGTGAGCCCTTGATCTTCTGGCATTTCAAGTCTAAGGAAGAGATTTACCGGGAAGCTTTAAGAACACTATTCGGTCGTCATCCGGTATTGCCAGATATAGAGAAAAAGATAGCACAGAAGGATGACCATGCGGTCTTCAATGAGTTGGCTCTACATGTAATCAGGCATAACAGGAAGGACCGTCGGATATCACGTCTGGCTATTTTCAGCGTGCTCGAGGGTTTTCCTTTAGCTGAGATTGTTCACCAGGATGATGAGGTTGGACCAGCCCTACCGGAGATTTTGGGTGGTTATATTAAGCAGAGAATTGATGACGGAGCCTTCCAGGAACAGAATGCCGAGATTGCAGCTAAAATATTTGTCGATTTGATCTATACCTGTGTTCTTGACAAGGAAGCCGCTATCAGTGGTCCACCGCTTGCCTACTCTGATGAGGAAATAGTAGAGAATCTGGTAAGGATATTTGTCAAAGGGTTGAGAAAGTAGGTAGAGAGGTTGCTCTTCCTCATAGAGCAGCCTCTTAATAATATTCAAAGTACTGATTGAGTACTCAATAAATAACAAAGGAGGAATTGAATATGAACACTAAAATCGTAGAGAGGCATCACTTTGATGACCTTCATACCTCAGGCTTGGCTTTCTGGATGATTAGCCTGGTGCATGACAATCCCCTGCTCCCGCTTCTTAAGAACCCCTACAGGTCACTGAAAACAGCAGGATTAAGGCAAGGGCAGAAAGTGCTGGAGGTGGGGTGCGGTCCGGGATTCTTTACCATACCCGCGGCAAAGATAGTGGGAAGAGAGGGCATCATCTATGCCACTGATATTAATCACCGGGCTATCAAAAGAGTGGAAGAAAAAATGCGTAAATATGGCATAGGTAATATCAAACCTATCCTGGTTAATGCCGCGAATAGCGGACTGCAGGATAGTAGTATTGACCTGGCGTTTGTTTTTGGTCTTCGCTACATTGCTGGCGGCTTGAGCAATCTCATTTCGGAGATGCACCGCATCCTTAAATCAGGAGGAGTACTGTCCTTTGAAAAAACTACAGGCTCGGATGCCAAATTAGTTGAGGAGGTGGAAAGTGTGGGCTTAATTAAGACTGAGAAAAAGGGCCGGATCTTTGTGTTCGAAAAAAGGGCAAATACCTGGGATCGCTGACTGTACCGAATATATAAAGGAGGTATTAGTAACATGAACAAGGTCTTGGAAGCAAAAGAGACCGCAGCCGTTAGAAGCACTTTTTGGGTCGTGGCTGCGTTTTATACGCTCATCGCGTTCGAGTTCTTCTATATGGCCACCCCGTTTGCGCTATATTTCTATTCCGCGTACGGACCAGCCCTGGATTTCGTCAATAACAGTCCGACTCTAGCATGGCTGAGCCGGGCATTTCTCCCACACATCGTCGCCGAGACATCTTCCGTAATCTTGAACCTGCGTAATGTTGCTGGAGGCATCTTGGCATTCACGGGTTTTTCAGCTTTTTGTATCGGCGCATTCCAGGTTTATTACCATAAGCTGACCAAGAAAGGGGTGGTTATGGGGGGCATCTATAAAAGCATCAGACATCCTCAATATGCCTCTTTAATGATAGGCAGCTTTGGCCTCCTGATACTCTGGCCCCGGTATATCGTTCTTCTGGCATTCTTGAGTATGCTTTTTGCCTACTATTTTCTGGCCAGGGTCGAAGAGAAAGAGTGTGAACGAAAATTCGGGCAGGCTTATTACACCTACAAGAAGAAGACCCATATGTTTGTGCCATTTCGTGTGCCCCTGATTAATCAACTGTCCTTTCTTTTCAAGGCTCGCTTGTCAAGATCCCTGGCGATTGCATGTCTTTATGTAGTCGTTTCTGCTGGTGGGCTGGGATTTGCCGGTATTCTGGAGCAATGGTCGATTAATAACCTCTATACATTATATTCCCAGGACGCCGTGTACGTGGCTGTCTCCAAAATTGAAGACCCGACGTTTAAGCAACTTGTGAATATTGCCCGGGCTAACGCAGACGTCCAAGACAGACTGGCCAATGGGCAGGTGGCCGGTTCGAAGTTCATCAACTACGTCATGCCCACGGAATGGTATGTTTCAGAAATTCCGATGAATCCGGTTGATAGCGGCAGGGGACATTATAACCCAAAGCCATACGACGGTAGTCAGTATAAAATAATCTTTACTTATGCGGAGCTTCGAGCCGGCCAAGACACGCAGGGAAAGGAAATCCTGCTGAATGTTGTAAGACGAGTCCCTGTTGTTGAAGTCTGGATTGACTTGTCTCACCAGCAGGTTACTGACATCAAGGATCCACCAGAAACGATCAAATACGAAAATATACCCGTACCGGTGTATTAGGAGAGCATGAGAATTAGGTAAACTGGGTGTTCTCGGAAAAATCAGTAAAGGGGGTATGAGCACTATGAAAAAGGTTACCACGAATTTCTTCATGGATATACTCCTGTTCGTAGTTCTAATGAGCCAGGCATTTACCGGCATACTTCTCCATCGCTTTCCGCCGGAACTGGCTGACACAACCGTACTCGGCCTCACGCGGTATACCTGGGGCACGATCCACTGGTCAGTATCTATTTTATTCGTCTTGGTTATTATCACTCACCTCGTCTTACACTGGGGCTGGATGAAAGCAACGACACTGAAGTATATCAGGATGAGGTCAAAGGTTTTACTGGCTTCAATGGTCGTGGTTTTTCTATTTATGTTCCTTGCGCCGTACTACGTTACTAGGTACTTACCCAATAGAAGTGATTTCAGTGTCAGCTACCAGAAGACTACGTATGACGAATCCCAACGTATCAAAAAGGAATTGGGAGGAACAAGCCTAGAACCTCACTCGATATCTGGTCCATGGAGGAAGAGTCCGGGTCCATCTGAAGAACCTCAGTCGGACAATAATTGATGGTTTATGGACTATTATTCTTTTTCATCCTCGGTATTGTTCACAACCGGGATTGTAAGGAAGTTCCTTCTGTTTTTATTGAGCAATCTGAGATGTCCTTCTTACTTCTTCGCATATCACACAATGATTTTTTGTTGAACAATAAAGCTGAATACATCAAAAAACACCTCAACAATCATCTCCGAAGCTTTGATGAGGATGATCCAATAAAAACACGCTTACTTTGCAGTAGCTTGGAATACAAAGCTTGCTTGATGCACTGAAATACTGCGCATTTGCAAATACAGTGCAAGCTAGTATAAAAAGCTTAGTTGATTTTGTTAGTATGGAGCGGGTTGCCGTCAGTGGATATTGTGATCGTGACTGAAGTGTTCTCGGTTATCAGCCACCTGCTCCTGAGACTATTATATCGGCAACTCTAACTTAAAAGGTGGTATCCTTTGTGGAGGCAGGTCAAGATTTTGTCTTTGCTTCAATATATTCGTAAAAAGTTAGTTCGATTTCCTTCCTGCTGTACCCTTCGCGGATTTGGAGGTTTCCTTTGCCCGTTCCTTGGGACGCAAGTCGCGAGTTGTTTTACCAGCCCGCCACATTTCAGAGTTGGCCATAACCGCCAGTTCCTTACCTAGTTCCGCCTTGTAGTCCAACTTACCGCACGCAGAGATTACGCGCCGAGTTTCCGCTCCAGAGGCAACTCTGTCATAGAGCGCCTTGAAGACCGGCATTACCGCCTCCTTGAACTTTGGCTTCCAATCCAGAGCGCCCCGCTGGGCGGTTACTGAGCAATTGGCGTACATCCAGTCCATACCGTTCTCGGCCACGAGCCGTATCAGGCTTTCGGTCAGCTCCTCTACCGTTTCGTTAAAGGCCTCGCTTGGGCTGTGCCCGTGCTCCCGAAGAGTGTCGTATTGTGCTTCCATGATACCTGCCAGCGCTCCCATCAACACGCCTCTCTCGCCGACGAGATCACTATAGACTTCTTTTTCGAACGTTGTGGGGAAAAGGTAGCCAGCCCCTATGCCAATTCCCAGGGCTATGCACCGCTCTCTCGCCCGGCCGGTAGCGTCATTATGGACGGTGAAGCTGGCGTTAATCCCTTCTCCCGAAAGGAAATTGCGGCGAAGCGATGTTCCCGATCCTTTGGGAGCAACCATGATCACATCGATATCGTCCGGGGGAATAACCCCTGTTTGGTCACTATAGACAATCGAGAATCCGTGCGAGAAAAACAAGGCATCACCTGGACTCATGTTCTTCTTGATCACCGGCCAGACCGTCTTATGAGCAGCGTCGGCGACGAGAAACTCAATGATCGTTCCTCGTCGAACAGCTTCCTCTATCTCAAACAGGTCTTCTCCAGGTTTCCACCCATCCTCTATTGCTCGATTCCAGTCCTCCTCGAACTTCTTCGACTGCCCGATGATTACCTTGAAGCCGTTATCTTTCAGATTTAATGACTGCGCGGGTCCTTGCACACCGTATCCAATTATGGCGATGGTCTCATCTTTAAGAACCTCGCGTGCTTTTGCCATGGGAAACTCATCGCGCGTGACAACCTCTTCCTTCGTCCCTCCAAAATCTTTAACTGCCAAAATATGTCCCCTCCTTCAGAGCATCGTAATTCGGCTACCTGGCTACACACTATCATAAACAATGTGCAATTGTAAAATGGAGTCAAATCACTTCTGACTGTCATAGGAATACGCATTCAGGTCTTCCTTCGCGGTTAGAACACCATCCTTGCCTGCGATTTCTTTTAGCTGTGATATAATTTTGTGTTCCAGCCTATCCGCTTTTCCCTTACCCTGTATTCTCCTTGACCAAGTCCACCTTTTCCTCATCGGTCAGGGTAGTGCTGTTTACGATTAGAATCCAGGAAGTGGTTTTTACCCTGAGGTTCTGTCTCCCCTTGAATATGCATCAGCTCTGGGAAGTGTTGTATGATTATGAAAACTAACATTATAATTGGCCCAAGAATGGGGGCAAGTCCCATTTTTTACAGGAGTCTCGCATTTTAAGTGGACCTATTTTCGGGGGCAGGCCAACGACACAATCATATTGAATTGTGCGCCGTCAGCGTTTATGGCACAACCTGGTAATGGACACTTTAGCCAGTTGCATTCTCCTTGTCAAGCTCTCTCAATTCAAGCTTCCGTTACTTAAGTTACACACTGTCGACTTGTAGTCAATGCGGAGTGGAAGAGGGCCGCGGTTAAGCCATAATCCTCTTAAGAACGCTTATATCATCTGGGTAATCAATTCAGCGATGTCCATCACTTGGAGCGTTTCCCCTATCTCTTTCGCCTTAACCGCATCCTCAAGCATTATCATACAGAAGGGACAGGCAAGAGCTAGTATCTTGGCTTGGGTTTTGATGGCGTCGTCAGTGCGCAAATGACTGATCTTGGTGCCGGGCTCCTCCATCCAACTTCTTCCCCCCCCACCGCCACAGCAAAAGCTGTTTCTCTTTGACCTGTCCATCTCCGTGAATTTGAGCATGGGGATAGAAGCTAAGATTTCCCTCGGCTCCTCATAAATGTCATTATAACGTCCCAGATAGCAAGGGTCATGGTATGTAACCCTCTTACTATCATCGGTAGCAGGTTTTAATTTCAATTTACCCTCACGGAGCAAATACGCGATAAGTTGGGTGTGATGTATCACTTCAAAATCGCCGCCAAATTGGGGGTACTCATTCTTCAGTGTGTTAAAGCAATGGGGACAGGCGGTTACAATTTCCTTCACGCCATATTTCCTAAAGGTTTCGATATTACGCTCAGCTTGGAGTTGAAAGAGGTACTCGTTTCCTGTGCGGCGTGCTGGATCACCGCAGCAGCTCTCATCATCACCCATGATGGCGAATTTGACTCCAGCGGCATCTAATATCTTTGCCATTGCTACTGCTATCTTTTGGCAGCGCTCATCAAGAGCGGTGGTACAGCCTACATAGAAGAGAACATCGGCATCACTATCCACTGATAATTCCTTGACCCCTAAACTGGAGGCCCAATCTGTTCTGGCAGCTGTAGTCCCACGCCATGGATGCCCGCGGTTCTCCATACTCTTCAGGGCTCCCTTAAGTGTCTCTGGCAGCTGAGCCTGCTCCAAGACTAAACTGCGCCTGAGCTCAATTATTTTATTCATTTGTTCATTAGCCACCGGGCATACTTCCATACAGGCACGGCAAGTGGTGCAGGACCAGATGGTATCTTTGGAGATTACCTCTCCGGCTATGGCGCCAGCTTCGCCTTCTCCCTTGAGTAGCCTTGGGCCTATCTCCAGCAGGTGCTTTTTGAGGTCTTGAATCAAGTCCTTCGGGTTAAGTGGCTTACTACTGGCGTACGCCGGGCAGGCATCCTGACAGCGGCCGCAGATGACGCACGCGTAAAGGTCTATGAGTTGCTTCCAGGTGAAATCAGTTATCTTGGAGGCACCAAAGGTTTCTGCGGTTTCGAGCTCAATGGGGCTCAGGGCACCCTTGGGGGACGTGGAGCGAAGGAAGATATTGAACGGAGATACTACCATATGTAGGTATCTGGTGTAGCCAATAATGCCCATAACAAATAAAACAAATCCCCAGTGCACCCAAAAGAAGGAGCTATGCCATGTTTCCACCCCACTTGTGCCGATAAAGAGCTGACTTATCCATCCGCTTATCGGAGGAAGGATGGTACTTAAACCAGCTGGGGGATGTCCGAGGGCGATGCTGGTGCCAGTCTTAAACAGATGAGTTATCGGATGGATGAGTACCGTAACCAGAATGAGCATCGCTTCAAACGTCTGCTGCCCCTCTAGCCGTGGCGGCTTTAGGATGTATCTGCGGATGATGCCCCACACCGCACCGACCACGATAAAGGGGGCAGCGATATCCATAACCCAGGAATAGTATGCGTACACTGTATTCTTTTCCATTGTCTCTGAGATGCCGAAGCCTTCTCCTACGATTATAAAGAGAAGGTAGTAGGTAGCAAATAGCAGGAAACCCCAGGCCATAAATACATGACCCAAGCTAGCCCAGTCTCTGCGCGAGAAGTTTTTGAAGTTGCACCATTGCCCCACTACGTGAACTATAGCTATTAGCACTCTTTTGATAATATTTCTAAATGGCCCCTCCCTCTTACCCAAGGACAAATATCGCAAGAGCTGATAGATTCTGAAACAGAAGATGCTAATGGCGAGAAGTGTCACACCCCAAAAGATGAGATATCCCGTTACCCCTAATTCACTAACTGGACTCATAATTCATATCTTCACGATGCTTTTCGCTATTTCTCAGTGGTAAACGCCACTTTCCAGTCGCCGACGATGCCAAAGCGAGCACGCTTAAAGATATTTGCCTCAGGGTCACTGGTAATAGTCACTGCCTAGCTCACATCAGCCAAACTCAGGTTTCTCGATAGCATCTCGCTGAATAGTGCCGCTGTGCTTTTCCACGGTTCAGGGTCAGTTGGTCTAACACCCCTAGTGTAGCCTTTTGCCGTTAACTCCTTCCAGCGCCCCTGGTCAACTCCACTATCTTGGGGGTAGACATCCCCAGCCTCTTAACCTGCACCATAAGGTCTTTGGCCCGGTCAAACTCTGATGCTGTCAGCCTCTCCTTGCCGGCAAACTCGCTAGCTGCCCATTCTAAAGCCATGCTATACCTCTACAGCTGCGTGCAATTATACCATTTGGGAAGGCACAGAGCTAAGTGCCTAGGTAGACAGTGTTAGCCAGTGATAAGCCTGCAGGTTGCCACTAAAGGCACTGATATTCCGACAAGAAACGATTGCCTCTTTAGTTTCTCGCTTCATTTAAGCTAGCCCTTGTCATTTTTGGATTTTGCAGGCGTATTATTAAAAATTTGCAATAAAGTCTATTGTTAGGCAATCGAACTGTGCTATAATTACAGTTGACTTTTAAGCCATTATTAGATTAATATAGAATTCTAATTAAAAAATTGCAATAGGTAGCTATTGACTGACTTAGGCAAAAACTGGTAATATCGTAGGAGCATGGCAGAGATACCCCTAGCAAGGAGCCGAAGAGGCAAGGGCCTACCTTGAAACTCTCAGGTAAAAGAAAAGGAAATACTTAGTTCAAAGACAATTACGGTAGACGGGTTAACCGCCTTCGGCTCTCAATTACCCATGTTGAACAGTGTACCTAGGCTGGTCAATTAAGTTAAGGAAAAGGGTGGAACATTAAGTTGATAATGGGTGGTAAGTTGACCTGAGAAATGACGAATAATAGAAAAAGGAGGTGGAGTATGGAAACGGTAAGAATACAAATCAGGAATCCGGTAGCTCTGTGGTACGAGATTAGGGAGCTTATTGATGCTTACTATCGGGTAGTAGAACACATATCGTTTATGAAGCAGTGTCCTGAAGTTTACCATATCTACCTTACACTGAAGGATCAGTCAGCTGAGGTCCAGCGGCAGTCACCATTCGAGGCTGATTTCTTGGGAGCGGATTTATATGAGCGAGAATAAAGACTTAATCTCGGACTTAGAGTCAATTATTGGTGAAAAAAGTGTTTCAGGTCGTATCTTTGACCGGATAAATTATGGACAGGATGCACTTGCCCTAGATATAGATAGGAGTAAAGTACCCGCTGCCGTCGTGAGACCCGGAACGGCTCAGGAAGTGTCCAAGGTATTACGGTATGCCAATGAACACAAAATTCCGGTCTACATTCATGGTAGCGGCACTAGCTTCAAGGGTGCGTCAAAACCTAAACGCGAGGATAGCATAATCTTAGGCACGTCTGGGCTTAATTCTTTCGAAATGTTCGAAGACGACCTATATTTTGAGGTTGGAGCTGGCGTAACTCAACTTGACCTAGAATTGATGCTTAAGGAACGCGGGTATATGCTACCTATGAACGTAGGTAGTAAGTTCAGCGCTACTATAGGTGGTGCCATAGCCGTAAACACTATCGGGCACATGGTGGATGCCTGCCTAGGGAAAATAATAGATTACGTGATGGGAGTTGAGGTAGTTCTACCGAATGGCGAAATCATTGAAACCGGCACAAAAAGTATAAGAAGGCCGGCTGGAATTGATTTGACGAGGTTTTTCGCAGGGACTGAGGGGGTATTTGGAGTCATTACCAAAATAAGAATGCGCCTCCTTCCGCTAGGCAAGTCAGCCTATGTGGTGGCATTTTTTAAGGAGCTTAAAGATATTGCATATGCCTTTATGAAAGTCTACGAAGAAAAGCTGCCGCCTCCTCTATACGGGGAACTCCTGGAGGAAGAGACTGCTAAAGCACCATTCAGATTGAGAAAGCTGGGGAAGCCGAAGGGTTCAATGGCACTAGCTGTCACAATAGGGCATACACAGGAGGACGCTGACTGGCAGGCTAAAGAGATAGTGAGGGTTTTCAAAACGCAAGGAGCAATTGAAGCCCGTGTTGTCACATCAGCGAAGGAACGAGAAGAATATTGGGCGTGCCGTGATAACATTATGAACATTCTCCAAGTAGAGGAGGGGGAGGAAAAGCTGCTTCTGGGAGGAGCTGCGGAATGTCCGGTGCCATTACATAACCTGCCTGACCTGATAGACTTCTACCGAACGGGGCATAACTACAGCACGCTGCGTGAGGCGAAGCTACTTCTTTATGGTCACGTAGGTACGAGTGACCTGCACGCCATGTGGGGAGCACCAGCCAGCTGGCCGGAGGAGAAAAGAAGACAGGGCATAAAAGAAGGCAACATGCTGGAGAAAGAAGTATACCTAAAGTGGGGGTGCGCTCCTGGAGAAATAGGGCAGACGGCTTCGAGAGCATCCTTTCTCAGAAAGAGGTATGGTGAAGCTGCCTACGAGATGCTTCTAAATGTGAAAAAAGCGATTGACCCCAATAATATCTTGAATACTGGCAATTTAGAGGGTGAAGGGTATGACAAGTGATAATCTGCAAATGATTACCTGCGTTAAGCAGATAATCGACCCAGAAGTGCCTGCTGTTGTGTTTCAGGTTGACCCTGAGGCTAAGCGGGCAATCCAACCCAAAGGTGTAGAGCTTGTTATTAGCGACTATGATGAGGTAGCTGTTGAAGCTGCATTAAGAATAAAGGATACTCACGGCGGTACAATAACTGTCTTAAGTTTGGGGGAGGAATCTGCCAAGGATGTTCTAAGGCATTGCATAGCTATGGGTGCTGATGACGGAGTCCTGCTAAGCGACCCGTTATTTGATGACTCTGATAGCTTTACCACAGCCCAGGCTCTTGCCCAAGCTATTAAGAAATTAGGTGGTTTTGACCTTATTCTTTGTGGTAGACAAGAAGGGGAATGGGATGCAGGACAAGTTGGCTCAGGAATTGCTCAACTTTTAGACATTCCCTGTGTGACTGTAGCTGGCAAGATTGAAATCAAGGATGGGAAGGCCATTGTAGAGCGAGTGGTGGAAGGAGGGCGTGATGAGATACAGGTTATACGTCGTGTCTTGGTTACAGCGAGCAACGAAATCGGTGAACCTCGATACCCTCCCTTTAGAAGAATTATGGCAGCAAAGAAGCAAGAGATACCTACTTGGAATGCTCAAGATATTGGTTACTCTGCCAAAGCCCGGAATAAGATGCTTAAAATATTTGCTCCGGTTCATGAAGGCCAGTGCCAATTTATTGAGGGTGAAACTTCGGAGGAAATAGGCGCCAATTTGGCTCTAAAACTTAGGGAGCTAATCTGATTTAGAGAGCCTGGAATTTAACCGGGAGTGAAATGTCTGAAAATAAAGGCGTGTTTATAGTTGGTGAGCTTCTAGACGGTGCTCTTGCTCCCATAACCACAGAACTCTTAGGTGTTGGCAGAAATCTTGCCGCTGAACTAGGGCAGGAGCTTTATGCAATACTTATAGGTAGCGGAATCAAGGAGGTTGCAAATGAGTGTATATTCTTCGGCGCTGACAAGGTTTACGTTATTGATGCACCTCTATTTAAAGATTACCTGACCGATTCGTATGTGGTAGCTTTGGAAAAACTAAATGAACAAGCTAAGCCCGAGATACTGCTTCTAGGCCACACATCCATGGGTAGGGATCTAGCACCAGCATTGGCTTTCAAATTAGATACTGGGGTCACACTGGATTGTGTCGAACTTTCTATTGACCCAGATACAAAACTTCTGCAAAAAACAAAGCCAGTTTATGGTAGCAATGCCTCAGCTATATTTGTCTTTGAGGAAGGGCGTCCTCAGATGGCAGCTATTAGGTTCAAGGTTATGCAACCTCTGGAGCGAGATACATCCCGAACAGGTGAAGTGATAGCTTTCCAGCCACAAATAGATGAATCTGCTATACGGGGTCGGGTAACAAATAAACTAAGGGAGGAAGTAACCGGGATAAAACTTGAGGAGGCAGATGTCGTAGTCTGTGGAGGGCGAGGTATGGGTGGCTTTGAGCCTTTTAAACAACTCGAGGAATTAGCCAATATCCTACACGGTGCCGTTGGCGCTACCAGGCCCCCCTGCGATGTCAAGTGGGTCCCAGACTACTATCAAATTGGACTTACTGGTAAGCTTGTTAGCCCTACTCTTTATATTGGGGTAGCTCTCTCCGGCTCCAGTCAGCATCTAGCGGGTATGTCAGGTTCTAAAAATATCGTTGCCATAAATAGAGACCCCAATGCCAATATATTCCAGATTGCACATTATGGAGTTACTGGTGAGTATGAAAAGATACTTCCATCTTTCATAGCGAAATGCAAAGAACTTTTCAGATAAATTAGGTGGAAGCGCGCGGTACACCCCACCACCCATGCCGGTAGCAGCTTTCACTTGAAAAATATGTGCACATGGTAAGAAGTATAACAGCACGATAGCCTAATGCCGTATCTATGTTAGGGAGGAGAATATAAACTTGGAAGAAGTTGAAAAATCTAAGGAAGACGAACTAAAAAGAAGTATTTTAGATGGTCTTGCCAATTGTATCCACTGTCGATTTTGTTTGCGAAGTTGCCCTTTATTTGAGATTACGGACGGATGGGAGAGACAGGGAGCTTCAGGTATAAGTACATCTCTATATAATGCCGTTAAATGGGGATTAGAGGAAGAGTACAGTGATGCTCTTAGAGATCTTTTATTTTCTTGCACCACCTGTAAAAATTGTGTGTTAGCCTGTGAGCAAACAAGTATGGGGGTGGACTTACTGGATGGTATTAAGAAGGGCCGACAGCTATTTGTCGAGAAAATGATAGGCCTTATGCCTCAGCAGAAGGGGGCCCTCGAATCTCTGATAAAATACAGTAATCCTTATGGAAACATGCCGGCGGAAAGAGCGAATTGGGCAAAAGGACTGGATATTCCAACACTTCATAAGGAAACCGACCTGGAAGTTTTGTATTATGTAGGCTGTACTCCATCCTACGATGAGCGCATTCAGAGTGTGGCCAAAGCCATCGTTCAATTATTGAAGAAAGCTCAGATTCCGTTTGGAATATTGGGGGATGAGGAGAGCTGTTGTGGATGCCCAGCTGACAGGATAGGAGAGGAGGCATTATTTCAGGAGTTAGCCAAGAATAATTTGGAGCAATTTAAATCATTAGGTGTCCGGCGCATCATAACAACTTCCCCTCATTGCTATGATACATTCGTAAATCTGTATCCTAAGGAAATAAAGAATGGAATTAAGATAGAGCATTATACCCAATTTTTCTCAGATTTAATCGATAAAGGGAAGCTATCTTTTAAGAATAGTATTAAAAAGAAGGTAACATATCAAGATCCTTGTTATTTGGGGAGACATAACAATATCTATGAAGAACCAAGAAAAATCTTAAGAAGTATCCCAGGTATAAAACTTGTTGAAATGAAGAGAGCCAGAACGGACAGCCTTTGCTGCGGCGGCGGAGGAGGACGTATGTGGGCAGATTTTAGCGAAGAAAAGGCGCGCTTAGGTGATATACGGGCTAGAGAAGCCCTTGAGGTTGGCGCTGAGATAATAGTAACGGCATGTCCTTTCTGTCTCATTAATATAGAGGATGCTATTAAAACAGGCGGTCTTGAAAATCGACTAGAAGTAAAAGACCTTGCAGAGCTTATGCTAGCCGGAATTGATAAAGGGGGTATTCAAGTCAATGGCAGATAAGAAGGAACCGTGGAAGTCAGACAATTGGTTTGTCAGCCCGTGGAATTTCCTTGAAGAGGTAACTAAGGATTTCAAGCCTCCCAAACAGGTGAGAATCCATGATGTTACCCTACGTGATGGCGAACAACAAGCCGGGGTTGTGTTGAGCAAGGATGATAAGATACGTATCGCGGAAAAGCTGGCTGAGGTGGGAGTTCACCGCATTGAGGCTGGCATGACTGCGGTATCACCAGCGGACGAGGCTGCTATAAGAGAGATAGTAAAACGTAACCTCGGTCCCGAGATATTCTGCTTCTCCCGCTGTATTGTGGATGATGTAAAAAAGGCGGCAGACTGTGGTGTAAATGGTGTAGTCATTGAGATTCCGGTCAGTGAGCATTTGATTAAATACGCTTATCAATGGCCACTGGAGAAGGCTATTGACCTATCCATCAAGGCTACCCTTGCTGCCAAGGAAATGGGGCTGTATACGGTTTTCTTTACAATTGACGCCACCCGAGCCGAGATGGACTGGTTCCTCAATCTTATAGAAAGAGTTGCCACGGAGGGGCACATGGATGCGCTGACTCTGGTTGATACCTTCGGGGTGCTCACGCCGCATAGCACCAGCTACTTTACCAAGAAAGTCAAAGAAAGGATAAATAAGCCGCTGGAAATCCATTTTCATGCTGACTTTGGCTTGGCTGTGGCTAACACAATAGCGGCTGTTCTTGGTGGCGCCGAAGTAATACACTCTACAGTTACCGGGATTGGTGAACGGGCTGGTAACGCTCCTATGGAAGAGACGGTGCTGGCACTTTTGACTTTGTACGACATAGATGTGGGCATCAAATACGATAAGCTCAACGAACTTTCTATGCTGGTGAGGCAGCTCACTGGCACAGAGATACCGGCCAATCGGCCTTTTATAGGGGATACGGCTTATGACATTGAGTCTGGAATCGTCACCAGTTGGTACAGGAATACCTTTCAGCAATACCCAACGGAGGTATTCCCGGTCAACCCCAATTTCGTAGGCCATAGAGCACCCCAGATATTGATGGGCAAGAAAAGCGGGGTAGACAACATCAACTTATGGGCAGAGAAACTAGGTATCCAGCTTGATGATGATGAAGTTAAGGAGGTTCTGAGTCAGGTTAAGCTACAGTCAATAGACCTCAAGCGTGTGCTGACTGAAGGTGAATTCAGGGAGATTGTCGAGGGCGTGAAAAAGAAGGAGAAGTAAACTGTGCCCCGGAGTGGTTTAGCATTACTGTGATGCCACTCACCGGGCTGGTTCTTAGGTATAACCCCGCGGGTGGATTTGAAATTCTGTTGATGATATTCGCTGCTGCTGCGCTAACGGCTGATCGCCCAAAGGTGAGCGCATGAGAGCTTGACTCCCCTTGGGGGTATGAATACCATACAAGCAAGGAAAGGGGGTAAGGTCATATGGGGTAATCCTATCTGTTGACGACAGCATAGGAGAATGTCACTGGAGAACTAGGAGGGTAAAGATGAACCTAACTGACGAGCAAAAAAGGATGTACGAGGGTAAGTACGGACCCGGCATGCAAAAAGCCATTGGCATGCTAGTCGAGTACGGCAATGTTTGGGATGCTGAGAGAATGGCTAGGGTCAACAGTGCGCACGTGGCGCTATGGTCTGAGCTAGATTGGCTGGCGGAGATGCTGGAGGGTGTGGAACAGATTAGGTCGCCTCTGGCTACAATACATCCCGGGAACTGCGCTGCCAGCCGATTCGGCAGAGCTATGGGGCTAAGAGAAGAGTTTTGCCAGCGAGAAGCAAAAGCTCTGAGTGAGAAGCTGCGTCTATTAGTTCCCAAGGGCTTTGTTCCATTGCTGAGCTGCACCCCATTTCTGTTGGGGAACGTGCCCACGCCAGGCAGTGTCTTTTCCTGGGGGGGCTCCGAGGGAATTTGTGCCGCTAATTCTATATTTGGTGCCAGAGGCAACCGAGACGCATTCCCAGCTGCCCTGTCAAGTGCCATCACCGGACTGACCCCGGAAATGTTGTTGCTTAAAAAGGAAAATAGATATGGGCAGCTCTTGGTGAAGCTGGAAGATCTTGATCTGGAAAGGTTTACCCTAGCCGATTACGGAGCCATTGGTGATTACATTGGCGGTATCGCTAAATTCAAGAATGTGGTTGTTGATGGTGTACCTAATACTGTTTCTTTTGATCAGCTTAAACACTTCACAGCACCGATGCCTACCTCGGGTGCAGTTGCTATATGTCACGTTGTGGGGGTTACCCCAGAGGCACCAACCGTAGAAGAAGCTTTGGGGCATAAGAAGCCCGAGGAGGCGATAAAAGTTGGCAAGAAAGAATTCAGGGAGAGCTGGGAAAAACTGCATACCGCCACCAAGGATGATGTCGAAATTGTCTTCTTCGGCTGCCCCCATCTTAGCATCAACGAGTTGCGGGATCTCGCACGGCTGCTGGAAGGGAAGAAAAAAGCGGATAGCGTGAGACTTTTTGTATGTACCACGGAGCAGATATATACCATAGCCAAAAGTATGGGATGCATTGATATTATCGAGCAAGCTGGTGGTTTAATGGTTAGGGACAGCTGTATCATGCTATTCCCGTATCCTGAGCTAGTGGTGCCTGTCATCAACGCAGCCACAAACTCAGCCAAAGCCGCTTCGTATCAGGCAAGGGCTGGGATTAAAATTCAATATGGAAGCACTGCGAGCTGCATCAATGCAGCAATAACAGGAAAGTGGGGAGGTTAACAAGATGATACTCAAAGGCAAGACAGTAAAAAAAGGAAAGGTAGAAGGCGAGGCAATAGTCTCCAAGTTACCCTTCTCATTTCTGGGTGACATGGACGTAGCCACAGGAAAGGTTGTTGGTAGCGGGCACGATTTAGAAGGAAAAAGCATAGCCAACAAGATTTTCGTATTTCCCACAGGGAAGGGCTCCACAGCCGCCCCCGACTGGGCTTATAAGGCTAAACGGCTTGGCAACGCACCAAAAGGGATGATTTGCCAAGAGGTAGAACCAACCCTGGCTATGGTGGCGATAACACACGATATTCCAATGGTACACAAACTTGATCAAAATCCGTTGGAAGTAATCAAAACGGGAGACTATGTAAAAATGGACGCCACCGAGGGAATCGTGGAGGTAATTAAGAAAGGCGAGTCTTAGGTAGGCTGAGGGGGTAGTGTTATAGTCTTTTTTTGTGGCCTGAAAAACAACCAGCTTTTGGAGGTAACCTTATGGTCAAAAATTTTGAGTTTAACTTGCCGGTTCGCATTGTGTTTGGCGTTGGTTCACTCGGCACAATAGGGCAGGAGTGTTCACGACTGGGCACTGAAAAAGTCATGCTGGTAGTTGACAAGAGCTTGATTAATACTACTACCTTTGCCGAAGTAGTCGATAGTTTGGGTAAGGCGAAGATAAAGCCAGCAGTGTTCTCGGATTTTACACCTGATCCTGACGAAGAATGCATTGAGAGGGGTCTGGCTGAGTTGCGCAAACACAACTGTGAAGCACTAATTGGTTTGGGGGGAGGAAGTGCTATAGATACAGCGAAGGCTATAGCTATATCGGCGACTATTACAACTCCAATCAAAGAATATGAAGGAATCAACACATTAAGCACACCCGCGTTACCCATTATTAATATACCAACTACTGCTGGTACTGGTAGTGAGGTAAGCTCGGCCACTATTATTACTAGCAAAGTGGAGAAACGTAAATACATGGTTAAGTCTCCCTTTGTTTTTGCTAAAGCGGCGATTCTCGACCCTACCGTTTTGACTACGCTACCCAAGTCGGTAGCCGCTTCTGCTGGAATGGATGCCATTGTGCACGCCATCGAATCCTACATTTCTAAGCGAAGCTCTCCCGTGTCAGAAATGTTTGCCACTACAAGCATGACCCTGGCGGGGAAGAGCCTAAGGGACTTTGTCGCCGACCGCAACAACCTTGAAGCTGGAGGTAACATGCTCCTGGCAAGCATGCTAGCAGCTATCTCAATGGCGCAGACTGGGCTGGGAGTTGTACACGCCTTGGCCCACCCACTGGGAACGCGATTCCACCTACCACACGGTTTGGCTTGCACCCTCTTACTATGTGATTGCATACAAGCCATGACCAGCGATGCAGTCGACAAATTTGCCGTCGTGGCGAAAATTATGGAGCCTGAAACCAAGTACCCCACTGATACTGATTATGCGAAACATCTAGTAGATATATTTCGTAAATTGCTGGCTGATTTAGGGGTTGAAACCGGGTTGGGTAAGCTTGGAGTTACAGAAGGTGATATCAACGTGCTGGTTGATGATGCGGTAAAGAGCGGCATAGCGGCGTTTTCCCCCAAGGAATTCTCCGCAGAGGATATGGCTCAAATACTCAGGCGCGCTCTATAGCCCCTTGCAATATCCCGGGCTGGTCTGGTAAATGATAGCAAGTGGTCACCTGGATAGTAATGAGGCAACGCTATGAAGCAACTAACTGCACAAACAAGGAGGTCTGTAAGATGCTAGGTGGATATATGGGTAAAATGCTCCTGGTAGATTTAACGGAGGGCATCATTAAAGAGGAACCGCTCCAAGGAGAGATTCTTCGGGATTTCATCGGTGGTCACGGACTGGGAGTAAAAATACTTTATGAGCGTATGAAAGCGGGTGTAGCCCCCCTCGGGGCCGAGAACTGGCTTGGTTTTGTAACTGGTCCGCTGACAGGAACAGGTATTCCGATGAGCCCAAGGTTCACCGTCGTTACTAAGTCACCTCTCACCGGTACCTGGGCTGAGGCAAACGCTGGTGGGTATTTCGGACCTGAGTTAAAGGCAGCTGGTTACGATGCTGTTTTCATCAGTGGCGCTTCTTCAAAGCCAGTTTACCTCTTGATACATGAAGGCGGCGGTGAACTCAAGGATGCCAAACACTTATGGGGTAAAGACACGGCTGAAACCTCCGATGCCATACAACATGAACTGGGTGATTCAAAGGTCAGGGTCGCCTGTATAGGTCCTTCCGGGGAAAAGTTGTCCTTAATCTCATCCATAGTTGTCGACAAGTGGCGGATAGCCGGCAGAATGGGGGTGGGTGGGGTCATGGGCTCCAAAAGACTGAAGGCGATTGCGGTCAGAGGGACGAAGAAAATACCTGTAGCAAATAGCGCAAGCTTAGCCAGCTTACGTAAAGACCTTCTGGAAGCTCTTAAGGCAAGCAGTTTCATGCAGTCAATGCGAGAGTTTGGCACACCCTCATTCTTAACCGGCAATGTAAAAAGCGGTACTACCCCTTTTAGAAACTGGAGTCTCCTTGGTGAGGAAGCAATGCCTTCTTATTCCAAGCTGGATTATGCGAGTGTGAAGAAGTACCGGGTCAAAAGACACGGTTGCCTCGGTTGTCCTGTAGGTTGCGGTGCTATCGTTAGTGTTAAAAGCGGGCCCTATAAGGTGAGTGAGGCTCGTAACCCGGAGTATGAATCGCTAGCCAGCTTTGGTACTCTTTGCCTAAATGATAATGTAGAATCGATTATCAAAGCTTGCGATATCTGTAATCGCTATGGTATGGACACCATTTCGGCGGGTTCAGTTATCGCCTTCTCCATGGAATGCTTTGAGCATGGTATTATCGGAAAGAAAGAGCTGGGGGGGTTAGAGCTTACTTGGGGAAACCACAGAGCTATCGTGGAGATGGCGGAAAAAATGGGACGCCGGGAAGGATTCGGCGATGTGCTTGCTGACGGGGTGAAAAAAGCGGCAGAACGAATCGGTCACGGAGCTGAGGAGTGGGCAATTCACGTCCATGGGCAAGAACCTGCTATGATTGATCCTAGGATCAAGCCCGGTCGCGGAATTGCTTATCTCGCTGACCCTACCCCCGGCCGCCACACCCAGGGTACTTGTATGACAATGTTAGAAGGGGGGGCTTCCCTCTGGCCCGATGTAGTGTTCCGTACTCCAAAATTAGCTCTCAGGGGGGACTTCAGTGCCAAGGGACCTTTATATGTCCTGGGAGCTAGTTACCAGCAACTGTATGCCTCCAGTGGTATGTGTCTATTTGCTCAGTTTGGCGGTGTAGCTGTCCCCCTCGTTGGATTCATTGCTGCTGTTACTGGTTGGGATTTTTCTTACCCTGAGGGGCTCACCACTGGGAGAAGGATATACACCGCTCGTCAGGCGTTTAACTTGCGTGAGGGGCTTAAGCCTGAAGAATTCCGTTTGCCTAGTAGAATTTCACAGCCAGCGTCCACGGGACCCTATGCCGGGGAAGCCGTTGACTTCGACGCTCTGAGGGATAGCTTCTTTAATGCGTTGAATTGGGACCTGCAGTCAGGCAAGCCCTATCCTAAGGAACTGGTTGATTTACATCTCGAGTACCTTATTGATGACCTGTGGGGTTAGACAGAAACAGTTAAAAAGGGAAAGCCTAACAGCGGGACATGTGTCCCCTATCTATCTGAAGAGAACAGGGGCGTATTAAATCGTTAAAAATGTAACCAAAAGACCATTTGCATTCCACTACAGGAAGTTTAAGCTCGCCCTTGCTCTCAGGCATGTTATAAACAGCCTAAGGTTTCACTACATTCAGTTTATTTTCACCACCCTACTTTATCATCACACCCGGCAGCCAGAGAATTATATCAGGAAAAGCTACAAACAGGCCAAGCCCGATAAATATAAGCCCAACGAATGGAATTACCCCCCGGATTATATCAGCCATAGTCACTCCCAACTCTGGCGGAGCCGAACCTCGGAGAAAGAATATAGCTAAAGCGAAGGGGGGTGTCATGTAGGCCATCTGGAAGTTAACATTAATCATTATCGCGAACCAGATGGGGTCAAACTCCAGGATAGGAACAAGGGGCGATATTATAGGAACTATGATGAAGATGATACCTATTATATCGATGAAAAAGCCTAGGATGAAGACTATGAGCATGATTACAGCAAAGGCGCCCCAGCGCCCAAAGGGGGCACCCAGAATCAAGTCCCCCACTACCTCTCCACCCCCGGCGGAGAGAAATACGCCGACGAAGGCGAAAGACATTCCTCCGATGAGGAGTATCATACTGGTGATTCTCAATGTGTGCAGTGCCGTTTCTTTTAAGATTTGCCAGCTAAACCTGCGGTAGGCGATAGCCAAAACTATGGCGACAAAGGCACCTACGGCGGCAGCTTCAGTGGGAGGAGCTATCCCCAAAAAAATACTTCCCAGCACTGCCAGGATAAGTAACGCTGGCGGGGCCAGCGAAGTAGCGAGGGTAGATATTTTCTTAATGAGGGGGACTGCCCTTTCTTCAGGAGGCACTACCGGTGCTATCTTTGGTTGAATTAAACATCGGAGGGCAATGTAGCTACAATATAAACCAGAA
>Ga0114920_10000294_pt1 | contig 21711 bp, 16 predicted proteins | sample ChitaG_FD_88683 | JGI IMG/M metagenome (GOLD analysis project Ga0114920, IMG submission 88683) | Deep subsurface microbial communities from South Pacific Ocean to uncover new lineages of life (NeLLi) - Chile_00310 metaG | ecosystem: Environmental > Aquatic > Marine > Oceanic > Sediment ...
CTGGGCTACGACGGCGTGCTGGCAGCGGCGCGCGCCGGCGGCTTCACTCTCGATGAGCGAAAGAAGCTGGCGGCGTTGGCGTTCCGGCATACCGCTGAGTACGACGTGGCCGTGGCATCCTGGATGGAGACCGTGCTGGCGCCCGAATTGGACGGGCCGCCGGCGCTGCCTCGGTGGCTCGCCGCGACGTTCCGGCGTGCAGCCGTATTGCGTTACGGGGAGAACCCGCACCAACAGGCTGCGCTGTACTGCGACGACTATGGGTGGCCGGGGCTGGCGCAGGCCGAGCAGCTGCACGGAAAAGAGATGTCCTACAACAACTACACCGATGCCGATGCGGCGTGGCGTGCGGCGTTCGACCATGAGGACCCTTGCGTGGCGATCATCAAACACGCCAATCCGTGCGGCATCGCGGTGTCATCGGTTTCGGTGGCCGACGCCCATCGCAAGGCTCACGACTGTGATCCGATGTCGGCGTTCGGTGGCGTGATCGCCGCCAACACTGAGGTCAGTGTCGAGATGGCCCAGACCGTCGCGGAGATCTTCACCGAGGTGATCATCGCCCCGGCGTATGAGCCTGGAGCAGTGGAAGCCCTTACCGGGAAGAAGAACATCCGAGTGCTCGTCGCCTCAGAGCCGCGCCAGGGTGGCACAGAGTTCCGTCAGATCAGCGGCGGTCTGCTGCGTCAACACCGTGACGCCGTCGACGCCTCTGGTGACGATCCTGCGAACTGGACCCTGGCCACCGGCGAGCCCGCCGACCCGCAGACGCTGGCCGACCTGCTGTTCGCTTGGCGGGCCTGCCGGGCGGTGAAGTCAAACGCGATCGTGATCGCCAAGGACGGGGGGACTGTCGGCGTGGGTATGGGTCAGGTCAACCGGGTTGATGCGGCTCGCCTGGCCGTGGAGCGCGCCGGCGAGCGCACTCGGGACGCGGTCGGGGCATCTGATGCGTTCTTCCCGTTCCCGGACGGCCTGCAAACGTTGATTGGGGCAGGTGTGAAGGCAGTTGTGCATCCCGGCGGGTCGGTCCGCGACGACGAAGTGACCGCCGCCGCTGCCGCCGCCGGAATCACGCTCTACCTCACCGGAGAGCGTCACTTCGCGCACTAGCCGTGCTCCAGATCTCGGCCAAGAGGCGGCGTGCGGCGGTGTGTCTGGGTGTAGATGGGTCCGTGCGCGGGCAAGAGTCGTAGCGTGGAGTGGTGACTACACCCAATGACCTCCCTCGCACCGTCGGAGAGCTGCGAGCATCCGGGCATCAGGAACGCGGCGTCAAGGTCGAGATGCGCGAGAATCTGCTGTCTGCGTTGGCCACGGGAAACAATCCATGGACCGGCATCCTGGGGTTCGACGACACCGTCATCCCCCAGCTTGAGCGAGCACTCATCGCCGGGCACGACGTCGTATTGCTCGGTGAACGCGGTCAAGGCAAGACGCGGCTGCTGCGTGCTCTGACTGGCCTGCTCGACGAGTGGACCCCTGTCATCGACGGCGCTGAGCTGGGTGAGCACCCCTACAGTCCGATCACCCCGGAGTCGATCCGCAGGGCCGCTGACGCCGGGGACGAGCTGCCGGTGGACTGGCGGCACCGCGGCGAGCGTTACGCCGAGAAGCTGGCAACCCCGGACACCAGCGTCGCCGATCTGGTCGGCGACATCGACCCCATCAAGGTCGCCGAGGGGCGAAGCCTCGGTGACCCTGAAACCATTGCCTACGGCCTGATCCCGCGAGCGCACCGTGGCATCGTCGCCATCAACGAACTCCCCGACCTGGCCGAGCGCATCCAGGTGGCGATGCTCAACGTCATGGAGGAACGCGATATCCAGGTGCGTGGCTATACCCTGCGGCTACCGCTGGACGTGTTGGTCGTCGCCAGCGCCAATCCCGAGGACTACACGAACCGCGGACGTATCATCACCCCACTCAAAGACCGGTTCGGCGCGGAGATCCGCACTCACTATCCGCAAGAACTCGACGCGGAGGTGGGCGTCATCAGCCAGGAAGCCCACCTGGCCGCCGAAGTGCCCGACTACCTGTTGCAGATCCTGGCCCGCTTCGCCCGCAGTCTTCGGGAATCGAGCTCGATCGATCAGCGGTCCGGGGTGTCCGCGAGATTCGCGATCGCGGGTGCGGAGACGGTCGCAGCATCCGCGCGCCACCGGGCCGCCGTGCTTGGTGAGCAGGATCCCGTCGCGCGCATCGTCGACCTCTCGACGGTGATCGATGTGCTCCGCGGCAAGTTGGAGTTCGAATCCGGTGAGGAGGGGCGCGAGCAGGCTGTGCTCGAGCACCTGCTGCGGCGGGCGACTGCCGACACCGCGCAGCGCCTGCTTGGAGGTATCGATGTCGGCCCAATCGTCACCGCGATCGAGCACGGTTCGCCGGTGACCACCGGTGCGCGAGTGTCCGCACGCGAAGTGCTGGCTGCGCTCCCCGAGGTGCCCGCGGTCGCCGAAATACAGCGTCGCCTCGATGCTCGCTCCGAAGGAGAGCGTGCCGCGGCGATTGAGTTGGCGCTCGAGGCGCTCTATCTCGCAAAACGCATCGACAAGGTCTCTGACGAAGGCGAAACGGTCTATGGCTAGGAGTACGCGATATTCCCCCTACACCGGCGGCCCTGATCCGCTGGCGCCTCCGGTCGACTTGCGCGAGACGCTCGAGGCGATCGGACAGGACGTCATGGAGGGGACCTCGCCGCGCAGGGCCCTGTCCGAATTGCTCAGGCGCGGGTCGGCGAATATGGCGGGTGCCGACAAACTGGCTGCAGAAGTCAACCGGCGTAGACGGGAACTGTTGGAGCGCAACAACCTCGACGGCACACTGGCTGACATCAAGAAGCTGCTGGATGAAGCAGTCCTCGCCGAGCGCAAGGAGCTCGCGCGCGCACTCGACGACGATGCTCGTTTCGGCGAGTTACAGCTGGAGTCCCTGTCGGCGTCTCCGGCCAAAGCTGTGCAGGAGCTCTCGGAGTACGACTGGCGATCGTCGGAGGCGCGCGAGAAATACGAGCAGATCAAGGATCTGCTCGGTCGGGAGATGCTCGACCAGCGATTCGCCGGCATGAAACAGGCACTGGAGAACGCCGGCGATGAGGACCGGCAGCGGGTCAATGAGATGCTCGACGACCTCAACGACCTGCTGGACAAGCACGGCAGGGGCGCGGACTCGCAACAGGATTTTGAAGAATTCATGGCCAAGCACGGCCGGTTCTTCCCCGAGAACCCAAAGAACGTCGACGAACTCCTGGACTCGCTGGCCAACCGCGCCGCAGCAGCACAGCGATTCCGCAATAGCCTGTCCGAACAGCAGCGCGCGGAGCTTGATGCCTTGGCGCAGCAGGCTTTCGGATCTCCATCTTTGATGAACGCGCTGAGCCGCCTCGATGGTCACCTACAAGCCGCGCGCCCCGGGGAGGACTGGACCGGGTCGCAACGGTTCGCCGGCGGCGATCCGCTAGGCATGGGGGAGGGCGCCCAGGCGCTGGCCGATATCGCTGAGCTCGAGCAGCTGGCCGAGCAGCTATCTCAGAGCTACGCCGGGGCCACCATGGACGATGTTGACCTCGAGATGCTGGCCCGCCAGCTGGGGGATGATGCCGCTGTCAACGCGCGCACGCTCGCCGAGCTGGAGCGCGCGCTGATGAATCAGGGCTTCCTGGATCGGGGATCAGATGGGCAGTGGCGGCTGTCCCCTAAGGCGATGCGCCAACTCGGTCAGGCGGCATTGCGTGATGTGGCACAACAGCTGTCGGGACACCACGGCGAGCGTGACACCAGGCGCGCAGGCGCGGCCGGTGAGCTGACCGGCGCCACTCGAGCCTGGGAATTCGGCGACACCGAACCGTGGAGCGTCACGCGCACCCTGACCAACGCGGTCCTGCGTGAGGCGGCGAATCCTGCAGACCGTGCCGGCTCGCCCATTCACATGACGGTCGAGGACGTCGAGATCTCCGAGACCGAAACTCGAACCCAGGCCGCAGTGGTCTTGTTGGTCGACACGTCCTTCTCGATGGTGATGGAGAACCGCTGGCTGCCAATGAAGCGCACTGCGCTGGCGCTCAGCCACCTGATCAGCACCCGGTTCCGATCCGATGCCATGCAGATCGTCGCATTCGGCCGGTACGCCCGTACTGTGACTGCCGCCGAGCTCACCGGACTTGAGGGTGTCTACGAGCAAGGCACTAACCTGCACCACGCGCTGGCGCTGGCCAGCCGGCACCTGCGTCGGCACCCCAACGCTGCGCCGGTAGTCCTCATCGTCACCGACGGTGAGCCGACCGCGCACCTCGAACGCTTCGACAAGAACGGTTTATCTGTGTTTTTTGATTACCCGCCGCACCCGCGGACCATCGCGCACACGGTGAAGGGCTTCGACGAGATCGCCAGGCTTGGAGCGCAGGTGACCATCTTCCGGCTGGGCAGCGATCCCGGTTTGGCGCGATTCATCGACCAGGTTGCCCGCCGGGTGGGTGGACGCGTGGTGGTGCCCGACTTGGACGGGCTGGGTGCCGCGGTGGTCGGTGACTACCTGAGCGCGAAACGTCGCCGCTGACCGGAGTGTTTAAGCGGTGCCTCGGCGTTTCCTGCGCTTCACATGGACGCTGCCCCATAGTGAGAAGCCTCGAATCAGCACACACGGCGCACCGGGCGAACCGCCTTCGGCCACGGTCCGGTCGAAGATTCCCATCACACCGACACCGCGTAGATCGACGTTGATCTCGGGGGGTATGACGATCGTCTGCCCACCCATGATCGAGTAGGAACGGATCTCTACTTCGGGAGAGGTGAAGTCGGCGTAGCGCAAGTCAACGACGCCGCCACCCCACAGGGCGAACGTGGTCAGCCGGTGAGGCACATTCCAACGGCCGCGCCGTTCAAAACCGCTCAGGATCGCCAGCAGCAACGTCGATGGAGCGGGATGACACAAACCGCCGCGACTCTGGGTGGCAGCTCCGGGAAGATCGGCCGACAGCCGATAGATGTCATCGTAGGTCTGCGCGGCGTAAGCCTTGGTCAGCCGTTCTTCGTACTCATTGAGTTGCAGTGTTCCCGACGCGGCCGCCTCGGCCAGTAGCTGCGCGAGCTGAATCCGGTCGGTGTCGGCGGCGTGCTTCGGCGCGGGCCGCGGCGCAGGGGTGTTCACCGCAGCCTCCCGGTCTTCGCCCAATAACACATCGCCCTCAAGCCTACGACGAACACCGGCACATGCAAGGAACTTAGCCAAACTTTTAAGGGTTATCCGACCCAACTGGGCGGGCGTTTCTCAAGGAATGCCAATATTCCTTCGCGCGCTTCGTCGGAGACAAACAGCGCCGCAGACTTTTGGGTCAATGTCTCAGCATGCCGGTCGAAGTCATCCAGGATTGATGCCGTCGTCAAAGCTTTGGACTCCGACAGGCCCTGCGGCGAACCCAGGGCGATCGCGGATGCCAGTTCGGTGACTGTTGCTGCCACATCGTCGGATGCCACGGTGATGAGCCCCATCTCAGCGGCCGCGGCGGTGCCGAACTTTTCGCCGGTGACGAAGTAGCGGCCGGCGGCGCGCGCCGTCATCTTCGGCAGCAGAGTCAACGAGATGATTGACGGCGCAACCCCTATGCGTGCCTCGCTGAGCGCGAACGTGCAGGAGTTCCCGCCGACGACGATGTCGCATGCGCCGACCAGGCCCAAACCGCCGGCCCTGACATGCCCGTCGATCGCCGCGATGACGGGCAGCGGCGACTCGAGGATCCGGCGCAGCAGTCGGGTCATCTCCCTCGCGCGCTCGACCGCCAAAGCGGCAGGGTCACGGGCATGTCCGTCTGATGGTGTCTCGCTGAGGTCAGCCCCCGCGCAGAAGGTTCCGCCAGTGTGGTCGAGAACTAGCACGCGCACGGCCTTCTCGGCTGATGCCCGTGTCAACCCTTCGTGCAACTGCTCGACCAGTGTCGTGGATAGCGCATTGCGATTCCGTGGCGAATCCAGCGTGAGCCGCGCAACCGGACCGTCGGCGCGGTAGCGGACCAGTGTTTCCATTAGTACGACCGGGGGAGGCCCAGGGACGTCTGCGCCACGAAGTTGAGGATCATTTCTCGACTGACCGGCGCGATGCGAGCCAACCGTGAGGCGGTGAGGACCGAGGCGATGCCGTATTCCTTGGTGAGGCCGTTGCCGCCCAATGACTGAACTGCTTGATCGACGGCGCGCACCGATGCCTCGCCGGCGGCGTATTTCGCCATGTTCGCGGCTTCTGCGGCGTTTCCGTCGTCGCCCAGGTCGTACAGGCTGGCCGCCTTCTGCATCATCAACTTGGCCAGCTCGATCTCGATGTGGTTCTGCGCCAGCGGATGTGAGAGCCCCTGATGCGCACCTATCGGCGTCTTCCATACCTGCCGGGTCTTCACGTAGTCGACTGCCTTGTCGAGCGCGAAGCGGCCCATGCCGACTGCGCTGGCGGCACCCATGATGCGCTCCGGATTCAGCCCGGCGAACAGCTGCGCGATCGCCGCATCCTCTGCCCCGACTAGGGCTTCGGCGGGCAGCCGCACCTCATCCATGAACACCTGGAACTGAGACTCCGGGCTGACAATCTCCATCGGGATCTTGGTGTAGGTGAAACCCGGTGTGTCGGTGGGCACCACGAACAGTGCAGGACGTAAAGATTCGGGCTTGGCCGTTCCATTGGGTTGCCCGGTCCGTCCGACGACGAGCACCGCTTGCGCCTGGTCGACGCCGGAGATGTAGACCTTCTGGCCGGACAGAATCCAGTCGCTGCCGTCACGGCGCGCGGTCGTGGTGATTTTGTGCGAGTTGGACCCGGCGTCGGGCTCGGTAATGGCGAACGCCATGGTTATTGACCCATCGGCGATTCCGGGTATCCAGCGCTTCTTCTGCTCCTCGGTGCCGAACTTGGAGATGATGGTGCCGTTGATCGCCGGGGAGACCACCATCATCAACAGTGCCGAGCCAGCGGCGGACATTTCCTCCATCACCAGGCTCAGCTCAAACATGCCGGCTCCGCCGCCGCCGTACTCCTCGGGCAGGTTTACCCCGATGAAGCCCAGTTTTCCAGCTTCGGTCCACAATTCATCGGTGTGCTGTCCCGTTCGGGCTTTCTCCAGGTAGTAGTCCTGGCCGTAGTTGGCGGCCATCCCGGCCACTGCCTTTCGCAGCGCTTGCTGCTCCTCGGTCTCGACGAAGCCGTTGGTCATGGGTGTCCTCCTAGTTGTCCGCGGGGGTCTGGTTGTCGACCCGGGCGAGGATCGCGCCGACCTCGACCTGCAGGCCCGGTTCGACGTTGAGCTCGACGAGCACACCGTCGGCTGGCGCGGTGATGGTGTGCTCCATCTTCATCGCTTCCAGCCAGATCAGTGGCTGCCCCGCGGATACCGCCTCGCCGACTGCTGCGCCTACGCGCAGAACTGATCCTGGCATCGGCGCGAGCAGCGAACCTTGGGCGAGCTCGTTGTCAGGATCCGGGAAGCGCGATAGCGCGATCAGATGCGCCGAGCCGCCCGGGGTATCGACGAACACGTCATTGCCGTAGCGCGCGACGCAGAACGGGTGGTCCACGCCGGCGGCAGTGAGGACGACACGCTCGGGTGTGGCCGAGGACAAGGTGATGTCATCGTGGCCGGCGACGCTCAGCTCGTTGCGGGTGAAACGATAACGAACCTCGTGGATTTCTCCGTCGGCGTCCTCGTACCGCTTGGTTTGATATCCCGAGGCGAGATTGCGCCATCCGCTGGGAGCTGCACCGAAAACTGGTGCAGTAGAACGGTTGTAGGCAGCGTCGGCCAGCGCCGCCGCGATGGCGGCGAGCTCAGGGCCCGGGCTGCTATCGGGGGGCGTGGCGAGCGCCGCCAGCCCGTGCGTATCGAAGAATGCCGTGTCGGTCGATCCGGCGATAAAAGCGGGGTGGCGTAAAACATTGACGAGCAAGTCGCGGTTGGTGACCACGCCGTGGATTTGGGCTCGGGTGAGGGTGTCGGCGAGCAAGGCCGCAGCCTGCCTTCGGGTGGGGGCGTAAGAGATAATCTTCGCGATCATCGGGTCGTAAAAGACTGAGATCACCGATCCGTCGGTGACGCCCGAATCGAGACGAACTCCGGTCCTGTCGAGCGGTCCGAATTCCGTTGCCGCGTTCGCCACGGTGAAGCGGTGCACCGTACCGGCCTGCGGCTGCCACTCATTGGCGGGATCCTCGGCGTAGAGCCTTGCTTCAATCGACGAGCCCCGCGGGGCCGGCGGCGCGGAGTCAAGCGGCGCGCCATCGGCGACCAGCAGCTGCAGTTCTACGAGGTCCAAATCCGACGTGAGCTCGGTAACAGGGTGCTCGACCTGCAGGCGGGTGTTCATCTCGAGAAAGTAGAAGTCACCGTCGTGGTCGGCCATGAATTCGACCGTCCCCGCGCCGGCATATCCGATCGCCGTCGCCGCAAGGCGGGCTGCGGCAAAGAGCTTATCCCGCATGCCCGAAATGCGCTCGGCCAGTGGCGACGGAGCCTCCTCGATTATCTTCTGGTGGCGGCGCTGAATTGAGCACTCCCGCTCGCCAACCGCCCAGACCGTGCCGTGGGTGTCTGCCATCACCTGCACTTCGACGTGGTGGCCGGAGTCGAGGTACCGCTCGCAGAATACGGTCGGATCGCCGAACGCCGACTGGGCCTCACGGCTCGCGGCCTGCACTTGCGCGGCAAGTTCGCGAAGGTCGCGCACTATCCGCATGCCGCGGCCGCCGCCGCCGGCCGAGGCCTTGATCAGAATGGGCAACAGATCCGCGGTAACGGCGTCTGGATCGAGCTCGTCGAGCACGGGCACCCCCGCGGCCGCCATGATCTTCTTCGCTTCGATTTTGGACCCCATCGCTGCCACCGCGGCCGACGGCGGCCCGATCCAGGTCAGGCCCGCGTCCTGCACGGCTGCCGCGAATTCAGCGTTCTCGGAAAGGAATCCGTAGCCGGGATGAATCGCTTCTGCGTCGGCTGCGCGGGCGGCGGCGATCAGTTGGGCGGGGTCAAGGTAACCGCGGGTGCCCTCAAGGCGCACGCGGGCGTCGGCCTCGCTGACGTGCGGGGCGTCGGCGTCCGGATCGGTGTATACCGCCACGGTGCTCACGCCGAGACGTCGACACGTGGCGAATACCCGGCGGGCAATCTCGCCGCGGTTGGCCACCAGGACTCGGTTGATCATCGGTGGCGCCTTTCCATGCTGATTTCGGCGTGGTTGTCTTCGCTCAGCGACGGAAAACACGCCGAAATCGCTGACATGAGCGGGCTCACATCCGGAAGACGCCAAAGTTCGACGTCCCCTCTATTGGACCACTGGCGATGGCGGACAGGCACATTCCTAGTACGGTCCGGGTGTCGCGGGGGTCGATGACGCCGTCGTCGTAGAGCATGCCGGACAGCACCATGGGCAGCGACTCCGCCTCGATCTGCGTCTCTACAGCGGCGCGCATCGCCGCGTCGGCGGCTTCGTCGACTTGCTGTCCGCGGGCCTCGGTGGCGGCGCGGTTGACGATGGAGAGCACACCGGCCAACTGCGCGCCGCCCATCACCGCAGACTTGGCGCTCGGCCACGCGAACAGAAAGCGGGGGTCATAGGCGCGCCCGCACATGCCGTAGTGGCCCGCGCCGTAGGACGCGCCGATGAGCAGGGAGATGTGCGGCACAGCCGAGTTCGACACGGCGTTGATCATCATCGAGCCGTGTTTGATCATCCCGCCCTCCTCGTAGTCCTTGCCCACCATGTAGCCGGTAGTGTTGTGCAGGAACAACAGTGGCGTGTTAGAGCGGTTGGCCAACTGGATGAACTGGGTGGCCTTCTGGGACTCTTCGCTAAAGAGCACGCCGCGCGCGTTAGCCAGGATGCCCAGCGGATAGCCGTGCAGGTTCGCCCAGCCGGTCACCAGCGATCCACCGTAGAGCGGCTTGAACTCGTCGAACTCTGAACCGTCGACGATGCGGGCGATGACTTCACGTGGGTCGAACGGGATCCGCAGATCCGGTGGCACGACACCGATCAGCTCATTCTCATCGAACAGTGGTGCACGCACAGGTCCTGGTTGCGGTCCTTGTTTACGCCAGTTCAGCCGGGACACGATTCGGCGTCCGATGCGAATGGCGTCGAGCTCATCGACTGCGAAGTAGTCGGCCAAACCCGAAGTCCGAGCATGCATCTCGGCGCCGCCGAGTGACTCGTCGTCTGACTCCTCGCCGGTAGCCATCTTGACCAGAGGCGGACCCGCCAGGAACACCTTCGAGCGTTCCTTGACCATCACCACGTGATCGGACATGCCGGGGACGTACGCGCCACCCGCGGTGGAATTGCCGAATACCAGCGCGACGGTCGGGATCCCCGCTGCCGACAGCCGGGTCAGGTCGCGAAACATCTGCCCGCCCGGGATGAAGATCTCCTTCTGCGTGGGCAGATCGGCGCCACCGGACTCCACCAGAGAGATCACTGGGAGCCGGTTCTGGCGTGCAATGTGATTGGCCCGCAGGATTTTCCGCAATGTCCACGGGTTGCTGGTGCCGCCTTTGACCGTTGGGTCGTTGGCTACCAGTAGACATTCCACTCCGCTGACCACGCCGATGCCGACTACCACGCTCGCGCCGACGGTAAAATTGGTCCCCCAGGCGGCGAGGGGGCTGAGCTCCAAGAAGGGCGAGTCCGGGTCGAGTAGTGCTTCCACGCGCTCGCGGGCAGTCATCTTGCCGCGGGTGTGGTGGCGAGACACGTACTTTTCGCCGCCGCCGGCCACGGCCTTGGAGTGCTCAGCTGCCAGGTCGGCGAGCTTGGCCAACATGGCCTCGGCAGCTTCGGTGTACCCGGCGGAGCGGGTGTCGAGAACGGACCGCAGCGTCATGATTGGTAGCCAAGTGTCTTGGCGGCCAGCGAGGTCAGGATCTCGGTGGTGCCGCCGCCGATGCCGAGGATCCGCATGTCACGGTATTGGCGCTCGACTTCGGACTCCGCCATGTAGCCCATCCCGCCGAACAACTGCACCGCCTGGTCGGCCACCCATTCGCCAGCCTCGACGGCGGTGTTCTTGGCGAAACAGACCTCGGTGATGAGGTCTGATCCGCCCTGTGCCCCGCCAGATATCTGTCGTTCTACGACGTGCCGAGTGTAGACGCGGGCCACGTCAATTCGCTGTGCCATCTCGGCCAGGGTGTTCTGGACCGACTGGCGCGCGATCAACGGTTTCCCGAAGGTCTCTCGATTCCGGCACCAATCGACGGTGAGATCAAGGCAGCGCTGCGCACTCGAATACGCTTGGGCAGCAAGCCCAACGCGCTCAGCGACGAACGCGGCGGCGATTTGCAGGAAGCCGCTATTCTCAGCGCCGATCAAGTTGACGGCGGGCACCCGCACGTCGACGTAGGACAGCTCGGCGGTGTCCGACGAACGCCAGCCCATCTTGTCGAGTTTGCGGCTGACTTGTAACCCGGGTGAGCATCCCAGTCCGTCTTTCTCCACCACGATAAGTGAAACACCCGCGGCACCAGCGCCTCCGGTTCGCGCGGCGGTGACGACGTAGTCGGCCCGTACTCCCGAGGTGATGTAGGTCTTCGCGCCGTTGAGGATGTAGTCGTTACCATCTCGAACCGCGCGCGTCCGTAAGTGCCCGACGTCGGAACCTCCGCCGGGCTCGGTGATCGCCAGCGCGCCGATCTTATCGCCGCGCAGGGTTGGTCGGACATAGGTGTCGATCAGATATTCGTCCCGTGAGGCGATCATGTGGGGGACGGCGATACCGCAGGTGAACAGTGAGGCGAATACGCCGCCAGGTGATCCGGACTGATGCATCTGCTCACAGATGACCACGGCGTCGGCTCCGTCGCCGCCTTCGCCACCAACTGACTCGGCGAAACCTGCACCGAGCAGTCCGGCTTCGGCAGCCTTGCGGTGAAGTTCGCGTGGCAGCTCGCCGACGCGCTCCCACTCCTCGACGTGCGGTAGCACTTCGCGCTCGACGAAGGCGTGCACGGTCTTTCTCAGGTCGTCTCGCTCGGGTGTCGTCCAGATGTTCACGAGAGGAATTCCTCCGGTATTTCGATGTGGCGGCTGCGCAGCCACTCGCCTAGGCCCTTGGCTTGCGGGTCGAACCGGGCCTGGTAGGCCACCCCCTTGCCGAGGATTCCATCGATGACGAAGTTGACGGCGCGCAGGTTGGGCAACACATGCCGGGTGACGGTGAGATCAGCTGTCTCAGGAAGTAGTTCACGCAGTTTGTCCACGGTCAGGGTGTGTGCGAGCCAACGCCAGTGGTCCTCGGTGCGGACCCATAGGCCGACGTTGGCGCTGCCGCCTTTGTCTCCGCTGCGCGCGCCGGCGATGATGCCCAGCGGTACCCGCTGCGTCGGGCCGACCGGGAGGGGCTGGGGCAGGGCAGTGCTGGGCGCGGAGTGCAATTCCAGCGTCTGGTCGGCGGGTGGGATGACGGTGCGGATGCCGTTGGGACGCACCGCAAGGTGGTCGATCTGGTCGGCGGGGATGAACGCAGCGGTGAACACGCCGTACACCTGACCCTGGCCGGGCGGCGTGGTGCTGGTGAAGCCCGGATAACTGGCCAGCGCTAGCTGGACTGCAGCCGAAGAGAACTGACGGCCCACCGTGTTCGGGTCGGGGTCGCGGGCCACGCATCGGAGCAATGCGCTGGCCGCTTCTTCGGTGTCGGCGTTGGGGTGGTCGGTGCGTGCCAGCGTCCATTCCAGCTCCGCGGGTTTGACCGGCAAGCTCGACTCGAGCTGCCTGCGCACCAGCTTGGCCTTGGCCTCGATGTCCAGCCCGGTGAGGATGAGCGTCATTTCGTTGCGGAAACCGCCGATGCTGTTCAGTGACACCTTCAGGGTTGGTGGGGGTGGCTCGCCGGCGACCCCGCTGACTCGGACCCGGTCGGGACCTTCGTCGGCCAATTGGATCGAGTCCACGCGAAGGGTTGCATCGGGATTGGCATATCGGGCACCGGCGATCTCGTAGAGCAGTTGCGCGGTCACCGTATCGGCCGTCACAGCGCCAGCGGTGCCCTGATGCTTGGTGATCACTGAGGACCCGTCAGCGTGAATCTCCGCGATGGGAAACCCGGGATGGGTCAGATCGGCGATCTCGGTGAAGAAGGAGAAATTGCCGCCGGTCGCCTGGGTGCCGCATTCGATGATGTGCCCGGCGGCGATCGCTCCGGCGATGGCGTCGTGATCTTCGCGGTGCCAACCGAAATGCGCCGCGGCGGGTCCGACGATCACCGATGCGTCGGTGACGCGCCCGGTGACGACGATATCGGCGCCGGAGTCCAGACAGTCGACGATGCCCCAGGCGCCCAGGTAGGCGTTGGCCGTCAGGAGTGCGCCCCCGCCCGATATTGCAGATGCGAACCCGAACTCTTCGGCGCGGGATAACAGGTCATCACCTTCGACATGGGCGACGGAGACCGCGATGCCGAGTGTGTCGGCCAGCGCTCGGACCGCTGCTGCCAGGCCGGCGGGGTTGAGGCCGCCGGCATTGGTGACTATGCGGACGCCGCGGTCTTTGGCGATACCCAGGCACTCTTCGAGTTGGCGCAAGAAGGTCTTGGCGTAGCCCGTGTCGGGGTTCTTCATCCGATCGCGGCCCAGGATGAGCATCGTCAGCTCTGCGAGGTAGTCACCGGTCAAGTAGTCGAGCTCGCCGCCGGTGAGCATCTCCTGCATTGCAGAGAGGCGGTCGCCGTAGAAGCCTGAGCAGTTTCCGATGCGGACCGCAGAGCTTGCCGGATCGCTACCCGATGACCTCACCGCGCTCCTTTGTCGTCGCCAATCTATCGACCAACCAACCGGTAGGTTACTTCTTACCGGCGGTACCGAGTCAAGTCCCGGACCGTCAGAAGTAGGGCCGCCAGGAAATCGTGGTGTCCGCGCTCATGCGCTGAAGTGGTCCCTGGGCCGCCCCGCGCTGTTGGGCGGAGTTTGGAACCGGTCCAGCTCACCGGCTATCCTGATCAGCAATTGACAGCGCCCGACCTACCCAGGCTCGCGGGCAGTGTTAGTACGGATATCACCCCAATAGATGGAGAGCTCGATCATGGCTGTGCCCAAGCGCAGGATGTCGCGCGCGAACACTCGTAGCCGCCGCGCGCAGTGGAAGGCCACCCGCACTGAACTTGTCGGCGTCACCGTCGCAGGTCAGCAGCACAAGGTCCCGCGGCGTCTGCTCAAGGCCGCGCGGCTTGGGTTGATCGACTTCGACCGTCGCTGAGTTCTAGAGAAGTCCCCGGTCACACGGCGCGCCTCTCAGGTCTTTCTCAGACACGGGGTCGACACTATGTCAGTGCGCATACTTGTCGTTGACGACGATCGCGCGGTGCGCGAATCCCTGCGACGATCCCTTTCCTTCAACGGTTATTCGGTCGAGCTGGCCCAGGACGGCCGCGAAGCTCTCGACATGATTGTCAGCCACCGCCCCGACGCCTTGGTGCTCGATGTGATGATGCCGCGGTTAGACGGACTCGAGGTATGCCGCCTGCTGCGTAGCAGCGGCGACGACCTCCCGATCTTGGTGCTCACCGCGCGCGATTCCGTGTCCGAAAGGGTCGCGGGTCTAGACGCCGGGGCCGACGATTACCTGCCGAAGCCCTTCGCGCTGGAGGAATTGCTGGCGCGGATGCGCGCACTGCTGCGCCGCACCAACCCCGAGGACGGCAGCGAATCGGCGGCGATGACTTTTTCAGACCTGTCGCTGGATCCGGTAACGCGGGAGGTCGCCCGCGGTGAACGGCGGATCAGTCTCACCCGCACAGAGTTTTCGCTACTGGAGATGCTGATCGCCAACCCGCGCCGGGTCCTGACCCGCAGCCGCATCCTCGAGGAGGTGTGGGGCTTCGACTTCCCGACGTCGGGAAACGCGCTCGAGGTCTATGTCGGCTACTTGCGGCGTAAAACCGAGGCGGAAGGTGAGCTGCGGCTGATCCATACCGTGCGCGGGGTCGGCTACGTACTGCGCGAGACCCCACCCTGATGGCCATCGCGCCATCTGAGTCGACGTCCGGGTCGAAGTCCAGGTCGACGTCCGGGGCGCAGGCAGGGAGCCCAGCGCCCCCACCGCCGACTGCCAGTTCGGTGTCATTGCGGTGGCGCGTGATGCTGCTGGCTATGTCGATGGTGGCGATGGTCGTTGTGCTGATGGGGGTAGCCGTTTACGCGGTCGTGTCCCGGGCGCTCTACGACGACATTGACACCCAGCTGCGTAGCCGTGCCCAGTTGCTCACCGAGAGCGGATCGTTGGCCGCCGATCCCGGTAAGGCCATCGAAGGTACCGCCCATTCCGAGGTCAACGCCATGCTGTTCACGCCTCGGGCGATCTACACCGCCAATCAGCAGGGGCAGACGTTGCCGCTTGGCGCACCCGAGAGGGACGTCATCCAGGGCAACTTGCTGATGTCGCTGCGCACGGTCAGCCACCAGAGGGTGCTCGCGTTGCATCTCAGCAACGGCAGTGCGCTGCTGATCTCTAAGAGCTTGGCGCCGACTGGGCGAGTGCTCAACCGGTTGGGCACGGTTCTGCTCATCGTCGGCGGGATTGGGGTGGCCGTGGCTGCCATCGCAGGTGGAATGGTGGCGCGCGCCGGACTGCGCCCGGTGGCCCGGCTCACCGAGGCGGCCGAGCGGGTCGCCCGTACAGACGATCTGCGACCCATCCCGGTGTACGGCAGCGATGAGCTTGCGCGACTGACCCAAGCTTTCAACATGATGCTGCGGGCTCTGGCCGAGTCCCGTGAGCGGCAGGCAAGGTTGGTCACCGATGCCGGCCACGAGTTGCGTACCCCGTTGACGTCGCTGCGCACCAATGTTGAGCTCCTGATGGCATCTATGGCGCCCGGGGCTCCGCGCATACCCGAAGAGGAGATGACCGGGCTGCGGGCTGACGTCATCGCTCAGATCGAGGAATTATCGACGTTGGTTGGCGATCTGGTAGATCTCACTCGGGAGGAAGCCGGTGGAGTCATCCACGAGCCGGTCGACCTAGCTGAGGCGATCGATAGGTCGCTGGAGCGGGTTCGTCGGCGCCGCAACGACATTGAGTTCGATATATCGGTAATACCGTGGCAGGTGTACGGCGATGGGGCGGGCCTGGGCCGCGCGGTACTCAACCTCTTGGACAACGCCGCCAAGTGGAGCCCGCCCGGGGGCCGGGTGGGCGTTCGGCTCACACAGGTCGACGCGTCGCACGCCGAGCTGGTGGTCTGCGATTACGGTCCCGGGATCCCGGCGCAGGAACGGAATCTGGTCTTCGAACGGTTCTTCAGGTCAACCGCTGCCAGAGCGATGCCGGGGTCCGGTCTGGGCCTGGCGATCGTCAAACAGGTGGTACTCAAACACGGCGGCACCTTGTTCGTCCGTGAGACGGTGCCGGGCGGTCAACCGCCGGGCACGTCGATGCACGTGGTGCTGCCGGGCCGCACCTCTGCTGTCGATCCCGAGAAGGTGGAGCGAGCAGTCGCGACACGCGGGGGCTGATCGCCACGTGAGCACACTCACAGACGAGGATGATGGGACAGGGTCCGGGGTGCCTGAACGGTCCAGATGTTATCCCGATGTTATCGCTGCGCCAATCGATCTCTAAGGGGATTCTCAGCACGGTTGGGCACGCTTAGGGCTCGCCCCTCGTTGTTCCAAGCGACGAAACCTACTCCAAGGAAGAGCATCGCAGCGACATGACGAACCACCCGAGGTACTCGCAGACCCCGCCGCCGGATCGTCGACCCGGAACGCCTGGGCAGGTCCCGCGCGGCTCGCGACCGTCGGGCCCCTACCAGCGACAGCCTTATGACTGGCGCTACGTGACTGATCAACAGCGACAAGCGAACGATCAACAGCGACAAGCGAACGATCAACAGCGACAAGCGTTTCAGGGGCCTTACGACCCCTACCGGGGTGCGCCTATGCCGGCCGGGCCGGGGCAGCACTCCCGGCCGAACATGCCGTTCGACATGCCGTTCACTCCTCAGTCGCAGCCCCGGAAACGTTCCCGTGCAGCGGCTTTGGCGGCTGGTGCAGTTGCTATCGCGGTGGTTTCCGCTGGAGTCGGCGGTGGCGTCGCGGTGCTGGCGCACCCAGATGATCACGGTGCCGGGGTAGGCGCTTCCGGCGCTGCGCCCAACGTGGCTTCCGCTAGCGTGCCGGCCGGCTCCGTCGAGCAGGTGGCCGACATGGTTTTGCCCAGTGTGGTCATGCTGGAAGTGACTGTTGGACGGCAGTCAGAAGAGGGCTCCGGCGTGATCCTGTCGACAGACGGCCTGATCCTGACGAACAACCACGTGGTGGCCGCGTCTGGGGAGAACCCAGGTGAAGCCGGTGGTCCGAAGACCAAAGTGACTTTCGCCAATGGCAAAACGACGACGTTCAGCGTGGTCGGAGCGGACCCCGGTAGCGATATCGCGGTCGTCCGGGCCCAGAACGTCTCTGGCCTGTCCCCGATCGCAGTTGGTTCGTCGGCGGATCTGCGGGTCGGACAGGATGTCATAGCTATCGGATCTCCGCTTGGGCTGGAGGGCACGGTAACCACGGGCATCGTCAGCGCCTTGAACCGTCCAGTGGCCGCAGGCGGCGATGCGAAGAATCAGAACACTGTTCTGGACGCCATTCAGACTGATGCGGCGATCAACCCGGGGAACTCCGGTGGAGCGTTGGTCAACATGCGTGGTGAACTCGTCGGTATCAACTCCGCGATCGCCACGATGGGTGCCGACGCGGGCGGGAAGCAGGGTGGGTCCATCGGCTTGGGGTTCGCGATCCCGGTGGACCAGGCCAAGAGGATTGCCGACGAATTGATCCAGACGGGAAGCGCCTCCCGAGCGTCGCTGGGTGTCCAGGTTGGGAACGAAGCAGGGGCTGACGGCGCGAAGATCTTCGAGGTCACCGCCGGGGGAGCCGCCGAGTCGGCGGGACTTCCCGAGGGGGTCTTGGTCACCAAGCTCGATGACAGGGCCATAGGCAGCGCCGACGCGCTGGTGGCGGCTGTGCGGTCGAAGGTGCCCGGCGAAACGGTGACACTGACCTATCTCGACGCCGCGGGCAAGCCGCAGGCGGTCGACGTCACGCTCGGCAAAGCCGGCCAATGAGACTGGTCGCGGGCCGGGCGGCCGACGACCGCAGTGTGGCTGCATTGATGTCTGAGCCGAGATATACGGTTGAGCGTATGGAACAGCCTCATGCGTTGGTGGGCCGGGCGCTGGTGGTCGTGGTTGATGACCGCACCGCCCACGGTGACGAAGCGGACCACAGCGGACCCCTGGTCGCTGAGCTGCTCGGCGAGGCGGGCTTGGTGGTGGACGGCGTAGTGGTGGTTTCCGCCGATGAGGTGGAGATTCGCAACGCTCTGAACACCGCGGTGATCGGCGGCGTCGACCTAGTGGTGTCGATCGGGGGCACCGGGGTGACGCCGCGTGATGTCACCCCCGAGTCGACCCTCGATCTTCTCGACCGTGAGCTTTTGGGGATCGCCGAGGCGCTTCGGGCTTCGGGCCTGTCTGCGGGCATCGCCGACGCAGCACTGTCGCGAGGGCTGGCAGGCGTTTCCGGCAGCACCCTGGTGGTTAATCTCGCCGGATCGCGCGCAGCGGTACGAGATGGAATGGCAACACTTGGGCCGTTGGCGGCGCAGATCATCGCCCAGCTATCCAGCTTGGATATCTGAGGTACCTCATAGCGGCCTTACCCAGGCTGTCGCCGCACTGTATGACGATGGTGCACCCCGCCGTGTTACACCGCGATACGCCCTCACACGCGGGTACGGCGAGGGTTTGGCCAACATGGCGATGGGATTGATTGCACCGCTTTCAGGTCCGATGAGATGGTCGGTGGTTGAGGAGGACGGTCACAGGTGAGCATTTCGGATTCGGTCGATGTTGTTGTTGTCGGTGGCGGATATTCCGGGTTGTCGGCGGCTTGGGCTCTGAACAAGCAGGGCCGCTCGGTAATGGTATTGGAGGCCCGTGACAGGGTCGGCGGACGCGCCTGGACCGAGAGGGTCCCTGGGGGCGGTTGGGTCGATCACGGAGGCCAGTGGATCGGGCCTGGCCAGACCCGCATCCTGGAGTTGGCTCAGGAGTTGGGCGTCGCGACGTTTCCGACGTTCCAGGATGGCCAGTACCTTTTGGTTTTCGGCGGCCAGCGCCTGGTGTATTCGATTGATGACCCAACCAGACTGGACCTCCCGGTCCCCGAGGCGGATAACCAAGAGCTTCAGCAAGCCCTCGCCGAGATCGACAAGCTCTCGCAAACGGTCCCCCCGCACGCCCCCTGGGAGGCGCCGCGGGCCAAGGAGTGGGACACCCAAACCGCCGATACCTGGATCGAGCAGAACCTCACGACCGACGGGGCGAAGTTCGCCCTGCACGCCGCGATCGTCGGGTACTTCTCGGTCGAACCGAGTGACCTGTCGTTTCTGCACTTCCTGTTCTACATTTCCTCTGCCGGCGGCCTCGAAGAGCTTGAGGAGAGCTCGCTGGCCTGGCGGTTCGAAGGGGGCGCCCAAGAGATCCCGAACCGACTGGCCCAACGCCTGGGCGACAAGGTCGGCTACAACTGCCCGGTCAGGAAAATCGACCAGTCCGACGACAAAGTGGTCGTCCACACTGACACGGGCAGTGTGGAAGCCAGTCGGGTCATCGTTGCTGTCTCCCCCCAGCTGGCTTCGCGGATCCAATACCAGCCGGCCTTGCCGCCCTCACGTGACCAGTACACCCAACGAATGCCGCTGGGCTCGGTGATCAAATGCCACGCGGTCTACCCCCACGCCTTCTGGCGCGATAACAACTCCAATGGGCAGCTGCTCAGCGAGGACGAAGTCAACTCCACGTTCGACAACTCACCACAGGACGGGGTTCCGGGCATCCTGGTCGGGTTCTTGGAGGGCGCGGTCGCTCGACGTTGGCACGAACGCCCTGAGCAAGAGGTCCGCGAGAAAATGCTCGCCACCTTCGTCGAGCATTTCGGTGAACAGGCCGCCCAACCACATCACTTCTACTACGCCAATTGGGGTGCTGAGCCGTGGTCGCGGGGCTGCTACGCCGGCGTCCCCACTCCAGGAACGTGGATCGGCTACCGCGACGCAGTGCGAAGGCCGGCCGGACGGATTCACTGGGCCGGTACCGAAGCCTCAACCGAGTGGGTCCAATACCCGTCCGTTCGGGTCAGCGGGCGGCCGCTGAAGCGCACGCGGCGCTCGCCGAGTGAAAGCGGGTCCAAAAGTGGAAGATCTCAGCGCATGGTTCAACAACCTCGGCGCGGACGCATTGGAGGATTCGCTTGCCGACGACGTTGTCGTTGAGCATGTAACTACGGGTCGCAGGATTCTCGGAAAGGAAGCGGTCCTGGGCTGGCTCGCTGAGTTACAGCAACGTTCAGCTGAGGATCGCATCGACATCGTCAGATCCAGCGTCGACGGCACGACGATATGGGCCGAGCGAGTCGATCACCATCTCATCGACGGCCAATGGCACGACATCCCGGTCATGGGGATCATCGAACTCAACGGCGATCAACAGGTGGTCTTGATGCGGGACTACTTCGACCCCGGGCTCGCCCTCTAACCAGGCGAAACGTTGAGGTGGGTTTACTAATGGCCGCCCCAATCTCCCCGACGACCTCAACCACCTCAACCGCCCCAGTTGTCTCAGTCGCAGGGATCCGCTGAGACCTCGTGAATCTATTGCCGGCCGCTGAGGCCGAGAATGGGCCCAGCGCGAAGCTACCGGTCGGAGCCGCCGAAGCGACGGTTGCCGGGCTTCTGGCTACCATCGGCGTCATTTGTCAGCTGGGTGGGAAGTAAATGGCGGTATCGCCCGACCTTATGTATGCAGCAAATCCTGTCGACAACCGTCCCTTCAAACTCACACCGAGTCACCCAGAACCCAGAATCGCCACTTCCTATTGTACTGAAACGATTCCCAGATCCCGGTTTACTATCGCGAACCGAGCCGCCATACTAAGTTCAATGTTAAGCGCAGGTAAACGGCAAATAGTGGAGTGCTGTGATCTTCGTCACTTCAGGTGGTATCGGTGACGGACGCGTCACGACGTCCCCAGCGCCCAGTTAACAAAATCTTTGGTGATGAGCTGCCGGAGATTGGTCCTGGCGAGCGCGACGATGCATCGCCGGATGATGACGGCGACAACGACCAGCGGCTGAAAGAGAACGTTCCGCCTCATCATTGATTCGAGCGTTGCGCTCGCGATAACCGCAGAAAAATACGCCTGTAACGATCGGGCCGCCCGAAGCGAACACTCTCATGCGGGGCCACAAAACTGCGACGTTCCAAAACGGTATGCCCTGCCGTCGCTGCAAGGGGGGTTGCGGGCAAACGTGGTAAGTTCAGCAAACTACGCCCAACAAGAACATTCGGATTGCGATCGGGGAGCGGGCACGTTGCCGGTCCTATGAAGTCCCGTTATGTTCCTCGTGTCACGATGAGCGAATCGTAAGACTGAGCGGTGGGGTTTTAATTCCACTCACATGTTGGTCTTGCGAGGTGTGGCGTAGCGGCAAAGCCAGGCGCGGACAACTTCGGTGCCCCAGTCGGTGGGGTTCCATCTACATACTTATAAGGGAGATCATGAGGGCATTAAGTCGGGTGCTGATCGTGATGGTGGCGGCTGTAGCGGCGTTGTTCGTGAGCACTGGCACCTCTCACGCTGGGCTAGATGATGAGATGAGCCTGGTTGACGGCCAGGGTAATACTTTGACGATC
>Ga0114920_10000295_pt1 | contig 21603 bp, 15 predicted proteins | sample ChitaG_FD_88683 | JGI IMG/M metagenome (GOLD analysis project Ga0114920, IMG submission 88683) | Deep subsurface microbial communities from South Pacific Ocean to uncover new lineages of life (NeLLi) - Chile_00310 metaG | ecosystem: Environmental > Aquatic > Marine > Oceanic > Sediment ...
ATTTTTATTCTGAACGAAGATAAAAAAAATTTTTCTTCGACTCAGGCAGAGGTCTTCAAAACCGTAATAGATCTTAAAGAAAGGATAAAGCAAATTCTTGAAACAGAGGAATGACAAAAAGGGGCGTGGATGACAGCTTAATTATATGTCTCTTCTATTATCTTTCAACTAAATGGGAGATGATCCTAAAATATTTAACTGACCAACTGAACTTATGGGATTGCCACGCTTCCTTCGGAAGCTAGCAATGACACAACGGACAAAACGGAACAGATGGAATAGACCGAATAGACCGAACAGACGAGTTTGTGTCTTGCCTGCCCATTAGGGCATTGTCTTGCCATGCATGTTGTCTTACGTACTTTGCTTTTAAATTAACGGCGTATGGAATAAACTGTAAAGAAAATTGTATATAGATATAATGAAACTTTCTTGGAGAAAAAAAAGTTTAAATTCATGAAGGAAAGATGACAGTAAGTCTGAGGAGGCAAGCTATGAAAAACAGTTTTCAATTAAAAACATTTTTTTTAATCATTTTCTTTACGCTTTTCTGTCTTGTCGGAGCAAATCTCTTCGCAGATGGATTCATTATTCCAAAGCCTAGACCAGGAGAGAAAATTCCGCCCTTAACTGTAAAATACCACCGGGTAAATGTCGACATAATAAATCAAGTGGCCAAAACTTCTATTGACCAGGTTTTTATCAACAATCACAACAGGGATATTGAAGGAATTTTTATTTTTCCTCTACCAGAAAAAGCTGCTATTTCAGAATTCTCGATGTATATTGGAGAGAGAAAAATCGAAGGAGAAATCCTTGACAAAGACCAAGCCCGCCGAATCTATGAAGATATTGTGCGGAGGCTTAAAGACCCTGCGCTTCTCGAATACATAGGCCGAAACATGTTTCGAGCCAGGGTATATCCTATTCCTGCTAGAGGAGAAAAAAGAATCAAGCTTTCCTACACAGAAATTTTAAAAGCAGAGCAAAATCTTGTCCGATACATTTATCCTTTAAATACAGAAAGATTTTCCTTTCATCCTATTAAGGAAGTCTCTATAACGGCAAAGATTAACTCTAAAGTTCCCATTTCAAATATTTACTCGTCATCCCATAAGGTGTCTATAAGAAAGGAAGAAAAGGGTAAAGCTCGTATTAGCTTTGAGGCGGTAAATATTAAACCAGATAAAGACTTTATTCTTTACTACTCTCTTTCCCAAGATGATATAGGTCTTTCCTTCATGAGCTGGGAAGGCCCAGAGGATGGGTATTTTATGCTCCTGGCTTCTCCCTCTTATGTGAGTAGAAAAGAAAAAATCATTAACAAGAATCTAATTTTTGTTCTTGACAGCTCCGGGAGTATGAGCGGGAGAAAAATAAGGCAGGCTAAAGAGGCTGTTCGTTTTGTTATAAATCATTTAGATGAGGAAGATAAGTTTTCAATTGTTGATTTTGATGATGGAGTTGATGTATTTGCTTCTGAGATAGTACCAGCCAATTCAGAAAACATAAAAAAAGCTCTCTTTTTCGTTGATGAAATAGAGGATTCTGGAGGAACAAATATAAATGATGCACTTATTCAAGCATTAAAGATGATTGAGGTTGGAGAAAGGCCTAGTTATATTCTTTTTCTCACCGATGGCCTTCCAACGGTTGGAATAACTGGCACAGCAGAAATATTGAAGAATATCATAGGTGCCAATAAGCTCAAATCACGGGTATTTGTCTTTGGTGTTGGAAATGATGTCAATACTGAACTTCTGGACAGGATTTCGTCTGAAAACCGCGGGACTTCTGTATATGTCAGTGAAAACGACAACCTTGAAGTTGCAATCTCAAGTTATTATGAAAAAATATCATCGCCTCTTCTCTCTGATATTGAGATCGATTTTACGGGCATAAAAGTAAAAGACACTTATCCAAAAATGCTTCCTGATCTATTTAAAGGCTCTCAGTTATTACAGATAGGAAGGTATAAAGGCGAAGGTCCTGTGACAGTTACTCTTTCAGGGAAAGTTGGGAAAAAAGAGCGGAGATTTGTTCTCAAAAATCAAAAATTGGGCAGAGAGGAATCATATAATTTTCTACCGCGGCTTTGGGCGGCAAGAAGAATTGGCTATCTTCTCGAAGAGATTCGCTTTCATGGCTCAAAGAGAGAACTCGTCGATGAGGTGAAAAAACTTGGACTGAAATTTGGAATTGTGACACCTTATACATCGTTTCTAGTAACTGAAAAAGAAAGACATGCCCTTGATGCGGCCGCGCCTGAAGCGACTCGAGCTTTTGCCGAGGGAAAGGTGACAGGTGTAGGTGCTGTGAAAATTGCTAAAGCAACACAGAGATTTAAGGCAGAAGAACAAGCTGTTCGAGTTGAGTCTCAGATGATAAAATATAAAGAGGATAAGACTTTTTATCTCAAAAACGGTTTCTGGGCAGACAGCGATTATGAAGAAGGAAGTGCCGTAAAAGAGATTTTATTCAATTCAGAGCAATATTTTCGATTGCTTTCCGAAAAACCTGGAATCGCGAAATATCTTTCTGTAGCAGTAAATATAATAGTCAGATATGAAGGTGTGAATTATAAGATAATTGAATAAGTTTAGGCCGTCATGTTTTCTTTATAAAAGGAACGACTGTGAGAGGGGGAGAGTGGGAGACAGCGAGACGATTAACAGACTAACCGAAATCAGCTTTGAGTTTTGAGTTTATTACTCCTCACCCCTTAATTCTTACTATTCACAAGGTTTGAGATTTGACTTGATTTATATAAGATTATAGATATAAATTGGTATCTTCTTATTACTATTAATTTAGAGGAGAAGAGATGCAACATGAAAAATTGCTATTGATACCTGGGCCGACTCCTGTTCATCCTCGCATTATAAGCACTCTTGCTCTTCCGACAGTTTCCCATGTGAGTCCAATGCTTGTGGCTGAATTAAAGGAGGCTTTGGCTAATTTAAAGAAAATAGTCTTTTGCGAAGGCGGAGAGCCTTTCATTATCGCAGGAGCAGGAACATTGGCCATGGAAATGGCCCTTCTCAACACGGTGGAGAGAGGAGAAAAGTTTTTGGTCCTTTCTCAAGGATATTTTGGGCAGAGGATAGTGCAGATTGCTCAAAGTTTTGACCTGAGTTGTGATGTTATTCAGAGCCCATGGGGAAAGGCAGTACTCCCAGAGGATCTTGAGGAGAAACTCTCTAAAACTAAATATGAGGCTGTTGTTTCAACCCATGTGGATACGGCTACAGGTGCAAGTGCTCCTGTCAAAGATTATGCCAAAGTTTTAAAGAGTCGCGACAAACTCTTCATCGTCGATGGAGTTTGTGCTACTGGAGGGATGGAAGAGCGGATGGACGATTGGGGAATAGATGTGATCTTAACAGCGGCGCAGAAGTGTTTTGGCGTTCCCCCAGGCCTGTCGATTTTAGTTGTCTCGGAGAAGGCAATGGAAAAAAGAAAAAGCATGAAATCAATTGCTGCCTACTATTCAGATCTTTTAAAATGGCTGCCTATTATGAAGGACCCGTCAGAATATTTTTCTACTCCATGTGTGAATGAAATAAGATCCTTTAACGAGGGCACAAAAATAATCCTTGAAGAGGGCGTGGAAAAACGCTTCCTGCGCCATACACTTACTGCTAAGGCCATAAGAGCAGCATTAGCAGAACTTGGATTTTCCTTTTTCACGCAAGAGCCGTTCTTGGCTGATACTCTTTCAGTTGTATATTACCCTGAGGGAGTCGAAGATAAATCATTCCGGAGCACATTCTATGAAAATGGAGTTGTTGTGGCCGGAGGGTTAGGGGAGACGGCAGGCAAAGTTTTCCGGGTGGGACACATGGGAAATTTGTCCATTGCTCAAATTTACTTTGCCCTTGAGGCTTTGGAGAAGACTCTCTCTTCCTTGGGCTATAAATTTGAATCTCAATCAGGGATTTCTGCTGCTAGAGCCATTTTAGAGGAGCAGGCTTAATAAAATCTTGAAAAGAAATGTCCAGTAAAGTTTATTTTATTCCTGCCTCCAACGAAGAAAACAATAAAATCCTGGCAAAAAAGACAGAAAAGCTCTTCCTTAAACTTGGGTTAGACAGGAAAATTGAGAGTGATTACTTTGTGGCTCTAAAGATCCATTTTGGTGAAAAGGGTAACGATGGCTACATAAAACCCGTTTGGCTTTTGAATCTTATAAACCAAATAAAAAAAAAGACGTCTCGTGTCTTTATGACAGATAGTAATACTCTTTACATAGGAAGCAGATCAAATTCCGTTGATCATCTTCATCTTGCAATGGCGCATGGTTTTACTCAGTTTGTGCTAGGGATACCTATTCTCATAGCAGATGGCCTTATTGGTCGGGATGAGGATGAAATTCCTGTCAATCTGCCGCGAATAAAATCAGCCAAAATTGCCAGTGCTTTTGTTAATTCAGACATACTCGTATGCTTGAGCCATTTTACGGGTCACATCCTCACTGGTTTTGGCTCAGCAATTAAAAATCTTGGGATGGGATGTGCATCCAGGGCAGGAAAGCTCGAGCAGCATTCGAATGTTAATCCCTGGGTCAATCCCAAGTTGTGTAAAAACTGTTCAATCTGCCTTGATTATTGCCCTGCTGAGGCGCTAGTTCAAAAAGATGATAGTGCTTTCATTCTAGAGGAGAAGTGCATTGGTTGTGGCGAGTGTCTTGTAGTCTGCAATGTCGGAGCCATAAAGTTACGTTGGGATGGAGATAATATCCGCGTTCAGGAGAAGATGACAGAGTACGCCTACAGCGTTTGGAGTAAATTTAAAGGAAAAATTGGCTTTATAACATTCTTGCTCAAAATAACAAAAGATTGCGACTGTATGTCCCAAGAAGGAGTGATGATTGCAAATGATATTGGGATAATAGGTTCCTTGGATCCTGTAGCTGTAGATAAAGCCTCTATAGATTTAGTGATCGAGAGAAGTGGGAAAGATGTCTTAAGAGATGCTAACGATGTGGATTGGTCGGTTCAGCTCAGGCATGGGGAGAAGATTGGATTGGGAAGCATGGATTATGAATTGATCGAAATTGAATAAAAGTTTAGTCCGTTTAGACCGTTAAGTCAGTTTGGTTTATGAATATAGGCAAGACAATGCCCTATTGGGCAGGCAAGACATTAAAATGAGTTTAGTCTGTTAGGTCCGTTGTGTCATTGCGAAGCGCGAAGCTTAGTGGCAATCTCAACATGTTTTCTATATAAAAGGAACGACTGGGAGAGGGGGAGAGTGGGAGACAGGGAGACGAATAACAGGAATTAGTTTTCAGTTTATTTCATTTATCGCTCTTTACTGACTTCTAGTTTACCGCTATAATTAAACGCTCATAAACGGGGCGTGGCGCAGTCTGGTCAGCGCACAGCGTTCGGGACGCTGGGGTCATGGGTTCGAATCCCATCGCCCCGACCATTTCAGTCTGTTCAGTCTATTCCGCCAACTCTCAAAATTCAAAGTCCAAAAACTGATTTCGGTTGATCGGTTAGTCTGTTATTTTAATTAAAATATTTAACTGACCAACTAAACTTATGAGATTGCCGCGCTTCGCTCGCAACAGAGGATTGCCACAGCGCTTCGCGCTTCGCAATGACACGACAATAACTCAAGACTCAGTACTAATTTTAGGTAATAATTGCCAGAGTCGAGCGGATAGATTAAAAAGACGAGGCAAACAAGATAGGTATTTATACTCGAAAGGAATGCGACATGATGCGACATGATGTGACAAAGAGCGACATAATGTGACAAAGTATGACATTCTATTGACAAATTTTAATTTATGTATGATTTTTATATTTTAGGGGTAAAAGAAAGGTGTGGCCTATGTCGCAGAAGCTGGAGGGGGGATGCAGCTAGCAAGCTGAGTAAAAAATTGAAAAACCTTCTTCCCGTTTCAAAGCCCGTTTTCTTTTTTTTGTTCCTTTGTCTTTTTAATTTAGCCCTGATTTTTATATTTTTTACTGCATCTTGTTATAAAGAGAAATCTACTGGCCTTGAGAAGAACGATTTGTTTTCCTTAGCGGATAAGTCACAAGGAATATCCTATACAATAAAAGAAAGAGAAAGCATTAATATAAGCAACATCCATAGGTTAAGATTCCGTATTGAAGTACCAAACAGTATATCAAATGAACAAATAATGTCCATTGCTCAGAAGATTGTAAAAAATACAATCGCTCATGAAGAATGTCACAGCATTACTCTTGATTTTGGACTCTACGGCTATGTTGATTTTGCCCCCTATGGGAACTGGGTTAAAGCTGGTGAAATCCCAATCGATAATTATCAAGATTATAAATTTAAATACTTTTTTTTCAAGTAAATCTGTTAATCTGTTATTTTAATTAGAATATTTAGCAGACAAGCTGACTAACTGATGAACAGTTAAATATGTAATTCGATTATATCTTCGTCCTGGAGGATATAATCCATGTTGACTTTCTGCCCTTGGTATTTGTTTTTTCCCCAGATTCGGGCGTACTTAAGTTTCTGGGAAAAATCCTTATGAACGGCTTTAGCCATGTCCATAAGAGAACTTCCCTTTTTAAAGATAAAAGGGGCATTGAACTCCACTTTTTTGCCAGGTGTTTTGCTGTAGACGCGGAGGACATTTAGAAAGATAAAGATTCTTTTTTTAAAATCTTCAAGATTATCTCCTCGAGAAGCAGAAACAGAAATCAGGTCGTACTCAGGTTCGACGTATTTTTTTAGAGAAATAAGATTCTCTTTTGCTAGCGGCTGATCTATTTTGTTTGCCACAATTAATGCTTTTTTAATGAACTGCTGCTTATCAGAAGGAACTTCTTTATTTTCAGCAATAATTTCAATTTTCTTTTCTTTTAATTTCTCCAAGAGGGCCTGAAGAGCTCCGGCTGGATTGGGACTGGTTAAATCCAAAATGATTGAAATTCCATCTGCTCCTTTGATTAATTCAGAGTGCCATGATTCCATATAATCAGGTGTTATAGGGGGGGCATCTACAAGTTGAATCTGAATGTTTTCATACTCCATCATGGCAGGGGAGGGAATGCGTGTTGTGAACGGATAATTTCCTATCTCTGGAGCGGCATTTGTCAGAGCTTTTATTAGCATAGATTTTCCTGTATTAGGAGGGCCAATAAGGATAACTTGTCCAGCTCCTGCTTTCTCGATGTTGAAAGCAGGTCTTTGTCTTCCTATGATGGGCTTTTTTTGGACCTGAAATTTTAGTTTGGCTATCTTGGTTTTGAGTAATGCTTGAAGCTTTTCTGTGCCTTTGTGTTTGGGTACTATGGATAAAAGCTCTTCTAAAACGGACATTTTTTCTTGAGGGGTTTTCGCAACTTTTAATTTTTTTTCAGCCTCGAAATACTGCGGCGGCAAATTTGTAGGCATTTTTTCCTCTATTACCCAATTATAGCCAAATAACAGCCTGTTTTCAAAGTTTTAAAGTAAGGAGTGAGGAATGAAGAACTCAAAGCTAATAACAGTGAGGAGTGAGGAGTAAGGAGCAAGACAAACTCAAAGTTCAAAACTGATTTCGGTTAGTCTGTTATTTTAATTAAAATATTTAACTGACCAACTGATTAACCGACTAACTGACCAACTGAACTTATGAGATTGCCATGCTTTCTTCCAAAGCTCGCAATGACACTCCTTTTATTCGCCTTGTGTGTCTTGCCCGTCTAGCTCGCCATGCTTTCTTATTTAACGGACTAAACGGACTAAACTGATTGTGTGTTTTGCTGCTAAAAATTATAAATTTTTCTTTTATTTTAGAGGAATTTTCCTTTACTAAATTTTCCTGATTAAGTATAATTATACACGAAGAAAATGCCCATAGGGTTATATGAAATTCCTCTCTCCATAGCCTTTCTTTTTTCTCAAATTATAAAAAAATGAGTAGCAAAAAATATACCGCAGAAAGCATAAAAGTACTTAAGGGATTGGAAGCTGTTCGTAAGCGGCCAGCTATGTATATTGGGAGCACAGGTCCTGAAGGCTTGCAACATTTAGTCTATGAAGTTGTTGATAACAGTATCGATGAAGCCTTAGCAGGATTTTGTACCAAGATTGATGTAATAATCCATGTGGATTGTAGCGTTACAGTCATCGATAACGGTCGTGGCATTCCTGTAGGAATGCACAAGAAGGAAAGGAAACCTGCTGCAGAGGTTGTTATGACAACCCTCCATGCCGGGGGAAAATTTGATACTAAGACATACCAGGTTTCAGGCGGTTTACATGGAGTTGGCGTTTCAGTTGTTAATGCTCTTTCAGGAAAACTTGACCTTGAAATAAAAAAACAAGGAGGTGTCTATACTCAAAGTTACAAAAAAGGGAAGGCCATAACAAAATTAAAGAAGATAGGTAAAACGAAAAAAACAGGAACAAAAATAACCTTCAAACCCGACGATGAAATTTTCGAATCCTTAGAATTTAATTTTGATGTTCTCAGCCAGAGATTAAGAGAACTTTCTTTCTTGAATAAAGGACTGAAAATAAGCATTGTTGATGAGCGAACCGACAAAGGACATGATTTTGAATATAAGGGCGGAATCAGGGAATTCGTGCAGTATCTCAATCAAAACAAAACTGTCCTGAATCCGAAGCCCATTCATTTCGAGAGCGTCAAGGGTGATGTTATTGTTGAGATGGCTCTCCAGTACAACACGAGTTATTCAGAGAGCATTTTTACTTTTGTTAACAACATCAACACAACTGAAGGTGGTACTCATCTCATTGGACTTAAGGCGGCTTTGACCAGATCTATTAATCTCTATGCTAATGCTAACAATCTGATTAAAGATTTAAAACAAAATCTGACAGGTGATGATACAAGAGAAGGGTTGTGTACAGTATTGAGCTTGAAAATTAAAAATCCTCAGTTTGAAGGCCAGACAAAAACAAAACTTGGAAATAGCGAAATCAAGGGAATAGTAGAGTCTATTGTGAATGAGCAGCTATCCATATATTTTGAGGAAAATCCTACTGTATCCAAGAAACTTGTTATGAAAATATTAGATGCCGCTAGGGCAAGAGAGGCTGCTCGCAAGGCCAGGGAGTTGTCCCGCCGTAAGGGTGTGTTAGAATCGACATCACTTCCTGGAAAACTAGCTGACTGCCAGGAGAAAGACCCTGCTGAAAGCGAAATATTCCTTGTCGAAGGAGATTCCGCAGGCGGTTCAGCAAAACAGGCTCGTGACCGCCGCTTTCAGGCTATTCTTCCCCTAAAAGGAAAAATTCTTAATGTCGAAAAAGCCAGGTTTGATAAAGTTCTTCAGAGTGAAGAGATTGGAATCATCATTTCAGCTTTAGGGACAGGGGTTGAACAGTCGGATTTTAATCTAGATAAACTGCGCTATCATAAAGTGATTGTAATGACTGATGCGGATGTGGATGGTTCCCACATCAGAACTCTTCTCATGACTTTCTTCTACAGACAAATGCCACAATTGATTGAAAAGGGCTATCTATATATAGCTCAACCTCCTCTGTATAAAATATCAAAAGGAAAATCTTTTCAGTATTTGAGGGATGAACGGGAATTTGAAAAGTTTATAATCAAGAAAATTTCTGAAGAATTTCAAATCAAAGTTAGCAGGCAAAAGGATTTGATAAAGGGCGAGAAATTCAGAAGATTTTTCAGGGGAATAATTGCAAAAAAGCATTATATTCAAATTCTTGAGAAAAAGAATTTCCCATTCTTTCTTATAAAAATTCTTCTTGAAAACGAAGCAAAAGATGTTGAGTTTTTACGAAGGCCAAGGAGGCTGGAAAACATCCAGAATCTTCTAAATGAGAAAGGAATTATTTCTGTTTTAAGTGAAGACGAAGAATATGGGCTTTATGAATTGGCCGTTAATTTTCAGGTTAACGGTATGAATGTCTCTTGCAGTGTGAACATAGATCTGGTTAAATCGGTGGAATACAGAAATCTATTTAAAATTCACAAGGATCTCGAAAAGTATAAACCGCCTTTTCAAGTTTTGAGCGACAGCGAAAAAGTAAAGATCGAAAACGAATCAAAACTCCTTGAATATCTCTTCCAGAGAGGTAAAAAAGGGATTGTTATTCAGAGATATAAAGGGCTTGGAGAGATGGCTCCTCAACAGCTCTGGGAGACAACCATGGATCCCGAGGTAAGATACCTGCTGCAGGTTTCTGTACAGGATGCGGTGGAGGCGGATAAAATCTTTACAATTCTCATGGGCAGCGAGGTGGAACCACGAAGGGTTTTTATTGAAGAAAATGCTCTTGAGGCCCAGAACCTGGATATTTGACCCTGTTAGTCAGTTAGTCTGTTATTCTGACTTCTGAATTCTGTATTCTGGATACTTATTCTTAAAAAGGAGAATATATGAGCAGCAAGTTGTCTGTTGTCAGTCTCGAAGAAGAAATGAGGCGGTCCTATTTGGATTATGCCATGAGTGTGATCATAGGGCGTGCCATTCCTGATATTAAAGATGGGCTAAAGCCTGTCCATCGAAGAACTCTTTTTGCAATGTATTATGCCGGGAATACATGGAATAGAGCCTATAAAAAATCTGCACGTATAGTGGGAGATGTAATCGGAAAATATCATCCTCATGGTGAAATGTCTGTTTATGATGCCCTTGTTCGCATGGCTCAAGATTTTAGCCTTCGATATCCGCTAGTAGATGGACAGGGCAATTTTGGTTCTATTGACGGCGATCCGCCTGCCGCCATGCGGTATACCGAAGTCAGGTTGAAGAAGATTACCCAGCAACTCCTGACAGATTTAGATAAGGATACAGTTAATTTTATTCCCAATTATGATGAAAGTCTTAAAATGCCTGAGGTTCTTCCTGCCAAATTTCCAAATCTGCTTGTTAATGGAGGATCAGGTATTGCTGTGGGCATGGCTACAAACATCCCACCACATAATCTGAGTGAGATTATAGATGGTATTATTTATTTTATTCGAACCCCAAAAGCCACTTTAGAGGAACTCATGCAGTTTATTCCTGGCCCGGATTTTCCGACTGGAGGATATATCTTTGGCCTTGATGGGATAAAAAGTGCTTATAGTACCGGGAAAGGAATCATTCATTTGAGAGCTAGAGCAATGATCGAAAAAGGAAGGAGGAATGAGAGGGACCAGATTGCAATCACTGAAATTCCTTATCAGGTGAATAAGTCAAGACTATTAGAAAATATTGCTGAGCTTGTGAATAATAAAAGAATTGAAGGCATTGCAGATATTCGGGATGAATCTGACAGAGAAGGGATGCGGATTGTGATTGAGATAAAAAAGGGAGAGTTTCCTGAGGTTATTTTAAATAACCTTTATAAACATACCTCTCTTCAGACTTCTTTTGGCATTATCATGCTGGCTATAGTTGATAAACAGCCGAAGGTTTTGAGCCTCTTTGACATGATGCACTACTTCATTGCCCACCGCCAGGACGTTGTGCGGCGCCGCACGCGTTTCGAATTGAAAAAAGCGGAATTAAGGGCTCACATTCTTGAAGGATTAACCATTGCTCTGGATCATTTGGATGAAATCATTAGCCTCATCCGTTCATCTCACACTGTTGATCAGGCACGAAAAGGTCTAATTACAAATTTCAGCTTGACCAAAGTACAGGCCCAGGCCATTCTGGATTTACAGCTCCAAAAATTGACTCGATTGGAGAGGGAAAAGATTCAAAAAGAGTACAAAGAGCTGAAAAAGCTCATTGCAAAATTAAGGAAAATTCTAAGCAGCGAAAAGCTTATTGTGGATATTATCGTAGATGAACTTACACAAATAAAAGAGGAATATCAAGATGATAGAAAAACTGAGATCATGGCTGAAACTGTTTCAGGGCTTATGCCTGAAGATTTGATCAAAGAGGAAGACGTTGCAATTACTTATACTTCATCTGGTTATATCAAACGGACTTCGCTGAGTGACTACCATTTCCAGAGCCGCGGAGGCAAAGGAAAGAGGGGAATCAGTATGAAGGCCGAGGATGTGGTGCAGGATCTTTTTATTTGCTCTACTCACAGCTATCTTTTAATTTTTACTAATAAAGGACGCCTCTACTGGTTGAAGGCTTTATATATCCCGGATGTGGGGGTTTCTAGTCGAGGGAAATCCATCAGCAATCTTGTTCAGTTTAACCCTGAGGAGAAAGTTAGTTCTTTGGTGGCAGTAAAGGATTTCTCAAGGGATTTCTATGTTGTGATGTTAAGTTCAGGTGGACGGATAAAAAAAACAAGGTTAAGTGATTTTCGGCACATCCGTAGTGGTGGTATTATTGCTATCACCCTCAATCCTGGATCTGAATTATTAGCGGCTAAGTTGACTGATGGCCAAAATGATATTCTTATTGGGACAAAATTAGGGAAGGCTATTCGGTTTAAAGAAAGTGATGTACGGCCTATGGGCCGCCAGGCCGCAGGCGTAAAAGCCATTACCATGAGTCCCAAAGATCAGATTATTGGAATGATTGTTGTCGGAAAAGGAGAGAAATATATTTTTACTGCAAGCGAAAAGGGATTCGGGAAAAAAACAGAGATTGATATTTATCCCAGGCGCCGGAGGGGAGGGAAGGGCGTAATTAATCTTAAAGTAAATTCTAGAATCGGACAGGCCATAGGAATAGTCGGAATTTCTGAAGAAGAACTGCTTTTAATTACAGAAATTGGTAAAGTCATTCGGATAAAAATCGAACAAGTCAGGCCCTTGGGGAGAGCAACCCAGGGAGTTCGAATAATTAACCTTGGGGATAATGACAGAGTTGTCTCTATTGCAAAAGCAAGAGAGAGTTGAGTCAGTTAATCAGTTAGTCGGTTATTTTTTGGCAAGACAATGCCCTATTGGGCAGGCAAGACAACGCTTCGCTGGCAAGACACAATCCCGTCTTTTCGGTCTGTTCAGTCTGTTCCGTATAAATATGCGCGAAAGGGTGAAAGCAAACTGATTAACTGACAAACTGACTAACTGATTAACTTGACTTCATGTTATATTTATAAATAATATTGAATTAATAATTATGAAGGAGGATCTTATGGTTGAAACAATCAGTCAGCTTTTTCTCAATACAGTCAAATCTTATCCTAAAGACGATTTAATGCTTTTTAAAAGAGAGGGGCAATATGTCCCTATCTCCACAGAAGAATTCGCCAGTAAAGTTAGATACTTTGCTTTTGGATTGAAAGATTTAGGATATAATCCTGGGGATAAGCTTGTCTTGCTCTCCGAAAACAGGCCCGAGTGGGTCATGGTTGATCTTTCTGCTTTGTGTTTAGGCGGAGTCACTGTTCCGATTTATACATCTTTAGTTCCGGATCAAATTAAATATATCATCGACGACTCTGATGCCAAGGTTGTCATATACTCTGGCCAAGAGCTTGGGCAGAAAGTAGAAACAATAAAAAATGAGCTGACTAAGGTAGCCCATTACATCACATTTGAATCAGAAGCGCCTGAAGGGGTTTTAACCTATGATCAGGTCTTGGAGAGAGGAAAAAAGATAGACCAGGAAAATCCAGAGCTGTTTGAAAAGACAGCTTTAGAGGTTAAGCCCGATGATATAGCCTCCATTATCTATACCTCAGGGACAACAGGAATTCCAAAAGGCGTCGTGCTGAGCCACAGCAACTTTGTCAGCAATATTAAGACCACTGCTTCCATAATCGAATTTTCAGATAAAGATACAGTCCTTTCTTTTTTGCCTTTATCCCATGTCTTGGAGAGAATGGTTACATTTACTTACCTCTATAAAGGGTGCTCAATAGGCTATGCTGAAAGCTTAGATACTGTAGCAGAGAATATGCTTGAACTAAAGCCTCACATTATGGTCAGTGTTCCCAGAGTATTCGAAAAAATCTACTCTAAAGTCATAGATAATGTTCTTTCAAGTTCGAGTTTAAAGAGAAAAATTTTCTTCTGGGCTACGAAAGTTGGAAAAGAGTATGGCAGAAAAAAAATTCAAGGTAAGTCAATACCGCGGTTTCTTCAGTTTAAAAGAAATTTAGCTCATAAGCTTGTTTTTTCCAAGATTCTTGAAAAGACCGGCGGAAAAGTCAGGTTTTTTGTCTCTGGTGGAGCTCCACTTTCAAAAGACATTGCAGAATTTTTCTATTCAGTAGGCCTGGTTGTGTTAGAAGGCTATGGATTAACCGAGACTTCTCCGGTTATCGCAGTTAATACGTTTGAAAACTTGAGGTTTGGAACAGTGGGGAAGATTATTCCTGGCGTGGAAGTAAAAATTGCTGAGGACGGAGAAATATTATCCAAAGGTCCGAATATAATGAAGAGATATTACAAGAAAGAAGATGAGACCAGGGAAGTCTTTGAAGGAGGATGGTTTCACACAGGGGATATTGGTTATCTTGATGAAGATGGTTTCCTTGTTATCACGGATAGGAAAAAAGATCTCATTGTTACTGCTGGTGGAAAGAATATTGCGCCTCAACCTATTGAAATTTTGCTGAAAATCAATGCCCATATTTCAAATGCTGTGGTCCTGGGAGATAAACGAAAATTTATATCAGCTCTTATTGTACCTAATTTTGAAAAATTAGAGGAATATGCCAAGTTCAACAATATTCCTTACGAAAACCTAGGAGATTTAGTAAAGAATGAAAAAATCATCAAGTTTATGGAAGCTGAAGTAAATCGAGCTACACCTGGCCTTTCTTCCTATGAGGCGGTTAAGAAAATTGCCCTCTTAGATAGGGAATTTGAGATCGAAAAAGGAGAAATTACCCCTACAATGAAGGTAAAAAGGAATATTATCGAGGAAAAATATAAAGCCTTGATTGATTCTCTTTATATAGAATAAAAATCCTCTTAATCAGTTAGTCAGTTAGTCAGTTATTTTTTTTAGGCAAATAGAGGATTCTACCGCAGTTTTCACAGAGATGAATATTGTTTTCTGTTCTCAACTCATTTAACATTTGTGGTCTTATACGCATGTGGCACATCGAGCAGAATTCGTCCCTTACAGGAGAAAGAACAATCCCATTTTTTCCCCTGAATATCTTTTTATAAAGATTAATTTGGTTAGCAGGAATTTTAAGAGTAAGTTCGTCTTTTTTTTGTGATAATTTTTTCTTTTCTTCTTCGGTTTCTCTTTTTTTCTTATAAAGGGTATCTTTTTTATGTGAGAATTTTTCTTTTGTTGTGATTGTATTTTGACTGATAACCTTTATTTCCTCCTCAATGTCATCAGCCAATAACATTTCACTTATTATCTGTTCTTCCAATTCATCGAATTTTTTTTGTGCTTCTTCTATTTCTTTAAGAAGAAAACTATACTCCTTATTTGTTTTTACTTCATTGAGCTGGCGTTTGTATTTTAATGTTTTCTCTTTAAAATCTTGAATTTCAGCTTCTAATTCTCGCCTTTTTTTCTGGTTGTGACTTAATTTTTCTTTGGTTTGGGATAAAATTCGAGCGCTCTCTTCGATTTTTTTATCTATTTCTTCAATCTCGGAAGGAATCTTTTCGAGGATAAGAGAGATGTTCTTAGTTTCTTCATCCAGTTTTTGTAGGTTAATCAGGTTATCAAAATTAATAGCCACATCTTTTCCTCGAGAGAAAAATGGGCCTACCAGGATTCGAACCTGGGACCTGCCGGTTATGAGCCGGTGGCTCTACCGCTGAGCTATAGGCCCTAAATTTCACTTATAGCAAATCTCAAATATCAAGTCAATTACAATCACAAGTAAGGCAAAACAGACAAGACATAAAAGAGATCTATTCCATCTGTTCAGTCTGTTCAGTCTGTTAATCTGTTAGTCAGTTAGTCTGTTAATCTGTTAAAATTAAAATAACAGACTAACAGAATAACCGAGTAACAGACTAACCGAATTGAGTTTTAAGTTATAATGATAGAGCTATTCGTCGTTCGTAAAAGATTTCAGTTTGCGGCTTCGGCTTGGATGTTTCAATTTTCTCAAAGCCTTGGCTTCTATTTGTCTGATCCTCTCTCGAGTAACCTTGAATTGTTGACCTACTTCTTCCAGGGTGTGTTCATTGCCATCTCCTAGTCCAAATCTCATTTTTAAAACTTTTGCTTCTCTTTCTGTGAGAGTTTTTAATGCATCGTCAATTTGCTCTCTCAAGTTGATGTGTATGACGGTTTCTGGAGGAGAAGGGATGAATTTATCTTCGATAAAATCACCCAGATGGCTATCTTCTTCTTCCCCTATGGGCGTCTCAAGCGAGATAGGTTCTTGGGCAATTTTTATGATCTTTCTAACCTTGTTGATAGGCAGGTCCATTTTTTTGGATATTTCCTCACTAGTAGGTTCTCTACCTATCTCCTGAACAAGGCTTCTTGAGACTCTTATTAATTTATTTATTGTTTCTATCATATGCACAGGGATTCTTATTGTTCTTGCCTGGTCTGCAATGGCACGGGTTATAGCCTGCCTTATCCACCAAGTTGCGTAAGTTGAAAATTTGTATCCTCTCCGGTATTCAAATTTATCCACTGCTTTCATTAATCCCATATTTCCTTCCTGGATTAAGTCAAGGAATTGGAGTCCGCGGTTGCTATATTTCTTTGCTATGGAAACCACAAGCCTTAAGTTAGCTGCCACAAGTTCTTTTTTCGCTTGCTCGCTTATCTTTCTTCCTGTGGTGATAGCTCGAAGCGTTTTTCTTAAAGCCTGAGAGTTAAGGCCGATCTCTTTTTGATATATTCTCAAGAGTTTATTGATATCTTTGATTTTTTGCTTCAAATCTGCTTCTTTATTCTTAGCTCCTCTCTTTTTTGCTTGATTGAGAGATAAATTCAACTCTTCCTTTGTATCTTCTAGATTATTAATATTCTTCAGCTTTTCACGGAGATTTTCGATAAGTATTTCCCTATGAGCGGGTCGAATATTGAGATCCCTTATGTGGTGGCTCATTTGGACAATAAGGCGTCCTCGTGCAAAAGAATATTTTTTTCTTGGTGGTATTTTATCTAATTGAATACTCAATTCTCTTGTTTTTTTAATTTTGGCCAGAATCTGCTTCTTTTTTGCTTCTAATTTTCCCTCAACGATATCATCTTCGCTAAAATCGAACATTTCCTGGATAATATCGATATCTTCTTTAATCTTATCTTCTAGGGAAAGGACTTTGTTGAGGACAAGTCGTGTTTTGGAGAGGGCCTTAAGGACAGTCTTTTCGCCCCTTTCGATTTCTCTTGCAATAGAAATTTCGCCTTCTCGGGTGAGGAGCGAAATATTCCCCATTTCTCTTAAATATAGTTTTACCGGGTCGGTTGTTCTCTCTAGACCTTCAAGGGAAACGAGGTCACTCTTTCTTCTTTTTGGAACTGATCCTCTTTGTTTATAGCGGATTTTGATTCCATAACCATCCATAGAGCTGATGAAGCCATTAAAATCCTCTTCCTTATCAGATTCATCTTGGAAGGTTTTGTCGATTTCTTCAAAAAGAAGGTATCCCCTTTTTCTTCCTTTGGAAATCAATTGATTAATTTCGTCTTTTCCATACTTATTATCTGAAGACAATTTAACTCCTCTTTATAGCGCCATTATCCCTTATAGATAACTGAAATTTTAATAATTTCGTTGCAATAATACTGATAATTGTTTTGTTATTTCAAACCTTTGACTTAGAAGCGTTGGCAACTTTTCTTTTTCTCCTTTTCTTTCTAATCTGGCAATCTGAATATTTAATTCTTTCCATCGATTTTCAAGAGCGAGCCTTTTTAAGGTGCCGAGGCAATCATGGGCTTTTTCCATGCTAGGAGGCTCTCCTTTTTCTTGTAAAATTTTTGACAATGAACTAAAAAGAAAGCGATCTATTTTCTCCCTAAATTCATGTAACTTAGGTGTTTTGCCGTTCTCTACATATTCGGATAAGGTTTTGAAAATAGGCTCGCTTTTTAAACCTTTGAAATCTTTATCTTCGATTTTTTTCAACACTTCTGAAGCAACGAGGCTGCCTTCAAAAAGCATTTGGAGAAGTATTTTTTCGGCAGGTAAAAAGATATCTTTTTCCTCATCTTTCTTTTCAGTTGATTTGCTCTTGGGCATTAATCGTAATACTCCTTCGTCGATAGAAAGATATTCACTTGTTTGTTTTAGATATTCACTGCGAACTACTGGGTCAGGCATCTTTTCTATCTCGTTGACAATATTTCTGGCAATTCTTGCTTTCTCTTCTGGAACTTCTGTCCTTCTTTCTTTAAGTTCAGTGTCGATTAAAAATTTGAGCCCAGAGATGCTTTTTCTAATCAGGTTTTTAAATCGATCAGCTCCAAATTTATTTATAAAACTGTCAGGATCGAGTCCTTCAGGTATTGTTAGGATTCTTATTTGCGTGCCGTTTTCAAAACAAAGAGAGACAGCACGAGTGGCTGCTTTTGTGCCGGCTGCATCAGCGTCATAGCTTACGATCATCCTTGGTGCAAACCTTTTAGCAAGAGAAACTTGGCGCGGCGTTAAACTGGTACCTAAAGATGCAGACACATTTGTTATTCCAGCCTGATAGAGAGAAATGAAATCTGTGTAACCTTCAACAAGGATAATTTCGCCTTTATCCCGGATGGCTTCTTTACAAAAATTAAGACCATAGAGAAGTTCTCCTTTGGAATAAATTTCTGTATCCGGAGAATTAAGATACTTGGGTTCTTCATTAAATAGAGATCTTCCTCCAAAGGCCACAACTTTTCCTGTTTCAGTGAATATGGGAAAAATGATTCTGCCTCTAAACCGGTCATAATATCCTTCTTTTTTTTGTCTTCGGAGAACTAGCCCTGATTTTTCAAGCAGCCCTGGATCTATACCTTTCCTTTGAAAAAAAGAAAGAAGAAAATCCCAGGAATCCAGGGCATATCCAATCTTTAAGTTCTGGATAACTTCGTCAGAAATGTTCCTTTTTTTAAGATAATCGAGAGCTTTCTCTCCTTCTTTGGTGTTGAACAGGTTTTTCTTAAAAAAAGCGAGCGCGTTTTCACTTATTTTGAAGAGATTTTCTTTTAATTTTAGTGCTTGTGGAGATGACTTTTTCCTCTCTGGAAGTTTCAAGTTGTATTTTTCCGCCAGGTATCTCATGGCTTCCGGAAAACTAAGGCTCTCTTTTTCCATAACAAGAGTAAAGACATCTCCTCCTGCACCGCAACCGAAACAGTGAAAGAGTTGTTTTTCTTCATCTAGGGTAAAGGAGGGGCTTTTTTCTGAGTGGAAAGGGCATAGTCCTACATGCTTTTTTCCACGTCTTCTCAATGTGGTATATTGAGAGGCAATATCGATTATATTAGCAGCTTGCCTTATTTGATCAGTTATTTCCATAAATATCGATTCCAAACAAGAGTAACATGTCTAGTAAAATATAGGTTTGAGTTAATCAATTGTCAAGCGAATTACCAGTCTATTCCGTTTATCTGGTTTATGAATATCGGCAAGACATATGTTGGTTTAATGTTGAAGGTTTAAGGTTTTACAATTCTTCACCTTAAACATTAAACCTTCAACCTTAATCCTTAAGAAAATGGTGAATGGTAAATGGTGAATGGTTTTTTTGCTTACGGCTTACGATTTACGGCTTACTATGTTATTGTTACTGAGTCACTGAATTAAAGATGATTTATCAGGCTTGCTAAGTAGGCAGCCCCGAAACCGTTGTCGATATTAACAACGCCCACTCCGCCCGGGCAAGAATTGAGCATTGCCAGCAGAGCAGCCAATCCATTAAAGCTTGCTCCATAGCCCACACTTGTTGGAACCGCAATGATCGGAATATTAGTGACACCAGCGATCACACTGGGCAACGCACCTTCCATGCCGGCTGCAATTATGATTACCCTTGCGTGTTTTATTTTTTCATACTCACCAAACACTCTGTGCAGGCCTGCCACTCCGATATCATATATTTTTTCGACCTCATTGCCTAAGATATCACAGGTTATTGCTGCCTCCTCTGCAATAGGAATATCTGATGTTCCTGCTGTTATAACGACTATTTTCCCCCTTCCCTGAGGAGGTTTTTGTTTTTTGAGATAAATGGTCTTAGCTTGAGAGTTATAGCAGACTTCAGGAATTTTTTTCTTTATTTTCTCATAGATGTGGGAATCCACCTTGGTTATAAGAAGATTGCTTCCTTTTTTAAGGATCTCTTGCGAAATTTTTATTATTTGTTCATCTGTCTTTCCTTGGCCGTAGATAATCTCAGGAAAGCCACGTCTCAGCTCACGGTGATGATCGATTTTTGCAAAGATTAAATCTTGATAGGGATAATCCTTTAATGCTTTAAGAGCTTTTTTGGGGGTAAGTTTACCTTTATGGACCTTATTCAAGATTTCTTCAAGCTGAGATTTCATCTAACATATTCTATCATAAACATTTCTAGAAATGCTAGATACAATCAGTTTAGTCCGTTATGTCATTGCGAGCTTTCGAAGAAAGCGTGGCAATCCTCTGTTGCGAGCGAAGTGTGGCAATCATCATGTTTTCTTTATAAAAGGAATGACTAGGAGAGGGGGAGAGTAGGAGACAGGGAGACGAATAACAGATTAACCGATTAACTGATTAACAGTGTTACTGAATATCATTTGACAGATTGTTATGGTTATAAGTTATACTTGTTTTGGAGTGCTGTATTAATGAGACAAAAAGGTACAATCAAGAAAGAGGTATTGTTTTCAGGGATAGGCGTGCATTCGGGAAAGCATGTTGAACTTTGGTTAAAGCCTTCGTCCTCAGGAGAAATCATTTTTAGGCGGATTGATTTAGATAATTCCGAATTTCATCTTGACCCGAAAAAAATTGAGGCGAAAAACTGTTCTATGCTAGTAGCAAAGAAGGGAAGAATTCAAACGCTCGAACATTTTATGGCGGTTCTTTTCATGCTTGGTGTTGACAGCTTAATCATAGAATTAAACGAAGAAGAAATTCCTATTGTTGATGGCAGTGCATTTCCTTTTGTCGAGGCTATCCTCAAGGCTGGAATAAAGCCCCTTCAAGAGAAGAAAAAATCTATAAAAATTCTTAAACCGTTTATCATTCAGGAAGAAGATGCTTTGATTTCTGTTGTTCCTGATTCAGATTTTAGAATAACCTATTTAATCGAATATGATCACCCGGCTATCGAGAGCCAGGAATTAAGCCTGTCTATTAACAAGGAAAATTTTATTAAGCAAATTGCTCCAGCCCGAACTTTCGGGTTCTTAAAAGATGTCCCTGCCCTTCGGGCTCAGGGGTTAGCTCTTGGGGGGTCTTTGGAAAATGCAATTGTCCTTGATGAGAAAAGCATTATAAACGGGCCACTTCGTTTCCCTGATGAGTTTGTACGCCATAAGATTCTGGATTTTATAGGAGATCTCTTTCTTCTGAACTCATCCATAATCGGACATTTTAGGGCTCATAGAGCAGGTCACGGTCTTCATTTGAAAGCAGTCCATTTTATTTTGGACAATCCTGAGTACTGGACCTACGAATAAAACTCAAAACTGACTTCGTAAGCCGTAAGACGTAAGCCGAAAAATCCATTCACCATTCCCTTATTCTTTGTCAGTATGGCAGTTCAGCAGTATATCAGTATTCCCCATTCACCATTCACTAATTACCAATTTAAATGGACTATTGGATTAGGGAGTAGGGGGTAGGGGGTAGGGATTATGGATTAAG
>Ga0114920_10000296_pt1 | contig 21513 bp, 22 predicted proteins | sample ChitaG_FD_88683 | JGI IMG/M metagenome (GOLD analysis project Ga0114920, IMG submission 88683) | Deep subsurface microbial communities from South Pacific Ocean to uncover new lineages of life (NeLLi) - Chile_00310 metaG | ecosystem: Environmental > Aquatic > Marine > Oceanic > Sediment ...
CCCGGTTCATCTGAAATGACCTCGGGATGCATACCGCAAGAATAGAGCAGTTTTTCTTCATCTTGAGCCATCGTATCCATCGTTTTTGTTTTTGGGACAAAAACGTATGTGGCAGCGGCTCCGATAAGGATTCCCACAAATAGTATTAAGATTATTTTAGTTTTCATGTCCGACTCCTTTTTGTTTTTTTATCGAAAAGATAACTCATTTGATTCTTCCAATTCGGAAGTTTGTATTCCAATAGTCAGTTCATAGCTGGCTTGAGATTTATGGTAATCGGCCAGAGCGAAATAATACTGCAGTTCATAGTTCTGGAGCATCATCCAGTTGCTGATCAAGGTCAAAAAATCGACCTTTCCCACTCGATATCCTTCATGGGCCGAGTCGAGAGACTGCTGAGCCTGGATGAGGATTCCCCCTTTATAAAGGTTGATTCTTTTCTCAAAGCGATCCAGCTCGGCTTTTAAGCTTTGGATCTCAGCTTGAACTCCGGCTTTGATATTGGCATAGTCGGCTTTGACCGCAGCCAGAGACAGTTCCTTTTCGACAACTTTCATATCCTGTTTGCGTTTGTGATACAAGGGAATATTCAGTGAGAACATCACAGAAACAAAATCCCGCATCTTCATCCCGCTCTTCAAATCATCCCTTTGGTTGTAGCCGGCTCCCACCGTGAAGTTGGGCCAGATATCCCTCTGGGCCAGTTCGACAGCGGATTCAACTTTGTGGATCTTTTCCTGCCAGGCTTTTAACAGAGGCCTGTTCTCTTCGACTTTTTCAATAGAGACATTCATCACGGTATTCCGAGATATAGACAACTCTTGTGGAATTCTTTCAATAGGGAAATCAGCAGATCTATTGAGCAGTGCATTCAGTTTGGCTGCGACGGCCAGACGCTTCTGCTCCCACATGATCAGATCGTCTTCCATTTTAGACAGCTCAACCTGGGCCCGGAGAACATCCTGCTGGAGACCCGATCCGGTGGCGTATTTCGTTTCAGCCATGTGAACGAACTGCTCCATCAAAGCTTGATTTTTTTGGACAGTTTCAAAAGCACGGTCGATAGCATATAAACTGTAATAGGCTGTTTTGACCATCTGAACAACTGTGTTCCGGACTTCTTCCTGCTGATAATGTATGGCTTCAGCCTCAAATTCTGCCATATCTGTCTTGAGGTCCAGTTTTCCCGGGAACGGGAACATCTGCATCACCGATATCACCTTGCCGGTCATCGGTTCCTGTGTAAAAGAAAAGCTGTTTACTGGTAAATTCATCAAACTGAGCGAGATCTGGGGATCAGGCATGGCCCCGGCTTGAGGAATGACTTTTTCCGCGGATAGAGAACGGTTCACAGCCGCTTCAAGCTTGGGATTATTTTCCAGTGCTTCCTGGATCAATTTATTGAGGAGGACATGTCCTTCCACACTGTCCTGAGAAAACACAGGCGGCGGCACAAAAAGAAGCCATACTCCAAATAAAAGATATTTCAGTTTTAAAAGATTTGCCTTCTTCACATTGTCCTCCTATTCTGCATTTTCTCTATGCCGGATTCATTCTCACGGACAGCCTTGGCCTTCCTTTTCGAGAAGAAAAAATACCAGTTCACTAAAATAATAAGAATTACCCCGAAAGCAGTGACGATCAACTTCGCTGACATGGTAACCTCCTAAGTCTTGATTTTCGCTTTTTTAAGCCTGAGGGAATTGGACACCACCGTAACAGAACTGAACGCCATGGCCGCCGAGGCAAAGATCGGATTCAAGAAAATCCCAAAAAACGGAAATAAGACTCCGGCTGCAATCGGTATGCCGGCCGTGTTGTAAAAAAAGGCCCAGAAAAGATTTTGCTTGATCACTCGTATTGTCCGTTTACTTAATTCTATGGCCGCAACAACGCCGTTCAAATCTCCTTTTATAAGTGTAATGTCTGAGGCCTCAATCGCCACATCCGTCCCGGAGCCGATGGCAATCCCGATATCGGCCTGAGCCAGAGCAGGAGCATCGTTAATCCCATCCCCAACCATCGCCACTTTTTTGCCCTCGGACTGAAGCTTTTTGATCTCGAGGACTTTATCCTCAGGAAGAACCTCGGGAATGACGTTCTTAATTCCAGCCTTTAGGGCAATGGCTTGGGCTGTTTTCCTGTTATCTCCCGTCAGCATGATCACGTTTAATCCCAAGCTCTCGAGTTTTTTAACAGCGGGGATAGAATTTTCCTTCAAGGTATCCGCAACGGCCACAAGCCCCGCGGATTTCCTATCAAGAGAGACATAGATTGGCGTCTTTCCTTCTGCGGCGAATGTCTCCGCCTTCTCTTCCAGCTCATCAACCCGGATTTGCCGGTTGTCCATGAGTTTTTTATTCCCGATAAAAACAGCTTTTCCATCCACAATGGCTTCCAGTCCATGGCCTTCAATAGCATTAAAATCCTTTGGGCTCTTTAGCTCTATTCCCTGCTCTAAAGCTCTCTTGATGATCGCTTCCCCAAGAGGATGTTCGGAGGCTTTCTCTGCACTGGCCGCATATTTTAGGATATCCTCTTCTGAAAATGAGCCGGCTGTGACAATATCGGTGACCTCGGGCTCTCCTTTGGTCAAAGTTCCTGTCTTATCAAAGACGATTGTATCCAGCTTATGGGCTGTTTCCAGACTTTCACCACCCTTGATCAGGATGCCGTTTTCGGCCCCCTTCCCTGTCCCGACCATCACAGCCGTTGGCGTCGCTAATCCCAAAGCACAGGGACAGGCGATGATCATTACAGCCACAAAATTCAGAAAAGCAAATGTCAAAGCCGGATCTGGCCCGAAATTAAACCAGATGACAAACGTGGCGATGGCGATAGAAATGACGATCGGCACAAAATAGCCTGCAAGCACATCCGCCAATCTTTGGATGGGCGCCTTCGAACCCTGGGCATTTTGGACGAGCTTGATAATCTGAGCCAGAGCTGTGTCCTTACCGACCTTTGTGGCCGTAAAGGTAAAACTGCCTGTTTTGTTGAAAGTCGCACCGATGACCTCATCACCGTGTTCTTTTTTCACCGGCAGACTTTCTCCCGTGATCATAGACTCGTCCACGGCTGATCTTCCTTCTAGGACAACTCCGTCAACCGGTATTTTTTCGCCTGGACGGACAAGGATCTCATCCCCCACCAACACATCTTCAACTGGAATATCTATCTCTTTTCCCTCTCTTCGAACGCGGGCCGTTTTAGGCTGCAGACCAACAAGTTTTTTGATGGCATCAGAGGTTTGTCCCTTTGCCTTGGCCTCGAGAAGTCGTCCCAAAAGAATCAAAACGATGATCATGGCTGATGTATCGAAATAGACTTCGGGTTTGATTCCTCCAGATTCAAAAAATGAGGGAAAGAGAGTGGCGGCGACACTATAGAGGTAGGCCGCCGATGTTCCCACGGCGATGAGTGTATCCATGTTGGCATTTCTATGCCTGAAAGCTCCCCAGGCGCCTTTATAAAACTGCCCCCCGATCCAGAACTGGACAGGGGTTGCAACCGCCCAGAGCACAAAGAAATTATTGAAAAAGGTGGGAATCCAGGGAAACCAATGCGGCATGCTGCCAAAGAAGATAATTAGACCAAGGATCAAGCCCACAAGAAATTTCGTCCTGAGCTTTTTATTTTCTTTTTCCCTTAAAATTTCTTCCACATCCTCAAGCTTTTCCTCCTGAGGGACTTGAATGACTTTATATCCTGTTCCTTCGATAGTTTTGGAAATTTCACCTAGACTAATTTCAGAGGGGATATATTCCACACGGACTTTTTCGGTAGCCAAATTGACAGAAGCCTTGGTGATCCCATTTTTTTGCAGAAGCGCATTCTCGATAGCCGTGACACAAGAGGCACATTTCATGCCCTGTATGGACAGCTCAATAGATGCAGTTCCAACTGCATACCCGCTTTGCTTTACGGTCTTAACGAGGTCGATAGCCATTTCAAATCTCCTTTATGAAATCACATGTCCCTGATGACTTTTTTTAGTTTTTGTTGTACCTGAAGAGCGATTCCCTCCAGATTGGGATTGTGAACGGCCTGCATCGAAGCAATAGGATCAACGGCGGCCACTTCGATTTCATCCTCAGTTATTTCCTGGACAATAACATTGCAGGGAAGCATTATTCCGATCTTGTCTTCTGTCTGAAGAGCCTTGTAGGCAAATGACGGGTTGCATGCGCCGAGAATCCTATACTTTCGAAAGTCCACGTCCAGTTTTTTCTTCAATGTTTCTTTGACATCGATCTCCGTCAATATACCGAATCCTTCTTTCTTGAGGCCTTCAATGGCTCTTTGACAGACCTCATCAAAAGAACCCTCAATTGTTTTGTTAAAATAATATTTCATTTCTCCTCCTTCAGGTTTATTTAAACTTTTTCAAAACTTCGATAACTTCATCGATCTTCTTTTTGCGATCTTCCTGATCTCCAATAGAGAAAGACTGCTTGACACATCCTTTGAGATGTCTTTCCAAAATATTCTCTCCTACAGCTTTAATGGCACCCTGTATTGAGCTGACCTGGGTTAATATATCGATACAATATCTTTCATCCTCAATCATCTTCTGGACACCTCTAATTTGGCCCGCTATTCTATTAAGCCGAACCATTTCCTCTTCATGGGTTGTTTTTAGTTCTGCCATTTGCTCCTCCTCTTTCATTATTCAACTATAATATACTATACCCCCCCATAGTATGTCAAGCTTTATTTTTGGACTTCAAGTTTACGGCACTTTTCATCCTGTCTTAACTCTTGGACTCACAGGATTGGTAGCCTCTTCCCAACTTTCACGGCCTTCACGAAAGAGAAAAATCACAATAACCAGTCCCGCAACGGCATCGGCATGACAAAAATGGACACGACAGCTAATATTATTCCAGGGAGGGAGGGATCGGGGATTTCTCTCGTGACCAGTTTTTTTAGGGATTGATACAGCACATAGGCCCCAAGGATGAAAAAGGTTGCGGCCACAAATTTCATGGCCTTTCTCTCGACCTTTTCCTCCTCCTCTTCTGAGATTTCCCCGTGTTTGTGCAGGCGCCAGATGAGGACAATCCCCGAGAGGGACTCCATGATGCTGTCGAGTCCAAAACCGATCAGGGCTATGCTGTTAGCGATTTTTCCAAAAACAATGGCGGCCACCGCCTTTACAGTATTATAGGCTACGGTGAAATATTCGAGGCGAAGACCTTTTTTGTACAGCGTCTCCGTATTTTTTTTTTCCATTTTCTATTTCTGATAATTTTGAAACCATCCTTTGGTTCTCAGACAGATCCGCACAAGCATCAGCATGACCGGAACTTCAATGAGGACTCCGACCACTGTGGCGAGAGCCGCCCCAGAAGACAGGCCAAAAATGAGTGCCGCTGTGGCGATAGCCACTTCGAAGTGGTTGCTGGCACCGATCATCGCTGACGGCGCGGCATCCTCATAGCTCAGCTTCAACAGGCGTGCCAGACCGTATGTCATCCAAAATATCAAATTTGTTTGAATAAAAAGAGGAATGGCAATCCATAAAATCGTCAGGGGCTTTGTCAGGATGATATCTCCTTTGAAAGAAAAGAGAAGAACCAACGTCACCAATAAAGCCGTGATGGACACCGGAGTAAGAAGATGTAAAAATTTTTGCTTGAACCAATCCTCCCCCCTTGTCTTTATAATCAGCAGCCGTGATAAATACCCTGCGATCAATGGCAGGGCCACGTAGATTCCTATGGACAGAACCAGTGCCTGCCAGGGAACCGGAAGTCTCCCCACTCCCAGCAGAAATCCTCCAAGAGGACCAAAGAGAAGGAGCATGATAAGGGAATTCACAGCCACCATAACCAGGGTGTGCCCATCGTTTCCCTTGGCAAGATAGCTCCAAACCAGAACCATGGCCGTACATGGAGCAATGCCAAGAAGAATGCATCCTGCAAGAAAACTCCTCCATAGAGGAATCTGCAGCATTTTGACTCCTTCGTGAAGGACGACCTCCCCTGCCCCACGCACGGTCCCCACCACCCAGTCAGCTCCGGGGGGAAGTTTGACAAAATCCATCGCTTCCGCACCAATAAAGGATTTAAAAAGAAATCCAAGGAAGACAGAGGCGATCACATACATGGTGAACGGCTTGACAATCCAGTTGGCAAAGAGTGTCAATCCCAGGGGTTTGGGCGATTTCCCCGCACGTAAAACTCGTGCAAAATCAATCTTGACCATGATCGGATACATCATAAAAAAGAGGCAGATGGCGATAGGGATAGAGACGACCGGCGCATCTCCGACTGAAATAGCCAGTCCATCCAGATATTTCGCAATTCCGGGTGCAATCCTGCCCAACACTATACCTACGGCAATACAGAGAAGCACCCACAAGGTCAAATACTTCTCGAATAGTCCTAAGGCCCTCTTATCTTTCATGAATACCTCACGATTGCCAAAATTTATGAAACTCTATCATAATTTGAATAAATTGGACATTCAATCTTTTTGTGGGATGCTCACTCAATTTTACTCGCTTTTATTTGCCTATTTTTTATGTTAGAATTTTTTTACAACTTTTGTTGAGGAGTCAATATGTCTGGGCATTCAAAATGGGCTTCCATTAAACATAAAAAAGCCGCAACCGATGCAAAACGCGGCAAAATATTCACAAAAATTATCCGCGAACTCGCCATCGCCGCCAGGAGTGGTGGAGGAGAACCTGATACAAATCCCCAGCTGAGAAAAACCATTTCCGATGCCAAAGCTGTAAATATGCCTGCAAATAACATAAAAAGGGCTATCCAAAAGGGGACAGGACAGCTGGAAGGTATCAACTATGAAGAGATCTCTTACGAAGGATACGGCCCTGGAGGAGTGGCGATCTACGTAGAAACAATGACGGATAATAAGAACAGAACCGTGTCGGAACTTCGTCATATTTTTACAAAAAACGCAGGAAATATCGGTGAATCCGGCTGTGTTGCCTGGATGTTCACCCGAAAAGGATATATTGTCGTTGAAAAATCGAAGGCCTCCGAAGATGAACTTCTCGATATCATTCTCGAGGCAGGGGCCGAGGACCTTGTGGAAGATGGCAGTAACTATGAAATTTTCACAGTACCGGACAGTTACGAGCCCGTCATTGATGCTCTTAAAGAGAACAGCATAGAGACGGCCGCCTCAAATCTAGGATATATTCCTCAGAATTATGTCAAATTGGAAGGGAAACAGGCCCACCAGCTGCTTCGTTTAATGGAAGAATTGGAGGACCATGACGACGTCCAGAACGTTTGGGCCAACTTCGATATCGATGAAGAAGAAATTGCTCAGTATTCAGAGTAATTGATGAGGGTGCTTGGAATCGATCCCAGCCTAAAATCCACAGGATATGGTCTCATCGAATATACGGGTCAGGAATATTCTGTTTTGGCTTACGGCACCATCAAACCACCCAGGGATAAACTCTTTCATCACAAAATCAATGAGATAAAGAACAAAATCGAAGAGATCATCGACACATATAAGCCAGAGGAAGTGGCTATCGAAAATACATTCTATGCGCAAAACATCAGGACGGCACTCACCCTCGGGCAGGTGAGAGGAGCCGCTCTCATCGCCATCGCTTCACGGGATCGTCCTTTATTTGAATATTCTCCTCTGGAAATCAAAAAGGCGGTCACGGGATATGGACAAGCCGACAAAAACCAGGTCAGTATTATGATAAAAACACTCTTAAAAATCGAAGACGACCACATGGAGACAGATGCCTCTGATGCTTTGGGAACGGCATTCTGTCACTTGAACTCAAGGCTGTTCCAGCAAAAAATTGAAGAATCCATTTGAAAAAGAGAGCAAATAATGATTGCTTACCTGAAGGGAAAGATCAAGAACAAGAAGACCAACCAGGTCATTTTGGATGTGAGCGGGGTGGGATATTGTGCGTGGATACCTCTGTCCACTTATCTGAAGATAGGCGATATCGGAGATACGGCTGAACTCATTATTCACACACACATGACAGATAAAGCCCTTCTCCTCTATGGTTTTTGCTCTGAAGAAGAGAAGGCGCTCTTCCGGAAACTGATCAACATATCCGGCATCGGACCAAAAATCGCGCTCAACATTCTTTCGGGGATTGAAGTTTCAGATCTCGAGGATGCCATCCGGCAGAGTGATGTCTCCCGCATTTCGCTAGTCCCCGGGATCGGCAAAAAAACAGCCTTAAGAATCGCGATTGAACTCCAGGAAAAACTCGAGAAAAAGGCAAACGCTCTCAATATCCAGGGTTTACAGGAAAAAGAAGATTTGGTGTCGGCCCTGATAAACCTCGGATTTAAGAGAAGGGAAATCGAGCTCACAGTAGAAGAAACGCTGAAAAACTCTTCATCCGGCCAGGATTTCGAAACACTTTTAAGGGATAGTTTGAAGCGACTGGCAAAAATTTAATAAGGACAAACAGTTGAAAGGCAACAAAACATTGGAGGCCGTGCTCAATCCCGTTCGTACGAAAGAAGACCTTTTGTTTGAAGACAGCCTGCGGCCGAGGAGTTTCAAGGAGTTTGTCGGACAGGACACCGTCATATCCAATCTGGAAATTTTTATTGAAGCGGCCCGTAAGAGGGATGAGCAGCTCGATCATGTTCTCCTCTATGGGCCTCCGGGATTGGGGAAAACCAGCCTCGCCTTTCTTATCGCAAAAGAAATGGGCGTTGGAATCAAGCCCACATCCGGTCCAGTCATCGAGAGGACCGGTGATCTTTCGGCTATCCTCTCTAACTTACAGGCTAAGGAAACCCTCTTTCTCGATGAAATCCACAGGCTGCATCCTGCTGTCGAGGAAATCCTCTATTCGGCAATGGAAGACTTCAAGCTGGATATTGTTATCGGGCAGGGTCCGGGCGCCAGGAGCCACAAACTTCGGCTAAAAAAATTCACGCTTATCGGAGCCACAACAAGAGCCGGCCGGATCACGCCGCCACTGAGAGGACGATTCGGCATTATCTACCGTCTGGATTACTATGATGTGCCCGAATTGGAAAAGATCATCAAGAGGTCAGCGGCCATCCTTAAAGTGGATGTTGACAAAAATGGCGCCCTTCAAATTGCCCTTCGCTCAAGGGGGACTCCGAGGGTGGCCAACAGGCTGCTGCGGAGAGTTCGAGACTATGCCGATGTGATCGGCGAAGGAAAAATCACCCAACTTGAGGCCACCAAGGCCCTGGATATGATGGAAGTAGACGTTCTCGGGCTCGACGAGGTGGACAGAAAAATTCTGATGACGATTATTGAAAACTTTGGCGGCGGCCCCGTGGGAATCAGCACAATCGCTGCGGCCATTGACGAGGAAAAGGAAACGATTGAATCCATATATGAACCGTTTTTGATGCGGATCGGATTCCTCGAACGCACAACCCGAGGGCGAAGAATAACACAAAAAGCCTATGAACATCTCGGTTTCTCCCCTCCTCCCTTACCCCAGGGAAAGCTCTTTAAGAAATGATATAAAGACCCCATGCTGATTTCAGATTTTGACTTTTTTCTCCCTCCCGAACTCATCGCACAAAAACCAAAAAAAGACAGAGATGCATCTCGAATGATGATCCTTAATAGAGATTCAGGAGATATCACTCATTCCTCTTTCCGGGAATTCCCTAATTATCTGCACAAGCAGGACACGCTTGTTCTCAACAACACGAGAGTTTCCCCCGCCCGCACCTGGGGGAAGAAGGACAACACAACGATAGAATTTCTTTTTCTCCAAGAGACACAGGAAAAGACCTGGGAGGTGATCTGCCGGCCTGCAAAAAGAGTCCGGATGGGAGATAAAATTCAATTTTCTCCCGACCTCCAAGGCCGCGTTGTTGGCGTGGGGACAGAGGGCAAAAGGCAACTCCGGTTTTCGGCAGGGAATGTTCTTCAAGAGCTCAATACAATCGGGTATGCTCCCCTTCCCCCTTATATTAAGCGAAAACAAAACCAGTTGGATATAAAAAATTTCGATCTAGTGCGTTACCAAACAGTATTTGCTCGAAAAGAAGGATCGATTGCCGCTCCAACGGCAGGCCTTCATTTCACAAAAACACTGCTGCAATCTCTCCAGAATAACGGTGTGAATTTGGCTGAAATCACATTGGATATAGGACTGGCCACATTTCAACCCGTCCGTGAAGACATCATCGAAAACCATAAGATGCTTAAAGAGTTATACACTATAGATGATCAAATCACACAAGTCATCAACACCGCCAAATCTGAATCCCGACCTGTTGTAGCTGTCGGGACAACTTCAGTACGCGCCCTCGAAAGCGCAGGCGCGAAGGGACAAGTCCAGGCCGGCACACAAACGACAGATCTTTTTATCTATCCGGGATTTTCCTTTCAAATCGTCGACAGGCTTCTAACGAATTTCCACCTTCCGAAATCGACTCTTCTGATGATGATTGCAGCTTTCGCCGGACTCGACCTTGTCAAAGAAGCTTACACAAAAGCCGTCGAACAAAAATACAGGTTCTTCAGCTACGGCGACTGCATGCTCATTATTTGAGATGTGACACCTTTTTGTATAGAATAGGAGGGAGAAAAATAATGTCAGAGTGGAAAAATATCGGAAAGGAAGAGGTCAAGGAAGAGAAATTGGATTCCATCCTGCATCCCAGCACCCATGCCAAAGAGTTTAAAATCACTATCGAATTTGGTTATAAAACGTCTCCCAACTATGAAAAAGCTGTCGATCTAGCCAGAAGAACGCCCACGTACAGAGAAGAAGGAAGCGGTGATTGGATCCGCCACTCTGCAACTTATACACCCGACGATGTTGAAGAATTGTTCACACTCTTTAACCTTGTCCATGAGTGGGAAAAAACTGAGATCCTTGTCAATCACAAAAAACTTCCCTACGGACACCAGCTTTGGCTCCCTCTCATGTGGTTTTACCGCATCAAATAGCACACACAAAATATATTTAGACTGGATTATTCACAGGTTGATATCATTGAAGACAAATGAAGATGTCGGCAGGTAACATGAATAATTTCTCTGCAAAGGAGGCTGTCTAATGCGCATCCGGATTCTTCTTTCATTCGCCATTATCTCAATCCTTCTCTTTATGAACTGTGAAAATCAGGCTGAAGACATATGGATCATTTCTGCACCTGCAGAAAGACAATACACATCTATCGATCGCAGCGGAACAACCATTATCCCCAACGGGAGACAGCTGACTCCCAAAGGACACCAAATAGAAGTGGCCCCCCATCCCTACGGACTCACCCTGAGTCCGGACGGATCTGTGGCTGTCACGGCCAATTCCGGAGTTAGGCCCTTCTCAATTTCCATTATTCGTGATGTCACCGGCAAAAATCCATCCGTGCAGCAAGTCCCACCGGAGGCCCAAACAGACAAAGGAATACTGGCCGCCGAAGGAGTGGATATCGATGGCCTTAAGGTTCCAGGTTTAGGAGATCCCAACGAATGGACAGAGACAAATGTGGCGGCGAGCTACGGCGGAGGGAGAAGGCAAAATCTTGACTCCAAAGCTCCAGGGATGCTGGCGCTTACGGGATCGTCCGGCGTCCCCATCCCTGAGGATTACACAGAAGCCGGGACAATCTGGGACCACCTTGACCGAAACGGAATCGATTTTTTCAACTTCGGTCTCGGATTTGACTTTGCGCCCAATATCGAAAAACCAGAATTCAAATATACCGTCCTCCGCTTTGTCATCAACTACCCCATGACGGCTCCACTCTTCGAAAAAACATCCAAGATTTTTGCCGCTTATAACATGGGAATCCCGGATCAATTCCGGGTCAAGATGTTTAAGCAAGAATTTGAAGAAAAGTGGCTGTCCAAAGATGAACCCTTCCCCCCATTCATTGTCATCTATCTCCCGAATGACCATGGAGCTGGGGAATTTCCTGAGCTGGATAATCCGGCTGTGATGCAGAAATGGATGGAAGAGGAAAGAAAAAAAGGGGGACATCGGAATGTTAACTAAGCAAAAACAGTGGATGATCAAGCCCGGAATCCGTTATCCTGTGTACTTCCTTATATTTCTCAGCACTGTTTTGTTTGTGTTCTATCAGTGCCGATCCTCTAAAAAGCGCAGTGCCGATTTTAGAACTTTTTTAGTGACTCAACGCTCATTTTCTCCAGCAGTGACGGCCCTCGGCACAGTCAAACCCCAGGTGGGCGCCGAAGTTCGTCTGGGCGCTCGTATCCCTGGGAAAGTCGAACATCTTCGTGCCAACATTGGTGATTTTGTTAAGAAGGGTCAGATCATTGCAGAATTAGAAAAAGCCGAACTCAATGCAAGTGTTGAAAAGAGGCAGGCAGAGTTAAACAGGGCTCTTGTCAATCTTTCCGCAGAGGAGGTTCTCGGCCCGCTGGGAATAGAAAAACTCGAAGCTGAAAGGGATCGATTGATATCCATTCGGGATTTGGACGAAAGAGAGTATGAAAGACAAAAAGTTCTCTTTAATGAAAAGCTCACATCTCAAAAAATCCTTGATCAAGCCCAGGAGGAACTCCTGATAGCGACAAAAGACCTAGAGGCAAGTTCAAAGTCCCTGCAGCTAGCCAACAGCAAGCTTGAAGAAGATCTAAAACTGCTAAATGCTGAGGTTGAAAGTGCGAGAGCAGCGGTTAGAATTGCAGAAGCTGAGTTGTCCTATGCAACCTTAAAAGCACCCATTTCGGGAATCATCGCTGCGGTCTTCACACAAGAAGGAGAAACCGTCGCCGCGGGTTTGAGTGCTCCCACATTCGTAACAATCATTGACCTTGAACGACTCCAGGTCGAGACATATGTGGACGAAGTCGATATAGGAAAAATCGAGATCGGTCAAAAAGCCACATATTCAGTAGAGGCCTTCCCTTCGATCGACATACACGGAGAAGTGGTTGCAATTTATCCAAAAGCCATTCTCCGGGAAAATGTTGTTTTTTATAACGTCATTGTGAAGAGCCCGAATTCCCAGCAGGTGATCCTTCGGCCGGAAATGACAGCCAATGTGTCTATATTTCTTGAACTCCGCAAGAATGTGCTCGTTGTGCCGGTGACATCCGTGAAAAAATCTGGAGGTTCCAACCTTGTCTTCTTGCTTGAGAAAGGCAAACCCGTCAGGCAAGAAGTTCAGGTCGGCCTAAAACTGGGGCGATTCATCGAAATTATTAATGGACTTAAAGAAGGGGATGAAGTGCTCGAAAATCATAGTGACTGGGAGGAGAAAGAATAATGACCAGAACGATTCGAATTGCCAGAGAATCGGTCCGGATGATGGGAAAAAATAAGTTTCGTGTCTTCATCATGATGCTGGGGATGGCTGTCGGAGTCGCTTCTTTGACATTGATGATGTGTGTGAGTAAGGGGGCCTATGAGAGAGTCATGGATACAGTCAACAGGCAAGGACCAGACCTGCTGCAGATTCGGCCGGGCACCGATGTCCAAACAGGACTTCCTTCAGGCAGCCGCGAGGTGGTGTCGCTTATCGAAGAAGACGTCCGTGCCATCCTCCAGCATGTGGGTAATATCCGTGCCGCCGCGCCTGTCAAAGACCGGAAGGAAATCGAAGTCATATATGAGGATAAGTTCACATTGACTCGAATATTCGGGGTCATTCCGGTTTGGGCCCAGATCCGTAATTTCGGCCCGAGTCAAGGCGAATTCATTTCGGAAGAAGACGTCTCCTTTGCCGCACGAGTGTGCCTTATCGGACAAACTGTAAAAAAGAATCTTTTCGGCGACCAGGATCCAATCGGCCAGACAATTCGCATAAACAACGTTCCCTTTACCATCAAGGGTGATCTTCAATGGAAAGGGATATCTTCTGCCGGACGTGATCGTGACAATAGGATTGTCATTCCCATCACGACCTATACACGAAGGCTGTTCAGAGATATGCATCTGACCCAGATCGTGATCACAGTAGAAGACACCAAAAAAATAAATAAGACAATTGAGGATGTAAAAACCACGCTCCGTGACCAGCACAATATCACTTCAGGGGAGCCCGACGATTTTGCCATGAGGACACCTCAAGATCTAATAGATTTGGCATATGGCACATCCAGATCCCTGATGAACTTACTTACTGGAATCGCTGCCGTTTCCCTGTTGGTTGCAGGGATCGTCATAATGAACATCATGCTCGCTTCGGTAGCGGCAAGAAAGAGTGAAATAGGTATCCGTCGGGCGATAGGAGCCAGGAAAAAGGATGTTCTCAAACAATTCATGATAGAAGGACTTTTCATCTCACTCATCGGAGGTCTGATGGGGATATTCCTGGGCATGGGAGGGTCTGTTATCCTTTCAAGTCTGGATGTGACAGCCAGTAAAATCACCCCTATGGCTATTGCAGTGGTCATCCTGTCCTGCGGTCTAATCGCGGTTGTCTTCGGAATTTTCCCGGCTAAGAAAGCGGCAAACCAGAATCCTATAGATACTCTGAGAGTCTAAGGAAAATGCTTGAGGAGCTAAGGATGATTAAGGCTAACAAAATTGAAAAAACGTATTCAAAGGCGGCCATTTTAACTCCGGTGCTGAACAATATCACACTCTCTATTCAAAAAGGAGAATATGTGGCTATCATGGGAACATCCGGTTCAGGCAAGTCGACTCTCATGTATATTCTTGGTTGTCTTGATAAACCAACAAAGGGTGAGCTTGAACTGGATGGGATCGATGTTTACGGCATGGATGATGATGCGCTGTCCGCTTTACGGAACAAGAAAATCGGTTTCGTCTTCCAACAATTTTTTCTACTGGAACGCACGACGGCTCTCGACAATGTGCTCCTGCCTCTGATTTATGCTGATGAATACCCGGATGACGCAATCCAACGCGGCCGGCAAGTCCTTGCCCAGGTCGGCCTGGAAGACCGGGTTGAGTATCTTGCCAATGAGCTGTCAGGAGGGCAGCAACAAAGGGTGGCTATTGCCCGTGCTTTGATCAATGATCCCGATGTGATTTTTGCGGATGAACCCACGGGAAATCTGGATTCCCAAAGTACGGCCGAAATCCTGGACATATTGGACCACCTTCATCAGGAAGGGAGAACGATCGTTATCGTTACACACGACCTGACAGTCGCAAATCATGCTCAACGGATCCTGGAACTCAAGGACGGCCGAATAGCAGAAATCAAAAATCCCTGAAATCCGCAGAATCGATTTGAAAGTACAAAAATCAATCCCCCTATCATGGAAGATCCTCTCCGCCCATAGACTGCGGACTTTTCTGTGTGTATTCAGCATGACCATCGGAGTCGCTTCAGTCGTCGTAATGGTGTCTATGGGGCATGGGGCACAAAAGCACATACTCGACATGATCCACAATATGGGCACAAATCTGATTGTCGTCAACGCAGGACAAGTGGCCCTCGTTGGGGGGAGAGAGAGACAGACGGCAATCGTGACCACTCTACGGCCTGCTGATGTTAAGGCCATAGCAGAACATGTCGTTTCTGTCGCCGACGCCGCTCCTGAGACAAGCCGCAGGATGAATGTCAAGTGGGAGTCAGAAAACATGAAAACAGATATTGTCGGAGTGACTCCTGCCGCTTTTAGGATACGTAAAATTGAAACAAAAGCGGGTCGAATTTTTAACTCATTCGAAAACGATAGTGCTCAGAGAGTGGCCGTGATAGGCTCGGTCATTGCTGAAACCCTTTTTCATGAAGAAAATCCAGTCGGTCATCAGATCCGCATCGGTCTTGCTCCTTTTGAAGTCGTGGGAGTTATGACAACAAAAGGAGTGGACGCAACTGGAGTGGATCGCGATGACAGGATTCTTATCCCACTCGAGACCATTATGCGACGGCTGGTACGAACATTCTATATTCAAAAAATTCATATTCAGGTTGAGAGTTTTGATAAATTGAACAGTGCAGAAGCAGAAATTAGAAATCTATTGAGGGAGAGACACAGATTGGGGGATAAGCCGGACGACTTCACCATTCAAAACCAGGCTGCAATAGTAGAAACAGAGAAAGAGACATCAAGAACACTGACTATTCTTGTTGGGAGTATTGCATCCATTTCTCTCCTTGTAGGAGGGATCGGTATCCTTGCCGTCATGCTTTCGGCTTTTCGGGAGAGAAGAAATGAAATCGGACTGCGCCGCGCTGTCGGTGCTCGACGGCGTGATATCCGCATGCAATTTCTTCTGGAGTCACTGATTTTTGCCGGATTGGGCGGATTTATTGGCGCTTTTTTCGGGATTCTTTTTACAATTTTAGCCTCGGGATTAGGGGGCTGGAACATCGTCATCTCTTGGGTGGCCGCTGCTGCAGGATTTGCTTTGTCCGCAGTGGTTGGTTTGATCTTTGGAATCTATCCGGCATCGAGGGCTGCAAGGCTAGAGCCTATCGAAGCGCTTAGATCAGAATGAAGACTCAGATTTCTTGCAAATTGAATTTATTTCGATATAATTTCCCTATCGCACCATGAAGGGCAGCCGCATTTTAAAGTCAGAGGATAAGAGGAAGGAGGAGTTTATGTTACCAGGTGAAAAGAAATACCCGCACATCTTCAGTCCAATCCAGATCGGGAAGATTTGGGTCAAAAATCGCATCAAGTACGCCTCGACCGAGACAAACTACAATTACAGCGACGGTTTTGTCTCCGAGAAAGAACTGGCTTACATTGAGGCCCATGCCCGAGGCGGTTCGGGAATCGTGACCACTCAAGGGGCCTACACCGATCCGCGCGGCGAGGGTCAGGGCTATGTGGGCATGATGGGGATATGGGATGACAAGTTTATCCCCGGATTGAAAAGAATGGCCGATGTTATTCATGCCGGAGATGCAGTGGCCTGTCTTCAATTGATGCACTGCGGGCGGGTGGGAGGGATTAATCTTCCCTACACTGTAGGACCGTCGGCCATCAGACAAAGGCTGAGGCGCTTTCGCCCCCCTCAAAAAATGAGCATTCCCGAGATCGAAGAATGTATACAAGAGCATATCGACGGCGCCCGGAGGGCAGTCGAGGCCGGGTATGAAATTATCGAGATTTCCGGGATTGTCGGCTATCTCATTTCCAACTTTATCTCCAAATACACGAACTGGCGGAGCGATGAGTACGGAGGGGATATCCATGGCCGGTCCACGTTCATGAGGAAAATCGTGGAAGGCATCCGAAAAGAAATTGGTCAGGATGTGGCCCTCGGTATACGTCTCTGTGCCTGGGAGATGTTGGATGATATGGAGGGAAACACCGAAGAGGAGAGCATGCAATCTCTCAAGATTGCCGAAGCGGCGGGTTGTGACTACATCAGCGTCACTGTCGGCTGGCAGGAGTCTCTCGGTTCTGTCATATCCAGAGATATACCCATGGGGAAGTGGCTCTATGTGGCCGAACGGACAAAAAAAGCCCTCAACATACCGGTCAGCATGGCCTACAGGCTTTTTGTCCCTGAGATTCCCGAACAGGCGATTGCCGACGGCAATCTGGACATTTGGGAGATGTGCCGGCCGCAAATCGCAGATCCTGCCCTGCCCAATAAAATCATGTGGGATAAGCAGGAGGACATCGTCCCCTGTGTTGCCTGTCAGGTCTGCCTGGCCCGGCTTTTCCGAGACGCCCCCGTTACCTGCACGGTCCGTCCCTCATGCGGTCACGAAGGTGAACGCGAATGGGGGTATTACGGTTTTCCCAAAGCTGAGATCAAAAGAAAGATTTTTATTGCCGGTGCGGGAATCGCCGGTCTCCAGGCTGCCGGCATTGCGGCCGAAAAGGGACATGATGTCTCGGTCTATGAAAAGACCGATCACGTCGGCGGACAGTGGTATTACGCGTCCAGAAATCCATGGGGAGAGGATTCGGAAAAATATTGGGATGATCAAGAATTCATGAGATGGGTCAGTCACATGAAGGCCCAGTGCGACAAACACGGGGTGAATTTTGTAATGAACACGCCGGTGACTGTGGAGCTTCTGGACAAGGAGAAGCCGGATTCTCTGGTCATCGCCACCGGAGCCGTACCCGAAGTTCCCGATGTCCCGGGAGTCGATAAACCGCACGTGATCGACATGTTTGATGTTTTTACAGGAAAGGTGAAGCTGGGGAAAAATGTCGTCATCCTCGGCGGGTCCGGTGCGGCCATTTCCCTGGCTCTTTTTGTCATCGACAAGGTGGAGAAAGACGGGATAAAGGACTTCAGCCTGGCTATGATCGATCCGGCCTCTCGGTTTGGCGCAGATGTGAATCCCTCGTACATCTGGAGGTACCGGCTGAGATTGAGGAAGGCTAAAGTTCAACAGTTGACCTATGGAAAGGTCAAAGAGATTAAAGATCAGGCCGTTGTCGCCGACTGGAAAATTGTGGACAGAAAGACAAAGGAGAAGCAGGAATTCAAGGATCAGGAAGTGCCCGCCGACACAGTCATCCTGGCCACTCTCGTGCCCAATCATAATTTGGGCTATGGTTCATTCACAGGAGATACGGCCATGATTGGGGATTGTGTCTGGATCAGACGAGGCATCGATGCCATTCAGGATGGGTTTCGCTTGGGAACGAGGTTTTAAGATAAGTTTAGAAAGGAGAGATTTATGATTTTACCAAAAATATCGAGTGCACGACCCCAGATTCCTGGGACTCAATTGAGTGTCTATCCCCACTCCGGCTCGAGCCATTTGGGGCTCTATCCCTGGGTCGATGCTTTCCGCTGTAATGGATGTGGAGCCTGTGTCAGGGCCTGTCCACCCGGAATCGTTGGGCTGCATAGGGAGAAGGCCGCTATAATTCTCGATCTCTGTCAGCAGTGCGGAGAGTGTTTCGAGGCCTGTCCGGTTGAGGGGGCCCTCATTTACAAACTCCCTCCCGGCTCACCGGAAACCGGGAATACTCCCTATATTTCTAAATTTTGAAGGAGAAAATGAAATGCCGGAAAAACTGAATACAAACTTCGTCGATCATATTTGCATCGCCGTCAACGACGTGAAAAAGGCCGAAAAGGATTATGTCGATGCCTTTGGATGGGATGTGGCTTACCGCTATGTGGATGAGCCCGAAAAAATCAGAGTGACCGGTTTCATGGTCGGACAAACAGCCATAGAAATCATGGAGGATTTTGACGGCACCGGCGAGGTGGCCAAGTTTATCAAAAGGGCGGGTGAAGGAGTGATGCTCATCAGTTATAACGTGGACAACTGTGAGGAATCCCTTGAGCTGCTCAAAAGAAACAAGGTCAGGTTGATTGACCAGAAGCCAAGATTTTTTGCCGAGTACAAGAGAAATTTTGCCTTTATCCACCCTGCGGCCACGCACGGCATCTTGACCGAGATTATCGACGGGAAATACTAGCCTGAATAATTCATAAAAAATAATGAGGAAAAAAATCAGGGTCGTCATCGCCAAACCAGGCCTTGACGGGCATGATGTAGGGGCCAAGGTGGTCGCCTTGGCTTTAAAAGATGCGGGAATGGAAGTGATCTATACCGGGCTTCACCGGACCATCGATGAGATCGTCAAAACGGCACTCGAAGAGGATGCCGATGTCATTGGATTGTCCATCTATTCGGGAGCCCACCTTCCTCTGAGCAAAAAGCTGATGGACAACCTCAAGGAAAAGGGGATTTCTGATAAATTGATCTTGGTCGGCGGGAATATTCCCTCCGGGGATATTTCTAAACTCAAAAGTTATGGTGTGACCGAAGTATTCCCCATCGGATCCAGGTTGGAAAAAATCGTGGCCTTCGTTCAAGAGAGGGTGTCAAAGAATGAAGAATAAGTCAAAACCTGAAGAACTGGACGAAGTTATTCTGGAATCGGGCATCAAGGTCAAGGCGGTCTTCGGACCTGAAGACATCAAAGATATCCCCTTTGATGAAAAAATAGGCCGGCCGGGAGATTATCCCTTCACTCGAGGCATTCACCCTTTTATGTACTGCAAGCGGCCCTGGACTATGCGCCAGTATTCGGGTTTCGGCACGGCCAAAGAGACAAACGAGCGGTTCAAATGGCTTTTAAGTCAGGGGCAGACGGCCCTCAACGTTGCTTTCGATCTTCCGACCCAGTTAGGACTGGATTCCGATGATCCTTCTGCCGAGGAGGAAGTCGGCCGGGTGGGGGTGGCCATCGATACCCTCAGAGATTTGGAGGAGGCCTTTGCCGGGATCCCGATTGATAAGATCAGCACCTCTCTGACCATCAATCCGGTCGCTTCGGTTATGCTGGCCATGTATCTGGTGGTGGCCGAGAAGCAGAGGATTTCCTGGGAATTAGTCAGAGGAACGACACAGAATGATATTCTCAAGGAATACATCGGCCGGGGAACCTGGATTTTCCCAGTCCGGCCTTCGATCCGGCTCATTGGAGATATGGTCGAATTCTGTTCCAAGAACGTCCCAAAATTCAATCCCTTCAGTGTCTGCGGCTACCATATCCGAGAGTCGGGCGCAACTCCAAATCAGGAAATGGCCTATGCCTTCGCCATAGCCATCGCCTATATCGAAGAAATTCTCCATCGAGGATTGGACATCGACAGTTTTGCCGGCAGAATCGCCTTCAACTTTGATATTCACGGCAACTTGTGGGAACAGGTGGCCAAATTCAGAGCCGGAAGAAGGCTCTGGGCCAAAATCGTCAAAGACCGTTTTGGAGCCAAAAATCCTCGCTCCATGTTCCTGCGCATGATCGCCGGCGGAGGCGGTGGAGGCCTGACGGTCCAGCAGCCCGAAAACAACATTGTCCGCGGCGCCTACTATGCGCTGATTTCGGCCCTGTCCGGAACACAAACCATGGCCCTCTGTTCCTATGATGAGGCCTACACCATTCCCTCAAAAAAAGCGGCTCTGCTCAGCTTGAGAACCATGCAGATCCTGGCCGATGAGATGGGACTCAAGGATACCGTCGATCCACTGGGCGGCTCTTACTATATCGAATGGCTGACCGAAGAGATGGAAAAGAGGATTGTGGAAGTTTTGGATAAGGTTGAAGCCATGGGCGGCATGGTCTCCGCTGTTCAGGAGGGCCATATCCAGAGGGAAGTCAGCCGCCAGGCCTACAAACGAGAAAAAAAGATACAGTCGGGAGAAATCCCGAAAATCGGGGTGAATAAATATGTGATGGATGAAGAAGAGGCAAAAATCGAATTTCATCCCTTCAATCCCAAGGTGGTCAAAAAACAGAAGAAAAAACTCCAAGAAATTAGAGCCGAGAGGGACAATAATGCGGTCCGGTCCTCTTTGGAGGGGTTGAGGAAGGCGGCCCGGACGAATAAAAATGTGATGCCTTTTATGCTCGAGGCCGTCAAAGCCTACGCCACTCTGGGAGAGATGACCAAGGTTTTGAAAGACGTCTTCGGGGAATTCAAAGAACCCATCGGATTATGACGGAATACAAAATTGGAATCGATGTCGGGGGAACCTTCACCGATTTTCTTTTGACTTCCGAAAAGGAACATGCGGAAATTTACAAGGTCCTCTCCACTCCGGAGGATCCATCGATCGGGTTGATGAACGGCCTGGCCGAGATGGCCCAAGCCAAAAAGGTTACCCTGGAAGAATTCATTAAAAAAGTCACAACCATCGTTCACGGGAC
>Ga0114920_10000297_pt1 | contig 21497 bp, 15 predicted proteins | sample ChitaG_FD_88683 | JGI IMG/M metagenome (GOLD analysis project Ga0114920, IMG submission 88683) | Deep subsurface microbial communities from South Pacific Ocean to uncover new lineages of life (NeLLi) - Chile_00310 metaG | ecosystem: Environmental > Aquatic > Marine > Oceanic > Sediment ...
CGGGATAAACGTTTTGCAGGCGGGGATTGCTAACGAAGTCGGGGGCGCGCCTAAACCTTTTCAAGTCCTTTAGGACGAAGCTTTTCTTGAGGAGCTGCTCATAGCGGGAGAGGCTGCGGCTGGAGAAGTCGCCATCTGCCATAGCCTGCTTCACCGCCTCAGCGGCGATGGAGGCCGAGGCAATGGCGACGTTCATCCCCTCAAGGAATATCCCAGCTTGTAGGGTTAGTGCGGCGGCATCACCCACCAGTAGCAACCCATTGGTGTAAAGCCTCGGCATCATCCTCACCCCAGCCTCGGGAACCATGTGCGCCGAATACTCCTTGACCACACCACCCCTGACCAGTGGCTCGATGAAGGGGTGGCGCTTGAAATCCTCGAGCAACTCGTAGGGCTTCAAGCACTTCTGCGCCAGCGAGGCTAGTTGAGCAACGATCCCTATTGAAAGGCTATCCCTATTTGTGTATAGAAAACCTCCACCACAGGCCTCACCCGTAATAGAGCCAATGAACTCGTAGGTCATACCAGCATCGCCGGAAAGGTTAAACCTCTCTTCTATGGTCCTTCTGTCAACAGCGATGACCTCCTTGACGCCGATGCCCACCTGGTGAGCATCTAGCTCGCGGCGTAAGCCTGCCTGCTTTGCCAACAATGAATTGACACCATCGGCGGCGATGACCACCTCGCTGTAAATGTCGCCCTCGCTGCGACGGGTGCGCACGCCCACCACCCTATCACCGTCCCATAACAGGTCGTCTACCACCGTCGACGGCACAAGAAAGGCCCCAGCCTCCTCGGCCTTGGCGGCAAACCAGCGGTCGAACTTGGGCCTCAGCACGGTGAAGGCGTTATAGGGTGGCTCACTGAACTCGGTGGTCGCAAAATCCAAGGAGAAGGAGGACCGCGGCGAGACAAAGCTGAGCACTCGCCTTGTTATGTATCTCTCCACCGGCGCCTCCTCCCAGAAGTTGGGGATCAGCTCCTGAAGCAGCGCGGTGCCGTAGAGGGCTGCGCCGGACATATTCTTGGAGCCAGGGTACTCACCCCTCTCCAGCAGTACCACCCTCAGCCCAGCCCTGGCCAGAAGTAGGGCTGCCGTGCTGCCAGCCGGCCCTGCCCCGACCACTATCGCATCGAATTTCCGCCTCATTCTCCACCCCTGTGCTGGCGTAGCCGCCGAATGACAGCCGGTATCACCTGGTTAAGGTCGGCCAGCACCCCCAGGTCGGCTAAGGAGAATATGGGGGCTGTCCGGTCCACATTGATAGCGATGACCGTTTCAGAGTCTTTCATGCCTATAGAATGCTGGGTGGCGCCCGATATGCCGCAGGCAAGATAAAGCCTGGGCTTGACCGTTTTGCCTGTGGCACCGATGAGCCTTTCTAGCGGCAGCCACCCCCGATCCACCGCCACCCTCGTCCCGCCGATGGCAGCGCCCAGGAGATCAGCCAGCTCCCAAAGGCTGTGGAAGCTATCGCCAACGCCCCGACCGCCGGCCACGATCATCTCTGCCTCTGAGACATCCACCGTCCTTGGGTCGGCGGGGATAACTCCAAGGCGTCGGGTGCGGATGTGCTCACTACCGACGATAACGGGTACCGTGACCACCTCGCAGCGCCGCGACCTATCGGCTTCATAACACCCCCTTGCCCCAGGCCGTAGGGTTGCTATCTGCAGCCCTGCCGCAGGGTAGAGAACCGTGGCATAGACCTTGTCTCGGTAGGCTGGCTTTGTAGCAATAAGCTGACCATCGCCGCTTAAATCCAGTCTCACACAATCAGAGGCGAGGTTCACGCCCAACCTGGTAGCTAGCCTTGGCGCAAGGTCGCGACCGTTAAGCGTAGCCCCACATATGAGGATAGCGGGCTGGTACTGCTGCAACATGTTGACGATGACATCGGTATAAGCATCGGTGGTGTAGGAGGATAGAAGGGGATGCTCCGCCATGTACACCAAGTCAGCTCCATAGTGGGCTAGTGGAATCGCAAGCTTGCCCACGCCGTCACCCAGGAGCAGGGAGCAGACCTGGACTCCCAGCTGGCTTTTTAGGTCACCGGCCTCGGCCAGCATCTCCTTGGTGACCTCCTCCAGCTCACCGCCTCTGTGCTCGGCCAATACCCAGACATCCTGTCCCAATCTAAAGACTCCTTCCCACCAGGTGACCCTCAAGGATAGCTGGCCCCACGCGGCGGGGGGCGACGCAATCGCCAACCCGATAAAGCTCTTTTACCCTGCCTTTGAGGGCGAAATAAAGAGCATCGTTGGCCCGAGCTGGCGCCGCCCGCACCACAGTGTCCACCCCCTCGATGCACCGCTCCTGGCCGGAATAATGATTAAACACAGTAACCGTGCTGCCTGATATCTCCCTCACCACCACATTGGGGGTGATAACGATCCCCTTGGAGCGAGCCCGGCGGTGCCACGTCTCCAGATCAAGGGTTGGGCCCAAGTCCTGGCCCCCGTAGAGGGCCGGGGTCAGGATCTCCACTTGCTTGCCCGCGTCAGCCAGGAATTCGGCGGTGCTGGTGGCATCGTGAAAGCCTACCTCATCGATGAGCACCACCCGCTTTCCCACCTCGACCTCGCCCCGCAGCACCTGCCTCATATCCACGACCTCAGCCCCCTCAGAGAGGGGAATAGTGCAGGGGGCTGGCAGGGAGCCGGTGGCCAAAACTACGGCATCTGGCTTCTCTGCAGCCACCGTGTCTGGCGTCACCTCCACCCCCAGCTTCACCTTCACCTTTAGCGCTGAAAGCTCATAGAGGAGGTTGCGAACGAGGTCGCCAAACTCCACCCTATTGGGGACCCTGATGATGATGTTGACTTGCCCCCCCAGTTCGTTCTCCTTTTCGTAGAGGGTCACATCGTGGCCACGCATGGCTGCCACCTTGGCTGCTTCAAGGCCCCCTGGTCCCCCACCGACCACCATAACCCTCTTCGCTTTCGGTGCAGGGCTGAGGGTGCCAATGCCAAGCTCCCTTTCTCTTCCTACCGCAGGGTTCTGCATACATCCCAGGGGCATGTTAAGCCCCACTCTGCCACTGCAGTATTGATTATCGGAGAGGCATAGCCTGATAGCATCCAAACGCCCCTCCCTCGCCTTGTTGGCCAACTCTGGATCGCAGATCTGAGCTCGCACCATACCCACCATATCAGCATGACCATCGGCCAGGATCTGCTCCGCCTGGATGGGGTCCTTGATGCGGCCAACACAGAAGACCGGCAGGTCAACTGCCTTTCTTATCGCCGAAGGGATGTGGAGCTGATAGCCAGGTGGGACGTGCATCGATGCATCCACCATATATAGAGCGTGGCTTGCTGTGCCGATGCTGGTGTTAATATAGTCGATCTTCCCAATGGAGGCCAGGTGCCAGGAAATCTCCACCATGTCATCCAAGTTCAAGCCGCCATCGATGAGCTCATCGCCAGATAGCCTGACGCCGACGGCGAGGTCGCGTCCCACTTCCTCCCTAACAGCATCGATAATGTCAAAGCATAGGCGCAGGCGGTTCTCCAGGCTTCCGCCGTACTCATCCCGGCGATGATTGGAATAGGGCGAGAGGAATTGACGGATGAGGGAGCTATGAGAGGCCTGAATCTCCACACCGTCGAAACCACCCTCCTTTACGTGGCGGGCAACGCGGCCAAAGCCTTCAACCACCTCCTGGATCTCCTGTTTTTCCATCTCCTTGGGCACCTCACGGAACATGGGATCGGCTACCGGCGAAGGGGCCCAAACCGGTAAATGGGAGTACAGCCCAGAACTCTGCCCGCCGTTGTGATTGATCTGGGCGAAGATCTTAGCACCGTGCCTGTGAACCATGTCAGTTATCATGCGGTATCGAGGGATTACCCGCTCGTCGAAAGCGTGGATCAGCTTTTCATAGGCAAAGTCGGTAGGATGAACCGACTGCTCTTCAGTGATGATGAGGCCTGCCCCACCCTTAGCCCGCTCGGCGTAATAATAGGCATGCCGCTCACTGGGGAGGTTATGCTCGGCAAAATTAGTGAGATGGGCAGGGCAGACGATGCGGTTGAGCACCATCACTGGCCCTATTTTCATCGGAGTAAACAGGAATCTAAACTGTCCAGGCATGGAATTACCTCAAAGAATCCTTCCCACGCTGTTGCCCTCAAGGACAGCCTGGCCTACCCCACGGGGGGCGACGCAATCGCCCACCCTATAGACCTCCATTCCGTGCCCTTTTAAAGCAAAGTATAATTCCTGATTTGGCTCGCCATAAAGGGCAAGCACCACTGTATCTACACCTTCAATGCGCCTTTCCTCTTGGCTGAAGACATCGGCAACCACCACCGTGTCGCCTGATATCTTCCGCACCACGGTCTGAGGGGAAAAGGTAATACCCTTAGAAAAGGCGCGCTGATACCAAAGGCCAAGGTCCAAGGTCTGGGCCAGCTCTGTGGAAACAAACATGTCCTTGGTTACCATTTCCACCGGCCGTCCCTGGTCAGCCAAGAGCTCGGCCACGCTGGCAGCAGCGTAGGAGCCTGTCTCGTCGATGACCACAACCCTTTTTCCTACCTCGGCCTTGCCCCGGAGCACATCCCGCATGTCGACCACATTTCTCTGCTCGGCGGCAGGTAACTTCAGCGTCCTGCTTCGAGAACCAGTGGCCACAACCACGGCGTCAGGGCGAAGTTCAGTCACAAGCTCGGGGCTGACCTCCACCCCGATCTTTATCTCCACCCCCAGCTTTCCCACCTGGTCTACCAGGTAACGGGCTATTTTGCCAAACTCTGCCCTCCCTGGCCCACGAGCTGCAATAGCTACCTGCCCCCCCAGTTCGTTCTCCTTTTCGTAGAGCACCACATGGTGCCCCCGCAGAGCAGCAACCCTGGCCACCTCCAGACCTGCTACCCCACCACCAATGACAATGACCTGCCTCTTCCTCCTGGCTGGCTGGATTGTAAGCTCCCCCTCGCAGCCCACCTCAGGGTTGTAAATGCACCTCAAAGGTGGGTTCAGAGGCGAACTCACGACGCAACCCTGGTTGCAGTAGACGCAGGGGCGAATGTCATCGAGGTTACCTTGGCGCGCCTTGTTGGCAAAGTCGGGGTCGGCGATGAGGGCTCTAGTCAATTCTAGCATATCTGCCCAGCCCTTTTCCAGAATCTCCTCTGCCTGCAAGGGATCATAGATACGCCCGGTGGCAATCACCGGGACGCCGACCACCTCCTTAACGCCTGCAGCTAGGGGCAGGGCGTAGTCCGGTGGCACATGCATGGAGGGCCAGGCCATATGGAAGCTGTAGATGCTACCAGGGCTGACGCCGATGTAGTCGATCTTCCCGGTGGCTGCCAGCCTTGATGCTATCTCGCGGCTGTGCTCGGGGGTAAGCCCGGCCCAGGGAGCCAGCTCATCGCCACAAAGCCTGATGCCGAGGATAAGGTCGTGCCCGATGGCTTGCCTGACGGCATCGATGACCTCATAGCAGAAGCGGATACGATTATCCAGGCTTCCGCCATAGTGGTCGCTGCGGTGGTTGGTGAGCGGGGAGAGGAACTGCCGGATCAGAGAGCGCTCCGATATGTTGACCTCCACACCGTCCAGACCTCCCTCCCTGGCGTGGCAGGCAACACGGGCGAACCCCTCAACCACCTCCTGAATATCCTCGACCTCCATCTGCTTGGGCACCTCCCTGGAAATGACATCAGGGAAGGGGGAAGGCGCCCATACCGGCCTCTGTGAGAGGTTGCTACTGGACTGCTGTCCGTTATGGTTGAGCTGGGCCAGGAGATGGGCACCATGGCTCTTGACCGCCGCTGCGATACGGCGGTAGCAGGGCACAACGCGCTCGTCGAAACCGAAGATAGCCATCTGGTAGGGGTAATCGGAGGGGTGCACTACCTGCTGTTCAATGACGATGAGGCCCACGCCACCTTGGGCCCGCCGCGCATAATAACTAAGGTGCCGCTCGGATGGAAGATTGTCCTCGGCGAGATTGGTCTGGTGAGCAGTCAGAACCATCCTATTACGCACCAAGGTGTGGCGTAGCTTGATCGGGCTGAGCAGGTATTTAAGCTGTTCACTCATCGAAGCTCAGACTGCCCACGCACTCGGGGTCTGGATTGCCTAGGGAACCGGTTTCAAAGAAAGAGGCGGCAATGCAGCCACCATGGCAGGAGGGGAAATGGGCACAGCCCTGGCATGCCTCGACCTCGTACAGCCGTAGCTGCCGAAAGACAGCAGCATCCCGCCACATGACCGAGAGCGGCCTTTGCCTCACACTGCCCGCCCAGAACTGCGGCCAAATAAGGAAGGCACACGGGTATACGTCCCCGCTGGGGGTGAGGCAACAGGTGACGCGCCCGGCTCCACACATGCCAAGTCCATCCAGTTCTTGACCCAAAGCCGAGAGGAAGAAGAAGGAGTCACCGGTAAGTACATCGGGGTGTCCCCGTAGCCAGTAGTAAAAAAGGATATTCTGCTCCCCGGTTGGGCGCAGCAGTGCCCACCTCTCCCTTCCTCGCCCTGAGGGTCTGAGGCGTGAGACGCGCAGCCGCGCCCCGTAAGATTGGGCCAGATTATGGAGAGCATCCAACTGCGGGAAGCTGAATCGGGTGAGAACGCAGTTGATGGAGAAGTCGACGCCATACCTCGCCAGCAGTTCCAGACCCTCCCTAGCCTTCTGGTATGACCCCTGACCGCGTATGGCGTCATTTGTAGCTGCATCCGCTCCATCCAGGCTTACCTGCACCCTTAACCCGGGCAGGTCAGCCATACGCCTCACAACTGCATCCCCAATTAAGGTGCAATTGGTGCTAACCTGAAAGTCGATACCAAGCTCCAGCGAATACCGGGCTATGTCGAACAGATCATGGCGCAGCAGCGGCTCGCCCCCTCCCACGTTGACATAGAATACCTTCATCTCAGCAAGATCGTCGAGGATTGCCCTACATTCTTCCAGGGTGAGCTCATCGGGAGCCCGCTTGCCAGAGGAGGAAAGGCAGTGGACACAGTCGAGATTGCAGGCGGAGGTGAGCTCCCAGGTGATGCAAAGCGGTGCCACAAGTCCCGGCCTCAACAGCTCATAGCTGGTTGACGGCGAGGAATAAGCCAATAAAAGATTCTGCGTTTGGTGGCAATACGCGACACCGCCGAACCCCTCCTCCCTGACCCGGGCCTTATTTGAGAGCCGGTATCGCTTCCCTAGGTCCATCACCTGCGCCCTAGTCCATAATTATCACCCATCGCCCCACTATCTGTCTTTTCCGCATCATGTCGTAGGCGTCGTTGACCTCATCAAGCTTTATGTTTCGGGTGATCATCTTGTCCACTTGTATGGCTCCAGCCATGTAGAGGTCAACCAGCTTGGGAATGGCCAGCTGATTGTGCATCGACCCGTACAGCGTGCCCACTACCGACCTCTGCTGCAGGCCGATGTACCAAGAAGGGAAGGGCGTTGTGGAGGTAAACGGGGCTATCCCCTCCAGGACCAGCGTGCCACCCTGTCGCACAGCCCAAAAGGCCTGCACCTGCGCCCCAGTGTCGCCGATGCACTCAAAGGTGTAGTCCGCACCCCTTCCCGCGGTAAGCTCCTGGATCTTGGGCACCGGGTCTTCCTTGCTGCAATCGATAAAATGAGTGGCGCCAAACTCCATCGCTATCTTCTTCTTAGAACCCTCAATGTCCACAGCGACGATGGGGTAAGCACCAACAAGGCTTGCTGCTTTGATGGTGCTCAGGCCGACCCCACCGCAGCCCCAGACCCCTACCGAAGAGTGTGGCTTGACATTTGCCACTTTTGTCACCGAACCATAGCCCGTTGGCACACAGCATCCGATGAGACACGCTTTATCCAGAGGGACGTCTTTGGGAATCTTTACAGTGCTGATCTCAGGAGTTACAACGTACTGGGAGAAGCCAGAGGCGAAGAGAAAGTGGTTTATTGTATTTCCATCCTGGTCTTTCAACCTGCTGGTACCGTCGATCAATGTGCCGGGGATGAAATTTGCCGCTGCTACCTCACAAAGGGTCGGATTGCCACTCATGCACTGAAAGCACGTGCCACAGGACACCATCCAGCAGCATATCACATGGTCACCCTTCTCGAGGTTGGTCACCCCGGGGCCCACCTTTTCCACGATGCCGCCTATCTCGTGACCAAGCACTATCGGTGGAAAGAATGGCAAATCGCCGGTGATGACATGCAGGTCACTGTGGCACACCCCGCAGGCGACAACCTTGACCAGTACCTCGTTTGCCTTGGGGTCATCCAGTTCCAAGGTCTCTATGGACATGGGCTTATTATTTTCGCGAAGTACCGCAGCCTTGGTTTTCATCTTCTCTTCCTCCTGATGATTGTGAGTTACTATGACATGTGCCCCCTAAGGAGCTAAAGTGACTGGCTCGCCAGAGGCCAGTATCTAAAATAACTCTCGACCGCCGCATACCATCGTTAAAATCCGCTCCAGTTTACCACCCCCTTTCCACAGTTGCACAAAGGCTTTAGTACACGCCACAGATACCGTCGATGGCGATCTCTTTGATGATGAGCTCCTCCTCCAGCTCGGCTTCACCCTCCTGGGGAGACGAAGCCTCTGCCAAATTGACCTCTGGTTCTGGCTCAACGGCTTGCCAAGCATCCTTCTTTGTGGAAACAGAATCTGAGACCATTTGCTACCTCGCTCTTAATCCGCAGCCTCAACCCTCAGGCAGCGGCTGGGGTATGGTTTGCCATTAGCCTAGCACTTTACATGTAGAGTGTCAATGTCCAATAAATCGAATTGACACAACCCGCAGTGGCCTTGTAATATTGTTGTGATTTCACCCTTGCATCGGAAGCCGGGAGGCCTATGAACCATATTCGATGCCGGCTCAACCCAGAGGTTCGCCTGATTCCCCGTGGGGAGGAGGGCTTCGTTCTCTCCCCAGCCCCTCTCAAGATATGGAAGGTCAAGAGGAAGGCTTTAGATCTGCTCTCCCTGTGTGACGGTGAGCGAACCCTGGGTGAAATCCTGGCTACGCTGGGAAGTATAAAGGAGAAGGCTGCCCTCTCCTTCCTTGAAAGGCTAGCACAGGAGGGGGTGGTTGAACTGGAACGCCATGGGGCAGCCGCACCACTGCCGCTGGTGTCAGTGGTGGTTCCAGTGAGAAACAGAGCGCAACAGATCGTAGACTGCATCCAGTCCCTCCTTCTGCTAAATTATCCTGAGGATAAGCTGGAGATCATAGTCGTCGATGATGCCTCGCGGGACTCCACCGCAGAGCAAATTTCCAGCTTCCCGGTGAAGGCTATGTTGATGTCAGAGCATATCGGACAGTCGGCGTGCCGTAACGCGGCTACCAGGGTGGCAAAGGGGGAGATCGTGGCCTTCACCGATAGTGACTGCGTGATAGATCCCGATTGGCTGGCCACCCTTGTATCCCTCTTCGCCGATCCCGGGATAGGGGCTGTAGGAGGGCTTGTAGCCCCACTATCCCGAGCTAGCAAGTTGCAGAGGTATGAGGAGGTGAAGTCTCCCCTATATCAGGGTAGACAGCAGAAGGAGGTGGGTGTCGCTTCATCATCCTCCTATCTATCCACCTGCAATTTCCTAGCCAGGAAGAGGGCTTTGGAGCAGATTGGAGGCTTAGATGAGTCCATGGCGCTGGGGGAAGATGTAGACCTCACCTGGCGTCTATGCGAACTGGGATTAAAGGTCGTTTATTCCCCTCGAGGGAAGGTACATCATAGACACAGGAATAGGGTGAGGGAATTCGCCAAAAGGCGCGCCCTTTATGCCTCCTCAGAGGCGCTTCTGCTTCGTAAGCATCCAAAAAGGCACAGGCTCTTGTATCTCCCCGTTGCCCTCCTCCTCTCCCTGGCGCTGCTCTCGGCTGGCCTTGTCCTCACAAGCTGGCCCCTTGCCCTCCTCGCCATAGCACCCTTCCTCGCCGAGCTGGCGCTAAAGGAGTTCAGGCTAGCAAGGCTGGGCCTGCTATTGCCGCTTCGACTGCTAGCGATGTCTACCCTAAGAGGCTACGGGGTGGCACTCCACCATATACTCAACAACCTGTCCCGCTACTACTTGCTTCCACTTTTGCTTCTGGGGCTTATCTCACCCTATCTGCTTGCCCCCGCTGCCATCGCCCTTCTCGCCCCAGCCATCGTTGATTACCTGTTGCTGAGACCGGCCCTCAACCCTGTTTCCTTCTCCGCATTCTACATTTTGGAAAACATCGCCTACCAGCTAGGTGTAGTCATCGGCTGCTTCAGGCACCGGACGCTCCGCCCGCTGCTACCGAGGGTTAGATTGGTCTAGACGAACCTATCGAAGATGTTACTCATCGCCACAAATTCCGCCGCTCTTCACCTAGGCACAAAGTAACTGAGGTTCATACATTCAGTCCAGTTTTGGTGGATATGCCCATCACTACTTATCTCTTCCCTTATTCTATTCGCCGTCTCCGATTCCCATATTTGGTCAAAGTCTTCCTCTTTTATGTTCCCGAATCTATATCTTGGATTGCCCAGGGACTGGGTTTCAGGGTTCCACACACAAAAGTCTCGGCAAGGCCAACAGGGGTATATCTCTCCGTAAGGGTTTAGCACGAACCATTTTCTTCCGCCGGTATGCTCAAAGAACTTGAGGCTATACTTTAGTTGCCTGACACAGTTGTCCATTTCCAATCTTATGGACTCTACAATTGCCCGGTCCAATTTTCGGGGAAGCTGGGTGAATGGTTGCCTCAGGCGGCGCAGGGCATCGTCTATCCAACTTAATTGGCGATCGCTATATTTGTACCTATAGGCGGGACGGGCAAACTCGGCATAGACAAAAGCGCCGTACTGGCAGGCCAGCTCATCCACTTTCAGTATTTCATCAAACCTCTCCGGTGTTATAGTAAATGATATTTCCCTCCATCCCAGATCGAACTTGCTAGCCATCTCGAGCGTTTGCTTGATCCTGCTGAAGGCACCGGGCACGTTCATCATCTCATCCTGCTTCTCCCCTATGGCATCCAGTGAGATAGCTAAACCCAAGCGGGAGACATCGATTCCCGAAAGCGCCTCCTCCATTTTCTCAGGGAGTAGCCCGTTGGTGACTACAGAGGCACATTTTGCTTTCTCTAGAGCTAAAGCCAACAATTCCTTTAGATCACCCCTGAGGGTAGGTTCGCCACCTGATATCGAGAACCTAAATAGGTTTTTGAAATACTTGGATTTCAGCATCTGCTTAATGTCGATAGCTGTTATTTCCTGGCGACCTTTGTGCAGCGGCAGGGCCACCTTTGGTATATCGCAATAGTAGCAGTTGGCGTTACACCTGTAGGTCGAATCAAATATAACCTCGGCCACCTGGTTATCAGATGCTTCTTGCATTGCCTTCAAGACCTCTGGCCCCATTCTATAAGCGACATAATTGACTGTCAAGATAGCATGAAGAAGCTGAAGCTCCTGCCCTTGATAGAACATGAGCCCGCTGCACTAAGCCTGACTAGTTTTCTCTACGGCGGTCTTAGAATAGAAGAACGTTAGTAAACAGCCTCCATAGCACTTTCCCGTAGAAGACAGGCCAACACCGCTGGCCCGTGGGCCCCTGCTCCCTACTTATGCCTTCTCCTCATCAAGGTGGGGGCAATAACCACAGACCAGACCACACCTCCACCTAGGATAGGCAAGATCTGTGAGAAGTAGCTGGTCCCCTTAAGTATGAGCCCGGCAGCCAGGAGTTCATCGATGAGCTTATCGCAAAATTCAAGCCCTTTCGCATTTATGGCGCTAGTTCTCTGCGGGATGACGCAGACCTACCTCCTCATGTTCCTCTCGGCTTGACTTTTCAGCAATCGGCCTTATAATGGTTAAATTCAAATTAAAAAGAAAGGAGGTGAAAAATGGCGGAACAACAGGCTCCTACTTGGGCGGATCCCACACCGGCAGCCCTGTTCGGGCTGGGGGCTGGCACTACCGCTGTCTGGGCGCTTCTCACCGGCAGGATTGGCATGCAAGACCTGCACATCGTCATAGTGTGGTTTATGGCAGCGGCGCTACTCCTGGTCATTGCCGGGCTAATAGCCTTAAGAAGGGGAGACCCGGTTGGCGGAGGTCTGAATCTTGCCTTCGGCATCCTCTTCTTCGGCACCCCGGCAATTACTTATGTTTCTCTGCTGTGGGGTGGAATGCCGTTGGCGGCCTTGGGAATTACCGAAATTCCCGGCTTGACTGTCAACGGGTGGGTATTCCTCTTATTGGGCATAATCCTGTGCGCTTTCATCCCAATCATGGCCCGGCAGAGCTGGCTGTTTATGGTTGCCCTCTTGGTATTTGCGGTCGCCATATTTATGCTGGCCCTGTTTAACCTGCAGTCCATGGAGGCACAGGCGGTCGGAGCGTGGCATACAGTAGGCAGTATCTCTGGCTGGCTGATCGGGCTTGCAGGCTTGGCCATGGTGTACCTCGGTATGGCTATGGCGCTGCTCTACGGTCTCGGCAGGATGGTCTTGCCCATTCCCGGTCCCTTGGGTGGAGGTGGAGCGGGCCAGGGGGGATGAGGAAGGCGACTGAGGGATCAGGCAGATAGTAAAGAGTACGCATGTGAAGGTGGCAAACGCCATCGGCGCATGCGTACTCTTTTGGTAGCTAAAGTCGAGGGCAAAACTTGACAGCACATCCACAAAGTGGTAGCCTTAGCGCTTCTTTTTCGATATGGTATGATAATGAATAGGAGGCTAACCATGGAACAATCACAAAATATTTGAAGACTTAAAACGAAAAATTGTTATACAGATTGCCGATTTGTCTAGATTACTTGGAATGATTCCGAGTGATGACGTTACAGTGAGGGATGCCAGAGACTCATTTCTTAAATTATCTATTTTAATTGACCAAGCGTTGGACCTTAAGTTATCGTAGGCTGGTCTTGACAGCCAGCGACAAAGTAGTATAGCATAGCCACAGTCTTTAGGCGGAAAACGGAGCAGCGATTCAGAGAAAGGGGACAGCAGGATGTTCAAAACAAAGGTGACCGAACTACTAGGCATAGAGCACCCCATCATCGCCGGGACGATGGGGGCGGGGCTCTCCAAGGCGGAGCTGGTGGCAGCCGAGGCCAACGCCGGGATACTGGGCATCCTCCCTTCAGCCACCTTCCCCTCCAAGGAGGAGTTCCGCGACGAGATCCGCAAGGTGAAGAGCCTTACAGATAAACCCTTCGCGGTGAACATCAACCTATTCCCCATGTTGGTGCCGATAGCCATCGAGGATTACATTGACACCGCTCTCGAGGAGGGGGTCAAGATCATGGAGACCTCGGGAAGAAGCCCAGCACCCTATGTTGAGCGAATAAAGAGCGGGGGCTGTGTGTTCATGCACAAGTGCGCCCGGGTGCGGGATGCCAGAACGGCAGAGCGAGCCGGGGCAGACTTGGTCGAGATCGTGGGCTTCGAGTGTGGCGGCCACCCCAGTACCGAGGAGGTCACCACCCTGATTCTCCTTCCCCAAACAGTGGATGCAGTGAACATACCTGTAATCGGGGGAGGGGGATTTGCCGACGCCAGAGGCTTCATCGCCTGCCTCGCCTTGGGAGCTGAGGGGGTGCTTATGGGCACCCGTTTCATGGTAACCAAGGAGTGCATGATACACGACAACTTCAAAAATGCCTTCGTGGAGGCCCCAGAGACGGCCACAATGCTAGCCATGAAATCCCTTGGTGAGCCGGCCCGGGTACTTAGGAATCAGGCCGCGGATAAGGTGGTGGAGATGGAGAAACAGGGCGCTACCCTTGAGGATCTCATCCCCCTCATTTCCGGTGCCGAGGGCCGCGATGCGATGGCTAAGGGCGATTTGGATCGTGGCATGATGGCCTGTGGCCAGGTGGTGGGGCTGATTCATGATATACCTACGGTGAAGGAGGCGGTGGACAGCATCATAAATGGGGCAATAGCTATCCTGGAACGCTTACCCCGTCCCTGATAGGGGCTGACCAAATAGGACTAAGGAGGTAGTGCTGTGAGTCTGATTATCTACCACAAGTGGAACAATGTTGTGCGCATCAGCTTGAATCGGCCGGAGAAGCTCAACGCGCTCAGTGTGGAGCTACAGGACGAGCTGGTGGAGGCTATGAGCGCGGCGGAAGCCGACCATGACGTTCGGACGGTGATTATCAAAGGGGAGGGCAGGGCGTTTTGTTCTGGCTATGACATAAGCCCGTCGGCCCGATCCGACTACGCGGGGCAGATAACCATGCGCGAGGACATCCAGAACCTGCGCAGGATAGTGTCACGCTGGGCGACGATCTGGGAGCTAAGCAAGCCTGTCATTGCACAGGTTCACGGCTACTGCCTGGCCGGGGGCACGGATCTCGCCCTCCATTGCGATATGGTGATTGCCGCTGAGGACGCCATAATCGGCTACCCCCCCGTGAGGGCAATGGGCTCTCCTCCAACCCACATGTGGACCTATCTGGTAGGGCCTCAGTGGGCCAAGTATATGCTGCTCAGTGGCGATACCATCGACGGTAAAACCGCCGAGCGAATAGGCCTCATCTTGAGGGCGGTGCCTGCCGAGAAGCTGGAGGAGGAGGTGACGGAGTTGGCGGAGAAGCTGGCAAAGATCCCGTGGGACCTGCTCGCGGTCAACAAGAGCATAGTAAACAAGGCCGTCGAGCTTATGGGGCGAAGCCTATTGCAACAGCTGGCCGCCGAAAGCGACGCCATCGGTCACCAAGCACCTATAGTTGGCGAATTCTTCAGGATGGCCGCGGAGAAAGGCCTTAAGGCTGCCCTAGAGTCACGGGACAGCCCCTTCGGCGACTACAAAGGAAAGTAGTAGGCGTCTGTGTTTACCGAAGCTCTAGGGGGCAGGTCAACTCAGAGGCTTGGTCTTTACAGAGCGCCGGGCAGCTAGCTATAGGTAGTTTTCAGTTTAGGATGCTGAAGCCATACTCTATTTCGTTCCCCTTTTCCTTCCAATAGCCAAATCCCGTCTCAAGAGTGTCTGTGTTCAGACCCCCGGCGGCACAACGTCCCTTTCCAACCTTGTAACTACTTCATGAACGCACAAGAGTGCGTTAGCAATCCAGCCAATTAGTTCAACGGGGCTAGCTTAGACGGGACAGCTTTTGGTCTATTGCGAAAGAGGCCATCCTGATTGAGCGTCTGTCCTCAGCCTCCACTAGGTCCCCAGTTTGTGTAGCTCCTCCTCTAGACTTGTTCTACGCCATTGGCATTGAACAAAATAGCGCTGTATGCAACCATTTTTTCTCACACTTTGGGCTTGACCGCAAAGACCCATAACACTAGAATGTAACTGTGAGACACCCGGGCAAACGTATACTCCTTGACATGCTACCCAATCTTTGTTTCTCCCCGTGTACTGCTAACCATCACTGTCATCCCACAGGAGGTGTTTTTGAAGGAAAGGACGACACAAGACACGAGCTTATCCCCGGAGGGGCAAGAGATGGAGTATATCTTCCAACCCCGCTCCATTGCCCTAGTGGGGCTTACTAGTGATCCGAACAATTGGATGGGCCAGGGATTCCTAAAGGGTCTGCTGGAGTTTGGCTATAGCGGTCAGATATATCCCATAAACCCCAAAGCTAGCCAAATTCTCGGACTGAAGGCTTATCCCAGCTTAAGGGATGTGCCCGGACCGGTGGACCACGTCATCTCCCTGATCCCGGCCCCACTGACCCCCCAGCTTATTGAGGACTGTGGCGCCAAGGGGGTGAGGGTGGTTCACCTCTTCACCGCCGGCTTCGGTGAGACTGGCGTGGAAAACAGAAAGCGGCTAGAGGGTGAGCTTCTAGCGATGGCCCGCCGAGTGGGTGTGCGTCTCATCGGCCCCAATTGCATGGGTATCCACTATCCCAAGAGCCAGATTACCTTTGACATGGGTCTTCCCGAGGAAGCCAAAGAGAGCGGGAATATCAGCTTCCTTTCCCAGAGCGGGGCTAATGCCGGGATGCTGATTCGCTTGGGTTCATTTCGTGGTCTTCGTTTCAACAAGGTCATCAGCTATGGAAATGCCATTGACCTCAATGAGTCGGATTTCCTTGAACATTTTGCCGCAGACCCCGATACAAAGATTATCGCCGCATATATCGAAGGGATAAAGGACGGCCCCAGATTTCGCCGCGCACTTGTAGAAGCGGCCGCGGTCAAGCCTGTCATAGTTCTCAAGGGCGGCCGTACTGTGGCTGGCGCCGGGGCAGCTAGCTCTCATACCGGGGCTCTATCCGGGAGTGAGGAGATATGGAGTATGTTGTTAAAGCAGGCGGGAGCTATTCGGGTGTACAGCCTCGATGAACTGGGTGACATGCTTGTGGCCTTCAGCTATTTGCCACCATTGGCAGGTCGCAACGTGGGGGTGATTGGAGGTGGTGGCAGAGCCAGCGTAGAGGCCGCCGCTATCTGCGAGAGTGCCGGCCTTTTTGTCCCCACCCTGCCTTCGGAGATCAGGAGCCAACTTAGCGAATTCATGCCAGTAGCAGGCACTAGCGTTAGAAATCCCGTAGACACTTTTAATTTCTTTGTCCCCCAAGAGCTATCCCGAACCCTAGAGTTGGTTGCCAGCCATAGCGGGATCGACTTGCTGGTTTTTCAGCAGGAACTGGGGATGATCACACTGGATGGTCTATGGCGAGCCTTACTGCTGACTGGGGTGGAGGCGCTGATAGAAACAGCCAGTAGAATAGAGAAGCCTATGGTGGCAGTCTTTCGTTACCGGGGCAGACCGGAGGATATATCACTCCTCACAGAGGCCGAGCAGAGGTGCGTCAAGGCGGGCCTTGCGGTCTTTCCCTCCATGGAGCGGGCTGCTCTGGCCATTAGCCGGTTCATCTCATACCATGAGACCAGAAACAGTGCCTAGATGAATGGCTCCCCGAGCAGGATTCGAACCTGCAACCTAGCGGTGCCAGGTTCGTGTTGCCCTTAGTTGGGCGCCTCATTTCTCAGCCTCCACCGTTGCCTCTTGACAGCACACCAGCAAAGTGCTAGTGTATTGCCACCCAATCCAATACGATTCTCAATGGAAGACTCTCGCCCCATCTGCATTGATATTCACCAGCAAGCAAGCTATCCTGGAGTTTGCTTCTAAAGGATAATGGGAGGAATAGAAATGGCTTACGAGTATGTTACCCTGGAGAAGGAGGAGGGTGTCGCCGTCATCACCCTCAATCGTCCCGATAGGCTCAATGCCCTGGGAACAGAGATATTGAACGATCTGACAGCAGCCATCGACGAAGTCAGCGGGGACGATGAGGTGAGGGTGGTGGTCTTCACCGGCTCCGGCAGGGGCTTCTGCGCCGGAGCCGACCTTGTAGAGCCCAGCCCCTTTGCTGCCGAGGAGCGCTGGCTCAGGGTGAAGCCTATGGCTCGCTATGGCAACCTCATGCTCCGTCTCAGGAGCCTAGAGAAGCCCACCATTGCCGCAGTCAACGGCATCGCAGCCGGGGGCGGCTTTTCCCTGGCCATGGCCTGCGACATCCGCATCGCCTCCGAGAATGCCAGGTTCAGCTCCATCTTCGTGAGGAGGGCCTTGGTCGTCGATATGGGGTTGAGCTATCTCTTGCCCCGCGCCGTGGGAACCTCCAAGGCCCTGGAGCTGATGTATACCGGCGACATCATCGATTCCTGGGAGGCCAAAGAGATAGGGCTGGTGAGCAAGGTTGTGCCCCACGACGACCTGCCCAGTGTGACCAAGGAGCTGGCCACGAGGATAGCTAAAGGGCCGCCTATAGCCATCGAGCTCACTAAGAAGGCGGTGTATACGGCGCAGGAGACCAATAATTTCGCCTCCGCACTGTCCTATGAGTCCTGGGTCCAGGAGGTCTGCTTCGCCTCCGAGGACGCTCAAGAGGGGGTCAGGTCCTTCTTCGAGAAGCGGGAGCCTCAGTTTAAGGGCAAGTAGGGGTGGTTGCATAATCTTTTGATTTCCATTGCACATTTGTCCATAATGTTCAACTCTCAACAAAAGGATGCTTCGCTTCTTGAACGTTTCATCGGAGTGTGTGACCTTAGTCAACCTGACTTTGCTTCAAGTTCCATATGGCACAGTGTTCGGTTGCCCATGGGCCGGGCGCTATTCAAGCCTGTGCTTGCGCTCCCTCACATTTGCTGCTACAATTAACGGTAAGGACGGAACTGGGGTCAAATAGTCAAAGCGAAGGCCATTTCGAAAGTTCTACCTATTGATACCTCAGCTCCACCATCGTGTACGAAAGGTAAAACTTTTGAGAAGACGTTCGCTTTAGTGTATTGACTGGAGTCGGGGTCCCACTGAAGGCAATCAAGCCGGGTAGATAGCCCGGCTTGTTCTACATTTTGATCCCTGATATTACACAATCCGCTATGTCGTGCAATGGCGCAGCCGTGTCCGTTGCGTGAAGGTGGTAGTGGCGGTGGTGGGCTCCTTACGTGTACTAGGGGTGGTGGAGTATTGTGACCACGTCTGCACAAGCTTAAGGGCTTGTCCGCTATCTTCTTCTCAGATAATCGAAAACGCCCCATAGAACATATATTGATACCCTCCATTGCCCGAGCAGACGGGAGCAATCCCACATGACCTTGGGGAGAGTAATGATGAAATATGATGCAGAACTGACACGCTGAAGCTTGGTAAAGTGCTTTTCCATAAAGATGAAGTGACCTCTTACGGCATAATACACGGGAAGACCACGGAGCCGCTTCTGTTTACCAGGTGCAAACCCCTTGTGCCAGATTTTGGACTGTGGAACAAACAGAACTTTGAAGCCCCTCCTGGCAGCCCGAACGCAAAGGTCCACATCTTCCCAGCTAAAGAAAAACCTGTTGTCAAGCGTACCCACCGTTTGCAACACTTTGCTTGAAATAAACATGAAACAGCAACAAACCCAATCAACTGCCGGGATTTCTTCGAACTGACCGCGGTCGACTTCTCCTCTGCCTCTGATGGGGGTTCTTCCAGTCCAGTAGTTAATAAAGCCCCCAGCAGACCATACTACCCGCGGAGCCTCGTAACAATAGATCTTGCCGCCGGCAACTCCGACCGCTTGATCGCTTTCAGCAACGCTAACCGGTTCTTCAAGAAAGTCAGGGGCCACTAGGGTATCATTGTTCAACAATACGATATAATCTGCCCCTCTGGCCAAGGCATCTTTCATTCCGATGTTGCACCCCTCAGCAAAGCCGTAGTTCTTGTCGTTCTCAATCACGGTTACGTGGTCCCCAAATCTCTCTCTTATGAGCCTGGGGTCATCTCCCTCCGAGCCGTTGTCAACCACCACCACCCCACAATTGGGATAAGTCACCTGCCTGAGAGATTCTAGGCATTCGGCGGTGTCCTTGAAGTTATTCCAGTTCACGAGGATGACCGAGACTTTCGGGAAGGACATAGGAATTGACCCTCATCTCATTTTTTGGCCACAGCAATTATGTATGCTGATTGTATGAGTTCGCTATTTTTGAAGCTGTACACCTCATAGTTTTGGTCCGCAGACTTCTCTACGAGGTTGACATCGCGCTGCCCATAGAGGGTGATATCGACAAAATATCTGCGTAATAAACGATAGAATTCCTCGGGCCAGAATTCCTTAACGTGAAAAGGGTTTGGGGGCTTGTCCGCGCTGGGAGAAAAGACCCTCCTGTTAGGGGTTGAGCAGACGAACAACCCGTTCTTCTTCAACACCCGCCTGCACTCAAGCAAAAACCTTCCATATTGCCTAATATGCTCTATGGTTTCAAAAGAGATAACAATGTCAAAGAAATTGTCAACGCAGGGCAACTTGGTGCCATCAGCACACACAAAGCTTACCCTCCTATCCCCGCCAAACCTATCCTGGGCATAATTTATCGCCTCTATTGATATGTCCACACCGACTGCTCTTCTCGCCCCCCTTTTCACCAGATAATGCACCCCATAGCCAGTCCCACATGCCACATCCAAAACAGCCTTGTTTTGGATGTGGCTCGCAGCAAAGACGTATCTATTTATGTGCTCCAGATAAAGGCAATAGGGGGTCTTGCCCGGCACCACACGCTCCCCACTAAATTCCATCTCCGTTCGATACATGTCTCGGCACCCAGCTAGCGATGTCGTCTACTGCCGTAGGGCGTCCATGAGCATTGATGATACGGACTCATAACAGAAAGTGTAGGCACTTCCCAAAACTCGGCGAAAGCATAGTCTGCCCCGAAATGGGCTGCGGAGAATGCTCGCTCCATTCTATCACATGCAGTCAGTATAACGCCAATTAACTGGGATTTCCCAAATCAATTGCTGTGGCTATGTTAGACCCCTGCTCGCTCCTCGTAGGCTTCGTAGGTGCTCACATAACGGGTCAGCAAGTTCCACCTGCCCCTCTGACGCAAGCCCTCCACCTTGAAATCATTTATCACTGCCTTAAGACAGCTCCAGATTCAGGAAAGGAAACTCTGGGCGAAGTGCCTGAGGCGATAACATAGTTGACAATATGCTCATCTCGTGTATAATGGTTTGACATAATCGGAGGCTTTAAAATGTCATTAGCTGGCCAAAGGGTTTTAGTAACAGGAATAAGTGGCTTTGTCGGCTCCCACCTAGCCAAGTATTTAGTGGATCAAGGTGCTATCGTCTATGGGCTTATCCGCAGACGTGCCGACGGCAGTATGCCTAAAAATCTGGCAAGTATCTCTAGCGCAGTGCTGGTGATCGAAGGCGATATTACAGATATATCATCCTTGGCCAATGCATTGGATAAATCGGAGCCAGATATCATATTCCACCTGGCAGCCCAATCTTACGTTCCAAAGTCCTTTGCCTCTCCAGAGAGAACAATTTTGGCTAATGTCGTAGGGACATCGAACTTGTTAGAGGTGATAAGGCAGAAGAATTGCCCGGCTAAGGTAATTTTTGCCGGCAGCAGCGAGGAATATGGGCTTGTTGTTTCCTCCGAGCAGCAATTTGCCAGGCTTAAGGAGAGATATGGATCGATTTCACCACAACCAAATAGGATACCGGAACTGCCAATAAACGAGGATAACCCTTTGAGACCAATATCCCCTTACGCAATCAGCAAGGTATTTGGAGACTACTTGATGAGAAATTATTGTTACTCATATGGCGTAAAGACGATCGTCTCCCGTGGGTTCAATCACGAGGGCCCGGGAAGGGGGCCAATGTTCGTCACTTCCCAAATAGCCAGCCAGATGGCAAGGCTGAAATGTGGAGAAGCCAGCAAGATTGAGATCGGGAATGTTAATGCGTTTAGAGACTGGAGCCATATCCTAGATATCTGTGAGGGCTATTGCCTTCTGGCAGAGAAAGGGAATTATGGTGAAATATATAACCTGGGCTCCCAGCGCACAAATTCCGTGTTAGGTTACATCCTCTTGGCGTTAGGCGAGGCTGGATTTCATGTCTCTAGAATCGAGACCTTCCTAGGGGAGAAAAAGGTGGATAATCCCAGCGCCACGGAGAAGGTTGAATCCTTTGGCCTGGTGTTTGAGCAAACCTCGGTTGATAGGTTGATGCTAAACGAGGAGCTTGAGTATACCTTGGATGATAAGGGGATACTGGCCTACACTGATAACG